>Ga0209347_1000376_pt1 | contig 119166 bp, 112 predicted proteins | sample AutmiccommuBRH23_FD_187382 | JGI IMG/M metagenome (GOLD analysis project Ga0209347, IMG submission 187382) | Deep subsurface microbial communities from Mt. Terri, Switzerland - Autotrophic microbial communities BRH/23 (SPAdes) (version 2) | ecosystem: Environmental > Aquatic > Deep subsurface...
CCGGCCCACTGGGGGCCGGCGGCTCGAGGAAGAGATCCCCGCCCGCCGTCCGATGAGCGGGCGGGGCGGGGAGGAGTCCGGCGGGGGCACGGTCCGAACGGACTGCGCCCGGCCGCCGGATCGGGGGGGGTCTACAGGCTGGCGCCTTCCGCGGCCGGAGCGGTGGTGGGGGTCGTCGCGTCACCCACTCCTTGGAGCGGGAAGTACGTGCCGATCAGATCGCGGATCTGCGCCGTGGTGTCTTGCAAGGCATCTCGTGCCTCTTGCAGAGCTTCGCGTTGCGTTTCGGCCGTTCCGAGCAGCGCGTCCAGAGAGGCCTGCTCCTCGGTCGTCATCTTCTCGCGCACCAGATCGAGGAAGGCGTCCCGCTGTGCTTCCCTCGCGGCACGACGCTCGTCCATCTGAGCCTTCATCTCCTCGGTGATCTCGCCACCGCGCATCCCGCCGCGCATCCCGCCGCCGAAGTGCGCGAATTCGCCCTCAGGACCGCCGCGCATCCCGCCGCCGAACATCCCGAACCCAGGGTCGGCCGGCACAGCGGCGTCCGGGGCGGCCTGGTCGGTGACGGCGTTGTCCGTGGTGGTATCTCCGGTGGCCGCCCAGGAGACAGCCCCCAGAGCGAACACCAACATCATCGCAGCCGCCCCGACGGCCCATTTGTGTCCGAATATCCGTCTCATCACCGGTACCTCCTCGCACCCCGCTGTGGGGCTTCGTGTTTCCGCGTGCACCCCCAGTGTGCCGGGAATCCATGATGAGACTGTTAGGGAAGACCTATGATCCGGCCAAATCGCCCCCCCTCGCGACTTCGCGGCGCCGTACGGCGATCGACACGACCGCGCGCAGTCGACATGTATGCGTAGACCGAGAGACCACCCGGGTAGTAAGGTAGCGGTGGACAGAGGAGGAGTCATGACGCCCGGTGAAGACCGCAGTGGGGACGGCACAGCGAGACGGGACGACGATCGCGGCGGTGAGAGCCCGCAGGACGGCGAGCGAGGCGGCACGGGCGGGCGGGATGACCACCTCAAGCACCTCCCTCTCGAAGACGAGCACGTAGCCCTCGGAGCCAGGTTCGCGGCTTTCGGCGGCTGGCGCATGCCCACCGTCTACACCTCCATCATCGACGAGCACTTCCAGGTGCGCACTTCAGCGGGGCTGTTCGACGTGTCGCATATGGGCCGCTTCCTGCTCCGCGGGCTCGACTCGCTCCGTACGATGCAGCGGCTCGTGGCGAGCGATCTCGGAGACCTCGAGGTGGGTGAGGCCCGCTACACCGTCCTCCTCACTCCCTGGGGTGGGATCCGCGACGATCTCATCGTTTACCGCCGTGACGACGGCCTGCTGCTCGTGGTGAACGCCGGCAACGCCGACGGCGACCGCGAGTGGATCCAGGACCACCTGGTGGGTGACACGATCCTGGACGACCTGACCGACATCACCTGCCTCATCGCCTTCCAGGGACCGGCGGCGCTCCCGTTCCTCGATCAACTCACCGCCACCCCCATCAGCACCCTGCCACCCTTCACCTTCACCTCCACCGCCGTGGGCGGAGTGGAGTCCACCGTGATGCGCACCGGCTACACCGGCGAGCACGGAGTCGAGATCATGATGCAGCACACGGAGGCGAGCAGGCTGTGGCACGCCCTCCTCACCGCGGGGCGGCCCGGAGCCGTGGCCCCGTGCGGTCTCGGGGCCCGGGACACGCTCCGGCTGGAAGCGGGTTTGCTGCTCCACGGGCAGGACATGGACCAGAGCACCACGCCGTACGAAGCGCGTTTGGGGTGGCTCACCGAACTCGAACGTGGCGACGCCTCCGACTTCGTGGGCCGCGAGGCTCTGCTCGAAGCGCGGGCCACAGGTCCGTCGCGGATCCTCGCGGGACTGGCGACCGAGGTCCGCACCATCCCCCGCCCCGGCGACCTGCTCCTGGTCGACGGAGCCGAGGTCGGCACGATCACCTCCGGGGCGCCCAGCCCCGTCCTCGGCCACCCCATCGCGTTCGGCTACCTGCCGCCGGCACTGGCCGAGATCGGCACGGAGGTTGTCGTCCGATCCGCCGGTGGGAAGCTCACGCCGGCGCGCGTGGTGGCCCGCCCCTTCTACAGGCGAGGCGAGACCCCCGTGCCGGAATCGCCCAGACGAAGGCGGCCCACTTCTCGCCGACCTGAGGGGGACCGATGAGTTACCTGCCTCACACCGACGCCGACCGAGCCGCCATGCTGGAGGCGATCGGAGTCGCCTCCCTGGATGAACTCTTCGCCCCCATCCCCTCCGAACTCCGCACCTGCGTCATCGATCTCCCCCCCGGATTGCCCGAAAGCGAAGTGGCGCCCCTCGTGAGCGCCCTCGCGCAGCGGAACCGCACGTATGGATCGCGGAGCTTCCTCGGCGCGGGCTGCTACCAGATCTACGTGCCCGCCGCCGTGCGCGCGCTCACAGGTAGGAGTGAGTTCGCCACTTCGTACACGCCGTATCAGGCCGAGGTGAGTCAGGGCACCCTTCAGCACATCTTCGAGTTCCAGACCGCGATCTCCGAGCTCACGGGGCTCCCAGTGGCCAACGCCTCCATGTACGACGGGCCCTCGGCGCTGGCGGAGGGGGCCTTCCTAGCTGCGCGCCACACACGGCGCGACCGGTTGGTCGTCTCCACCGGGGTCCACCCCGAAGCGCGGGAGGTGGTGCGCACGTATGCCTCGGGCCCCGGTCTGTCGATCGACGAGACGCCGCTGGATCCGGACAGCGGCCGGACCGCCCCGCCGGCCGCCGATCATCTCGAGGGAGCAGCCGCCCTCCTCGTGCAACAGCCCAACTTCTTCGGAGTGGTGGAAGACCTCGAGCCGCTGGCCAAAGCCGCCCACGACGCCGGAGCGCTCCTCGTCGTCTCGCAGGGCCTGCTGGCCGCCGGGGTGTTGACCTCCCCCGGAGAGACGGGCGCCGACGTGGCGACCGGCGACGTGCAGCCGATCGGCAACCCCCCTTCCTTCGGCGGACCGTCGGCCGGCTTCCTCGCGTGTGGCGCGGCGTACCTGCGCCAGCTCCCGGGGCGACTCGTGGGCCGCACGCTGGACGCCGACGGTCGCACCTGCTTCGCGCTCACGCTGCAGGCCCGCGAACAGCACATCCGCCGGGCCAAGGCCACCTCGAACATCTGCTCGAACCAAGCGCTCGCCGCCCTCGCGGCCACCGTCCACCTGGCGCTCCTCGGACCGGTGGGCCTACGCGAGCTGGGTGAGGTGTGCGTGGCCCGGGCCCACAGCCTGCACGATCGCCTGACAGTGCTGCCCGGTCTCGACACCGCCTTCCGGGGTGCGTTCTTCCACGAGTTCGCCCTACGCGTGGCGGGAGGCGCCGAGCCCTTCGCCCGGGCGCTGCGGGAGGCCGGCGTCGACCCCGGCGTGCCTCTGGGCCGCTTCGACCCCGCCTGGGACGACCTGCTCCTGGTGGCGGTGACCGAAGCTAACGGGCCGGCCGACCTGACCGCCTACGTCGCGGCCGCGGCCGCCGAGAGGGGGACGGGAGTATGAACCACAGCGACCAATCCCACGCCGACGCACCCCGCACTCAGGACTCCCGACCCGCCCTCGAGCCCGTGATCTTCGACATGAGCCGGCCGGGACACCGCAGCGCCGACATCGAGGCGGCCGGAGTTGACGCCGCGCCCGTCTCGGAACTCCTGCCCGGGGTCGCCCTGCGCGAGCGCCCACCCGCCCTGCCGGAACTGGCCGAACCTGAAGTGGTGCGCCACTACACGCGCCTCTCGCGCCTCAATCACTCGATCGACCTGGGCTTCTACCCGTTGGGGTCGTGCACCATGAAGTACAACCCGAAGGTGGATGGCGAGATGGCCTCGCTGCCTGGATTCACCCACCTGCATCCCTACCAGGACGAAGGCGACATCCAGGGCATCCTGGAGCTCATGTGGCGGCTGGAGCAGGCCCTGCTCGCCGTCACCGGCATGTGCCGCGCCACCCTCCAACCGGCGGCCGGCGCCCACGGCGAGCTGGTGGGCATCCTCATGATCAAGGCCTACCACCGCGACACCGGTGGCGACCGCCGCGACACGGTCATCGTGCCCGACTCAGCCCACGGCACCAACCTGGCCACCGCCACCATGGCCGGCTACCGCGTGGTGGAACTCCCGAGCTCCGAGCGCGGCTTGGTGGACCCGGCCACCCTTGAGGCCGCACTCTCCGACCGCACGGCCGCGGTCATGCTCACGAACCCGAACACGCTGGGTCTCTTCGAGGAGGACATCCTGGAGATCACCCGCCTCGCCCACGAGGCCGGAGCCCTCGTCTACTACGACGGCGCCAACCTGAATGCGATCATGGGCAAGGCCCGTCCGGGTGACATGGGCATGGACGTGGTACACATGAACCTGCACAAGACCTTCGCCACCCCCCACGGCGGAGGCGGGCCCGGCGCCGGTCCCGTAGCCGTGTGCGCTCGGCTCGAGCCGTACCTGCCCTCGCCATTGGTGGCGCGCCGAGAGCCGCGAGAGACGGCCTCCGCGGACTCCGCGGATCCGGACACCGGCCGGCCCGCGACCTTCCATCTCGACCACGTTCGCCCCTCCAGCATCGGCCGAGTGCGCGGTTTCTACGGGAACGTCGGCGTACTCGTGCGGGCGCTCACCTACATCCTACGCATGGGCGGGAATGGGCTCACTCGGGCCTCGGAAGACGCCGTCTTGAACGCGAACTACCTGCGCATCCGGCTACGCGATGTGTATGAGATCCCGCAGGACCGACTCTGCATGCACGAGTTCGTGGCCTCCGGCTCCCGCCAGAAGCACACCGCCGGCATCACGGCCCGCGATATCGGCAAGCGGATACTCGACTACGGCATGCACGCCCCCACCATATACTTCCCCCTCATCGTGCCCGAGGCGCTGATGATCGAGCCCACCGAGACCGAGAGCCGCGACACCCTGGACGCCTTCGTCGAGGTCATGCACCACATCGACCGGGAGACCCGCACTACGCCCGATGTGGTCCGGGACGCCCCCCACACCACTCCGGTGCGACGGCCGGACGAGACGCTGGCGGCTCGGGAACCCGTGTTGCGGTGGACTCCGGCGTAGCCGGGTCGAGCGCTCCACGAGACTCAAGTGCCACCCCGCACGACCCGATACACTTGAGGTCGAGGATTCGCGCGCCCGAGCCGATGCTGCCATCGAGTCGTCCGCGCGCCGGTAGCGAAAGGGAACAATGCGTGGAGCCCCCCTCAAGAACGTCGCCAGAGCGGTTCTTCTCGCACTCGCGGAGATCATTCGCCGTCGGGGCAGCCCGGGGCGGGCACGCCGTGAGCGCCGCGAGCCGGACGGCCGCGAGGAGGCGACGCGGGTCGCGGTGCCGTGGCGCAGCAGCCCGTTCTGGGATGAATTCGACCTGGTGGTCGGCGCCGCGCGAGAATCAGCGTGGTTCTGCTTCTACGGGCATGCGGGCGACTCGATCACACTCGCGGCCGAGCTATCGCAGCCCTGTCGGGGAATACGTGTCTCACTCTTCGACGCCGATGAGCGGCACCCATCCCTTGCGGAAGCATCGAGCGATGGGGCCGACTCCGTGTCGCTGACGGCTCCGACCGCGACGACCGGGATCCATTACGTACGGGTGCAGGCTGAGGGAAGTCCCCATCCCGATCCACAGCACTACCGCCTGAGCATCGCGGGGCCCATCCGAGTGCGCGAAGCCGGGTCGGCCCGCGGTCGGCACAACGGCTTCGCCGACCTTCCTCTTTGGCACCCCCATCACGACGCCGTTCAGGCCGTCGCCGAAGCCGGATTGATGAAGGGTAGGCTCGTCGGACGCGACCTCAGGTTCGGCCCCGATCACCCCGTGTGGGAGGCCGATCTCATTCAGATTGTCGACTCCGCTCTCGCCGGCCTGGGAGAGGACGTGAGTGCGGTGCTCGAGGGATGGGGAGCCGAGATGGAGGGAGGCTGTGGCGGCACGGCCGACCGTGCCATCCGAGACGCGACTCGAAGCCGGGTACTCTCGCTGACCGTCGGCGCGTTCGACCATGCATTCCCCGACCTGCTCGCCCGGCCACCCGCGGTCGAGTCCCGATCCGAGCCTGCACCTTCCGAATCAGGATCGCGTAATGCGTGGCGCCGGATCGCCGACCATAACGGGCTGCTCACCGGGCTCGACGGATTCATGGACGACGCGGGTCTGGAGGCTCTCGCCTCCCGAGGAGAGGTCGCCCAATTGCTGGACTCTGCGCTCCAACTGGTCAACAGCTCCCCGCCACGACGACCCGCCGACGCCGCCGCACGCACGGACTCCGCACCGCGTTTCGACGCCCTCCCCGACTGGGGCTCCGATACCCTACTCGCACGCGACTTCATCCACGGTGCCAATGCGGCCCTCGACTCCCTCATCGGCGCCGACGTACCCGTGCAGGTGTCCGCAAGCCCCGTGCACATCGACGTCGAAGAGCTCCGCTCCGCGGTCGAAGCGATGCGGGAACGCCACCACGACCGCGCACAGAAGCGTATCGGGAGTTCCCCGCCCTCTTCAGCACCCACCAACGGCTCCGCCCAATCGAGTGCCGACACCTCCGAGATGAGTGATCCGAACGGGGGGCACGGCACCACGTCAGATCCGGGAGGGTCACCCGCCGAACCACCTCGCAAGCTGCACCCCCGGCGAAAGGGCCGCCCACCCGCCCGGTTCAAGCCGCGCCCATAATGGACGGCCCGGCAGGCCCTCCCGCAAACCGACCCCGCACCCCACGCGTCATCGGCGATCTGGTGCGTGAGCGCGCCCGCCGGTACGGGGAACGCCCCTTCCTGCACTTCCACGACCAGCAGTTCTCATATGCGGACATCGACCGCCTGTCCGACGCCGCCGCCCGCGGCCTCCTGGCCCGGGGCGTGGGCAAAGGAGACATGGTCAGCATCATGCTCCCGAACCGTCCCGAGTTCCTGCACACGTGGTTCGGCGCGGCCAAGATCGGGGCGGTGGAGGTGCCGGTGAACACCTCCTACAAGGGCGAGTTCCTGCGCCACATCGTCGACCAGTCCGACTCCAAGCTCCTGGTCGTCGATGGGTCGCTCCTCGAGCGCCTGCTCCCCCTCCAAGACCACCTGCCCAAGCTTCAGAGCATAGTCGTGGTGGGCCCGGCTCCGGCCGAGGCTGTCGCGGCTCTGAAGGTTTCGGCCGTGTCGTACGACGAGTTCCTCGACGCGCCCCCGACTGCCCTGGACATCCAGGTGCGCCCCGCCGACCCGCAGAGCATCATCTACACCTCGGGCACCACCGGCGTCTCCAAGGGCGCGCTCGGGTGCCACAGCTTCTGGATCGTGGTCGCCGAACGGTTGCTCGAGATCCGCGACGGCGGCCCGGACGACGTCTTCTACACCTTCCTACCCCTCTACCACTTCAACGCCCAGGTATTGACCGTGCTCACCACCATGATCGCCGGCGCCCGCATGGTCCTCGCCGACCGCTTCAGCGCCTCCGGCTTCTGGGACGACATCCGCCGCGCCGGAGCCACCCAGTTCAACTACCTGGGGGCAGTGATGCCCATCCTGGCCAAGCAACCCGAGCGGCCCGATGACGCCGACAACCCGGCCCGCATCGCCCTTGGGGCGGGGTGTCCCCCGGCGGTGATGGAGGAGGTGGAGCGGCGCTTCGGCATCACCTGCATGGAGGGGTTCGGGATGACCGAGATCGGCATCCCCATCCACGTGCGCCTGGACGACCGCCGGCCCGGCAGCTGCGGCCGGCCCCTCGACATCTACGACATCCGCCTGGTCGACGACGACGACCGCGAGGTGCCCGTGGGCGAGCCCGGGGAGATCGTCTTCCGGCCGCGCGAGCCCCACACGATGATGCAGGGTTACTACAACATGCCGGAGAAGACCCTCGAGGCCTACCGCAACCTCTGGTTCCACTCCGGCGACCTCGCCCGGCGGGACGTCGACGGCTACTACTACTTCATCGACCGCAAGAAGGACTCCCTCCGCCGCCGGGGCGAGAACATCTCGTCGTTCGAAGTGGAGCGGGCGATCAACCAGCACCCGGCCGTGCTGGAATCCGCGGCGGTGGCCGTGCGCTCGGAGCTGGCTGAGGACGAGGTGAAGATCTGCGTGGTGCTCCGGCCGGGGGCGGCCCTCTCAGCCGAGGAGCTCGTCTGTTGGGCCGACGAGCGCATGCCCTCCTTCGCCGTGCCCCGCTACGTGGAGTTCCTGGACGCCTTGCCCAAGACGCCCACCGAACGCACGCAGAAGTACCTGTTGAAGGAGGCCGGCGTCACCGCGGGCACCTGGGACCGGGAGACGGCGGGGATGGAGGTGCGGCGGTAGGGCGGCTACGGACGCTCCCCCCCCGGCTTGCCCTGCGCCCCCAACCGTGCTTCCATCAGCGCGTGAGTCGGCCGACCGGACTGTGGAGACCACGTGACCGAGCACTCGACCCGAACAGCGGCGCGCAGGCATCCCGAGTCCCCCCTGGCCCCGGACGGCTTCCTCTGGGGCGCGGCGACCTCGGCCTTCCAGATCGAGGGAGCCCCCGATTCCGATTGGGCGCGCTGGGATCCGCGCGATCCCGCGGACACGGAGGCTCGGGCGCGCGGAGTCGGGCACCGCGAGCGTACCGAGGCCGACCTCGCGTTGCTGGAGGAGATCGGCCTCAACGCCTACCGCTTCTCCGTGGAGTGGAGCCGCGTAGTGCCCGCTCGGGGTGCGTGGAACGAGGAGGAGGTGGAGCGCTACCGGCGCATGGCCTCCCGACTCCGCGCGCGAGGAATCGAGCCGGTGGTCACCCTGCACCACTTCACCAGCCCGGCCTGGCTCGCCGCTGAAGGCCTGGACTGGACCCACGAGGCATTCCTGTTCGAGTTCCAGCGCTTCGCCGGCCGCGTGATCGAGGCCCTGGCCGAGAGCGTGCGTGTGTGGGTGACCCTGAACGAACCCAACGTGCAGGTGGGCGGGGGGTTCCTGACGGGGCAGACGCCGCCGGGCCGACGCGGGCTTCACACCGCCCACGACGCCGTGTGCAACATGCTCCGCGCCCACGCACACCTCTACGAGACCATCCACGCCGCCGTACCCGCCGCAGTTGTTGGCATCGCCCACAACATGATCTGCTTCGAACCGGATCGAGCACACTCGCGCTTGGACCGCTGGGCCGCCCGACTCGCGGATCGGGTGTATAACCTCGACATCCCACGGGCGTTCGAGACCGGCATCGTGACCCTACGGGCCTTGCCGCTGAACAGGGTCACGGCCATCCCATTGCCCGGCCGCCTGGATTTCCTCGGGGTCAACTACTACACGCGGGCCTTCGTCACCTTCTCTGTGTTGGACCCGAGACGCCACCGCTACTTCTGGGACGATCGTACCGGGCGGGGGCTCACCCAAACAGGCTGGGAAGTGTACCCGCAAGGCTTCGCCGAGGTGCTGCGCTCGGCCTCACGACTCGGCGTCCCCCTCGTGGTGACCGAGAACGGCGCCGCCGAGTCAGACGCCGACCGCAAGACCGCTTACCTCCGCGATCACCTCCGCGTGCTGGAAGCGAGCCGCGCCGAGGGCCTCGACATCCGTGGCTACTTCTGGTGGTCGCTCCTGGACAACTACGAGTGGTTGGCGGGCCTCGGCCCGCGCTTCGGCCTATACCATGTGGATTTCGATACGCTCGCGCGCACCCCCACGGCCACCCTCGCCGAGCTCGCCCGCGCGGCACGCTGAGCCCACTCATCGCTATCTGGTACTATCCCTGCGATATGGTCGAACCATCAGCAGTCTCCGCGACCGAGAACCCCTCCGACCGGCACCGGTCGTGACTCTCCCCTTCGAGACGCTCCTCGTCGTCTCCCTGCTGTTCTGCGGGCTGCAGCTGCTGGCCACCTGGCGCCACCTACGCTCACCACGGGAGCGTCCCTCCGCGGGTTCGCACACACCTGAAGCCACACGGGCGCCGCTCCCACCGGTCTCCATCCTCAAGCCGATCTCGGGGCTCGAGGACAGGCTGGCGGCCAATCTGGAGTCGTTCTTCCGGCTGAAGTACCCCGCCTACGAACTCGTCTTCTGCTTCCAGGACCCCTCCGATCCCGCCCTGCCGCTGGTGCGCGCACACGTTCAGCGCCACCCCGAGGTGGACGCGCAGATCGTGGTGGGCGACTATCGGGGAGGACTCAACCCGAAGGTGTGCAACCTCATCCCCGGCTACCAGAGCGCACGTCACGAACTGATTCTCATCAGCGACGCCAACGTGAGCGTATCGCCGCGATACCTCACCGAGGCCGTCTCCCACCTGCGCGACCCAAGGGTGGGCTTGGTGAGTCACGTAGTGCGCGGTGTGGGCGGGCGCACTCTGGGCGCCGACCTCGATAACGGCTGCCTGAATACCTTCATCGTGGGCTCTGTCAGCCTGCTGTACAAGCTGGGCTACAGCTGTGTGATCGGAAAGTCTATGCTGATACGCCGCCGCGATCTCGAGGAGCTGGACGGCCTCGAATCCCTGCAAGACTACCTGGCCGAGGACTACCTCCTCGCTCAGCGCATGCGGGCGGTGGGCCGGACGGTAGTCATCTCCGCGGCTCCGGTCGATCGCGTCGCGGTCAACGGCGGCGTGCGCGCCTTCACCCGCCGTTACATCCGGTGGAACGCGATGCGCCGGACTATTGCAGGACCCACTTACGCCCTCGAGATCCTGGCGAACCCCACGTTCCTCGCACTGGTCCTCGTGGGAGTCACCCTCGCGACCGGCGGGCCGGAGCGGCCCACGATCGTCATGGCCGCGATCGCCGTGGGCGCCAAGATGGCGCTGGACGCGGGTTCGCAGCTCCTCCTCGGGACGCCGCTGAAGCCACGGCACGTGTTCTTGACTCCCTTACGCGATCTTCTGCTCGCGTATGCCTGGGCCGCCGGCTTCTGGAGCCGGAGCGTCACCTGGCGGGGCACGCGAGTGTCGTTGGGGCCGGGATCGCGCCTGTCGCGCCCCTCGAACTACCGGCGCACGGCGGTGCGAGGCGGAGAACACCCGCCCGCCACTGTCAGTTGACCGAAGCCGCCACTCCCAGAGCACCGAAGAGCAACGCAGGCACTATCCCGAGGAGCAGCGTGAAGAACACAGCCGCTCCCAGCGCCAAGCGCATGCTCCACGGCACGGGCCCTTTTTCTCCGGCGTCAAGCACTGGCGCTTCCTCCGGATCCATGTACATGAGCCGGATCACGTTACCGTAGTAACCGAAGGACGCGGCGCTGTTCAGCACGCCGACCACCGCGAGCCAGACCACACCGCCCTCCACCGCGCCCAAGAAGACCGAGAACTTACCCCAGAAGCCGGCGAACAGCGGCACGCCGATCATGGAGATCATGAAAACCGCCATGGAGACGGCAAGCAGCGGATGCGTGCGCCCCAGGCCCCGGATGTCGGCAAGACGATCACCGAGTCCCCGCCGCTTCATCGCGGCGACGACGAGGAACGCACCCACAGCGGCCGCGCTGTATGCGGCGAAGTAGACCACCGCCCCGTCCATCCCCCGGGGGCCGCCGCCCGCCGTCCCTACGAGGGCGTACCCCGCGTGAGCGATAGCGGAATAGGCGAGGAGACGCGGCAGCCGCACCTGACGGAACGCACCCAGATTCCCCCAGAGCATGGTGAGCAAGGCCACGCCGGCCAGCGCCGCGGTCCACGCTGCGCTCTGACCGGCCAGACTCTCAAGGATGCGTACCAGCGCTACCATGGCGCCCAGCTTGGGGGCCACCGCCAGGAAAGCGGCCACCTCCGGATGCGAGACCTCGAAGGCGTCGGGCAGCCACTGGTGGAACGGAAAAGCGGCCAGTTTGAATCCGAAACCTACCAAGGTGAGCGCCACACCAACGAGGAGCAGCCCGGAGTCCGCGATCCCGGCCCCCGCCTGCCCCGCGGCAGCCAACGCCACCGATCCCGTGGCCCCGTACACCAGCGAGAGGCCGAAAAGCAGCACCGCGGAGGCGAATACGCTCAGCAGGAAATACTTTAGAGCGGACTCGAAGCTGCGGCGGTCCTCCGAGCGGAACGCCACGAGGGCGAAGGTGGGGATGATGGCCAGTTCGATGGCCAGGAACACGACGATGAGGTTGCCGGCGGAGGCGAGTGCAGACGCCCCGGCCAGCGCCAGGAACAGCAGCGTGAGGAAGTCACCCGCGTCCTCGCCGGCCCCCAAGCCGTCCAGAGCCGCCAGAGCGACCAGGGCGCCGATCACCAGAAGGACGATGTCGGTGAATATGGAGTATCGATCGACGAGCAGGCCCCCGGACATGAAGGAGGCGGTTCGGCCGATGCCCACCGCTCCGACCACCGCTCCCACCAGGAGCACCCCGACGATGAGTATCTGCGTTCGTCGCCGAGCCAGACCTCGGGGCAACGAATCGAGGAGGAGGGCCAGAACGAGAGCCAGTGCGATGGACGCCTTGGGGAGAAGAAGGAAAGTGGACGCCATCAGACGGCCGCCGTGAGTCGGATGGTCCCGCGACCGCTCATGAGAAGAGTCCCAGCGCCAAGGCCACCACGAGGATCGCACCCACGGCCATCGCGGCCAGGTAGTCGCGCACCTCACCCGTTTGCACCCGATTCACCAAACCGCCCACCTTCGGCACGAGGTTCGCCAGACCGTCGAGCGCTCCGTCGATGGCAAAGCCGTCGACGGAGCGCCACAGGAACCGACCCACGGTCACGATCGGCCGAACGAGCAGGAAGGCGTACGCATCGTCCAGTCGGTAGCCACGGGCCACGAAGGAATAGGCTCCTCCCAACGAGTTCTCGAGCCAGGCGTCGAACCCCAACGCGCCGCCTTCAGCTCTGGTTCGAGCGACGGGCCGCCCGTAGCCGAACCATGCCCCCCCGACGCCCAAGATTCCCACGGTCACAGCCGCCACCGTGAGCCAGAAGGGCACGGTGTGGGCCTCGGCGGCCGCGCCCTCGCCCAGCGAGAGAAAACCCTGCAGTGGCTGTCCGAGGAAGCCGGCTCCGAAGAAGCCCGCCACCACCGAGGCCGCGGCCAGCAGCAGGAGAGGAATGCTCATGCGTCGCCCCGATTCATGGGCGCCCGCGGCGTCGAGTCCGCCGTGAAGGGACGCGGGGCCGTGCTGGGGCTCCGGCCCGGGGCCGGCGGACTCCGCTCCCAGGAACACCAGGAAGAACAGCCGCGCGATGTAGAACGCGGTGAGCAGGCTGGCCAGCAGGAGGACGCCCAGCAGCACCGGGTGATGGGCGACCAGGGAGGCCAAGATCTCCTCTTTGCTCCAGAAGCCCGCGAACGGCGGTATGCCCGCCAGAGCGAGCCCACCCGCGGCGAACGTCCAAGCGGTCAGCGGCATACGCCGGGCGAGGCCGCCGAGCTCTCCCACCAGTTGCCGACCGGTAGCATGGATCACGCTCCCCGCACCCAGGAACAAGAGAGCCTTGAACCAGGCGTGGGTGAAGAGGTGGAAGATGCCCGCCTCGGGAGCCCCCGCCCCCAGGGCGGTCATCATGAAGCCGAGTTGGCTGATGGTGGAGTAGGCGAGCACCTTCTTGATGTCGCGCTGGGTAACGGCGATGGTGGCAGCCATGAGCGCCGTGAACGCGCCGATGTACATCACCACATCGAGAGCGGCGGGCGCGGCTTCGAAGAGCGGGTAGGAGCGCGCGACCAGGTAGACACCCGCCGCCACCATGGTGGCGGCGTGGATGAGAGCGGACACCGGGGTGGGACCTTCCATGGCGTCCGGGAGCCACACGTGTAGAGGAAACTGCGCGCTCTTGCCCACCGCTCCCGCGAACACCAGGAGTGGCACGGCCACCGCCCAGGCCCCCGCGAAACCGGGGTCGGCGGCCCAGGCGAACACGGTGTCGTAGTCGAAGGAACCGGTCTGGCCGACAATCACGAACAGGGCCACAAGAAGGCCGACATCTCCCACCCGGGTGGTGAGAAAGGCCTTCTTGCCGGCCGCCGCCGCGGCCGGCCGCTCGAAGTAATACGAGATCAGCAGATAGGAACTCGCCCCCACCAACTCCCACGCCACGTAGAGCACGAAAAAGTTCGCCGAGAGCACCAACAGGAGCATCGCCGCCGTGAAGAGGGAGAGCTCGGCGAAGTATGTGGACACATCGCGGTCGCCCTCCATATAGCCGATGGAGAAGAGGTGCACCAGGAAGGCCACCCCCGCCACCACCACGGCCATGACGGCCTGGAGGCCATCGACGCGAAGACTGAAGGGCACCTCCAGATCGCCCACGTGGAACCAGACCGCCCGCAGCGCTATATCGCCATCAGCCCGGAAGGCGAGGAGCGCGAAGACGGCGAGGCCGAGTGCGATCAGCGCCCCCCCCGCCGAGATCCACCCCGCGAGCGACTTCCACCGCTCCCACGCCGGCCCACCCCGCCGCGACACAACCGCGCCCCCCACCAGGAGCAGCACGCACACCAGGAACGGTACGCCGAAGATGGCTACGAGGACGGCGCCCACGACCTCAGCCCCTCAACAGGTCGATGGTGTCCACGTCGGTGCTCCCGAAGCGGCGGTACACCGCCAGGATCAGCGCGAGCCCCACGGCGGCCTCGCAGGCCGCGATGCCGATGCCCAAGAGAGCGAACACCTGGCCGGTCATGGCCTCAGGCTCGTGGATCCGCGAAAAGGCCACCAGGTTGATGGTGGCGGCGTTCATCACGATCTCCACCGACACGAGCAGAGAGATGGCATTGCGCCGCGTGAGGACGCCGAACACCCCGATGGCGAACAGCACGGCGGACAGCGTGAGCGCGGCCGTAGTCATCATTGCCGTTCACCGCGCACGATGGAGAGCGCCGCGATCACCGAGGCGAGCAGGATCAATCCGATGAGTTCGAAGGGCCACAGCTGCGCTCCGAGAAGCGCCCGCCCCAGAGAACCAAGGGCGTCGGCGGGATCGGGTCCGGCTGCCGGAAGCTCGGTCGACCACGTGGCCCAGAGCAGACCGGCGCCCACCGCATAGGCGAGGACCGCCCCAAGGGCCGGCCGGTCGACAGCCGCCAGCGGGTGCCTCTTCCCCGAAGCCGAGAGCATGAGCGCGAAGAGCATGAGCACCACGATGCCGCCCACGTACACGAAGATCTGCACCACCGCGATGAAATCGGCCGCCAGCAGGTAGAACTCGCCGGCGATAGCCGTGAGGAAGGCGCCGAGCGCGACGATCGCCCGCAGAAGCGAGCGGGTGGCCACGGCGTAGAGGGCCCCGAGGACCGCGACGCCTCCGAAGGCTACGAAGAGCACCTCCTGCGTGTCCATCACGCCCCCGCCCACTCGGGCGCGTGCCCATTCTGTTCCATCACGCCACCGCCCGCATCACCAGCGCCGCCACCACCAGATTCACGAGAGCGAGGGGCAGGAAGACTCTCCATGCCAGGCGCATGAGCTGATCCGCGCGGAAGCGGGGCAGCGTGAAACGGATCCACATGCTCACGAACACGAGGGCGCCGGTCTTCAAGAGCAACCACACCACCGGAGGCAGCAGGGGGCCGCTCCCGCCACCAAGGAAAAGGACCGCACCGAAGGCCGAGGCCGCGAACAGCCCCGCGTACTCCGCGAGGAAGAACAGGGCCCACCGAAACCCGGAGTACTCAGTGTGATAGCCGGCCACGAGTTCCGACTCGGCCTCCGGGATGTCGAACGGTACGCGGTTCACCTCGGCCAACGAGGTGATCGCGTAGATGAAGAAACTCAGCGGCAGCAGAAGCACGTAGGGCACGCGGCCCTGGGCCTCCACCACGTCGACCGTGCTCAGCGACCCGGCCAGCATCACGACGGTGACCACGGCCAGACTTCGGGGGATCTCGTAGGAGATGAATTGCGCCGACGAGCGGAGGCCGCCGAGGAAGGAATAGTTGTCGTAGCTGGCCCAACCCGCGAGGAGAAGCCCTACCACCGTCACTCCCGGCACGGCCAAGAAGTAGAGCACGCCCACGTTCAGGTCGCGCATCACGAGTGGTGCGCCAAAGGGCACCACGGCAAGAGAGAGGATCGCGGGCACCGCGACGAGCAGGGGGCCCAGGCGGAACGCCACCGCGTCCGCGCGCGCGGGCCGTACGTCCTCCTTCATCACGAGTTTGACCATGTCGGCGATGGTCTGGAGCATCCCGTGCGGCCCGGTATGCATGGGGCCCACCCGCATCTGTATGCGGGCCGACACCTTGCGCTCCGCGAGCACCAGCACAGCCGTGAGGGCTCCCACCATGGTGAAGGCTACGGCGCCCAGCAGCAGTCCGAGAGCGAACGTCCAGGGAAGGCTCATCGCCACACCAGCGCTCCCTTTCGCCAGGCGTAGGCGAGGCTCAGTGCCACGAGAGCCACGAAGGCCGCAACTTCGCCGAGGCCCAACCAGCCCGCGTCCTTGAGCACCGGAGCCACCGCGAACAGCAGGAGGGTCTCCACCTCGAAGACGATGAAGACCAACGCGAAGTTGTAGTAGGCCATGTGGAAGGGGCGCCGGGGGATGCTGGCCTGGGGCATCCCCGACTCGTAGGCCTCCGCCTTAAGGGCTTCGGGATTGTGCGGTCGCAACAAGCCGAAGACGAGGAGCGTGACCACGGGGATGACGACGACCGCCAGGGCGAACCCCAGAAGGAACACCACATCTGACAGGTACGTCCCGCTCAATACGATCCTCCGTCCGATGACGACGTGGGTTGCTTACCCCGTTGGGCGACGGCATAATCAGCGCAACAGTCCGATCGCGCCCCGAGCCCGAGGGCCGCGACCGGCAACGGGCCGGTATCGCCTCCGTCCATCATACTATCGGAGGGGCTACGACCCCGGTTCGACCGGCACCGCCGGGGATGGTTTCGCGCAGGGCCGGAACGGGCATGGCAGCTGCGAAGGTTCGGGCGGGTGGCCACCGGTCCGTACCGGCCCACGACACGCGACGGAGGTGTGCACGATCTCAGACTCCGGCACAGAAGACGGCAGCCCCGACCAACCGGCGAGGCTCTGGATCGAGAACGGGGTTCTCGTACCCCTGAATGCTCCCCGGCATCAAGACTTCGGACCCCTCTTGGCCGGTCCAGGCATAGTGGTGCATTCCGCCCAGCAGATGATCAACTGGGCCCGATCGCGCTCCTTGTGGCAGATGATGTTCGGCTTGGCGTGCTGCGCCATCGAGATGATGGCCACCAACGCCTCGCACTACGATCTCGACCGCTTCGGCGTCATGCCGCGGGGGTCGCCCCGCCAATCCGACCTCCTCATAGTATCGGGGACCGTGACGTACAAAGTCGCACCCATGGTGGAGCGCGTCTACCGCCAGATGCCCGAGCCCCGCTGGGTGATCGCCATGGGCGACTGCGCCACCGCCGGCAGCCTCTACTACCACGACGGCTACAGCGTGGTGAAAGGCGTCGACCAGATCGTGCCGGTGGACGTGTACGTATCGGGCTGTCCGCCGCGCCCCGAGGCGCTGATCGACGGCATCCTGGAACTCGAGTGGATCATCCAGAACGGCGCACGGGAACCGGAGGACGACGACGTGTGAACGAGTCGGCCCACGACACCCGCAGCAACCTGCTCGAAGCGGCACGACGCGGGGGTGCCACCTCCCTGATCGGGTACCACACCGCGCCCGATGGCGCGCTGTGCCTGCTCGCTCCCCGCTCCGGGTATCGCCGCCTGGCCGAGGCGGTGCGCGCGGCGGGCATGGACAGGCTCGACTTTCTCAGTTGCGTCGACTGGGGCCACCACTTCACGCTCGTGCTGCAGACGTACTCCTTCGCGAGCGGCTTGACGGTACGTCTGAGGACCCAGCTGGCCCGCGAGGGACACGAGGTGCCCACGGTCACCGACCTCTGGTTCCTGGCGGATTGGGAGGAGCGAGAAACGTTCGACCAGTTCGGGATCGTATTCTCCGGCCATCCCGATCTGCGTCGACTGCTCAACGTCGAAAGCTGGGAAGGACACCCACTCCGTAAAGACTATGTGGACCGGGTCGACATCACACGGCCCCAGTACTTCTGATGAGCACCGACGACACTCGACGCGACGAGCACCTGGACGCAGCCGGGCACGCGGGCGCGAGCGAGACCACGGCCGCGGATTCCGGCGGCGGCGCCGTGGACCCCGGCGCCGCTACGACGGCCGAGGACACGGCCGCGACCGCACCCGCGGCACCCCCCCCCGCGGCACCCCCGGCCGACGAGACCGTGGGCAACGCTCCGGAACGGCTCGTACCGGAGGGCGAGTACGAGCCGCCCGAAGACGTCCAGGACTTTCTCATCAACATCGGCCCCCACCACCCCGGCACCCACGGGGTGATGCGTCTCGTCACCCGCCTGGACGGCGAGAGAGTCGCGGGCCTCGACGTGCGCATCGGCTACATGCACCGCTCCCTCGAGAAGATCGTCGAGAACCGCAGCTATCACCAGGTGATCGCCTTCACCGATCGCACCGCCGACTATCTGGCCGCCATGCACAACGACTGGGTCTACTGTCTCGCAGCCGAGAAACTCATGGGCATCGCCGTGCCCGAACGCGCGGAATACCTGCGCGTGATCGTAGGCGAGATGAACCGCATCACGAGCCACCTCATGTCTGTGGGGGCTCTTGGGCTCGACAGCGGTGCCCCCACCTACTTCCTGTGGACCTTCAACGCCCGCGAGAAACTGGTGCGGCTCTTCGAGGAGATCTGCGGCGCGCGGCTCACCTACGTCTACATGCGCCTGGGCGGCGTGATCTACGACGCACCGCCGGGCTGGACGGGGCGCGTGCGCGCAGCTCTCCGCGATGTTCTGGACGAATTTCCGAGCTACCGGAACCTCTTCCACGACAATTACATCTGGCACGAGCGCTCCAAGGGCGTCAGCAGGCTGACCCCCGAGGAAGCCCTGCGCATCGGCGCCCACGGGCCGGTGCTGCGGAGCACCGGCACGCGGTGGGATCTGCGCCGCGACATGCCCTACTCCATCTACGACCGCTTCGAGTTCGACATACCGGTGGGCACAACCGGCGACGTGTACGACCGCACAGAGGTGCGCTTTCAGGAGATCATCGAGAGCGCGAAGATCATCCAGCAGGCCATCGAGGACTTGCCGGAGGGGCCTATCCTGGCCCCGCGAGTCCCGCGGCTCCCCACGCCCGCTCCCGGTGAGGTCTACGCGCGGCTGGAATCTCCGCGCGGCGAGATCGGCTGCTACCTCGTGAGCGACGGGAGCATGAAGCCCTACCGGATGAAGTGGCGGGGCGCCTCCTTCCACAACGTGGCGATGCTCCCGGCACTCTCCGTGGGCTACACCTTGTCGGACCTCATCAACATCGTGGGAACCATCGACCCGGTGATGGGGGACGTGGACCGATGAGTCTGTTCAAACCGTGGATAGGCATCGCCAAGGGTCACGTCGAGACCCTGAAGCGTATGGTCAGCCCCCCGGTGACGCGCATGTACCCATACGAGCCCGCCGAACTCTCGCCCCGCTGGCGCGGTCCCCTCCGTCTGCGCGGCGTCATGGACGACGAACCGCCTCCCGTGACCGACGCGCCGCCCCTCGAGTTCAACGACCTCATGACCGAGTTGCACGACCGGCAACGCATCGCGCCCTGCCAGGGCGGGTGCCCGGCGAACGTGGACGCTCGCGGTCAGAACGCTCTCGTGGCCGCCGGGCGCCACATCGAGGCCTACAACCTGGTACGCCGCCGCAACGTGCTCCCGGCGGTGCTCGGCTACGTGTGCAATAACCCCTGCGAGGACGTCTGCCGCCGGTCCTACTTGGACGATCCCATCGCCATCCGCCAGCTCCACCGTGACTGCTACGAGGTGTACGACCGCGAGGCGCGGGCCCCAGGCCACCTCGAGAGCCTGGTGCACCGTGAGGAGCACGTGGCGATCGTGGGAGCCGGCCCCGCCGGCTTGGCCGCCGCCTTCGACCTGGTGCAGATGGGTTACCGGGCCACCGTGTACGATCGCGAGCTGATCCCCGGCGGCCTACTCGTCACCAGCGTGCCCTTGTATCGGCTGGATCGCCGGGTGGTGGCCAGGGAGATCGCCGACCTCGCCGAGATGGGGGTGGAGTTCAAGCTGGGCGTCAACGTGGGCGTGGACGTGACTCTCGCGCAACTCCGCGCCGACCACGACGCAGTGGTGCTCGCCGTCGGCTACTCCGGCGGGCGCGTGCTCCCGCTCCCGGGTCACACAGCCGAAGGTGTCTGGTCGGCCATCGACTTCCTCTACCAGTACTGCATGGGTCACGAACCGGTGGTCGGTCCCGAGGTTGTGGTCATCGGCGGCGGCGACGTGGGGTGCGACTGCTCGAGGAGCGCCCTCCGCTGTGGGGCGACCCACTCGGTGCAGGCCCACGTGGAGACCCGCGAGAACATGCCGGCGCAGGCGATCGAGGTGAACGGTGCCATCGAGGAGGGTGTGATCCTGCTCTCCCAATGGGGTCCCGACGAGATCCTCGTGGAGGACGGCAAAGTGGTGGGCATCCGCCTGAAGAAGGTGCTCTCCCGTTTCGACGCCACCGGCCGCTGGAACCTTCAATACTCGGGTGAGACCACCGTCCTGCGCTGTCAAACGGTGATCTTCGCCGTCGGCCAGCGACTGCAATTGGAATTCCTGCAGGGCTCCGGGGTGAGGTTCGACGACCTGGGCCGACCCACCGGCGATGTGACCACGGGCGAGACGGCCGTGCCCGGTCTCTTCCTGGCCGGCGACCTGGCCAACGGCCCCAAGACCATCATCATCGCGATCGGGCAGGCGCACGAGACCGCCATATCCGTGCACCGCTACCTGCAGGGCCGCTCCCTGACCGAAGACAGACGCACGCCGGTGCACCCGCGCGAGTATTATCTGCAGAAGATGTACGTGCCCACCCCAGAGGAATTCGAGCATTTCGGCCCGGGCGGCCGGCGAGTACACATGCCCGAATCCGACCCCGCAGAACGCGTCCGCACCGGCGGCCAAGTGGAGCTGGGGTGGCCCAAGGGCGGCGGCCACCAGGAGGCGATCCGCTGTATGCGCTGCCAGACCCACGTGTGCGTGGCCTGCACGATGTGCGCCCGCGTGTGCCCTGACAACTGCATCGACGTGGTGGGCCACGACACGGGCTACGAGCGCCGCGTGGAACGCTACGACTTCGTGATGGAGTGGTGTTGCTTCTGCGGGTTCTGTCAAGATGTGTGCCCCACCCAGACGCTCAGCCTGGCCGCCTCCTTCGATTACGCCGAGCCATCCCGTCGCGAGTTCTTCTACGACCGCGAAAAGATGCTCCGCCCCTTCGACGGACCCGACGAGATGATCAACAAGGACGGCATGCCGTGAGGCCCTGGAACGCCGTCCTCCTTGCGCTCGCGTTGGCTGTGCTGATCGTGGTGGCCGGTCCGAGCGCCGATCTCGGCGCGGCCCGCTTCATCACGGTCGACGGGATCGCTGTGGCCGTGGGCGAGGGCACGACGCTCGAACAGGTGACCGAGGCCCGCGCCGTGTCACCCGCGCCGGGCGCGCGCCTGGACGTCGCGGGCGACGTGATACTCCCCGGCAGCGGCGGAATTGGGACGGTGGAGGTACGAGGCCGCGTCGCGAGCCCGGACACGGAGCTGAACGACGGAACGTCGGTCACCACGCGTCGTGGACCGGACCGCCCCGAAGCTCTGGTGCGCACAACACACGTGCTTCCACACGGAGTCGCGTCGGAAGGCTCGGGCCCGGTGGTCGCGCTGGTGCGCAGAGGGGCGGACGGCGAGAAGGAGCTGTTCGTGGGTGAGAGCAGCAAGCGGACGGCGGCTGCGTTCGTCCTCTCCGAGCCCGAAGACGGGTTGTTGCGCCACAGTTCGGGCCTGAGCTCGGGCCAGAAGGCGGTGGCCCTCACCTTCGACGATGGGCCCAGTCGCTACACCGATGAGATCGTGGCGGTACTGGCCGACAAGGGCATCCCCGCCACCTTCTTCTGGGTGGGCTCGGTGGCAGCGGGTAAGGATGAGACCATCCGGCAGGTCCGCGCCGCCGGCCACGAGGTGGAGAACCACTCCTGGAGCCACGCCGACCTCACCACACTCGACGCGGCCGCGATCGCGAGCGAGATCGCGCGCACGGCCGAGGTGCTCGGCGGCACCCGGTTCCTGCGCCCGCCGTACGGCAGCTACAACTCGGTGGTTGCCGAGCAGGCGGGCCTCCAAGGCCAGCGGCTGGCCCTCTGGGACGTGGATTCTCTCGACTGGAAGATCCGGGATGCCGCATCCATCACCGCGCGCGTGAAAGCCAGGGTCAAACCGGGCGCCGTGATCATCATGCACGATGGCGGCGGTGACCGATCGCAGACCGTCGCCGCCTTGCCCGCGGTGGTCGAGTGGCTGCTGGAGGAGGGCTACGCACTCACCACTCTGCAGCAGCTGGTGGGAGGGTGAGCACACAGACGGGATGAGACTCACGGCCCCAGGAGAACCGCCCACAGATCCGATTCGTGCGGTGGTTTGGGGAGTCGGAACGCCCGGGTAAAAACTTTTGGATCGTCCGGGAGGGCATCGTATCCGGACAGACGAAGAGGAGAGTCATGCGGGTATCGAGCAAGCGAGTTGAAGGAGTGCCGCTGGTCGCGGCGAGCGGCGAGATCGATCATGGGAGTTCCAGATCCCTCCAGGAAGCGCTCGACGTGTTCCTCGAAGCTGGAGACGCCATCGTGCTCCTCGACCTCACCGACGTCACCTACATCGACTCCGGGGGGATCTCTGTGCTCCTCGCCACCGTACACGGCCTGAGGGGCGCCGGCTGGTTGGGGGCGGTGAACCCGAACCAGAACGTGCGCCGGCTCCTCGAGATCGTGGGGCTGAGTATCGACAACGGGTTCCGGATCTTCGACGACACCCCAGCTGCAACCTCGGCAGCCGGCGAGGCCTCCCCCGCTTGAATCCCACGGCGAAGCCGCGCTGCCGTACGATCTCGGTGACGCCGGAGCCCTCGCGGCTGGCCGAGATCCGGCGCTTCGTCGAGGAGGTGGGGCTCGAGGCGTCATTGGAACCCGAGCGGATCTTCGATCTCAAAGTGGCCGTTTCCGAAGCCTGCGCGAACGCGATGGAGCACTCAGGGGGCCAGCACGCGCCCCTCGTGGTCTGCGCCTCCATCTACACCGACCGCGTGGTCTTCGAGATCAGCGACGGCGGCGACTTCCGGGTGCCGGGGGCGCTACGCGGCTCCGCTCGCGACGACCGAGGTCTCGGACTCCCGCTCATGGTCGCTCTGATGGATGAGGTCCGCATCGCCAAGACCCGGGGCGGCGGCACGAACGTGACCCTGTCGCTGTACGTCTAGCAGGCAATTCCGGCTCACGCCGCACCAACGGTCGGGCCACCCCTCACCAACGACGCGAGCGCGCCGAAGACGCACAGCGCAGCCGCGACCCAGAAGGCATCGTGCGCGGCGTGGAGGAACGCTTCCTTGGCCGCGATCTCGGGCGCAAGAGTAGCGGAGAGCGCGCGGAAATAGCCCGGCTCCCGCACGGCCAACATGAGGGCGGCGAGTGATACGCCCAACACCATGCCCATGTTTCGAGCTGTGGCCACCATGCCCGAAGCTATCCCCAAACGGTGACGCGGCACGCTGCCCATGAGCGCACTCGAGTTCGGCGACTGGAAGATGGCCATGCCGATCCCCAGCAGCAGCAGGCGCCCGACGATACCGAGTGTGTCGGTGTCCCTTTCGAGTCCGGTGAAGCTGACGACTCCCACGGCGCTCACGAGCAGGCCGGTGGTGCTCAGAAGCCGCGACCCGATGCGATCCGACCACGCCCCGGAGATGGGGCCCAACAACGCCATGGCGGCCGGCACCGGGGTGAGCAGGAGACCGGCGTAGGCCACGGAGAATCCGCGCGTCTCCATCAGATAGAAGGGCATGAGGAATATCACGGAGGCGGTGACCATATATCCGGCGAGGGCGCTCACCACCGAAGCGGAGAACAGCCGCACACGAAATAGCGTGAGGTCGAGCACGGGCTGGGCCACCCTGGTCTCCGCGACGACGAAGACTATCCCGCCGACGAAGGCCACTGCGAGCAGACCCAGCACCGGCCGCGAGCCCCAGCCCCACGCCTCCCCTTTTGAAAGCGCCAGGAGTAACGGGAACAGCGCGAGGAAGGAGAAGACCGCTCCGAACGGGTCGAACTTCTGGGCCTGCGGCTTGTCCGGCGACAACACCAGCAGAGCGAACACGAAGGCGCCGATGCCTATGGGGATGTTGATAAGGAACACCAGCGGCCAGCCGCCCGCGGCGATGAGCAGGCCGCCCAGCGTGGGCCCCGCCGCCAGCCCGGCGGACACAGATATCCCCACGAATCCGAGAGCCCGCCCTCTCTCCGCCGCTGGAAAGGCCTGGGTGATAATGGCGGGCCCCACGGAGAAGAGCATTCCCGCCCCGATGGCCTGCACAACTCGAAAAGCCACCAGTGCCCAGATACTCCAGGCGGCGGCGCACGCAGCCGAACCCACCACGAAGATCACGAACCCCGTAAGATAGAGCGGCTTCAGGCCAAGGATATCGCCCAAGCGGCCGAAGGTGAGCAGAAGGGTGCTGATCGCCAGCAGGTAGCCCAAGATCACCCACTCGACTGTGGTGATGTCCACCGAGAAGTGGCGGGTGAGTGTGGGCAGGGCGATGTTGACCACGCTCCCGTCCAGAGGACCCATGAACGTGCCGACCATGACCGTGGCCAGCACCCACCACTTGCGTCGATCGGGGGCCGCCTCGACACCCGAGGGCGCGTCGCCGGTCGAGGTGTTCACAGGGTCACGGGGTCACTAGGTCGAACGCGCCGCGCGCCGCACCACCAAGGCTTCGGAGCCTCGCTCGGTCAGGCGGCCTACCACGGCCGCCGCCGACGTCCCCCGAGCACGCAGATCGTCAACGAGCGCACTCGCTCTCTCCTCGGGCACGGCTATCAAGAGCCCCCCCGAAGTCTGGGCGTCGGCGGTCAGGAGCCGCTCGTACTCTTCGAAATCGTCCGCCCACCGCACGTGCGGATCCGCATGCTCCAGATTCCGTTTCGTCCCCCCCGGTATCACGCCCTGCCGGGCGAGGTCCACCGCGCCCTTCAACCACGGGAGGGCCTCGAACCAGACTTCGGCCGTCACGCCGCTGCCTTGGCACATCTCGAGGAGGTGTCCGAGGAGGCCGAAGCCGGTCACGTCGGTCAGGGAGTCGGCGCGAGCGGCGATCGCCGCCTCCGACGCATCCCGATTGAGAGCGGCCATTGACGCCGTGGCCTCAGAGATCACGTCGGCCGCGGCCGAGCCCCGTTTCACCGCCGTCGCGATAACACCCGTCCCCAGGGGTTTCGTGAGTACGAGTAGATCGCCGGGGCGCCCCGTGGCGTTGGTGAGATAGGCCGACGGGTGCACGGTGCCGGTGACCGCCATCCCGTACTTCGGCTCTCTGTCGTCGATGGTGTGACCACCCACGATCGTCATGCCCGCCTCGCGGGCGACATCGGCCCCACCGCGCAGGATGTCCGCGAGCTGGTCGAGCGGAAGGACGCCCACCGGGAAACCCACGATGTTCAGAGCGATAAGCGGCTTCGCACCCATGGCGTAGATGTCGGAGATGGAGTTGGCGGCCGCGATGCGGCCGAAGTCATACGGGTCATCGACCACAGGGGTGAAGAAATCCACGGTCTGCACCAAGGCGAGTTCGTCCGTGAGCCGGTACACAGCGGCGTCATCAGCCGTGTTCGTACCCACGAGCAGAGCCGGATCGGTCTGAGGCGGCAACTGCGAGATGATGTGCCCCAAGTCCTTGGGGCCGATTTTGCACGCTCAGCCGGAGCCGTGTGAAAGTGTCGTCAAACGTGGAGACCCTTCAGTCATGACCACCTCCTCCCCGCCCGTCGTATGTCGACCACCGCGTTCCCGAAATCGGCGGCCGGAGGGAACGCTACCAAAGAAGACCTGCCGTCGCCAAACTCGGCCGGGCGATAGTATCGCGTGGCCGTGCCGTTTGGCCGTCGTTTCGCGATGAATCTTCGCCCCGCTGCGCTGCGTGCTACTTGACACCATTTCCTAACTGCAATAGATTTGTACTTGCACATGACTCATCACGCGACACGCACGCTCCGAGAGCTCGGGTACCGCCTCACACCGCAACGCACGCTGGTGTGGGATGTACTGCGCGCTCACGGGGCGCACATGAGCGCCGAGGAAGTCAGCGAGCACGTGCAGGCCCGCTTCCCCAACGTGAACATCTCCACCGTCTACCGCACATTGGATCTCTTGGTGAAGCTCGACCTGGTGAAGGAGACACTCCTCGGCCCCGGGCACCGCACGTTCGAGGTGGAGGAAGAGGTCGCCCATCACCACCTGGTCTGTCGCGAGTGCGGCGCCGTCGAACACATCCACGACGAGGATCTCGCCGGGCTCCCTACCTCCCTCCGAGCACGTCAGGGCTTCCACACGAGCGAGGTGACCGTCTTCGGACTGTGCTCGAGTTGCGCCCCGGAGGGGGACGTCTGACGCCATGCATATCCCCGACGGGTTTGTCGACGCACCCACCGCACTGGTGACAGCCGCCGTCTCTCTCGGAACGCTTGCGATCGCGGCCCGCCGCACCGGGCGGGAGATGGGCGAGCGCACCGTGCCGCTCTTGGGCGTGACCGCCGCCTTCATATTCGCGGCTCAGATGCTCAACTTCCCCGTCGCCGCAGGCACCAGCGGACACTTCCTGGGCGCGGCCTTTGCGGCCATCGTCATGGGCCCCTGGGCTGCGGTCGTGGTGATGACCGTGGTGGTCGCGGTGCAGGCCGTGGGCATGGCCGACGGAGGGATCACGGCCCTCGGTGCCAACGTGCTCAACATGGGGGTCGTCGCCGTGTTCGCGGGGTACCTGGCGCACCGGGCCCTCCGCGCCGTCCTTCCGGCCACGGCCACCTGGTACTTGGCGGGCGTGGCCGTCGCCGCCTGGCTGTCGACGGTAGCGGCCGCCGTGGCCACTGCGATCGAACTCGGGGCGAGCGGCACCGTGCCCCTGCGCCTCGTCCTGCCCGCCATGACCTCCGTGCACATGGTCATCGGCATAGGTGAGGCGCTCATCACCACCACCGTGCTCGGCACGATCCTCGCCTCCCGGCCGGATCTCGTGAGGAACGGGCCGCGGCACGGTTCGCGCGCCGGCCGACACTCCGGCGCCGTGGGCGCGGAGAGACAGGAGCGACCTGTCTCCCGTCCGCGCGCCGGCCGCACGTGGGGCTTCCTAGCCGCGGGCCTCGTCGTGGCCGCGGCCCTGGCGGTATTCGTGTCCCCCTTCGCCTCGACCGCCCCGGATGGGCTGGAACGGGTGGCGGCGGACCAAGGGTTCGACGGCGCGGGAGAGCAGGCGGTCTGGAACCTCTCCCCCATACCGGACTACTCCCTGCCCGGGTTCGCCGATGGTCGTCTGGGGACGGCCGTCGCCGGATTGCTGGGCACCGTGATCATGTTCGCCCTCGTTCTCGGCCTCGGCCGAACGCTCGGAGCGCGGCGCCCTGCACCCACGCCGGGTGATCCCCGCGCTGGAGCCATCCATCCGCTGGGTGGGCACGAGCACTCCGACCACCGGCACGCGGGCCATTCCCACCGCGGTCACGAACACTCTCCGCGAGTGCCGGAGGACGCCGACCCGGACCATGCCCATACCCATGCGAGTCACGAGGAGGACGGCCGATGAGCGGTGCGCATCATTTCCTCACCGACGCCCGCTTCGGCACGAGTCCCATCCACCGCCTCGATCCCCGGGTCAAGATCGTGGGATTCCTGGGGCTCACCATCGTCAGCGTCTCCACGCCGGCCACTGAGCCCTGGGCGTTCGCCCTCTATTTCGCGCTGCTCCTCTTTCTCGTGGGTATGTCACGGCTCCCTCTCATCTTCCTCGTCCGCCGGGCGGCCCTCATCCTGCCGGTGGTGGGCGTCGCGGTGGTCTTCCTCCCGTTCCTTCACCAGGGTGGTCGGGAATTCCATGTGATCGGCGGCCTCACGATGAGCGAGGCCGGCCTGATACTCCTGTGGAACGTGCTCGTAAAGGCGATACTGGGCATGTTCTCCATGATGGTACTGGCCCTCACCACGAGCTTCGCCGAGTTGATAGCCGGCCTGGACAGACTCCGCACACCTCGGATCTTCACCCTGATCGTGTCGTTCATGTACCGCTACAGCTTCGTGTTCGTCGAGGAGTTCCGACGCATGCGCCGGGCGATGGAAGCGCGCAACTACCGGGGGCGGTGGCTGTGGGATGTCGGCGTGGTGGGTCACGTGATGAGTTCCCTGTTCCTCCGCAGTTATCAGCGGGGTGAACGGGTATATGTGGCCATGCTGAGCCGCGGCTACGACGGCACGATGCCCGCGGCCAAGGCCCCCGCGATGCAGAGAGCGGAACTCGTCTTCCTGGGAGGCCTCACCGCGACCCTCGCGGCGATACGGATCGGAGCAGCGCTATAAGCGCCTTGAACAGACGCCACGCCGCGCGCTCAGAGAGTCACGGCACGCACCACGACCATCGCGATCCGCCGGCCGGTGGCACGTGGGCCGCCGGCACAGGAACCACCGCCGCCCCGCCCGCGGTGGAGATCCACGACCTGTATTACGCCTATCCGGACGGCACCGAGGCCCTTTCGGGTGTGGACCTCACCATAGAGCAAGGGGAGTCTGTTGCCGTCATCGGTCCGAACGGCGCCGGCAAGAGCACGTTGCTCCTCCATCTGAACGGCATCCTCCGCGGGCACGGCACGGTGCGTATCTTTGGCGTGCCCATCGAGGACTCGACCCTGCGCGAGACCCGGCGACGGGTGGGCGTGGTGTTCCAGGATCCCGACGACCAGCTCTTCCTCACTACCGTGAGCCAAGACGTCGCCTTCGGACCGGCCAACATGGGCCTGACCGAAGCGGAGATCGCGCACCGCTCGCACGAAGCGCTCGAAGCCGTGGGCATGGCCGAATACGGCGCCAGGGCCGCCCATCACCTCTCGTTCGGACAAAAGAAGCGTGTTGCCACCGCGACGGTACTCAGCATGAAACCGGACGTACTGGTTCTCGACGAGCCCAGCTCGAACCTCGATCCGCGCTCGCGTCGGAAGCTCGTGGACATCCTGGCCGCCCTACCGGTGACAAAGGTGATCGTCACGCACGATCTGCCCTATGCCTACGAGACCTGTCGGCGGGCGGTGATCCTGTCGGCCGGGCGAGTGGCCGCCGACGGCCCCATCGAGTCCATCCTGGCGGACGAGGAACTCCTGGCCGCCCATGGCCTCGAGCTGCCGTACGGCTTCCTACCCGGAAGGTACCGCCCCGGCGAAGGGCGGGCGGATTCGACCCCGGTCGCGAGATGACGGACTCCGGACCCAGCGTGGGCCCCGCGGTGTCCGTGCACGTGCGCGAACTGCCGGCTATCTCCACGGTTGCCCTCACCGCGCGCGGGCCTTACTGGAAGCTCTCGGGCCCGCTTGGACGCCTACGGAAGTGGCTGCAGGACGCGGAAATCCGACCCATTGGACCGCCGCTCGGTATCTTCCACGACGATCCCGCGCGGGTGCCGCCGGAGGAGACTCGCTACACCCTGTGCTACCCCCTGGACGCAGCGGGCGTCACGCGGGCGGAGAGACAGCTGGCCGCGGGAGCGGGAACGAGGCAACCGGATGCCCCCGCCCCCGAACCCCAGCGGGACGGTGACCTGTTCGAGTTGATGGAGTTCCCCGCCACGTACGCGGCGACGGCTGAATACCGAGGCCCGGCGGCGGACTCGGCGGCCGTGTATGCCCACCTGGAGCGGTGGATGGAGGATCGAGGCTACGCGGCCGCCGGCCCTCCGCGCGAAATGTACCTCGCCGAGCCCGGCACCCTGGGGAAAGGCGCGATGCACGCTGAGGTGCAGCAACCCCTCGTCAGGCCACCGGCTGCCGCGGCACGATGAGCCAGAGGATGAGGTAGGCGAGCCCGCCGCTTCCTCCGAGCAGGGTGGCAATCACCCATAAGACGCGGACAAGGGTGACATCGAAGTCGAGGTACTCGGCGAGTCCCCCGCAGACGCCTCCCAGCATCTTCTCGCTGCGTGAACGATAGAGCTTCTTGCCTGCCATCCTGACGACCTCCCTTTCCGCCGGACGCGGCGCGCCGACGTGTTCCACGTTTCCACCTCAGAGATACCTAACCGGCCTACTCCGAAAACCTGGGCACACGCGTCTGGCTCCGCCACTCCCTTACCTGAGAGCCTTGGCCACGGCCGCGAAGCTCATCCGACGACCGTACAAAAGGATACCGGCGCGGAAGATCTTGCCGGCCACCCAGATGAGGGCAAGGATGGCGGCGACGCTGAGGCCACACGACACCGCTATCTGCCACACGGGTGGGTCTCCCATGGCGATGCGCACGAACATGATCAGCGGGCTGGTCATCGGCACCATGCTGAACACGATCGCCCCCGTGGACTCGGGATTGTCCATGGCGTAGAACGCGAGGAAGAAGATCACCACCAACACCATGGTGATGGGGCCCGTGATCTGCTGGGCGTCCTCGGAGCGGCTGACCAGGGAGCCGCCCGCCGCGAAAAGCCCCGCAAAGGAGAAGAAACCCAGCGCGAAAAGGCCGCCGAAGGCAACCAACAACCACGGGTCGATGTCGGCGAAGCGCAGACTCACCGGCCCCACCTGCATACCCGTGAGCGAACCGCGAGCCGCAAGCATCCCGAAACCCGCCGCCAACCACAGGGCGTACTGGCTGAGGGCCACGAGGCCCAGCCCGAGCACCTTGCCGATCATCAGCTGGAAGGGCCTCACGGTGGAGATGACGATCTCCACCACCCTCGTGCTCTTCTCCTCGATCACACCCATGGCCACGTACGTGCCGTAGATGGTCAATGTCATGTAGAACAGAAGAACGAGCACATACGTGAGACCCCAGGAGGCGCCCGCCGTCTCTCCGTCGTCGAGACCCTTACCCGCCACCTCGGTCTCCAAGGAGACAGGGCGGAACAACTCCAGCGCCTCGGCGGCCCCGATCCCTCTCTGCTCGAGGCTGAGATACGTCTTGGCCGCCGACAAGGCCGAGGTCAGCCGCGAGCGCTCCGACGACCCGATCGTATCGAGAGTGGTGAGCTTGAACGAGTCCTCGCCTCCCGTCTGGGTGATGTGCAGGAATCCGTCCACCACACCCGACAACACCTGGGAGAGCATCTCGTCCGGACCGGCCGAGGCCGGTTCCACCACGTAGCGCGCCTCCCCGTTCGACAGCGTCTCCACCAAGTCGGCCTGCAATCGCACCAGGTAGCCGGATGGGGTCCCGCCGGCCGAGTCGCCCGTCTCATCGAGCACAGCGATGCGCAGTTGTTGACCGCCGAAGACAGTGTCCGCGATGGAGGGTGCGAAATTCAGCCCCACGATCACAAGAAGGCCGAACACGGTGGCCCCGATCCACCCTTTGCTCCGCACCCGGGTGCGGTACTCCCGTTCCACTATGAGCCGTACCATGTTCACGCGGCCGCCTCGCCGTCGGCCGTGGCCTCCAGGAAGATCTCCTGGAGAGACGGGCGCTCGAGCGCGAAGTACTCCACCGTCTCGCGGGCGGCCAGCACCCGTAGCACCTCCTGAGGGTCGACCCCCTCGTGCAACGAGAGCCGCACGAAGTCCCGCCCCGGCTCCGCCAGGCTCACGGACAGCCCGGTGAGGTCAGGGACCGCGTGCGAGGCCGTGCGCACGTGCAGGATCCTCCGGGCGGCCGCGTCGCGAATCGCCTTGAGGTTTCCGGAGAGGCGCAGGCTCCCGCGGGCGATGATGGCTACCTCCTCACAGAGATCTTCCACCTGTTCGAGGCGGTGGCTCGAGTAGAGTACCGTCTTCCCGCCGTCGCGCAGGTCGCGGAGCGCCTCTTCGAGCAGTTCGGAGTTGAGAGGATCGAGGCCGCTGAAAGGCTCGTCGAGCAGCGCCAGGTCGGGATCGTGCACCAGGGCGGCGAGCACCTGCACCTTCTGCTGGTTGCCTCGACTGAGTTCATCCAAGCGGCTGTCCTTCCGCTCGGCGATCCCGAAGCGCTCGAGCCAGCGCTCCGCCGAAGCGGCGGCTTCGCCCCGCGGCATCCCGTAGAGACGCGCGAAGAAGACCAGTTGGTCGAGCACTTTCATCTTCGGGTACAGCCCCCGCTCCTCCGGTAGGTAGCCGAACCGGCGGCGGGTCTGATCGTCCACCGGACGACCGCGCCACGTGATGGTGCCGCGGTCGGGGCGCAGGATGTCCAGGATCATGCGCATGGTCGTGGTCTTCCCCGCGCCGTTCGGACCCAGGAACCCGTAGATGAGACCTTCGGGGACACGCAGCGACAGCTGCGAGACGGCCCGGATGCCCTCGAAGGCCTTGCTCACGCCTTCGAGGACCAGGCCGCCAGTCTCGGTCACGCCTGGCCGATCTCCTCGCGGGTGCGCTCGAAATCGCACTCCGGGCAGGAGTACATGGTCTCGCCGGTCTCCGAGTCGTGCACTTCGAGGTCGATCTGGCAGCTGGGGCAGATGCCAGCGGCCATCATGCATTCGGGGGCGGTGCACAGGTACGAGGTCTCGCCCCCGGGGCCGGTGAGGACGACTTCGGCGTGATGGTCGTCGCAGTTCTCGCAGTAGTGGATATCCACCATGGGTGTACTCCTTTGTGCTGGTTGTCGACTTCTATCGGGCGATCTGCTCCCGGTACAGGTCGGTGTTGTACATGACGCAGTCCTTGTTCACGCAGAACCAGATCCGATACGTGTCGCACTCGCCGGTGGACAGGCTTCCGCCGGTGCCCGTGCGCTCCTCTTCCTCCACTCGATCGGCCAGCGGCCGTTCGCAGTTCACGCACGTCTTGAGGGTGTCGGTCACCACTCCTCCATTCGCTCCGCAGCACGGTTTGGGGATCTTCGTCGGTCACACGCGGAGCATCCGGGGCTGGCTCCCGCCTCGCGACCGGGATAGAATCCACGGGTACCGTCCAAGGCTACCAGACAGACACCCGGGGCTGAAGCACTGATACTCTCCGATACAGACATCGTGGCGGCCCTCGCCGCCGGCCATATCGCCCTCGACCCCTTCGACGAGGCCCTGGTGCAACCCGCCAGCGTGGATATCCGGGTTGATGCCCGCTTCCGCATCTTCTCTAACCACCTGTACACGTGCATCGACCCGCGAGAGCGGCAGGACGATCTCACGACACTCGTAAAGGTGGAAGAGGGAGGAGTGTTCATCCTCCATCCCGGCGAATTCGTCCTCGGTTCCACGGTGGAACGCGTCACTTTGGGAGCCGCCTACGTGGCTCGTCTGGAGGGCAAGAGCTCCTTGGGAAGGTTGGGCCTCCTTTGCCACGCCACCGCAGGTTGGATCGACCCCGGCTTCTCGGGACGCATCACCCTTGAGCTCTCGAACGTGGCCAATCTGCCCATCAAGGTGTATCCGGGCATGCCTATCGGCCAGCTGTCCTTCGCCCGACTCTCCTCCCCCTCCCACAGGCCCTACGGCAGCGACGAAACCGGGGGCAAGTACCAGGATCAGGACGGCCCCACGCAGTCGCGCATGTGGAAGAACTTCGGCCCGCTGTCGGGAAAGGACTCGGGATGACGGGAAGTAGCATGAGCGCCGACGCTGCCCTCGAGGCACTGGCGGCTCGTATCGCGCGGCTCGGCGAGGACTGGGGCGCCCACCGGGTGGGGATCGCAGACCTCACAGCCCCTGACGTGGCGGCGGCCGTGTGCTCCCAGGGTGGGGAATGGCTGGCCTCGTTCCCCCGGGCCGTCTCCGTCGCCTTCCGCCTCCAAGACGCCATCGTGGATCGCCTACCGTTGGAGCATCGCCACGCGCTCGTCGCCAAGACATACGGCTTCCACATCTACACTGCCATAAACCAGCATCTCGACCAGACGGCAACCGTCATCGCGGGCATCCTCCAGGAGGCCGGCCACGCGGCCGTACCGGTGCCCACCTCGCTCTCCGTGGAGACGGGCGGCTACTGCGGACCGCTGTCGCACAAGCTGGCCGCCCGTGCCGCGGGGCACGGCTGGATCGGACGCAGTTGCCTCCTCATCACTCCGACGGTGGGCCCCCGAGTGCGCTTTGTGACCGTGCTTACCGACGCGCCCTTGCCGGCCGGAACGCCCATGGAACGCGACTGCCGAGCCTGCACCGAGTGCGTGGACGCGTGCCCCGCCGGAGCCTTCACCGGACGGGCGTTCGATCCCAACGAACCCATCGAAGCACGCATGGACGTGCGGGCCTGCACCGCCTACCGCGCCGCGTCCAAGGTGTGGAGCGGCACAGACATCTGCGGGGTGTGCGTGGCCGTGTGTCCTCACGGCCGCCGCGGGGGCGCCGCGAGCACGGGGAAGAACTAGCAGGCTAGACCCGCGCCACCGGGAGGGCGATGAGCATCCGAGTGCCGCTCCCCCGCTCGCTCTCCACCCGCACACGGCCACCCATCTGTTCCACCAGACTCTTGACCACCGCCAAGCCGATGCCGAGACCCCCGCCGGTGACGGAGCGCGACTTCTCCACGCGGTAGAAGCGCTCGAACACATGGGGCAGGTCTTCCTCCGGGATGCCGATACCACTGTCCCGCACCTCGAAGAGCACCGCCGGGCCGGAGATGGGCAGCGCCGGGCCGCGCCTCTCCGACGAACCAGCAACCGGAGTCTCCGGTCCCACCCGCAGCACCACCGTCCCCTCCGGCGGCGTGTACTTGTAGGCATTGCCCACCACGTTCATCAGCACCTGCACCAGCCGATCCTCGTCGGCCCAAACGGGAGGAGTCTCCGAGTCGATCTCCACAGAGAGCGCCACGGGCTTCTGCTCGAATTGAGGCCGAAGCCGGTCGACCACCTCGCGGGCCACCCTTCCGGCGTCCAGACTCCGCGGCACGATACGCTCGGCCCCGGCCTCCACTCGGGAGAGGCTCTCCACATCTGCAACCAGGCGCGAAAGTCGCGCGGCTTCCCGGTGCACCAGTTGGTACGTCGCGGGCTCTTCCACCACGACCCCGTCCATCAAGCCTTCCATGTACCCCTGGATGTTGGTGAGCGGGGTGCGGAGTTCGTGGGATATGGTCGCGAGGAGTTCGCGCCGGATCCGCTCGGTCTCGGCCAGACGTTCCGCCATGTCGTTGAAGGCATCCGCAAAGCGACCGATCTCGTCGTCCGCCGGATGGGCCACGCGGTGATCGTAGTCCCCCGCCGCGATCCGCCGCGCCGCCACAGCCATCTCGCCGATGGTGCGGGTGAGGAACCCGGACAGGAGATAGCTGGCCACTCCCGCCACGACCACAGCCGCCAGTGCGCCCAGCAGGAGTGCTTCGGTGACCCCCCGGGTCACGGCGGCATCCAGGTCGGCCATCATGCCGCCCATGCCGTTCATCATGCCGCCCATGTGCGACGAGACCGCACCCGCCGCCACCTGCCGCACCAATACGGCCACCACGGCCACGACCACGGCGATGACGGAGAGGAAACCGAGGAACAGCTTAGTGCGGAGCCTCACTCCGGCTGCGCTCCGGGGACACTGAACTTGTAGCCGACTCCCCGGACGGTCCGAATGAAACGGGGCTGGGAAGGATCGTCGCCGATCTTCTTGCGGAGGTTGGCGATGTGCACGTCCACCACCCGAGAATCCCCCAGGTAGTCGTACCCCCACACCCGCTCGAGGAGCTGTTCCCGCGAATATACCCATCCTGGGTGTTCCGCGAGGGCGCGCACCAAGTCGAACTCGATGGCCGTGAGATCCACCCGGGAGCCGTCGACGAACACCTCGCGGCTGCGTTCGTCGATCGACAAAGGACCGAGGACGAGGGGGCCCTCACTCTCCTCCTCGGCGAGCCCGGCTCTGCGGAGAACCGCCCGCACCCGCGCCACCAGCACCTTCGGGCTGAAGGGCTTCACCAGGTAGTCGTCGGCACCGGCCTCGAACCCCCGCAGCATGTCTTCCTCTTCGCCGCGGGCGGTGAGCATGATGATAGGCACCCCGGCCGAGTCCTTGAGTCGGCGGGCCACCTGCAGACCCCCAGGACCGGGCAGCATGAGATCCAAGATCAGGAGATCGGGAGGCGCCTGTTCGACAGCCCGTATGGCCCCGTGACCGTCGGCCGCCTGCGAGACGCTGTAGCCCTCGCGCTCCAGATACGCAGCCACCAGGCGCCGGACGTTGTCGTCGTCGTCGACTACCAGGATCTTGAGGGCTTGTTTCACCCCGGGTGGCGCGGCGTCACTTTTCAGCAGCCTTCTAGCGCGGCTCGGCCAGCCGACGGCCGATATCCTCCGCGATGTCGCGGGCCGAAGGATTGTCGAGGATCTCGCCCTTCGCGTCCACGCCTGGACACAGCAGATCACCGACAGGCTGCACTTCCAGGACATGCCAGAAGTAGTCGGCCACCTGGCGGGCGCCATCGAAGACCTTCTGGTAGGTGGTGCCCGCGCACGACAGGAACGCCCCTCTCCGCTGCGGGGCTCCCTCCGGCCGGATCTGCCGCCCAAGCACGTGTTTCAGCGCCCAGAAGGGTTGACAGCGGTCCACCATGGCCTTCGCTTGGGCCGAGAGTCCCATCGAGAATATGGGTGCGGCCAGAACGATGCTGTCCGCTTCGCGCAGGTGGGGGTAGAGCTTGTCCATGCCGTCGTCCACGATGCAGACGCCGTCCTCCGAGCACCCGTCGCACGCAATACAGCACCCGATGTCGAGGTCTCGCAACCGGAACTTGACGACTTCCGCGCCCGCGGCCTCGGCGGCCGCCAAAGTCCAGTCCAACAGGGTCTCGGTGTTGCCCTTGCGGCGGGGGCTCCCGGCCAACCCGAGGACGGTGACGGCCATGACTACATCACCTGGCCAGCCGCGCTTTGAAGCCCACGGCACCCTGCGCCAAGTCGAGATCGGTGCCGCACACCGGACAGGTGATGAGATCGCCGACAGCAGCACCGCTGGCAAGCTGGATCTCGTGACGGCACACCGGGCATTGTACGCCCGTGTATGCGGCCGCGTACGTCACATCGAACATCTGATGCAGTAGATCGGCGGGCAGGTCCGCCTTCTTCGTCCCCTCCCGAATCGCTTCCTCGAGCACACCCGCCTCGGCGATGTTTCCGAGGAGGAATGCCCCCACCAACGTGTCGTCAGGGCCGAACACCAGCTTCTTGTGAAACTCGCCGTAGGGATAGTCTCCCCGCATCTCGGTATCGCCGGAGCGGTAGGCCACCACAGTGCGCCCCAGGGCGACCAAGCTGAGACCGAGCACCTGCATATTGAGTACATCGATGGGGGACGACTCCGAGGCGCCACCGTCGCCGGCCAGCACCGCCCCGACATCGGCTCCCTGGCGCCACGAACGCATCCAGTTGAAGTAGCGCTTGTCCGGGCCCACGGTCACGTCGCCGGCTGCATACACGTCGGCCCACGGCGTGGTGTAGCCCGGTCCCACGACGAGTCCAGCCCCGGCCTCCGGTAGGAACTCGAGGGCGGGAGCGTATTCGGCGCACACACCGACGATGTCGGCGTGCAGGTGCTCTCCCCCCTTCAACACGAGGCCCACAGCCTTCCCGACATCGCCGTCAACGGCCTCCAGGGCCGCTCCGAACACCAACTCCGCGCCCGCCGAGCGCACACGGCTCGCGGCGATCTCCGCGGCGTCCTCGTCCAGCACCTCGGGCCACAGACGGTCGGTGGGTACGAGATACGTGGTGGCGAAGCCCGCCGAAGTGAGCGCCCGCACCAACTCGAAGGCCACCAGACCGTTGCCGTAGACCACACCGGTGCTGCCGGCTCCATCGAGTTCGCGCACGGCGCGCGCCTCATCCAGAGTCTTGAAGTGATTCACGCCGACCAGGTCGCCCCCCGCAAGAGCGCCCGAAGTGACGCGCCGCCCGGTGGCGACCAGAAGACGGTCGTAGGGCACCGAACCGCCGTCGGCCAGGCGGACGCTGTGTCCTTCCACATCCACGTCCACGACCTTCGTGGACAGACGGAGGTCGAGCCGCTGCTCCTCGAAGAATCCCGTCTTCTTCGCCCACAGACGCGCCTCACCCACAGCCCCGGACGCGAAATCGGCCAACTGAGGCCGGCGGTAGAAGGGGTACGGCTCCTCGGTGAGGATCACAACATCGGCCGCGTCGTCCCGACGCCGGACGACCTCGGCGGCCCTCGTACCAGTGACCCCGTTACCGACGATAACGTACTTCGCCATCCCCGCACTCCTTCCGTGCTTCGCGTCCTCAGGCAGCAGCGCGGTAATTGTACCAGCAGAACCTACCCCGGGTGGCTGGTACCGGTGCGCGCGAAGAGGCCTGCTGAGTTGCGACTCCCCCTCGGAGGTTCTGTGCATATTCATGCTCCAAACCCCTTGCTCCGCGGGTTTGCTTGGGGTAGACTGCCCTCATGAAGCTACCGGTTCCCACGGATTACCTCACCATGACGGCCGACGCGCAACTCGACCTGCTCGCCGATGCACTCGGTGATCCTACTCGCCGCGCGATCTTCAAGTACGTGGCGGAGGCAGAGACGCCGGTGACCGCGGCCGACGTGGGCGCCACCTTCGGCGTCCATCGGACGGTGGCGCGGGCCCATCTGGAGAAGCTCCTGGAGACCGGGCTCCTTGTCACCGACTTCCTGCACAAACCCGAGGGCGGGCGGCCCCCGAAGGTCTACAGCCGCAGCGAGACACGACTCGACCTCCAGGAGCCGGTACGCCAATACCAGGTGCTCGCCGAGCTACTCCTCCACACGCTGGAGCGCTTCGGGGACGCCGGCGAGGTTCTCGTGCGGGAGATCGGGCACGATTTCGGCCGCCAATTGGCGGCCTCGACGGACGGCGCGGACGACCCGACTGAAAGGCTCGCACCCCTCACGCGTGCCGGCGCGGACATGCGGGTGGAGGTGGACGGCGACCGGGTCACGGTCCACACGGGCAACTGTCTGTTCCGAGAAGTGGCCACGAGAAGACCCCGTCTCGTGTGCCTGCTCGATCAGGCCATCGTCACCGGACTCCTCTCCAGCGTCGAGAGGCCTTACGTATTGAGTACTTCGCAGCGGCGGGGGGAAGGACACGACGTGTGCTCCTTGGTGTTCGAGGCGGTCGAGAGCGGCCTGACGGTGGAGTCTCCCCGTGCTGCGCACCCAGAGGATCGGTCGGAACCTTCCCACACCACAGAACAGATGTCGCGGAACATGGATGGCGACACCGCGGATATCGCCCACGACATGGAGGTCGGAGCATGATCATCACCAAGCAGAAGCCCATCGAGGACATCGCGCGCATGGTCGAGAAACACAAGCACCTCTTCTACGTTGGGTGCGGCCAGTGCTCCACCCAGTGCCAGACCGGCGGCGAGTGGGAGGTCGAGGAGCTCGGTCGGATCCTTGAAGAAGACGGGCACAAGACCGTGGGTTCCTCGGTGGTGTACGCCCCCTGCCACGAACTCGACGTCAAGCGTCACTTCCGGAAGCACAAAGAGCAACTCGCGCGTGCGGACGCGATCGTCGTCATGAGCTGCGGAGCCGGCGTGCAGGCGGTGGTCGAGGCGACCGATCTGCCGGTGTACCCGTCCAGCGACAGCCTCTTCCTGGGGAATTCCCAGCGTCACATGCATTTCGAGGAAAAGTGCTCCACCTGCGGCGAGTGCATACTCGACTCGACCGGTGGCATCTGCCCCGTCACCCGCTGCCCTAAGGGCCTCCTCAACGGCCCGTGCGGCGGAACGAACCACGGTATGTGCGAGGTGGACAGCGAGAAGCCCTGCATCTGGGTGGAGATCTACAATCGCCAGGAGAAGCTGGGCGAACTCGACAAGTTCAGCGAGATCCGCCCGCCGAAGAACCACGCGGCCATCAAGCGCCCCGGCCGCATCCGCGGAGAGATCTAGGGACCCCGCGAAAGGGACCCCGCCCGTCTGCACGGCCGCACGGCCGTGCAGCGACGCCACGCGACCGCTGGATCGAACGAGAGGGGCCCGCCAGGGCACCTCTCTTCACGCCCGAACTCTCGCGCCGGGCCCCGCGGCCGGGCTCGGCGGCCCGGGCTCGGCGGCCCGACTCAGGCTAAGCGCCCCACTCCTTCACCCTGCGGGCCACCTGGCGCCCGTACTCTTCGCAAGCGGCCAGGTCGGCCTCGGTGGGTACGTACTTGTACTCGAGGGGCTCCAGCACTTCGAGCTTCAGTTCGCGGAGGGCGGCGTCCACCTGCTTCACGCCGCCACCGCCCCATCCGAAAGAGCCGTAGGCGCCCACCAGCCGCTCCTTGGGCCGCAGCCCCTTGATATAGGTGATGAACGCGCCCACGGACGGCAGCATGCCGTTGTTCAAGGTGGGCGTGCCCACGAGGAAGGCGCGGTGGGTCTGGACGGCGCGGGCCATGTCGGCGAGGGGAGTCCTGCCCAGTCGCAACACCGAGCAGGGAACACCTTCCTGAGCGATCCCATCCTGTATGGCGCGCGTCATCTTCTCGGTGGAGTACCACATAGTGTCGAAGATCAGGGCCACCGCGGGCTCCGCCTGGAATGAACTCCAGCCGACGTACGCTTGGATGATCCGGGCGATGTCCTCCGATCCTCGCCAGATGACCCCGTGACTGGGCGCGATCACATCGAACTCAAGCCCCAACTCGCCCACCGTCTTCACCAGCTTCTGCACCTGGGCGCCGAAGGGCATGAGGATATTGCCGTAGTACTTCGCCGCTTCATCCATGACCACGGCCATGTCCACCTCGTCGGCAAAACGCTTCGACGAGGCGAGGTGCTGCCCGAATCCGTCGTTGGCCAGGAGCACTTTGGCCTCTTTGACGTAGGTGAGCATGCTGTCGGGCCAATGAAGCATGGGGACTTCCAGGAAGGTGAGGGTGTACTTCCCCAGAGAGAGTTCGTCACCCGTCCCCACCACCTGGATATCCCAGGTGCCCACCAGGTCCACCCCGAAGAGCAGCTCGAGAGCGTCTTTCGCCCGTTTGGTGCAGAAGGCCTTGACGGGTGCCAGCTGTTCGATCAACCAGGGGATCGCGCCCGAATGATCGGGCTCCACGTGGTTGATGACGAAGTACTCCACATCCTCGAGCCGGCAGCAGCCGTTGATGCGGCGCAGCACCTCGGACCCGAAACCCGCGCGGGCACCGTCCACGAGGGTCACCTTCTCGTCGGTGATCAGGTACGAGTTGTATGTGGTGCCGCGCGGGGTCTCGTAACCATGGAAGTCCCGGACATCCCAGTCGATGGCTCCCACCCACCAGATATCTTCCTTCAACATGTACCGCTCCATGCACCACCTCGTGTTCTGTGCTCTACGCGGGACCGGCGGCCCCTGATCGGAGCCGCCGGTTCACAGTATACGTAAGGATGGGGACGGAATGGTCAGGAATCGTCAGACGGCCGCTCCCACCTCGCAGTAGTACTCGGTCATCAGATCGTACTCGATCTGCACATCGCACTCGCCGCACAGGCAGCCGCGATGCAGGACTGTGGACGAACTCTTGCCGCGGGCGCAGTAGAAACTCCTCAGCTCGTCGGGCTTGCTCGGACAGCTCCCGCAGAGGCAGCGCGCGGCCTCCTCCGGCGTGTCGGGGACGATCGACATCCCGTCCTCCCTACCCAAGGAACTCGGGGATACGCGCCTTCGGAGCGGTGCAGACCACGCACGCATCGGGCGCCTCGTGCTCGTAGGTCATACCGCACACCTCGCACACGTACCAGCTGCTCTCCGGGAGGTCCGCCAGCTTCTGCGCGGCCTCCGCGAACATCTTCTCGTGGACCTTCTCCGCCTCGTTCGCGGCGAAGAAAGCGAACCTCGCGTCCTCGTTGCCTTCCTTCACGGCGCTCTCGATGAATTCCGGATACATCGACGTGTGCTCGTGGTTCTCCCCGCCGATGGCGGCGGCGAGATTCCCTGCAGAGTCCTTGACTCCACCCATGGTCTTCAGGTGATTTATCGCGTGCACCGTCTCCGACGCTGCGGCCACGCGGAAGCGCTTCGCCACTTGACTAAGCCCTTCGGCCTCTGCGGCGGCGGCGAAGGCCAGGTAGCTCCGGTTCGCCTGCGACTCGCCGGCGAACGCGGCGGCCAGGTTCTTCATGCTGTCAGCCATCTGCATACTCTCCTTCTGCTCGTGCTTGCACGGCGGAACCTCTGTGTGAGACTCCGCTCCCTGATGAGTGTGACACTTCCCGACGGAATCGGCCACCGTCTACCTTACCGGGCACGGAGCCCGTCAAACCTCGTGAGCCGGCTTCCTTCCAAGGATCAGCTGATTCCGCGCGAGCTTGAGATCAACGAACCGCACGTCGACGAACCCGGCACCCTCCAGCCACCCGCGGTACTCGGCCTCGCGCCAGGCGCCCCCTTCCTCGGTCGCCTGCAGCATGTTGACCGCGAACATGGCCGCCCGCGGACTGCGCTCCCACACGAAGTCGCGTACGCAGATCACGCCGCCGGGGCGCACAGACGAGAACACGCGGGCGGTCAGCTCCGCAAGCGTGGAGTGCCCGTAGATGTGGTAGACATTGCCGAGGTACGCGAGGTCGAACGGACCCGCCGGCAGCGCCTCGGTGAAATCTCCCCCCAGCATCCTGATGCCCTCGGCCCGTACGCCGAGGAACTCGCGCGCCTCGGGGAGCACTTCGGGACGGTCGAACAGGGTGGCCTGCACGCCATGGTCCGCGAAGAGCCGGGCCATGTGGCCCACCGCTCCGCCCACGTCGATCATGTCTCTGATGTGTGGGCCGGCGTACTCGAGACACCGGGTCACCACCTCTTCGGGCACGGCGGGATCGCCTTCACCCATGGTGCGCACGAACGCACGCAGCCGCGCCGGTGTGCGCCGGTGAGCGCCGGCGTCCCCCGCGGGCGACGTGCTTCCGACAGAGCCTCGCCCCTCTTTCACGATGTCGGCCAGCCGCAGCCACCCCTCGAACTTGTGGGCTTGATGCAGCAACGACGACCGTTCGAGCTCGGGAGACGCCGCACCTCCCGGCGCCGGCTCGATCAGATGGGCCCGGCCGAGGTCGGTGAGGCGGTACGTGCCGTCGTCCCCGAGTTCGGCACCTCCCGCGCGCTCGGCCACGCCCACGTCCACCAGCGCGTCGAGCATCACCCGAGAGGCGCGTAGGTCTCCTTCCACTGCGAGGGCGGTCTCCTCCGCCGTGCGCCCACCGGGCACCGCGATGGCGTCCACCAATCCGGAACGGAGGGCAGCCGCGAGCACCAGCAGCGTCTCCACCTCGCGGCGATCGACCAAGGAACTCACGGGCGCGTCCGCCGGCTGGGAGCGACCGGCTCGGGATCGGTGTCCGCACCGACCGACCGGTCGCCGTCCGACCGGGGATCCACCCCGAGAAGCTCGGCGATATCCAGGCGATTCTCCTCGAAGCCCCAGAACACGCGCTTCCCCACCACGATGGCCGGGGTCGCCACACGCCCGAGGTCGCGCATCATGCGCTCCCGCACCGCGTCCCCGGAACTGACGTCGAACTCGATGGTCTTGATGCCACGCGCCGAGAAGAACCTCCTGGCCTCGAGACAATCACCTCAGGTAGGCGAGTGGTAGACGACCACCGCGCTTGAACTCCGCGATCGCATGACGCGCTCGAACAGACCCATCTAGCCCTCCTCAACCGGCAGGCCGGCTTCGGTCCAATCGTCGATCCCGCCCGAGTAGTCGGAGACATCTGCGTACCCGAGCTGTCGCAGCTTATCAGCCGCGATACCGGAAGCCTCTCATGTGAAGTCGTTGCAGTAGACCACGATCTTCTCGTCCTTCGCGAACCGCTTCCGCGCTTCCCGGGTGAGACTGCGGAAGTCGACCCACTGCGCGGTCGGCAGGTGTCCACGCGCCCAATGGTCCTCGCCCATCACGTCCACCAAGTGGAACGACTCCTTCTCCTGGATCATCCGCCACAGCTCTTCACGCCCCACAACAGGGACGCTCGGGCGCCCGGCCTCGGGGTCGTAGAAGACGAGATAGGTGGCCGCCGTGTAGTACCCGGCCTCCCTGAAGATCTGGATCTTGGCCACCTCGCGTATGTCGAGCACGGCCGCTGGGGTGCGGCCCTCCTCCTCCACCATGACACCTGCCGTGAGCAGCGCCCAGAGTTGGGTCTCGGGGCCCAGGTGCGGCGCCAGGACGTCCAACAAGCAGTAGCGTGTCCCTTCACTCGGTTCCCGCACCACGAGGGCCACGGGCTGGTCGTGATCCGTCACGACCCAGAACTTGTCCTCCTCGATCTGCCCCTCGAGTTCCGAGTAGGTGGGCGCCTGGTCCACGCCTCTCACGTGCTGGTAGAGGTCGTGAGCCGCCCGCAGATGGGGGTAATCCAGCGGCACGAGACCAAGACCGTGACCTTCTTCAGGGCGGAGGACGGCGCGGGCCGCCATGACGGCCATACTCACTTCCATCTGATACCCGTGGGCGAGCAAGGCCGTCTCGTAGGTGCAGTCGTCGCTGCGCACGAGGTATGCCCGGGGCTCGAGGGTCTCCCGCACCGCGTCGACCGCATCCTCGTACGAGTCCCGGTAGGGGCCGGTCAAGAACAGCTCGATGAGGGTGACATGATCGTGGCCTTCGTGCTGTTCCCGCAAGACAAGGGCGTAGCCGACGACGCTCGCCGCGTCCCACACCTCCCACGCCTCGGCATGATGCGCCAAGTGGACGTGGAAGTTCGGTAGCAGAGGCACGTGGTAGTGATCCAGCTTCTCCCGGCGCATCGACGCGATACTCTCGTGATCTGTCTTCCTCAGCTCCAACGCGGCCCCTTTGTCTCGCCCTCAGCTACCCTGCTCTGGTGCCCGATACCCTGAGCGGCCCGCCTCGTAACCCTGGCGGGCGAGGGGAGCCCGGCGTACACTGGGTGCTCATGGAACGACCGAACTCACCTCCGGGCTCCACTCCCTCGACCGACAACCGGCTCGAGGCCCGCCACGAAGACGCCGTCAGAGACCGGTTCGTCGGCAGTCTCCTCGGCGGCTTCGTAGGCGACGCCCTGGGCATGCCGGTGGAGGGCCTGGCCACTCGAACCATCGAACACCGGTACGGTCTCGTACGCGACATGCTCGATGCCCGCCTGGGGAGAGGTACCTACACCGACGATACCGAGATGGCGATCTCGGTGGCGGAGTCCCTGGTGGCGAGCCGACGCTTCGACGGGGCCCATATGGCGGCGCGCTTCGTCGCCGGTCTCGACCGCGCGCGGGGCTACGGACGAGGCACCCTGGAGGCGCTCGACCGGGTGGCAGCGGGTACCCCCTGGCAGCGGGCCGGCGCTCACACGTACGGCAGCGGCTCTTTCGGTAATGGCTCGGCCATGAGGGCCGGCCCCGTGGGTCTCCTCTTCCACCGCGACCTCCCTGAGGCCATGGAGGTCGCCCGCGACCAGAGCACCATCACCCACTCCCATCCTCTGGGTCGGGCCGGGGCGGCGGTCATGGCGGCCGGCGTGGCTCTGGCCGTGCGGTGGGGCACCGAGACGTCCCACGCCCCGGGGGCGGACTCGTTCCTTGGACCCATCACCGCGGGGCTCCTGGACCGCGAACACCTCTTCGATGAAGGTCTCGCCAAGGTGGCGCACGTACTCGACCAGTACCCGGGATTGCCGAAGGAAGCGAGCGACAAGGAACGGGTCGAGTCGGCGGTCTGCGTCTCCGCAGTGCTCGGCAACGATGCGAGGGCTTTCAATTCGGTCCCCGCCGCCCTCTATTCGTTCCTCGCCCACCCGGCGGATCCGGAGCAAGCGCTGATCACGGCCGTGTCACTCGGGGGAGACACCGACACGATTGCCGCAATGACGGGAGCGCTCTGCGGAGCCTATTGCGGCCGCCAAGCCTGGCCCGAGCGGTGGATCGACGCGTTGGAACGCGGCCCTCGAGGTCGCGACTACGTGGCGGGACTCGCGGACGACCTGTTCCTCACCTGGCTCGAACTCCGTTCAGCCGATCCCCTGCGGCCGGAGCGCCTACCCGGCTGAGACGGACCACGCCCTTCAGCGTGCGGCTCCGCCCTTCTGGAAGAGACCCACGAGTCGCGGGATATCGGCGGGATCGAGTGGCGCCGCCCGCAGCCCCGGGTGGGGCGTCGGGGCCCGCAGGAAAGCCTCCAGATTGACCGGCGTCACCACCGCCACACCACCAAGAAGACGTAGATCCTCGACGCTCGTGTGCAATAGGAGGTCGCCAACGCGGACTCCCTCCTCTTCTACACAGAAGAACACGGGCTGGACCGTCAGCCCCCGGAGATTGGTGAGACGGCCGAGAGCGGACTCCATGTCGCGCGCTCGTGATGAGAGTTCGGTCGCCACCTTCTCGTGGAAGGCGGAGCCGGTGTCGCGGGTGAGCCAGCGGAAGACCTCGACGGCGTAGATACCGCGCGGACCCAGCACCAGGGTCTCCACCACCGCCCCCGAGAGCACGGGTTCCGAGACCACCCACCAGCCGTCCGGCAGGCGGGCGAGCCGGCCGAGGAGACGCCCGGTATCCTCGCCACGACGCCCGCCGGACGTACCCACCAAGGCCCGGTCGGCGAGCACCTTCGCCAGAAGGAGAACCGGCAACAGGACAACCGTGAGCAGGACGGGGACGACAACCGCGCCCGTTCTCTGAACCACCCAGATGGCCCCGGCCACCACCAGCACGGCGCCGAGAACAGCGACGGCCATGGTCGCCAGCCGCACAGATTCGTCCCCCAGCCGCCGCCGGGCTGGGCCGCCGATCATCCGAGCCACGCCGCACCTCCCGTCAGCCCGCGCACCACACCTGTCCGAGATACCGGAAGAGCGCTCAGTCCGAGGCCCTCAGGATGTAGTAGGGGTTGGTGGCTCCACCGCCGCCGGGGTGCACCTCGAAGTGTAGGTGCGGCGACCCTCCGCGCGCGTTCCCCGAACTCCCCACATAGCCGATCACCTGGCCCGCGCGCACCGAAGTACCGCCTCGGATCCCGCCCGCGATGCCGTTGAGGTGTGCATAGTAGTAGCTGGTGCCGTTGTTGCCGTCCAGCCAGATGATGGTGCCGCCCAAACCCGAGTTATAGGCGGTGCGCCGCACGCGCCCCGACACCACGGCCACCGTGGGCGTGCCCCGGGCGGCCATGATGTCCGTGCCCTTGTGGCTCCGACCGCCCGAGCGAGCGAAGCCCCAGTCGTTGATGTACGAGTGGGGCCCGTCCACGGGGAAGACGAATCCCTTGGCTGCAGCCGCGGAGCCTCGATTGGACGCGACGGCGGCGCTGGCGCGAGCCCGCTCCGCCTCAGCGGCCCGTCGAGCCTCCTCTTGGAGCGTGGCCACCCGTTTCTTGAGTCGGCTGTACTCCGCGCTCACGGCCTTCATGCGCGACTCCATCGTGGCGCGCGCCGCCTGAAGCTCTGTCATCTCCGCTTCCTGCTCCACACGTTTCTGTGCCAGGTCGGCCTCGAGGGCCTGGACCTTCTCGAGGTGGGTGTCTACCTCCTCAAGCACGTCGCGGTCCTGCACCGCCACCCGGTTAAGAAGCGAGAAACGATCCATCACGGTGGAGAAGTCTCCCCCCTGGAAGAGCACTTCCAGGAACAGGGGAACGGAGCCGCCCCCGTCCTTGTAGAGGCGCACGAGCCGGCCGCTCACCAGGCCGCGCATCTGCTCCAGGTCGCGGCGAGACGTGGCCTCGTCCTTCTCCGCCGCCTCCACGGCATTGTCCAATTCGTACATGCGCGCTTCAGCACGCATATACCGACCCGCCAGATCGTCGAGTTCCGATTGTACGGCGCCCAGTTGGTTCCTCGTCGCCTGCAGATCGCTGCGGGCGTCGGTCAGTTTCGAGGCACCAGCCTTCTCCGGGTGGACGGCCACAGCGAGGGCGAGCGCCGCCAGCACGCCGACAACCAGCAGGAAGCGGAGCGTGTCACGAGGGCCGACTACGGAACCGCGGGACGTCCGAGCCGCACGGCTCGGACGCGGACGGGGATGGGTCGCGGCCGGCAGGGGCACACCGCCGTCCGGGGAGGCGGACAGCGGTGCGCAGTGTGAGTGGTCAGATTCGCGCGTTCCCACGTGACGGTTCCCCTACTCTTCGCCGGCGGTGCGCACCCAACCAGATAATGCTATCAAACCACTTCGGTCTGGTCGGATGGGCTCACCGGGGGCGCCTCCGCCGGAACCAGCGGAGCGCGGTCGCCTCTCCCACGGCGCGCCAGAAGCACCACGAGGGCCACGAGCGCCGCCACGACCAAAACGACCGCCGCGGCGATACCGCCGATAACGGGCCACTTGTACGCGACGCTCGTCGCGCTCATCTGCGTGGTACCCGACAACGACGGCCGCCAGATGAGAGTGTTGCCGCTCACCTCGTCGGCATTGTTGTCCTGTATCGAGCCCGGCAGAGTCAACCGGTTCTGCACCATGAAGATGCTCGCCAACGCATCGGGAGTCACCCCGGCAGGGATGTCGTCGCCGGTGCCCGCGAGCGCGCCCTCCATATCCCACGACGCTGTAAACACAGTCTTCACCGAGAGGAGGCCCGATTCCTGCGTGAGCGAGAACTCCTGCGCCCCAAGTCGCTCGGCCGGCCCCTGGTCGCCACCTTCCGCGAGGAAGGACTGGATCTCCGCCGGATCGGCGAACGATCGGGAGGCGGTAACCCAGCGCGTTCCGTCGGGGTCTGTGCCGTTTTCGGATTCCCACCCTTCAGGTACACCGCTCTCGAAGTCGCCGAAGAGATCTCCCTCCCCGCCGCCTTGCTGGGCGATCAGATCTTGGATCTCCTTGTCGGCGGCCAGTCGCACACCGATCGTGCCCGAACCGTCGGGTTCCACCACGGTATCGAGCGCCATCTCGATCTTGCAGCCCGTCATCAGCACCAGAAGGCTGAGCAAGATCAGAACAAGGGCGGCGCGCGGCACGCGGCCCCGCATCCGGCTCCTGCCTGGACGGCGCTGTGCGCGGCGGTCTCCATCGGTAGCGGCCATGCTGCCTCCCTTGCGTTTCGTCTCTCCCCAAATCATGCCCCACCCGACGACCCGAACCTGTCGGCAGCGTCGCCGGCTCCCGGAGCGCCGGTCTCGTCGGTGGTGCCGCCACTGCCGGCACATGCCTCCGAACGATGCGCCCGATCGCGCGCGGCCAGAGCCAGCCTGCGATTGCGCGCGTAGTACGCGCTCGCGAACGCGAAGAAGCCGAGCACCGCCACGCCGAGGGCGATAGCGGCCGTCTGCAACACCCAGATCGGCATCAGCCCGGTGCCGTGATCATGTGCACGATGCTGCGGTAGGCAAGGGACATATGTGCAGCATACCACTGGACCTCGGCCCGCCGGGACCGCTACTGTGGGACAGCGTAGGCGAGACCAGCACGGGGCTGGAAACAGAGCCGAATCGGGGGACCCCATCACTCAACACGCGCCCGCATCCGCGCCCCATCCGTCGGGTTTCACGCACATTGACTTGCCGTTCAGTCAGGCAGTATGCTGAGCACCATCCGAGACCGGTCTGGCCCCGGGTGGCGGGCAGGTACGGCTCGCCGGCATCGCCGAGAACCAAGGACGGGGGCAGCGCCATTCCCGCACACGGCAGTGTTCCGAACATCGGGCGGCGGCCCGCCCAGCTGCGCGGCACTCCCGCGGCGCGAGCCCAGACGGGCGCCCACGTGTCTCCCCGACCCTTTTCGCCTCTCGCCGGCCTCCAAGCCCCAGGAAGCCCTCCGAGCGCTGCGCGACCAAGCGGCGATCTTAGAATGAAAGGACGCTGGAAGTGAGAACGATCATCACGAACGGCACGATAGTCAACGCAGGCGGCGCCTTCCGCGCCGACGTGCTTGTGGAAGACGGGTGCATCGTCGCGGTGGGCACGGGTATGCCCACGGACGGCGCGACCGTGCTCGACGCGGCCGGGGCCTACGTACTTCCGGGCGGCATCGACGTACACACGCACCTCGACATGCCGTTCGGCGGCACCACGTCGGCCGACGACTTCGAGACGGGCACCACGGCCGCGGCCGTGGGCGGCACCACGGCCATCGTGGATTTCGCCATCCAGACGAAGGGCGAATCCCTGGGCGACGCCCTAGCCACCTGGAAGGCGAAGGCTGCCGGGAAGGCGGTCATAGACTACGGCTTCCACGTGGCCGTCACCGACCTCACCGACGAAGCCCTCGCGGAGATCCCCACGTTGGTGTCCGAGGGCGTCACCAGCCTCAAGCTGTTCATGGCCTACAAGGGTGCGCTCATGGTCGACGACGCCACCCTGCTCCGCGCCCTGCGCAAGGCCAAGGAGGCGGGCGCCCTCATCAGCGTGCACGCCGAGAACGGCGACGTGATCGACGTGCTGGTGAAGGAGCATCTCGCCGCGGGCCTCACCGAGCCCAAGTACCACGCCACCACCCGCCCGCCCGAGGCCGAGGGTGAGGCCACGAGCCGCGCCATCTTCCTGGCCGGGCTGGCAGGAGCGCCCATCTACATCGTGCACCTGAGCTGCAAGGAGGCTTTGGACAAGGTACGCGCCGCCCGCGACGCCGGCCTCCCGGTCTATGCCGAGACGTGCCCGCAATACCTGGCGCTCTCCGTGGACAACTACGACGAGCCCGACTTCCAGGGTGCCAAATACGTGTGCTCCCCCCCGCTCCGCGACAAGAGCAACTGGGCCGAACTCTGGGCGGGCATAACCGCCGGCGACCTCCAGGTGGTGGCCACCGACCACTGCCCGTTCAACTTCGCCGGTCAAAAAGAACTCGGCCGAGACGATTTCAGCAAGATCCCGAACGGCGCTCCCGGTATCGAGCACCGTCTCGTCCTGCTGCACACCTTGGGCGTGAAGACCGGCCGCATCGACATGGCCAAACTGGTGGAACTGACCTCGGCGGCGCCCGCCCGCTTCTTCGGGATGTACCCCGAGAAGGGGATCATCGCCCCCGGCAGTGACGCCGACCTCGTCATCTTCGACCCGGACGCCGACGCCGTGATCAGCGCCGCCACCCAGACCCAGAACCTCGACTACACGCCCTACGAGGGCATGGCCGTCAAGGGCGCCGTACGTACGGTGATGCAGCGCGGCTCGGTGATCGTGGACGATGGAGCCTTCGTCGGCACGGCGGGTGCCGGCATGTACCTGAAGCGCAAACCGTTCGTGGCGATCTAGCGGGCTGTTGGACACTTCGATCTTCAACAGCCCGCCGGCCGCGACCCGAGGGAGAGACGCGTGACCGATCTTCTCAGAACAGCATTCTCGGGACTCGACTTCCCGAACCCCTTCATCTTGGCCTCGGCTCCGCCCACGCGGACGGCGGAGATGATCAAGCGCGCTTTCGAGGCGGGGTGGGGCGGTGCCGCCACCAAGACCATCGGGCTGCAGGGCGCGGTGAACGTGCGCCCGCGCTTCGGGTTCTTGAAAGAACGGAACCGGATCGTGGGGATGACCAACTTCGAGTTGATCTCGGAGAAGGGCCTGGATCACTGGGTCGACGAACTGACCGACATCAAGGCGGCCTTCCCCGATCGTCCCCTCGTGGCCAGCATCATGGGTTCGGTCGAGCCCGCCGACTGGGAGATCCTCGCCCGAGCCGTGCAGTCCGCGGGCGCCGACGCCATCGAGTTGAACGTATCCTGCCCCCACGGCATGCCCGAGCAGCACATGGGCGCGTTCATGGGCCAGGACCCGGAACTCATCAAGATGGCGACCGCCGCCGTAGCGGGTGTAGCCGAGGTGCCCGTATGGGTGAAACTCACCCCCAACGTCACCGACATAGCCGCCATGTCGCTGGCCGCCAAGGAGGGCGGCGCGGACGTCATCGCCGCCATCAACACCGTGGCGGGGCTCGTGGCCATCGACCTCGACACCTTCGAACCCACGCCTTCCGTGTCGCAGCGCGGCGCCTACGGCGGCTACTCCGGCCGCGGAGTCAAGCCGATAGCACTGCGTGCCGTGTCGAGCATCGCTGCCACCTCCGGGCTTCCCGTGAGTGGATGCGGAGGCATCACCATCTGGGAGGACGCCGCCGAGTTCATGCTGGCCGGTGCCGGCACGCTCCAGGTGTGCACGGCTGTGATGTTGAACGGCTACGGCATCATCGACAACCTGGTGTCCGGGCTCAGCTCCTATCTGGAGCGGAAGGGCTTCGACACCTACGGAGAGGCGGTGGGACTCTCATTGCCCTTGATCGGCGAGTTCTCCGCCCTCGATCCCTCCGCAGGGGCCTACGCCACGGTGGATCCGAGTCTCTGCAATGCCTGTGGCAACTGCGTGCCCGCGTGCGCCGACGGCGGCTTCCAGGCTATCTCCATGAACGGAGAGACCGCAGTGGTCGACTCCGAGACGTGCGACGGCTGTGCTCTGTGCGCCTCCGTGTGCCGCGTCTCGGCCATCGCGATGGTGCGCAGGTAGCGTGGCGCCCCGTCGACTTGCCCCATGCAACCGCGGGCTCCGATTTCCGGGGGCCGGCGTGGACATAGTCATGTACAACACTCGCCATAGGGGGATACTTTGAGCGAGAAGGACTTCGACCTGGTCAAAACCAAGACCGGTCTCTACGAGCTGACGGCAGACGTCTCCGCCAGTCCGCTGGCCAACGACGACATCGCACCGACGAAGGTGGCACAGCGTACGTGGAGCACGTACAACATCGCCGCCCTCTGGATCGGGATGAGCGTCTGCATCCCGACCTACATGCTGGCAGCCGGCCTCGTGGCCGGTGGTATGAGCGCTTGGCAGGCCGTGTTCACGGTCATGCTCGGCAACGTCATCGTCCTGATTCCCATGATTCTGAACGCCGTTCCCGGCACCAAGTTCGGGATCCCTTTCCCGGTCCTGGTCCGCGCGAGCTTCGGAACCCTGGGCTCCAACATCCCCGCCTTGCTGCGCGCCGGTGTCGCGTGCGGTTGGTTCGGCATCCAGACCTGGATCGGCGGCTCCGCCCTCAACGCCATGATGCTGGCTCTGTTCAGCGGTTGGCCTGTGGACGGCATCGGCAAGTGGATCGCCTTCTTCGTCTTCTGGGCGATCAACGTGTGGATCATCATCAAAGGCATGGACTTCCTCAAGAAGTTCGAGTCCTGGGCCGCCCCGATCCTCATTGTCATGGGCATCGCCATGCTGATCTGGGCCATGGGCGAGGCCGGCGGCATCGGCCCGATCATGTCGGAGCCGAGCAAGTTCGCCACCTTCGGCGACTTCTGGAAGTTCTTCATCCCGGGTCTCACCGGCATGGTGGGCTTCTGGGCGACCCTGTCGCTCAACATCCCCGACTTCAGCCGGTTCGCGCGTGACCAGAAAGCGCAGATCTACGGACAGCTACTGGGCCTCCCCACCACGATGACCCTGTACGCGTTCCTGGGCGTGGCCATCACTTCCGCCACCGTCATCATCTTCGGCGAGGCGCTGTGGGATCCGGTTGCCGTCCTCGGCAGGTTCACCAACCCGGCGGTCATCGTCGTCGGCATGTTCTGGCTCGCCGTCGCGACCCTCTCCACGAACATCGCCGCCAACGTGGTGTCGCCCGCGAACGACTTCCAGAACCTATGGCCGAAGAAGATCAACTTCGCCATCGGCGGCGTGATCACAGCCATCATCGGCATCGCCATCCGTCCGTGGTGGCTCCTGAGCGACTACGGCAACTACATCTTCGGCTGGCTTGGCACGTACGCCGGCCTCCTCGGCCCAGTCGCCGGCATCATGATCGTCGACTACTTCATCATCCGCAAAGGCATGCTCAACGTGCGCGATCTGTACCTGCGCGGCGGTGAGTACGAGTACACCGGCGGCTTCAACTGGAAGGCCATCGCGGCCTTCGCCATCGGCGCCGGCGTCACCCTCATCGGCAAGTGGGTGGACGCCGTGTCGTGGCTCGCCGACTACTCCTGGTTCATCGGCTTCGCCATCGGTTTCGTGCTCTACTACGTGCTCATGCGCGGCACGAAAGTCGCCGATCTGAGCCTGGTCCCCGAGCAGGGTGCGGTCGCGGAAGCTGAGTAGTCCCACCGTTCGACCGGACGTGCCGGCGGTCTTTAGCCGGACCCGGATAGTCTCATGCGACGGCCGCCCCGAGGGCGGCCGTCGCCGCACAGGGCGGCCGCTGAAGATCGAGGCTCGGCCGCCGGAACGCGCCCGGGCGGCCCCCGCCACGGCGTCCTCCCCGCCCGCCCGTAGCGCGCCCGTAGCGATGTCTACCCGGGGAGTCCCCGATCGTCGCGCGTGGCGAGCGGCAGATAGAACGCCAGCGCCACCAGGGTGCCCACGAGAGTGACGCCCAGCGAGGCGGCGTACGCCACCGGAGGGTAGGCGCCCCCTTCCGCTTGCGCGAAGGCCCCGATGACCATACCCATGCCCCACTGCAATATCGCCGACCCTCCGATGCCGAAGAGGTTCACGGCGGTAACCGCGCGGCCGGTCATGGAGGTGGGAAACACGGTGCGGGCGTGCGCCATGAGCAGGATATTGAAGGCCCCCGCGAAACCGAACACCGGATACGCGATCCTCACCAGAACACTCCAGCCCGCCAGACTCCCCACGATCATGCCGGCTAGACTGAGCGCGAACAGTGCCGAGGCCCCCACGAGCACCCGCGGAACGCCGAAGCGCTCGGCCAGCGAGCCGCTACCCACGTACCCCAAGAAGGCGCCCACGGACAGGGTCACGAGCAAGGTGCCGGTCTCCACCTGGGACATATCGAACACGTCGAACAGGAGCGGCCCGCCCCAGAGCCCCTGCACGGAGAGCAAGGTGCCCACCAGGAAGAAGTCGAGGAGTGCGATCCGCCAGAAGCGGGTGTCACGGAACACCTGCACGAGGCTCCCGGGCTGCCGGCCGGCGGTCCTCCACTCGACCCCAGGCGGGGCGTTCCGCGCCCACAGGAAGATACTTGCCGAACTGGCAACCACCAACACGGCCCCGGCGACAAAGACGCTGCGCCACCCGAAGGATTGGGCCGCCCAGGCGAGGGGGGTTCCCGCCGCGAGGGCACCCAGGGCGCCCAACCCCACGAGGTACCCGGAGGCCCGGGCAAAGCGCTTCACCGAGAACCACTGGCTGAAGATCTTGAGGGAGCCCATGAAGACACCGGCCATCCCCATGCCGATGAGGGCACGCCCCAGAGCCAGCTGTGCGAACCCGTGCGCGGTGGCGAACACCACCCCGCCGATCGCGGCCGCGAGCATGAGGGTGGGAGTAACCAAGCGCGGCCCGAAGCGATCCAATGCGGCTCCGAGTGGCAGTTGCACGGCAGCGAAGGCGGCGTAGAAGAGACTTGTCATCAAACCGAGTTGCTCCGCCCCGAGATCGAGTTCGCGCGAAAGATCGGGGGCGATGACCGCATTTGCGGAGCGGAAGAAGTAGCTGAGAAAGTAGGCGGCGCTGAAGAGCCCGAAGATCGCGGTGCGACGCGTGAGAAAACGGGACACACCCATGGTCACGACGACTGCGGGCGCCGGTAGTCCACAGACTAGAGGCGCACGGGCACGCCCGCGGCTGCCATGCGCTCCTTGACCTGCCGAATAGTGTACTCGCCGTAGTGGAAGATCGAGGCCGCGAGCACGGCGTCGGCGCCGGTCTCCACGAACACCTCCGCCAGGTGGTCGAGGGTGCCGGCCCCCCCGCTCGCGATCACAGGTACTTGGACGGCCTCCGCCACCGCGCGGATGAGTTCCAGGTCGTATCCGTCTTTGGTGCCGTCGCGGTCCATGGACGTGAGGAGGATCTCACCGGCTCCCCTGCGCACCACCTCCGCCGCCCACTCCACGGCGTCGCGTCCTGTGGATACGCGCCCGCCGTTCAAGAAGACGTCCCAGCGCGACTCCGTCCCGGCCAGCCGTTTCGCGTCGATGGCCACCACCACGCACTGACTCCCGAACCTGAGAGCGCACGCCTCGATGAGCTTCGGATCGGCCAAGGCCGCGGAGTTCAGCGACACCTTGTCGGCTCCGGCGCGCAGAAGACCCCGTACGTCTTCTTCGCTGCGGATGCCCCCACCGATGGTGAAAGGGATGAACAGCTCCTCAGCACAGCGACGCGCCAGATCGACGATGGTCTCTCGGCGTTCGTGAGACGCGGTGATATCGAGGAACACCAGCTCGTCGGCCCCCTCGCGATCGTAGTGGGCCGCGAGTTCCACCGGATCACCGGCGTCGCGGATATCCACGAAATTGACGCCCTTGACCACGCGACCCTTGTCCACGTCGAGACAGGGGATGACCCGTTTCAGGTGCACATCATCACCCGGCCGCGTCCAGGATGTCCAGAGCCTCCGTCAGGGTGAACGACCCCTCGTAGAGGGCACGTCCGGCGATGACGCCGGTGACGCCCAGAGGCTCGAGCCGCTTGAGCGCCCGCAACTCGCCGAGGCTGGAGAGTCCGCCGCTGGCGATGATCTGCACTCCAGACGCGGCACGCGCCAGATCCTCGGTGGCGTGAAGATTGATGCCCCCGAGCATGCCGTCGCGGGCGATATCCGTGTAGACGATCTCGGCAACACCCAGCGCCACCATGTGCGAGGCGAAGCTGGCGGCCGGCATGCCGCTGCGCTCGCGCCACCCGTGCGTGCTCACGTACCCGTCGGCGGCATCGACCGCCACCACGAGCCGCGGCCCCCACTGGGCCAAGGCGGCCTTCAGGAAGGCCTCGTCGAGCAAGGCGCTGGTGCCGATGACGACCCGCTCCACCAGGGTCTGAGAGAGCTGCTCCAGCGCCCTCTCCGAGCGGATCCCCCCGCCGAATTGGACCGGCACGGCGACCTCCTCGGCGATGCGGCGCACCAGGTCGAGATTCCGCAGCTCGCCCTCCCGCGCCCCGTCCAGATCGACCACGTGGAGATGCCGGGCCCCCAGGCTTGCCCAGGTGCGGGCCACCTCGACCGGATCGTCGCTGAAGACGGTCTCGCTGGCGAAATCGCCGCGGCGCAGCCGCACACAGCGGCCGCCTTGAATGTCGATGGCCGGGAACAGACGCATACGTACCTCCTACCGGTGTGCCCTCACGAGCGGGCCTACGTCAGTTCGCATAGACGCGCCGGGCGAAGTTCTCATACAAGCGGAGCCCCAGCGCGCTCGACTTCTCCGGATGGAACTGGAACGCGGCCACGTTGTCGAGCTCCACGCCCGACACGAAGGTGGATCCGTACTCGGTGATGGTGAGCACGTCGGCGGGACGGACCGGCACCACAGCGTAGCTGTGCACGAAGTAGAACGCCGAGCCGTCGGGTATGCCGTCCAGCAGGTCCGACTCCTTCACCATCTCCGCCTGGTTCCAGCCTATGTGAGGCACGTTGAGTCCTGGAGGGAGCCGCCGCACGTCGCCTCGTACCAATCCCAACCCCGGTACACCCGGGCTCTCCTCACTCGCGTCGAACAGCAATTGCAGCCCCAGACAGATGCCGAGGAACGGGACGCCCTCGGCCACGCGCCCGCGCACCTCGTCCGCCAACCCGCGGGACTCCAACTCGATCATGGCCGCCCCGAAGGCCCCCACGCCCGGTAGAACGATGCCGGCGGCATCCCGGATACGCCGCACGTCCGAACCCACCTCGGCGTGCACTCCCACGTACTCGAAAGCCTTCTGCACCGAGCGCAGGTTGCCGGATCCGTAGTCCACCACGTAGATCACCTAGATCAGAGCACTCCCTTGGTGGAGGGTATGTGATCGACCCGTGGGTCGAGGGAGGTGGCCTGGTCGAGTGCTCGTCCGAACCCCTTGAATACGGCCTCGATGATGTGATGGGGGTTCGATCCGGCCAACAACCGCATATGCAGGGTCACCCGGGCGTTGTTCACGAACGCTTGGAAGAACTCGAGAGCCAGATCGGTGTCGAAACCACCGATGTTGCTATGCGAGAGATCTACGTTGTAGGCGAGGTAAGGTCGACCGCTTATGTCGACACTCACGAGGGCGAGGGCTTCGTCCATGGGCAGTTGCACGCTGCCGTAGCGCACGATACCCCGCCGGTCCCCCAGGGCCTCGGCGAGTGCGGAACCGAGGCATATGCCCACGTCCTCCACGGTGTGGTGCCCTCCGGTCTGCAGATCGCCGGTGGCCCGCACCTCGAGATCGAAGCGGCCGTGCGCGGCCGCCAGTTCGAGCATGTGATCGAAGAAGCCCACCCCCGTATCCACCGTGCTCGCGCCGTTCCCATCGAGGTCGAGTCGCACGGAAATATCGGTCTCGCGCGTGCGCCGCTCGATATGCGCCGAGCGACCCCCTGCCGCTGGTGGTGTCACGATCAAGCCTCCTCTCCCCTACCCGGCTCAGCGGGCCAAGGCCGCCGAGCATGCCGGGGCAGGATAGCACACCGACGCGCCCTACCCGACCCGGCCCGGCCCCATCCTCAGCTCCGCCGAGACACGATGGAACTCGAAGCCTTCGCTGCGGGCGATCTCGGCCAGATGCGGGGTCAGCTCGTCCGCCACGTCCGGCGGCACCTCCACCACCGACGACCGACGGACGAAGGTGTCCACCGAGAGGGGCGATGAGAAACGCGCCGCGCCCCCGGTGGGCAGCACGTGGTTCGACCCCGCGACGTAGTCACCGAACGCCGTAGGCGTGTGAGCGCCAAGGAAGATCGCTCCGGCGGCGCCCACCTCCTTCAGGAAGCCCCGCGCATCCCGGAGATGAAGCTCCAGGTGCTCGGGAGCATACGCGTTCACGAAGGTCCGCGCCAGGATCGCAAACCGTTCGCCCGGTTCCGGATAGAACGCGTACAGTCCCGATGTCCCCTCGGCCAAGGGGACATCCGCTGAGCCCCGGAGTGCGCGCGCCTCGGCCTCCACGGCCCGGCACAAGCCCTCCGTCGCCGCCACCAGCACGGCCGAGGCCCCGCTCCCGTGTTCCTCCTGCGCACGCATATCGGCGGCCACGAGTCGTGGTTCGGCCGTCTCGTCGGCTACGATCACCACTTCGCTCGGGCCGGCGAGCCCGTCGATGCCCACGACTCCGAACACCTGGCGCTTGGCCTCCGTGACGTACGCGTTACCCGGCCCGCAAATGACATCCGCGCGACCGATACTCTCGGTGCCGTAGGCCATGGCGCCCACGCTCTGGGCACCGCCCACCCGATACACCTCGCGGATCCCCATGAGATGCGCAGCGGCGAGCACCGACTCGTTGACGGAACCGTCCCGGTCGGGAGGCGTACAGATAAAGAGGCTGCCCACGCCGGCTACCACGGCGGGCACCGCGTTCATGATCACGGTGGACGCGTATGCTCCGCGCCCCCCCGGCACGTACAGCCCGGCCCGCTCCACCGGCAGGTAGCGAATGCCCAAGCGCTGACCCTGAGGGCCGGTCTCCTCCCAGCCGGCGCGCAGCTCGTGCCGGTGGAACCAGGAGCAGTTGTCGCGGGCGAGAGTCAAAGCCTCACGCAGGCGAGGATCTGTGGCCTCGTAGGCGGAGCGCAGATCGTTCTCGCCCACGCGGAGAGTGGACGCAGTGGCTCCCGGCCAGTCGAGGCGGGAGGTGGCCTCCACCAGCGCGGCATCGCCGCGAGTACGCACGGCGTCGAGAAGCGCTTCCACCACCTCGGCCACATCGCGGGCCGCGGCGTCGGTCGGGCGCAGGGTGGCAAGGGCCGCGGCCAGAGTGGATAGGCCGAGCGGCGCGATCCTCACTCCGCCGCCCCTCGAGCTTCGCGCAGACGGGCGGCCAGCTCGCTCACCTGCGCGGCCAGCAACTTGTGAGACACGCGGTTCACGATCATACGGGTGGTGCACTCGTGGAGGAGGAAGCGCTCCTCCAGCCGATTCTCCCTCATCGTGGTGCCCGTGCTCGTAAGGTCTACGATGCCTTCGGCCAGACCTACGAGCGGCGCCAGTTCGATGGAGCCGTGCAGCTTGATGATCTCCGGACTGATACCCCGAGCCTGGAAGAACTCACGTGTGACGGTGGGGTACTTCGTGGCCACCCGAAACGTCCCCAGGTGACGCAGGGATTCCAGCGAGCGGTCCACCCCGGCCGGTGTGGCAAACACCATACGGCATCGGCCGATCCCCAGATCGAGCACCTCGTAGACCGTCTTCTGCGCTTCCATCAGGACATCTTTGCCCACGAAGCCCACGTCGGCAGCCCCGTTCTCCACGTACGTGGGCACATCGGTGGGCCGCGTGGTGACGAAGCGGGTGCCGTCGGGCGTGTCGAATATGAGCTTACGGGTGTTGGCCCGCACCTCCGAGAGGTCGAGCCCCACCGACTCGAGAAGGCGGACCGTCTCCTCGAAGATGGCGCCGCGACAGATGGCTATCCGAAGTGTCTTCATGGGCGCGCCCCCCCCGCCCCGGAGCCGGGTGACGCGGCCGCGCCGAGGCTCCGGCTCCCGGCGTGAACCTCGTGCTCGAACGCAGCGTGACACACCACAGCGGGCAGGTCGGCCAGTGAGCACCCCTCGGTGAGACCACTTCCACGCAGGTCGGTCACCGTCCACCGTGCGGCGTCCGTACCTCCCACGGGCTCCACCACGATCGGAATCTCCTTCTGACGAGCGAGGCGGATCAGTGCCTCGGCCGAGACGTCCGACGGCAGGGCGAACACCCCGACACACGCGGCCCGTAGAAGATCGGCGACGGGCACCTGCGCGTCCAGCCCGCCTACCAAGAGCACCAGGGGCTCGGTCGGACTGGGAGTCCGGCCTTGCTCCACGAGGGCCACGTGGATACGGGCAAGGCCCAGCCCCAGACCCACGGCCGGCATGGGCGCGCCGTACGCCGTGAGGAGGGCGTCGTAACGACCCCCACCGCCGAGAGTGAATCCGATGCCGGGTGAGTACACCTCGAACACGATCCCCGTGTAGTAGTCCAGGTTGCGGAATATCCCCAGATCGAACAGCAGTCGCTCTGCGTGCCCGTAGGCGCTCACGGCCGCGTTCACGGCCGCCAAATGGTCGAGTGCCGCCTGCATGTGGGAGCTCCGCACGTACCCGGCCGCCAGGTCGAGGACCTCGGGACCGCCGCGGAGATCCGGAACGTCGAGGAGCGCCCGGCACTCTTCGACGCCAAGCCCCGACTGCTCCACGGCAAGCCGGTATCCCACCAGATCCTTGCCCACGAGATCGTCAGTCAGCCTCGCCTTCAGCGCCGGGTCGTCGGTGGTCGCGTCGAGCAACCCCTTGAAGAAGGCCACCTGCCCCACTCCCACCCGGTAGTCGGCGAGTCCAGCGCGCTCGAGGGCACGGCAGGCCACCGCCAAAACTTCGGCGTCCGCCTCCGGATGAGCCAATCCGAGCAACTCCACCCCGGCCTGGCGGAACTCGCTCTCCTGACCACGCTGGGGAGAGTGGCTGCGGAACACGTCGGAGACGGAGAACACCCGGTGTGGCGTCTCGCCCGCCCGCAGACGGCTACCGACGAGCCGGGCGATGGGCGTGGTGAGATCGGGACGGAGAATCAGCACCCTCCCCGATTCGTCGAGCAACCGGAATCCGGTGAGGAAGGCTTTCTCCTCCGAGAGGGCGAGTACTTCTTCGTACTCGAGGGCCGGCGTCAGCACCTCACCGTAGGCGAACTCGTGGAACACGGTGCGCACGGCGTCCTCGATGAGCCGAAGTTCCGCGGCCTCGGTGGGCAGTACGTCTTTCGTCCCCGGCGGCGTGCGCAGGACGGTCATGGGTACCTCCAAGTCATGGACCGTACATAGTAGCGCACCGGACGGCGGACGCCGTGCCCCCACCCGCCGGAGAGTGCGCCCCCGCCGGCGACCCTCTACCCGACGGCGGCAGGGTCTTGGCGGAACACACCGCCTTCGCCCAGAAGAGCTCGGAGTTCGGCGAAGAGACTGGTCTGCGGGTCCACGCGGTAGTCCTTCCCACAGCGCATGCGTGTACAGCCCGCGTTCGTCGCCACGTGCATCTCCACGGGGCAGGCGCCCGGGAAATTCGCGAGGATGGCTTTCAGGTCGTCGAGAACCGTGCGCGGCACGTTCGTCCCATCGAGCTTGATGCAGACCGGCTCGGCGCCCGTGCGGGGGACGAAGGGTTCGACGCTGAAGGGGATGAACTTGGCCTCGCTGTCCTCCCGGCGTTCCACGCGCCCGCGGATCTTCACCAGACGGTCTTCTTCCAGCAGATCTCGGGCGTCGGAGTAGAGTTTGGGAAAGCAGGTGATCTCGATTGAGCCCTCGATGCCTTCGATGATGATGAAGGCCATCTGCTCGCCCGACTTGGTGGCCACCTTGCGCACCCGGCCGACCATGCCGACGATGGTGGTGACCCGCCCGTCCTGCAGTCCGGAGACCTCCGCGATGAGATGTTCCGCCTCCTCACGCACCTGGCGGCGGATATCGCGCAGAGGGTGAGAGGTGAGGTAGATCCCGAGGGTCTCCTTCTCCAGCCTCAGCAACTCCTGCTTGCTGAAATCCTCCTCCGGAATGGGGACGGGCCGCCGTGCGACCCGAGAGGTGCCCGAAACGGTATCAGAAGCCTCGCCGGCGCCCATGAAGTCGAAGATGGAGCCCTGGCCGGCCGCCGTGTCCGCCTGCGTCTTCTGGCCGTTCGCCATGGCCTGCGCCATAACGTGCAACATGCCCTTGCGCGACGACCCGGTGGAATCGAGCGCTCCGCACTTGATCAGGCTCTCGAGGGCCCGCTTATTGACCACGCTTGGGTCAACCCTCTCGCAGAACTCGAAGATATCGCGGAACGGGCCGGCCTCCTCCCGAGATTCGATGATCAGCCTGATGGCCCCCTCCCCCACGTTCTTGACGGCGTTCAAACCGAAGCGGATGCGTTCCTCCACCACCCGAAAATCGAGGGAGGACTCGTTCACGTCCGGGGGAAGCACTTCGATTCCCATGTCGTTGGCGACGCCCACGTAGTAGGGCACCTTGTCTTTGGTGTTCATGACGCTCGATATGAGAGCAGCCATGTACTCCACCGGGAAGTTGGCCTTGAGATACGCAGTGCGATAGGCGATCAAGGCGTAGCAGGCGGCGTGGCTCTTGTTGAAGGAGTAGTCGCCGGCCTTCTCCATGAGCGACCACAGATGGTTCACGACCGACTGCTTGGTGTTGTTGGCCAGCGCTCCCTGCCGGAACTTGGGCTCGAGACGATCGAGGATCGCCCTGATCTTCTTGCCGATGCCCTTGCGTAGGTCGTCGGCCTCGGCGGGCGAGAACCCGGCTATGCGCTTCGAGATCTCCATGAGCTGTTCCTGATAGATGGCCACCCCGTGGGTGGGGCGCAGGATGGGCTCGAGACGCTCGTCGGGGAAAGTGACCGATTCGGGTGCGCGCTTGTTGCGCGCGTACTGGGGGATGTACTCCATCGGCCCCGGTCGGTAGAGGGCGACGAGCGCGATCAGATCCTCGAAGCGGGTGGGGGCCACTTCACGCAGAGCCTCCCGCATCCCGCTGGACTCGAACTGGAACACGCCTTCGGAGTCGCCGGCGGCCAACATCGAGTAGGTGCGCTCGTCGTCGAGAGGGACCGTCTCCAGATCGAAGTCGGGCCGTCCGCTCTCGCGGATGATGTGCTCGGCCCCGGCGATCACGTCCAGGTTGCGCAGCCCCAGGAAGTCCATCTTGAGCAGCCCGAGTTTCTCCACGTCGCCCATGGGTACCTGGGTGACCACCTCGGCTTCGCCCTTCTGCATCAGGGGCAGGTAGTCCGTGAGCGGCCGGTCGGAGATCACCACCCCCGCGGCGTGGATGGAGTCCTGACGGATCAGACCCTCGAGCGGCCGAGCCATGTCGACCACCCGGCGCACCTCGGGATCGTTGTCGTACTCCACGCGCAGGTCCTGCTTCTCCCTCAGGCAGTCCTCGAGCGTGGCCTTGGGCCCTTCGGGGATGAGCTTGGCGATGCGGTCCGCCGTACTGTAGGGCACGTCCATCACCCGGGCCGCGTCCCTGATCGCCTGCCGGGCCTTGATGGTGCCGAAGGTGGCGATCTGCGCCACGCGGTCGCGCCCGTACTTCTGCGCCACGTAGTCGATGACCTTCTCTCGACCCTCCACCGAGAAGTCGATATCGATATCGGGCATGCTGATGCGCGCGGGGTTGAGAAAGCGCTCGAACAGCAGATCGTACGCAAGTGGGTCGAGATCGGTTATGCCGAGGATGTAGGAGACGATCGAGCCGGCGGCGGATCCGCGTCCGGGGCCCACCGGGATGCCGGAACGCTTGGCGTACGAGACGAAGTCCCACACGATGAGGAAGTACGGCGGGAACCCCATCTCCGCGATGACCCGGAGTTCCATCTCCAGCCGTTCGCGCGCTTCGGGACCGGGTGTGGGCCCGTACCGACGGGTCAAGCCCTCCTCGCACAGGGTGCGCAGGTACTCGAGTTCGCTGCCCGCTCCCTCCGGCACCGGATATTGGGGGAGGAGGATACGGTCGAAGTCCATGGTCACCTGGCAGCGCTCGGCCACTATCAGCGTATTCGACACCGCTTCGGGATAGTCGCGGAACGCCTCGAGCATCTCGGCTTCGCTCTTGAAGTAGAACTCCTGAGAAGAGAAGCGGAGTCGCTTCTCCTCCTCGATCCTCGACCCCGTCTGCACGCACAGGAGGACGTCGTGGGCCTCAGCGTCGTTCGCCCCGAGATAGTGCACGTCGTTGGTGGCCACCAATGGCAGATCGACGCGCGCCGCCAACTCCGCCATGCGGGCCGGGATGTGCTCCAGATCCTTGATGCCTGCGATCTGAATCTCGATGTACACGTCTTCACGGCCGAAGATGTCCACCAGGCGCTCGATCTCAGTCTCCGCCTCGGCCATCCTTCCGTGCTCGAGGGCTCGCGATAGCCTGCCCGTGGGACACCCCGAGAGACAGATGAGGCCCGCCTGGTGCTCGCGCAACAAGGCGTAATCGACGCGCGGCTTGCCGTAGTAGCCCTCGAGGAACGCGCGACTCGAAAGGGCGAGGAGATTGCGATAGCCCTCATCGTTCTCAGCGAGGAGCGTGAGGTGCCAGCGATCCTCGTGGTGGCCGGCCTCCTTGTGGTTCCGGTCTTCCACGACGTACGCCTCGAACCCGATCACCGGCCTGATCCCGGCCGCCGTGGCCTCCCGGAAAAGCTGGACGGCCCCGCTCAACACCCCGTGGTCGGTGACCGCGACCGCGGGCATGCCGGACTCCACGGCTTTCGCGACCAGATCGGCGATCTTGCACGCGCCATCCAAGGCGGAGAAGTCGGTGTGCACGTGCAGATGACAGAAGGAGGCGCTGGGTACCGGCTCGCTGGTGGGAGTAATCGGGTCCACGGGTTATCGGGTCCTCTCGATAGGTGTAGCGCGATGCCGGATCGACGCATATTCCGAGGCCGCATCGGTCCCTCGCCCGACCCCGGACACGAACTCGATTCTACCGGAAGCGCCCTCCCGCCTCAAGGGTCTTGTGAGCCACCAGCGGTGTTCCGTCCGCTGTCAGCGGGGGCACCATGGGCTCCGGCGGCCTCGGTAGTCGGCCGCCGAGAGCCGATCTTCGCGTTCAACGAGCCTGCGCCTGAGCCTCTTTCACGCGGTTCCCACCCTCGGACTTAGCCGCGCGCAACGCCGCCTCGGCCTGCTGCATGAGTTCTCGCGCCGTCTCCCCGTTCTGCGGATAGCCGGCCAGACCGATGCTGGCGGTCACGCGGCCGGCCGGTACATTCTCGGGAGTGGCGGCGATGTGGCGGTTGATCGCCCAGCCGATCTTCTCCGCCACCACGGCGGCCACGAGGCGGTCGGTATCCGGGAGGACCACCATCATCATGCCCCCCCGTACCCTGCCCGCCACGTCGTCCTTGCGCAACGCCCGCCGAACGGTGTCGGCCACGTCTCTCAGGAGACGGTCGCCCGTACCGGAGCCGTACCGCCGGTTCAGGAGACCGAGTCCATCGACATCCAGAGCGAGCAGCGCCAAGTTGCGCCCCAGCTCCGCGGATCGGAACACATGCTCCGACAGCGTCCGTTCGAACACCGGACGGGATGCCAGCCCCGTGAGCGGGTCGACCATGGCGCTCTCCAAAGAGATCAGGCTGTCGGTAGCCTCACGATGGGCTTCCGGCGCCAGCGGGCTGAGCGGGATGTCCAGGCTCATGACCAGCGCCCCTTCATCACCCTTCCGCAACCCCAGTCCGATGCGCATCACCCGTGCGTACCGTGCCGCCAAGTGGAGGGCCAGACCGAATACGCCGGGGCCGGCACCCATGATCGTGGCATCGAACCTGCCGATCACGAGATCCTCGATGTCGAGATCTCCCAGATCGGGACTGAGTATCTCCACCTCCACCCGCGCCTGACGACCGATGCCCGGCCCCGCCGCCGCCACCCCTACCCCAACCCGTACCGAACCAGAGGCGGCGCAGAAGGCGGCGCTCAAGACGTGGCCGAGACAGCGCACGAGTCCGTCCCGGTCGGCCAGTACCTCGAGATCGCGCGGGCGCACTTGGACATTGACTCCCCGGCTCGCCGCCGACACCGCCCGCGACTCGATGGCGGTGGCCACGATCTCGTTTACCGGGCACTCCTCCACCACGGCCCGCAGATATGTCGCCTCCAGATCGCCGAGTTCGCCCAGGAGAGCCATCATCTCGCGCGCCTCCCAGTCGCGGTCGGCCAAGGTGGCGAGACGGGCGCCGAAGTCGCCGCGCAGCACCCGGAAGAGCCCGCCACGCATACGATTCGCCTCGGCCAACGCCCCCATGAGCCGCCGCTGCTCGCTTCGCCACGTGCGCGCCTCCGTGACGTCGGTAACCACCACCGCGTTGCCCAGTAGCTTGCCGTCTTCGCGTCTCAGAGGAAGGCCGGCGAGCGAAAGCCACACCTTCTCTTCTCCCGCTGCTTCGAGCACCCGCTCGTCGGTCCAGGTTCTCGGCCCGTCCGCATCCCCCTCCTCCACAGGGTCGAGCAGACTCGGGTCGGATACGATACCGGCCCACGACATGCCCTTCAGTTCTCTCGCGGGCACGCGCAGGAGGTCGGCCGCCCGGTGACTCGCCCACTTGACCACGCCCCGCTCGTCCGTGAGCAAGACACCCGGGGAGAGGGATTCGGCCAGAAGTTCCAACTCGCGTCGGCGGTCGGACATGTCGTCCAAGCGTGCGGCCATCGAATTGAACGAGTTCGTGACCGCCTCCACTTCCGGCGCGTGCCCCGTGGAGAGACGAGTGGAGAACTCGCCCCACCCCAGGGAGTCGATCGCCACTCTGAGCTTCGTGAGCGGCACGAGAGCCCACCGGCCCACGAGTCCCGCCTGCAACGCGAGCAGGAGGGCACCGGTGGCCAGCGCAAGAACGCCGAAGCCCCCGAGGAGGCGCCAGAACGGACCGGGGTCCGCATCGGCGAAGTGCTCTACGGCGATCACGAGCGTCGTCCCGTCGACTTCGGTGGGCACCGCGCAATACGTGCGGGCCACGTCGGCACCCACGAGGCGGAACATGACCGTTTCCCGTGCGCGCGCCGCGTCCGCGATGGGCCCCTCGGCTCCCGCGAAGGCGGACCCCCGCACCCGGTCGGCCGTGTCGGCCATCACAAGGCCCGCGGAGTCCATGATGATGATGTCTCGAACGGTGGGAGACTCGGGCCCGCCACCTGAGTCCATGCGGGCGGCCGCGTCTCGCAGGAAGGCCGTGGTGAGCGCCGGTTCGTCCCCGAGCCCGCCCGACTCGAGTGCCGCAGCGACGATCTCGGCAGTGCTCCGCGCCTCCCGCATCGCAGCGTCCGTGCGCCTCTGCCCGTCGAGGATGCCGACACCGAGGATGAGCACCCCCACCACGATGACGAGGGTCAGCGCGTTCACCACCACAAGGCGGCGTAGGAGACTCACCCCCGCTCGGCCTCAGCCACCACGGGGTTGCGCAGCGCTTCGAGTCCTTCGATATCCACGGTCACGATATCGCCCGGGTGGATCTCGGACACTCCGGGAGGCGTGCCGAGCATGAGGATATCTCCCGGAAGGAGCGTCATGGCCTGGCTGACGAAGGACACGATCTCGTAGGGATCGCGAAGCATGTCGCGCACACGTCCCTCCTGTCTCACCTCGCCGTTCACGAGCGTGCGGATCCGCGCTTCAGGGACTGGAGCTTCGGTCTCGAGCCAGGGGCCGACGGCCGCGAAGGTGTCGTAGCCTTTCGCCCGCCACCACTGCTTGTCCCGCCGCTGAAAGTCTCGTTCAGTCACGTCGTTGCCGCAGGCCCACCCGAGGACGCCCGCACGTGCTTCCCGCGGTGTCACCCTGCGCAACGGTGCCCCCACCACGAGACACAGCTCGCCCTCGTGCTCCACCCTGGTGGCCTCCCGTGGATACACGATGGCGTCGCCGTCGCCGATCAGGCTGGACGGAGGCTTCAGGAAGATGATGGGTTCGTCCGGCACTCCGCTGAACTTGTCTTTGGGCAAGCGAGCCACCATCTCGTCGATGTGAGCGGGGAAGTTCCAGCCTACGGCCACTATCTTCGTGGGAACGGCCGGGGGGAGAAGGCGGGCCTCGTCCAACCCGATCTCCGTGCCTCCGTGCTCGCCTGAGAGGATGCGGTACGCACCGGCCATCACCTCGGCGGTCTCAGCGCTGCCCCGGAACTGAACGCGCGCGACCCTCAAGTCTGCCTCATTTCACTCTGGGTAGAATGAACCGCAACCCCCTAATTTGAACAGTGACGGTGCGTCCTGTCAAATCCGCATGCGCGGGGTCAATCGTGCGGGTCTTCCCCAGACGCCCTCCCCGTGGCGGAGCACGCGGAACAGTCGCCGTTGCAGCCCAAAGACAGAGGCTCCCGACAGCGGGGACAGAGGAGCACTACCGTCGTCATCTCGAGGCCGCAGCGAGGGCAGGTGATCGCCACCCCGCAGGAGGAAGGAACCGATCCCGACTCTCCACCCGAGGCCCGCTTCTCCCTGGACAGCAGGCCCATCTTAGGCCGCCGAGAGCCAGGAGATGGCGTTGGCGAGGATGCCACCCACCGCGAAGGCGAGCACGACGCTCCCCACCCAGGTGAAGAGCATGAAGGCGCGACCGCGTTCTTTCATGATCACGAGAACTGAGGCGATGCAGGGGACGAAGAGGGTGATGGTGACCAGGGCCACCAGGATCCCCCCGCCGGAGAGTCCCAGATCGTACAGGCCGGCCGCCCCGAAATCGCGGCGTACGAAGCCCATGATGAAGGCGGTGGCCGCTTCACGTGGGAGGTGCAACCACGATTCGGTGAGGGGCGCGAGGGCGTCCTGGGCCGCCACCAACAACCCGGTCACCTGAAGCACGCCCAGGATGAGGGCGCCCGCGGCGAAATACACGGTCACCTCGCGCAGGAACATCACCGTCTTGTGGTAGGTCTTGGTCGCCACGTTGATGGGACGGGGCAGCCGGAGAGGCGGGAGATCGATCAGGAGGTCGGTGGACGCACCGGGAAGGTACCGGGCCAACCCCACCCCTATCAGCCCGAACACCACGAACATGATGCCTCCGTAGGCCACGGTGATGCCCAACCCTCCCGCAGCCGCCAGCAGGGCCACGATCACGCCGAGCTGGGCGGAGCAGGGGATCGCAAACGCCATGAGAGCGGTGGCGATCCTGCGCTCGCGCTCGTTCCCCAGGATGCGGGTGGTGATGGTGGCCATGGTGATGCAGCCGAAGCCCAGAATGATGGGGATGATGGCGCGCCCGTTCAATCCGATGGCGGTCATGAGACGATCGGTGAGCGCCGCGATACGCGGCAGGTAACCGGAGTCCTCGAGCAGCGAGAGCAGCAGATAGAAGCCGATGACCAGGGGCAGCAAGAGGCCGAGGACGTACGTTATGGTGAGGGTCACAACGCCGAATTCGCCCGCGAGCAACTCGTAAGCGACTCCGCCGCCCGCCACGGAACCCACGACGCTCCGAATGGCCGGCTCCACGTAACCCTGCATGATCGTACCCTCGGTGAATCCGACGATGGTCTGCGCCACCAACACGCCGATGATCTCGTACATCACCCAGAGCACCAGCGCGAGCGCCGGCAGTCCGGTGAGGGGGCGCATGAGAGCGTGGCCGAGGCGCGTGCGGAGATCAAGGCTCCGGTCCCGTTGACTCACCACCTTGGCCACCATGTCGTTCACACGGCGGCGCCGATCCATATAGATCTCGTCACGCAGTCCCTGCGGTTCCACGCCGTGCCGCTCAGCGATGAAGGGGTCGCCCTCCAACACAAGCAGGGCCTCGGCCTTCGTGCCCACGCGATCGAGCAAAGAGAGCAATCGATCCTGCAACACCGGATCGGAAACGCCGACGCGGGCCGAATCCAGGGCTTCCCGCACCCGATCGAACCCCTCGCGACTCACCGCCACAGTCGGGACGACCGGCACGCCCAGCTGAGCCGACAGACCGGCCACATCCACGCTCACCCCGCGGCTCTCCGCCTCGTCGACCATGTTGAGGGCCACCACCGTCGGGAGGCCCATGTCGAGCAGCTGTTGGGTGAGGAACAGGTCGCGCTCGAGGTGGACGGCGTCCACGACGTTGAGCACCACGTCGGCCTCGGTGATGATGTCGCGGGCGACCGTCTCCTCATCGTTGAAGGAGGAGACACCGTAGATTCCAGGCGTGTCGAGCACCACGTCGTCGCCCATGACCCCGCTGGAGATGGAGACGGTGGTGCCGGGGAAGTTGGAGACATCCACGTACAGACCGGTGAAGGCGTTGAAGAAGAGCGACTTCCCTACATTGGGATTGCCGACAAGAACGATCTTGCGGGCGCCGGGAGGCGCCTGGACGGCAGGACCGCCGTGGCAACTGTGGTGAGAGCCGTGAGCCTCGTTCATACGCCGCGGCGCCGCAGACGCCAGCCACGACGCCGCGCCAGGCGAGCGCCGTCTGCTGCACCCTCAACAGGGTCGCGTCCTTGGGAACCACGGGGGTCTTCTTCTACGAGGATACGGCACGCCAGCTTGCGGCCGAGACAGATCTCTTGGTTGCGATGCCTCACGAGCACGGGCCCGGCCATGAGTGTCTCAGCGGAGTCCACCAGCGTGCCTTCACCGATGCCGAACCTGACGCACTGAGCGCGGGCGCGCTCGTCGGGGATCTCGATGATCCGCACCGGACGGTTCTTCTTCGCCTGCAACAGTGTCACGGTCTGTGTCTCCTCGCACCGCGGTCCCGGTAACTCTGTAGGTCTGCCGGACGCACGATATTAGGTAACCCTAAGGACCAGACACAGTCTACTCGTAGCCGAGCGTGGTGTCAAGACCCGCGAAAGAAAACGATCAGCCGGAGTCCGACCGATGAAGGCCGAAATTCACCGAATCCACCAGAGCCTGCCAGGAGGCCTCCACCAGGTTCTCGCTCACCCCCACGCTCCCCCACGACTCCTGGCCGTCGGAGGAATCGATGAGCACGCGGGTGACCGCGGCCGTGCCCTTGTCCTCGTCGAGGATGCGTACTTTGAAGTTGACGAGGTGGATGTCTTTGAGATGAGGGTACTTGCGCTCGATGGCCAGGCGCAGGGCTTGGTCGAGGGCGTGCACGGGACCGTTGCCCTCAGCGGTCTGGATGACGCGGTCTCCATCGACGTGCACCTTGATGGTCGCCTCGGTCATCACGGCTCCGTCGGCCCGCTTCTCCACGATGATGCGGAAGCTCTCGAGGCGGAAGAACTCCACCCGCTTCCCCAGCTCGGCCAGCAGCAGCAGTTCGAAGGATGCGTCGGCAGCTTCATAGTGATAGCCGTCGTGCTCCTTCTGTTTGAGCCGCTCGAGGAGGCGCTCCACCATCTCCTCGCCCGAATCGGTCGCGATGCCGAGTTCCTCGAGCCTGCGTCGTACGGTGCCCTTGCCGGATAGTTCCGAGACCAAGATGTGCGGCACGTTTCCCACCACCGCCGGCGGGACGTGTTCGAACGTTCGCGGATCGGCCGATATGCCGGAGACGTGGAGCCCTCCCTTGTGCGCGAACGCATTCCTGCCCACGTACGCCTGATGCGGGTCCGGAGACACGTTGCAGAGTTCGGCCACGAAGTGCGCCGTGTCGGTGAGACCGGCCAGATTCTCGTCGGAGACGCAATCGCGGCCCATCTTCAGTTTCAGCGAGGCGATGATGGCCAGGAGATCGGCGTTCCCACACCGCTCGCCGTAGCCGTTCACGGTGCCCTGCACGTGCACGGCCCCCCGCTCCACCGCGATGAGGGAGTTGGCGACGGCGCAGGCGGAGTCGTTGTGTGTGTGGATTCCCACGTGCACATCCGGTCCCAGGACACCCACCATCTCCGCCACGATCTCACCCACACGGAGAGGCAGCGTCGCCCCGTTGGTGTCGCAGAGCACCACGGTGCTCGCGCCCGCCTCGGCGGCCGCGAGCGCGCACTCGCGGGCGTAGTCGGGGTGCTCCGCGTACGCGTCGAAGAAATGCTCCGCGTCGTACACCACCTGCTTGCCCGCGGCACGGAGGAAACGTACGGAGTCTGCGATCATCCGCAGGTTCTCGCCCCGGTCCACACGGAGCACTTTCTCGATGTGGAGTGCCCAGGTCTTGCCCACGATGCAGGATATGGGGGCCCAGCTGTCCGCCAACACGCGCAGCACCGGGTCCTCATCGGGAGTGATGCCGCGCGCCCGAGTGGTGCCGAAGGCGCTGATTCGTGTCTCCCCCATGTCGACATCGGCCATGCGCGCGAAGAACTCGGCATCCTTGGGGTTGGACCCCGGGAAGCCGCCCTCGATGATGTGGATCCCCAGGGAGGCGAGGCGTCTGGCTATCCGGATCTTCTCCTCCACGGACACGCTCATGCCCTCGCGCTGCATGCCGTCGCGCAGGGTGGTGTCGTAAAGGACTATGTCTGTATGCCGGTTCGCCATCAGGATGGATACGCTAGCACATGGCGCGGGCGCCGTGCATCCGCGCCCCAGGGCCCGCCACAAGGACGCTCCGGCAAAGAAGGGCGCGGATCAGGTTCCGTACGATCGATCGGCGGCGTGCCGCGGCCCGACAGATGAAGATTGCGCGACAACCGCACGGATGATACGTTTTTCTTGCCTCGCGAAAGGATTGTGCGCTTTCGTACGTGGTGGCGCCTCAGTTCGGCGACCGGAACACGTGCGGATTCGTGCGAGGCCATCGAAGGGACGGCGGGAGTGCGAACACCGCGGGGGTCATGATGCGCTGCGCGAACCAACGATATCGGGAGGTGAACACAGCCCGTCTCGCGCTCGTGGTCGTCATCGCGTGTACGCTCGTCTTCATCCTCGCGCCGGCCGTGCAGGCCGCCCCCGCCATACCTCCGGCCGACACCACCACGGCGCCGCTGGACGAGTCGAACCAGGGCGGCTTCGTGGATCCAGTCGCCGGGGCCAACCCTCACGGCGGCTACAGCACCACCAGCAACAAATGCAAGGTGTGTCACGCCGTGCACGGGGCCTCCGCCACCGGCGAGAAACTGATGCGCACCACCAATGTCTACTACATAGACCCCGCGGATTGGACCAACCAGGATCCGTGGGAGGACAACACCAGCACGTCATGCGTGTTCTGTCACGTCGGCGGACCGTACGCCATCACCCAGGTGTACGGGGCGAACCCGGAGCTCTACTGGATGGAGTCCACCCAACTCGACTACATCGGCAATCACGCCTCGAGTCACGCCATGGGCATGGGTACTCGTCAGTACCAAGGCTGTCCGAGTTGCCACTCCGTCCACGGCGCCAACACCTGGGATCCCGACACGAGCGACGCCGATCCGGCCACCAGCATTCTCCGGAACGATCCGGGCCCCTCACTGCCGGTGCCGGTGACCAACATGGATGAGTACTGCCGCGACTGCCACGATATGAGCGGGCAGAACGGAGCCATCGCGGCGCCGTCCGCCTGCGGCAACGGCTGCCACCGGGCGTGGCTGTACACCGGAACGGAGCACGTGCGCGCCGTCGGCCTGGTCACCGAATCTCCCCTCCGCGACGGTCAGAGCCACATCATGACCACCAACCTCACGAACGCGGCGGGTGACGCACGGGCGCTGGCGGGCACACCTGACTGTCGTTCCTGTCACATGGGTGGCAACGGCACGTACTCGAACTCGTTCCCCCACCTCACCAGCGGCTCCGATTTCCTCCAAGACGACTACGTGCTGACGACCCACCTCGACAAGGTGTGCTTGAGTTGCCACGACGACGGAGTGGCGGACGGCGCGTTCGGGGTGGGCGACAGCTACTAGACGTTTGGGCGAACCGCTGCACCCTGGGTCGCGTTCGTGCTATGTTGGGCAGTAGGGTTACGGGAGGATGCTGCATGTCGAGCGCACGTGGAGGGCTGCCCAAGTTGGGTGCGCGGAACGCAGGGTGGAATCGAGTAGACGTATCCGGACCGGCGGGGCACCTGGTTGCCGTCGTCGCGACGACCATACTTATACTTGCCCTTCTCTCGGGGGGAGCAGCGACCCTCCCCGCGTCGGCCGCTACCGGCATCCCGGCCCCGGGAACCGCCGGCGAAGGCGGATACCTCACACCGACAGCCGGATCGGCCCCGCACGGCGGTTACTCCTCCTCCACCAACAAGTGCAAGGTGTGCCACGCCGTGCACGGCGCCTCCCCCGGTGGAGCCGCACTGCTCAGAACGGAGAAGGTCTACGAGGAGGACAGAGTCGGCGGCGGCAGTTGTTCGTGGTGCCACCCGATGCATGGCCCGGGCCCGGCGTGGCCGAGCGACAACGGGATCTTCGAGGACAACGTCTCCACGCCCTGCGTCTACTGCCACATCGTCGGGTCGTTCGCCATCAAGAAGGTGTACGGAGGAGATCCGGACAACTACTGGATGGAATCGACGAAGTTCAACTATCTGAACAACCACGCGTCGAGCCACGGCATGGGGAGCACCGTGTACTACCGGGGCTGCCCGAGTTGCCACTCCGTCCACGGCACGAACACCTGGGATCCCGACACGGGCGATTCGAACCCGGCCACGAGTATTCTGCGCAACAACCCGGGGCCGTCACTCACCCCCGTCGTCACGAACATGGACGACTTCTGCCGTGACTGTCACGACATGACCGGGCTGAACGGCGCGAACGATCCCTCGACCGAGCAACTCTGCGGGCGGCACTGCCACAAGAGCTATCTGTACCCGGCCGGCGGGGGCACGATCGGCTTTCCCGACGTCACCGGCATACGGGCGGCCGGGGTGATCACCAAGAGCGGGGCACGCGACGGAGTCAGCCATATCATGACCACCAGCCTCACCAATGCCACCGGGGACGTGCGGGCGCTGGTGGGGTCTCCAACGTGCCGGTCGTGCCACAGCGGAGGCGACCGCACAGCCGACAACTCATGGCCGCACATGACGGCCGGCGCGCAGTTCCTGTCCGACGACTACACCCAGACGACCCACCTGGACAAGGTGTGCCTCTCCTGCCACGATGACGGCGTGCCGGACGGCACCTTCGGGGTGGGCGACAGCTTCTAGGCCCGCCGCCAGCCTCAGTCGCCGCCGCCTCTCCGGGCGGGCGGCGACTCCGTTCCCTCCGCTTAGGCGACCACGCCCTCCGCAACATGCCGCGCCACCAGGTCGCCCACCTGTGTGGTACTCATGCCCATCTTGCCCGCAGCCAGCGAATCCATCTCGGAAATGGCGTGTACGACCCCCGCCTCGACCCAACGAGCGGCGTCCGTCTGGCCCAGGTGGTCGAGCATCATCTGCATGGAAGCGATCGCCGCCAGGGGATTGATCACATCCTGGCCGGCGTACTTCGGGGCCGAACCGCCCATGGGCTCGAACATGGCCGTGCCTTCCGGGTTGATGTTGCCGCCGGCGGCAATACCGAGGCCGCCCTGGATCATCGCGGCGAGGTCGGTGATAATGTCGCCGAACATGTTGTCGGTAACGATGACGTCGAACCACTCGGGATTCTTCACGAACCACATGACGATGGCATCCACGTGCGCGTAGTCACGCTTGATGTGCGGGTAGTCGGCGTCGCCGATCTCGTTGAAGGCGCGCCACCATAGATCCCAGGCGAAGGTGAGCACGTTGGTCTTGCCGCAGAGCGTCAGGGTGCCGTCACGATCCGGACGGCCCGCGTACTCGAAGGCATAGCGTAGACAGCGCTCGACACCCTTGCGAGTGTTCACGCTCTCCTGCACGGCTATCTCGTCCGGAGTGCCTTTCTTGAGGAAGCCGCCGGTGGACGCGTACAACCCCTCGGTGTTCTCACGCACGACCACGAAGTCAATATCGGCGGGACCCTTGTCGCGGATAGGCGTCTCCACCCCCGGGAAAAGCTTGACCGGGCGCAGATTGATGTAGAGGTCAAGGGCGAAGCGGGCCTTCAACAGGATGCCCTGTTCGAGGATCCCCGGCTGCACATCGGGATGACCGATCGCCCCGAGGAAGATGGCGTCGTGGCGGGCGAGCTCACCCAGGGCCGAGTCCGGCAGGGTCTCCCCGGTGCGCAGGAAGCGCTCCGCGCCGAAATCGTAGTCCGTGAGATCGTACGTGAACCCCGCGCGCTCGGCGGCCGCCCTCAGCACCTTCAGCCCCTCCCGGACGACTTCCGGGCCGGTCCCGTCTCCGGGCATCACCGCGATGTCGTAACCCATCCTGACTCCTTCACCCTCGTCGCCGATCGACCGCCGGCGCTTTCCACTCTTGGCAACCCGCCCATTGTACCGGCCGACGGCGTCGCGGACCACAGAGCGCGCGGAAGTCGGAAGTCCGACGAGGCTCCAACTCGGATTCGGCATCGCGAGCCCCACATCGGGTTGCAGTCCTGGTGAGCACCGGCGCAGAGGGTGGACCCGCTTTATTCACGCTCAGCACGCAGTAAAGAGCCTTGAAAGGCTCGCAACCGGCCAGTCGAACGGCTTTACCACCACCAACATGGTAAATACATTGTAAACCCCTTTACAAGCTGCCTACTGTCGGCATAGACTGGTGCCCATAAGCGCATAATGGGCGGACCGGAGGCGTTTGGGGTTGATAGCCGGCTCTCCTTTGAGTCGCACAGCACTGGTGATTAGAGCGTGCGGAAGAACGTAACAGTACGCGGAATACCCGAAGGGAGGCGCAGGGATGGAGAGGATTCGCTGGAGGAATGCGATCCGCGGACTGGCCGTGACCGCAGTGGCGGTGGGTGGGCTTCTTCTCACCACTACGGCAGCCCCGGCTGCGGACGGGGGAGCCATGTACACGGCGCACTGCGCGGCGTGCCACGGAGACGAAGGTGAGGGGCGCGGCTCCTTCCCGGCGCTCGACGGCAATCCCCTCGTTGATGACGAAACGGCCGTCGCAGAGGTGGTCCGGTCCGGCCGGGGAGTCATGCCGGCCTACTCGCAGCTGAGCGACGACGAGATCTCGGCCCTCACAGCCTACCTCCGCACCACGTGGGGAACAGCCCCCGACGGCAACTCCGGGGTAACGACGGAGACCACCGGCGGTACCGCAACGACCGTTCCGGACGGGCAAGGTACGGGAGGGCTACCAGCGGGGCCCGGCGATCCGGTACGCGGTGAGGCCCTCTTCGTGGGGGCCACCGCCTTCGAGAGCGGGGCGTCACCCTGCATGTCCTGCCACAGCGCAGGGGCGAACGGCCGCGCCGGCGGCAGCCGTATCCTCGGTACCGATCTAACCGATCTCGCCGACCGCGGCGGCGGGGCCGCAGGTATCGCCGGCATGCTCGCGGCACCCGCTTTCCGCGTGATGCGTGCCGCGTATGAGAACAAGCCACTCACCGCACAGGAGCGTGCCGACCTCGGCGCCTACTTCGAGCGTCTCGCGGCGTCCGGCTCCACGTCAGGCTCGGCCTTCGCCGGGAGACTCTGGCTCCTGGGCGCGGCCGGAGCGGCGGTGCTGTTCGGTCTCATGGGTCTGCTGTGGCCACGCCACCGGATCACAGCCGGTGAACGTCTTCGGGGAGGAGCACGATGAAGTGGACCAAGGAAACGGAGTCGGCGTCCGAGCGCCGCTGGGAGGAGCTCTACCGCAACCGCTTCCAGCACGACAAGCGGGTGCGCACCACCCACGGCGTGAACTGCACGGGTAGCTGCTCGTGGGAGGTGTTCGTCAAGGACGGCATCGTCAGCTGGGAGCTCCAGGCCACCGACTACCCCAAGCTCGAGGATTCCCTCCCCCCGTACGAGCCCCGGGGCTGCCAGCGCGGGTGCAGCTTCTCCTGGTACCTGTACAGCCCCCTGCGGGTGAAGCACCCCTACATCCGCGGAGCGCTGCTGGATCTCTGGCGGCAGGCGAAACACGAGCACGACGACCCGGTTGCCGCGTGGCGTTCCATCCAGGACGATCCCGAGAACCGGACCCTCTACCAGCGAGCGCGGGGCAAAGGCGGGTTGCGACGGGTCTCCTGGGACGAGGTGACCGAGCTGATCGCCGCCTCCACCATCCACACGGTGAAGGAGCACGGACCCGACCGCGTCGTGGGCTTCTCCCCCATTCCGGCCATGTCGCAGGTGAGCTACGCGGCCGGCAGCCGCTTCCTCACCCTACTCGGCGGCGTGGCCATGAGCTTCTACGACTGGTACTGCGATCTGCCCAACGCCAGCCCCGAGATCTGGGGTGAGCAGACCGACGTGCACGAGTCGGCCGATTGGTTCAACGCAAAGCACATCGCCATCGTGGGCTCGAACCTCAGCATGACCCGCACGCCGGATACCCACTTCATGGCGGAAGCGCGACATGCCGGGGCCAAAGTGACGGTCTTCTCACCCGACTTCTCGATGGTCGCAAAGTACGCCGACGAGTGGATGCCCCTTCACCTCGGTCAGGATGGCGCTTTCTGGATGGCAGTGAACCACGTGATCCTCACCGAGTACCATTCGCGGCGACAGGTGCCCTACTTTCGCGACTACCTGCAGCGCTACACCGACATGCCTTTCTTGGTTGAGCTCGAGAGCGGCGGCGCGCGGTCTGACCCAGCCTCCGAGACCCGCGCAGCCGCCACCGACGCCACCCCGCCCGCGGCCGGCGCCGCGGAACGTACCGCGGAAGATGCCGCGGAGCCGGCCGCCGGCACACACCGGCCGGGCCGCTGCCTCCGGGCCGGGCGCCTGGCCGGCCACGAGGGCATGGAACACGGCGAGTGGAAGCTCCTCGTGTGGGACGAGACTTCCGACGCGCCGCGCCCACCCAAGGGGACCATCGGCTACCGCTGGGCCTCCGGCGACGACACGGGCCGGTGGAACCTCAAGATGGAGGACGGCGTCACCGACGCCGAACTCCGACCCGAGCTCTCCTTCCTCGAACGGCACGAAGCCGTGGTCGAGGTGGAGTTCGACACCTTCGCGGAGAGCGGCGCCAACGGCAACACGATCATACGTTCGGTGCCGGTGCGCTACGTCGACACTCCGGACGGACGCGTGGCAGTCACGACCGTGTTCGATCTCACCATGGCCCAGTTCGGCGTGGGCCGCGGCCTCCCCGGCGACTATCCCGCCACCTATGACGACGACCTGCCCTACACGCCCGCCTGGCAGGAGAAGTACACAGGCATCGCCCGCGACGCCGTGACCCGCTTCGCCCGGGAATGGGCGGAGAACGGCGAGAAGACCAAGGGCAAGAACATGGTCATCATCGGCGCCGGGGTGAACCACTGGTATCACAACAACCTGATCTACCGGGCGGCCATCGTGTCGCTCATGCTCACGGGCTCGGTGGGCAGGAACGGCGGCGGTCTGGCGCACTACGTGGGGCAGGAGAAGGTGGTGAGCCAGGCGTCGTGGTCGGCGGTGGCGTTCGCCGCCGACTGGAAGATGGTGCCCCGTCACCAGAACAGCCCCAGCTTCCACTACGTGCACTCGGACCAATGGCGGTACGAGCGGGGCTACGGTGCCTACGACTCCCTGCCGGGCGGCGCCCCCGACCACACCATCGATCACCAAGTGCGGGCCGTACGGCGCGGCTGGCTGCCCTTCTTCCCGCAGTTCGACCGGAGCCCCTTCCAGGTGGTGCGAGAGGCCCGGGCGGCGGGCGCCGTCGACGACGCGGGCGTGGTGGAGCACGTGCGCTCCGAGCTGGAAAGCGGGCGCCTTGGCTTCGCCGTGGAGGATCCCGACGCCCCGGCGAGTTGGCCGCGCCTCTGGTTCATCTGGAGAGGCAACGCGATCGGCGCCAGCGCCAAGGGTCACGAGTACTTCCTCAAGCATTATCTGGGCACACACACGGGTCTGATCGCGGAGGAGTGCGCGATCGGCCACGTGAACGAGGCCACCTGTGAAGGCCGGGCGCCCATCGGCAAGATGGATCTGGTGGTGGATCTGAACTTCCGCATGGACACCACCGCCCTCTACAGCGACATCATCCTCCCGGCCGCCACCTGGTACGAGAAGGACGACATCAACACCACCGACATGCACACCTTCATCAACCCCATGCAGGCGGCGGTGACGCCGGCGTGGGAGTCCAAGAGCGACTGGGAGATCTTCAAGGCGATCGCCCGCGCGGTGAGCGGCCTGGCCCGCACCCACCTCCCCAACCCCCAAGAAGACGTGGTCATGCTCCCGCTGCAGCACGATACGCCCGACGAGATCTCGCAACCACGGGTGGTCGATTGGAGCACCGGGGAAGTACCCGCGATTCCGGGCGTGACCATGCCCAAGTTCCGGGTGGTGGAACGGGACTACGTGAACCTCTACGAGCGGATGGTCTCGCTGGGCTCGGGGGTGGAGGAGAACGGGGTGGCCGCCCACGGCCTCGCCATCCCGGTGGCCGACATGTACGCCGATCTCCGCGGGCGACAGCCCCGTCGGTTTCGCGGACCGGGCGGCGTCACCTACCCCTCACTCGAGACGGCGCGCGACGTAGCCGAAGCGATCCTGTACCTCGACCCCGCCTCCAACGGCGAGTTGGCCCACCGCGCCTTCGAGGCCGAAGAGCACAAGACCGGCCTCTCTCTCACCGACCTTGGTGAGGGGTCCCGCGACGCCCGCATCAGCTTCGCCGACATCGTGGCGCAGCCGCGGCGGGTGCTGACCACGCCCACGTGGTCGGGACTCATCAACAACGGCCGCGCCTACTCGCCGTTCACCCTGAACACGGAACGACTGGTGCCCTGGCGCACGCTTACGGGACGCCAACACGTCTACCTCGATCACGACCAGTACCTGCTGTGGGGAGAGCACCTGCCCACCTACAAGCCCCGGCCCGACCACACCATGAGCGGTGACCTGCTGCGCACCACGCTCGAGGGCGGAGGCCGCATCCTCAACTACATCACACCCCACAGCAAGTGGAGCATCCACTCCACCTTCGGCGACAACCTGCGCATGATGACCCTTTCGCGCGGCGGCTATCCGGTCTGGATGAACGACACGGAGGCGAAGGAACTCGGCATCGCCGACAACGACTGGGTGGAGCTCATCAACGACCATGGGGTCTTCCTGCAGCGGGCCACGGTGTCGTCGCGCATACCGAAAGGCTCGGTATTCGTGTACCACGCCACCGAACGCACGGTGGGTGTGCCCAAGAGCGCGTCCCGCGGGGGGCGCCGCGCCGGCATGAACAACTCCCTGAACCGGGTGAAGTTGAAGCCCGTGCTCATGAGCGGGGGCTACGCGCAGTTCAGCTACGCCTTCAACTACTGGGGGCCCGTGGGTGTGAACCGCGACACCTTCGTCTACGTGCGCCGGGTCGACCGGCCCGAATTCTAGGAGGCAGACGTGAATGTCCGCGCGCACATGAGCATGATGTTCCACCTCGACAAGTGCCTGGGCTGCCACACGTGTTCCGTGGCCTGCAAGAATCTGTGGACCGACCCGCGAGGCAGCGAGTACATGTGGTGGAACAACGTGGAGACCCGTCCCGGCACCGGCTACCCCACCCTCTGGGAGGATCAGGAACACTTCCGCGGGGGTTGGGTGCGCACCCGTGCCGGAGAGCTCAAGCTCCGGCTCCACTCGCGGGTCAAAGGCCTGGCCAACCTCTTCTACAACCCGTCCCTGCCGGCCATCGACGACTACTACGAGCCCTTCACCTTCCGCTATCAAGACCTGTTCGACGCACCGGCCGGACCTGATCAGCCCACGGCCATCCCCGTCTCGCAGATCACGGGCGAGCCCATCGACATCGTGTCGGGCCCCAACTGGGACGACGACCTGGCGGGATCCAGCACCTACGCCCGCAACGACCCGAACCTCAACACGGTGCCGCCGCACATCAGGGCGCAGCTGGAAGAGGTGGAGCGGGTGGTGTTCACCTACGTGCCCCGTATCTGCAACCACTGCCTGAACCCCGCCTGCGTGGCCGCATGTCCGTCGGGTGCCATCTACAAGCGCGCTGAAGACGGCGTGGTGCTGGTGAACGACACCACGTGCCGCGGCTGGCGCATGTGCGTGGCGGCCTGCCCGTACAAGAAGGTGTACAACAACTGGACCACCGGGAAGTCGGAGAAGTGCATCCTCTGCTTCCCCCGACTCGAGACCGGCCAGGCTCCCGGATGCGCGCACTCCTGCGTGGGCCGCATCCGCTACGTGGGCGTGCTCCTCTACGACGCCGACATGATCCCCTCCGCGGCCACGGTACCGACGGCCGACCTCGTGCACTCGCAGCTCTCGGCCATTCTGGATCCCCACGATCCTAAAGTCGTGGCCGCCGCCGAGGCCTCCGGGGTCGATCCCGGCTGGGTCGACGCGGCGCGGCGCTCCCCCGTCTACCGCTTCGTGAAGGAGTGGGGTATCGCGCTCCCTCTCCACCCCGAGTACCGCACCATGGCCATGATGTTCTACGTGCCCCCGCTCTCCCCCTTGATGAGCACCAGCGAGGACGGCCTGGTCTCGCCCGACGTGCACCCCGCCCACACCGAGTTCGACCTCTCGGCCGACTTGGACCGCGCCCGGCTCCCCGTCGAGTACTTGGCCGCCATGTTCAGCGCCGGTGACGTCAAGCCGGTGCGGACGGCGCTGGCCAAGATGATGGCGGTGCGTGCCTTCAAGCGCCGGCAAAGCGTGGAAGGCACAGTGGACGAGGCCACGCTCGAGCTCCTACACAGAGCCGGCAGCAGCGCCCGGGAAGCCGAGGAGATGTACCGGCTCACGACGTTGGCGTCGTTCCAGGAGCGCTTCGTCATCCCGCAGTATCACCGAGAGACGCAGGTGGAGGCCCACGTGGATCCACTCACCCACAAGGGTGCGATGGGACGGGGCTACCTACAGACGAGTGGGAGGTGAGCCCAGTGGTCGCCAGCCTGGACATCCTGGCCGAAGCCCTGCGCTACCCCTCTCCTCGCAGTCTGGACACGCTGCGGCGCCGCTTGGAAGAGGTGGCCCTCGATTCCGTGCGTGCCGAGCTCGAAGCCTTCGTCACCGGGATCGAGCGCATCTCCCTGGAGAGCTGGGAAGAGCTCTACGTGCGCTCCTTCGACCTGGACCCCGATGCCGCTCCCTACCTGGGGTGGCAGGTGTGGCGCGACGAGCAGCGCCGGGCCGAGCTCCTCGTGGAGATGGCCCGCAGGCTCTCCGAGCGCGGCGTGGACTTGGAGGGTGAGTTGCCCGACCATCTGGTGCCCGTGCTCCGCTACCTGGCGACGAGCCCCGATGCGGCCGTCGACCAGACCCCGCTGCTCGATCAGGCGTTGGCGCCCGCGTTGGCTTCGATCATCAGGAGTCTGCGCTCATCCGCGGAAGACAATCCCTACGTACACGTGCTCGAGGGGGTGGCCAAAGCGCTCGGCCTGCCCGAGGAAGGGAGGTCCACGTGAACTGGAACACGGTGCTGTTCCTCATCGTCCCCTACGCGGTGGTGGTGGCGGCTGTCGCCGCCACCACCTACCGGCTGGTCTACCGCCCCTACACGGTCTCGAGCCTCTCTTCCCAGATCCTGGAGAGCCGCAAGCTCTTCTGGGGCTCCATCTCCTTCCACTGGGGACTGGTGCTGGTGCTCACCGGCCACCTGGCAGCCTTGGTGGTGCCGCGGGGCATCACCCTCTGGAACGCGGAGCCGCTACGCATGTACCTGCTCGAAGCCACCGGCCTGGCCCTGGGACTATGGGCTCTTGCCGGTGGTGCGGTGCTGGCCTGGCGACGGTACAGCGACGCGCGGGTGCGGGCCGTGACCACGCCCGCCGACGTGTTGGTGCTCGTGCTCCTCGTGGTCTCCATGGTGACCGGAGTCCTCACCGCCGCGCTGTACGCGTTCGGTTCCTCGTGGTTCACCGCCGTGTTCACGCCCTATCTGTGGTCCCTGGTCACTCTGCGACCGAGACCGGAGTTGGTCGCCGACCTGCCGTGGCTGGTGAAGCTGCACGCCTTCAACTTCTTCCTGCTGCTGGCCGCCTTCCCCTTCACCCGGCTCGTCCACATCATCACGCTGCCGCTCGGCTACCTGTTCCGCCCTTGGCAGCTCGTCATCTGGATACGCCGGCCCTCGCGCGGCGCAGCCGCCCGGAGGTGACGCCGTGAGCGACGGCGTGGGCAACACCTGGAGCGGCGTCGACGGAGCGGGCGCACGCCACACGGCGAGCAACCCCGACACGGACGCATCCGGCGGAGGGTCGACCTCCGCGACCGAGAAGCGCGAGCGCATGCGGGTGCTGTGGATCTCCACGGTGGGCTTCACAGTGATGTTCGCGGTGTGGCTGATGTTCGGAGTACTCGGCATCCCCATTCGCAAAGAACTCGCCCTCGACCCGGTGCAGCTGAGTTGGATCAGCGCGGTCGCGGTGTTGAACGGAGCCATATGGCGTCTGCCGTTCGGCATCTTGACCGACCGCTACGGTGGACGCATCGTCTTCACCATCATGCTCGTAGTGACCGCGGCGCCCGCCTTCCTTGTGAGCCAGGCACACTCGTACACCCAGCTCCTCATCTACGCATTTTTGGTGGGAATCGCCGGTAACTCGTTCACGGTGGGGATAGCCTGGAACTCCGCATGGTTCCCGGCCAATCGCCAAGGCACAGCTCTTGGTGTCTTCGGGGCCGGCAACGTGGGCGCCTCGGCAACCAAGCTCATCGGGCCGGGGCTCATAGCTCTGGTGCCGACCGCCGGCCTCCTCGGCGGCGTGGTTCCGGGCGGGTGGCGTTTCGTACCCTTCATGTACGGCTGGCTCCTGCTGATCATGGCCGCGGTGATGTGGTTCGGGACGCCGAAGGTGGACCGGATCCCCGGTCAGGGCCGACCGCTCGCCGACATGCTTCAGCCGTTGCGCAAGCTCTCGGTGTGGAGGTTCAGCCTGTACTACGTGGTGGTGTTCGGGGCCTACGTGGCGCTGGCAGCCTGGTTGCCGCGCTACTACGTGGACGTGTTCGACATGGATCTCTCCCACGCCGCCCTCCTCACAGCCCTCTTCATCTTCCCGGCCAGCCTCCTCCGGCCCGTGGGAGGCTACCTCTCCGATCGCTACGGGGCTCGGCGGGTCATGTACGCCAGTTTCGGCACCATGCTCGTGGCGACTCTCGTCCTCTCCATGCCCCAAGGACACATCGTGCTCTACGTGCCCGAGTCCGTGGACCCCTCCGGTTTCCGCGAGGTACTCCAATTCACGATGTCGGTGTGGCTCTTCACCGGCCTGGTGTTCCTGGTGGGCATAGCCATGGGCGTGGGCAAGGCCGCCGTATACAAGTACATCCCCGACTACTTTCCCCGGGATGTGGGCGCGGTCGGCGGGCTGGTGGGGGCGCTTGGTGCGCTCGGTGGCTTCTTCCTCCCACCCATGTTCGCCTACGGTGAGCGACTCACCAGGATGCCCCAGGCGACATTCATGATCCTCTTCCTCATCACCCTGGCCAGCGCGGTCTGGATGCATCTGACCGTCGTGGGGTTCCTGCAGAAGGCGGCCCCCCAGTTGAAGGACGATTTCGAGCGACCCGCGACCGCAGCAGACCAAGGAGACTGAGATGCGAGAGAACGCCGCCGTGCCGGTTCCCACTTCGCGCACCTGGCTGGACACCTGGACGCCGGAGGACTCCACCTTTTGGGAGGCCACCGGAAAGAAGGTGGCCTGGCGCACGCTGATAATCACCACGGCCAGCCTCGTCTTGGCCTTCGCCACCTGGTTCATGGTGAGCGCACTGGTGGTGCGCCTGCCGGGTATCGGCTTCCAGCTCAGCACCACGCAGCTGTTCTGGTTGGCCGCCATGCCCGGCCTGGCCGCGGGCACGCTCCGCATCGTCCACACTTTCCTCGTCCCGATGTACGGAACGCGGCACGTGGTGAGTATCTCCACCCTTCTTCTGCTCGTGCCCTGTGTGGGCTGGGCCCTCGCGGTCCAGGACCCCACGACACCCTACGTCGTCCTCATGATCCTGGGACTCGCCGCCGGCTTCGGCGGAGGCAACTTCTCCTCATTCATGCCCAGCACGAGCCTCTTCTTCCCCAAGAGACTCCAGGGTACGGCCCTCGGCGTACAGGCCGGGATCGGCAACTTGGGCGTGAGCATCACGCAGTTCGTGACGCCCTGGATCATCGGCTTCGGCCTCCTCGGCGCACTGGGTGCTTCGCAGACTTTCACCAAGGGCGAGACAACCAAGCCGCTCTGGCTCCAGAACGCCTCCTACTGGTACATCCCACTCATCGTGGTCCTTGCGGCCGTCGCCTGGATCTGGCTCCGCAGCGTGCCCGTGCGGGCGAACGTTCGCGAGCAGTCCGACATCTTCAAGAGCAAGCACACCTGGTTCATGACCTCGCTCTACATCATGACGTTCGGCTCGTTCTCGGGCTTTGCCGCCTCCTTCCCACTGCTGATCAAGGAGGTGTACGGCGGCTTCCCGAACGCGCCCGATCCACTCACCTACGCCTTCCTCGGGCCGCTGATCGGTTCTCTGGCCCGCGTGGCCGCAGGGCCGATCGCCGACAAGGTGGGGGGCGGCATACTCACACTGCTGAGCGGAGTCGGCCTGCTGGTGGGCGCCATCGCCGTGACCTTCTACACCAACCCGGAGAGCACGGCCCAATTCCCTCTCTTCCTCACCTTCATGCTCGTGCTCTTCTTCTTCTCCGGCGTGGGCAACGCCTCCACGTTCCGGCAGATGCCCATCTGTTTCCCGCCCCGGCAGGCGAGCGGCGTGATCGGCTGGACCGCCGCGGTCGCGGCCTACGGCCCGTTCTTCTTCTCCGTACTGCTGGGTGTGGCCATCGCGCGCACCGGATCGCCGAACATCTTCTTCTACGGAGCGGCGGTCTTCTATCTGATCAACATCGGTATCGATTGGTGGTACTACACGCGGAAGGGCGCGGAGAAGGCCTGTTAGGCTGGCACGGGTGTACGACGCAGTACAGCCCGGCGCTCCGGGGCCACGTCCTGTCAAGTCGTGTACGCGCTATGCGCGCCGGCAGCCCGGTTGATCACGTCCATGAGGACGCGCCCGCCCGCATCGAGCGCCGCATGGATGCCCTCCACGACCCTGCGGCTGTCGCGTTCGCCCTCGAAGAATCCGAAACTTGTGAAGAGGTTCACCACCGCATCGAACTCCCGAACGAAGGGCAGCTTCCGCAGGCCAGCTCGAGCACGCGGGCCCGCCCCCCCGGCCTTGACCCTCACGTAACGTCATGGTCTATGCTCCTCCCATGGACGGTACGACACCGCAGAGTAGGACAGCCCCGCTCTTCAAGGTGGGCGAAGTGGCCAAGCTGGCCCGCGTGAGCGTGCGGGCGCTCCATCACTACGATCGCGTGGGACTGCTCGCACCTTCGGCCCGCTCGGAGGCGGGCTACCGTTTGTACGCACCGCCCGACCTCGAGCGCCTGCAGCATGTGCTCTTCTACAAGGAGCTCGGCTTCTCGCTGGAGGAGATCCGTGCACTCATGGCAGACCCCGCATTCGACCGCCGAGTTGCGCTCCTCGAGCAGCGGGCCCTGCTTCAGGAGCAGATGCTCCGCCTGGAGGCTCTCTTGAGTCTCATCGATAGAACACTGGTATCCCTGGAAGGAGGCCTCAGAATGACGAACGAGGACATGTTCGAGGTGTTCGACGATTTCGACCCCGCAGACCACGAGGCGGAGACGAAAGAACGGTGGGGTCATACGGACGCCTACAAGGAATCCGCACGACGGACGAAAGGCTACACAAAGCAGGACTGGGAACGGTTCAAAGCCGAGAGTGACGAGATAGGCCAAGCCATCGCCGTCCTCATGGACGAGGGAGTTCCGCCGGATGATCCGCGGGCGATGGACCAGGTGGAGCGCCACCGCCTACAGATCGACCGCTGGTTCTACCCCTGTCCGCTCGAGATGCACGTGAACCTGGGAGAGATGTACGTGGCCGAACCCCGCTTCACCGCCACCTACGAGAAGATCCACACCGGCATGGCCGGCTACATACGCGACGCGATCGTGGCGAACGCCGCTCGAGTCGCAGGCTGACGCATCTGTCCCCCGAGGATCGCCGTGCGCGGTGATCGACGCGGACCGACAACACGGGCCACCCGCGGTTCGCAGCAGCGACTACTCCGCGCTGGGATGGGTCCCCACCGAGTCGTCCGGACGGCACACCTTGCAGGCCCGGAAACCCGCGGCACGAGCATCCTGCGCGGTCTCGAAGTAGCACGCGTTGACCCGGTTCGGGGTCCGGGCTCGGCACGACGGGTGACAGTAGATCCCGGTGGTCTTCACAGCCAGGACGAAGACCCCATCCGCGCGACCGTCCCTCCGAGTTACCGCCTCCCAACGCTCGTCGTCGGTCGTGTATCTCATCTCCACCAGACACTCCCTTGTCACACACAGGGCGAGACTACGGCCACGCCGCCGTCGAGGGTCAACGTGCACACGCACACGCACACGCACACCACACGCGGTCTGCGCACACGCACACCACACTAGGACTGTACAGGCAGCCCTTGGAAAACGTCAAGCGTCCCCCGTGCCACGACCCCGTGCGGTGGACCATCACCATCGTCTTGCGCGGAAGCGACGGTCGGCGTATTATGACTGATCGTCAGTCATAATCGCCAAAGGACTCTCGCATGCCTCGGCCCCGCACCGACACGACCGCCCGCCGCGCCGCGCTCGTCACAGCCGCCACGGCCGTCTTTGCCGACCGCGGGGTGGCCAACACCGCTGTCAGCGACATCGTGCGAGCCGCCGGCGTCGCTCAGGGCACCTTCTACCTCTACTTCGATTCCAAGGACGATATCATCGTGGCTGCCGTCGAGCGGGTGGTCGAGAGTATGGTCAACGCGATGGAGGAGATCCTGACGGCCACCGGGGCCACCGCCGTCGAGAGGTTTCTGGGATTCCGAGACGCGCTGGCCGGATTCGAGACCAACCCGGCCGCGGTAGAGATGGCCGAGATCGTCCATCGCCCCGAGAACCGCGCCCTGCACGACCGCCTCACCGAGCACCTCGCACCGCGCCTCCTGCCACTGGTCGAGTCGATCGTCGAGCAGGGAATGGCGGAAGGAGTATTCGACGTACCCGATCCGCGAGCCGCCTCCTGGTTCGTACTCGGTGGGCTGCAGAGCGCGGAACTCTCCGGGACGAGCGCCGAGGAACTGCCCGCGGCGCTCACAGCCGTCACCGAACTGGCCTTGCGGGCACTGGGCTACTCGGTGTCCCCCTCGGCCACCGAGTAGCCGGGGACCGTCTGGTGACCACCGATACCGTCATCGCCACCCGTGGGCTCACGAAGCGCTTCGGCGACGTGTTGGCCGTCGACGGGCTCGACCTCCACGTGCGCAAGGGCGAGATCTACGGATTCCTCGGTAGGAACGGAGCCGGCAAGACAACCACCATCCGCATGCTCCTCGGGCTCATCCGTCCAAGCGCCGGGGAGGTGCGCGTGCTCGGGGAACCGATCGATCCCGGCACGGTCGGCGTGTTCGCACGTGTGGGGTTCCTGGTGGAGGCCGCGTCGGCGTACCCGAACCTCACCGTACGGGAGAACCTCGATATCCAGCGTCGTCTGACCGGCGCACCGCGAGGAGCCGTCGGCGCCGTGATCGAGCGGCTCTCGCTCGCACCGTACGCGGAGCGACGCGCCGGACGGCTGTCTCTGGGGAACAAGCAGCGATTGTCGCTCGCCCGGGCCCTGCTGCACAACCCCGAGGTGCTGGTGCTCGACGAACCCGCCAACGCGCTCGATCCGGCAGGCATCGTCGAAGTACGCGCACTCCTGCGCTCCCTCGCCGACGAGGCCGGTGTGACCGTATTCATGTCGAGCCACATCCTCGGCGAAGTCGCCCATCTGGCCGACCGTATCGGCATCGTCCACGACGGCCGGTTGCTCAAGGAACTCGACCGCGCGGAGTTGCAGGCCCAAGCGCGTGCGTTCGTGACCGTGGGCGTAGCGGAGAGAGCGCGGGCTGAGACACTCCTCCGCGAGGGAGGCTTCGCTCACGTCGAACCGAGCGGCGCCGGCGAGTTGCGGGTCTTCGCGACCCAGGAGCGGGCGGGCGAAATCGCGCGGGTCTTGGTGGAGGGCGGTCTCGAGCTCCAGCGGCTCACTCCGGACCAGGAATACCTGGAGACGTACTTCCTACGCCTGACCGAGGGCGCGCCACGCGCGGCACAATGATCGGCGCCGTCCTCGGCACCGAGTTCGTGAAGCTGCGCCGCAGCAAGGTGACGTGGCTCTCTCTGGTGGCGTACTCGATCGGGCCGGCGGTGGGCGCCCTGTTCATGTGGATCGTGCAAGAGCCGGAGCGGGCGGAGCAACTCGGGCTCCTCGGGACGAAGGCGAACATCGTGGGCCTGGACGCGAGTTGGGACACCTACTTCCTGTTGCTCACGCAAGTGACCGGACTCGGCGGCATGATCCTCCTGTCGGTCCTCGCCGCCTACGTCTTTGGACGCGAGTACGTTGAGGGGACCGCCAAGAACATGCTGGCACTGCCGATCGGCCGCCACTGGTTCGTCCTCGGAAAGCTCACCGTGGTGCTGGTGTGGTTCACGGCCCTCACCGCGGTGGTCCTCGTCGAGACCCTCATTCTCGGATTCGCTTTGGGTCTGCCGGGATTCTCGGCACATGTAGCGGCGCAGGGAGCGGGCAAGGTCTTGCTGGCCTCGCTGGTGGCCTTCCTCCTCGTACCGGTGGTGGCCTGGATCGCCGCCCTGGGCAAAGGCTATCTCCCGCCTCTCGGCTTCGCCATCTTGATGCTGCTCCTCGGCAACGTGTTCGGCGCCACGGGCTGGGGCAAGTGGTTCCCCTGGTCGATCGTGCCGCTGTTCGCCGGCGTCGCCGGACCGCGAGTGGAGACGCTGGCACCGGGGAGTCTTCTCGTGGTCGCGCTCGCGTTCCTGGCGGGCGTCGCGGCCACCGTCGCCCAGGTGCGCTACGCCGACAACCTGCAGTGAGCGGAGGGCGGCGTCGGCTGTTCGTCGCCGCCCGTCCCGCCGACCCCTGGGGTCATCCTCGCCCCGCGTCGAACTCCCTGGAAGCCTGCACTATCGCCGCGGCCACTTGTTCGTCCGTGGCCCGAGCCGCGGTCGACCCCGGCCTCCCATCATCCCCGAGGAACACCTCGTACACCTTGAGCGCAACGATGGCCAACTGGCTTGGATCCCTCGGTATCGCCCCGCCGGGGAAAGACTCGGCGTGCTCCCGTATGAACGTCGCCGCGGCCTGCACCGCCGCGTGCTCGTCGCGGTCACGTCGTGTGGGGTACGCGAACTCCCAGCGCTGCGCCCCCTCCGTGATCCGGGCTTTGTCTTCGCCGCCCGCCTCGATCCTGGCCGCGGCGAACACCCGGCAATCGTAGGCGCGGCACGTGAACGGGCGGCATTCGTAGATGGAGCACATGCCGCCACCGTCCAGCATGGGGCAGCGGCCGTCCGTGTCGTAGCCCAGAACCACATGACCTGCGGGGAACCCGGGCGCCGCCGCCAACAGCTCTTCGGGTATCCGACCAAGGGTCCGGGTCTCTTCCGGCCTGATGTGGATGAAGTACGACGAACTGCAGCAGGCGTCGCACCCGGTGCAGTCCACATCCGTTCCCTCCTCGACCGCGAGGGCGTGACGAGCGGCGCGCAGCCACGCGGAGAAATCGCCGGCGGGGAGTCCTTTTCGTTCACTCACGCGCTCGCCACCCTGTCGCTGGATACGGCTCCCTCAGTGTGCCATGTCCTTGGGGATAATCGCCGCCGTCTGGTGTAGATTAGGCGGTGCACCGGCCTCCACATGACCCGAGGACGAAAGACCATGGAAGCAGCAATACAGATCGAGAAGCTAACCAAGACGTTCGGGAGTACACGGGCCCTGGACGAGCTCGACCTCGAAGTCCGTGTGGGCGAGGTGCATGGACTGCTCGGTCCGAACGGCGCGGGCAAGTCTACCACTCTGCGCGTGCTGCTCGGTCTGCTACGTGCCGACTCGGGCGTGGCGCGGCTCCTCGGCGGCGACCCGTGGCGCGACGTCGAGCGACTGCACCGGCGGTTGGCGTACGTCCCCGGGGACGTGACCCTGTGGCCGAGTCTGACCGGGGGCGAGGTCATCGACCTGCTCGGGCGGTTGCGGGGCGGTCTCGACGAGAAGCGGCGAGCCGAACTGCTGGAACGGTTCGATCTGGACCCCACCAAGAAGACGCGCGCCTATTCCAAGGGCAACCGTCAGAAGGTGGCTCTGGTGGCCGCGCTCTCCTCCGACGTGGAGTTGTTGCTCCTCGACGAGCCGACCGCGGGTCTGGATCCCCTGATGGACGCGGTCTTCCGCGAGTGCATCTACGAACTCCGCGAACAGGGCCGCACGGCGCTGCTCGCGAGTCACATCCTCTCTGAGGTCGAAGCGCTGGCGGACCGGGTGAGCATCATCCGGGACGGGCGTACGGTGGATGTCGGCAGCCTGGCCGACATGCGTCATCTGGCGCGTGTCTCGATCTCGGCCGACCTTGCCGGACCGCCGGACGGGCTGACCACGCTGCCGGGCGTGCACAACCTGAAGGTGGACGGCACCCATGTGGACTTGATAGCGGACCCCGACAGCCTGGATAAGGTGCTGATCGCACTCACCTCCGTGGGCGTCAGCAGCCTGAAGAGCCAGCCTCCCACTCTGGAGGAGTTGTTCATGCGCCATTACGGTGACAAGAAGGGGGCTCTGAAGGGCGAAGGGCCGGTGACACCGTGAGCTCGCTCGTCGGTACAGCCGCCCTGGTGCGCCTCGCCCTGCGGCGCGACCGCATCATCTTGCCCGTCTTCATCATCATCCTCGCCGTCATGGTGGCGGCCTCGGCGTACGCGACGGCGGAACTCTACCCCACCGTCGCCTCCCGCGTCGAAGCGACCGCCGTCATCAACACGGCCACGTCCACTCTCGCGATGTTCGGCCCGATCCATGACGAGACCTCGGTCGGGGCGCTGTCCACCTTCAAGATGGGCATCATGGGTGCGATCGCCGTGGCGGTCCTCGCCCTCATCATCGTGGTGAGACACACGCGGGCGGAAGAGGAGACCGGCCGTCTGGAGATGCTCGGTGCCACCGTCGTCGGTCGGCGGGCGCCGCTGACCGCCGCGTTGCTGGTGGCGGGGGGAGCCAGCCTGCTGACCGGCATCGTGACGGCGCTGACCATGATCGCAGTGGGGATGCCCATCAGGGGATCGGTGGTGATGGGCTTCGGTTTCGCCGGCCTGGGCATCGCCTTCGCCGCCGTGGCCGCTTTCACGGCGCAACTGACGAAGAGCGCCCGCGCCGCATCCGGCATGGCCGGGGGAGCTCTCGGGTTCTTCTACCTGCTGCGGGCGATCGGTGATGCCTCGGCCGGGAACGGTCTGTCGTGGGTGTCGTGGCTCTCGCCGGTGGGTTGGTGGCAACAGACCCGACCCTTCGCCGGCGACAGGTGGTGGGTACTCGGCCTCCTGCTCGGTCTGGCCGTCGTGCTATCGGCCCTGGCCTACGTCCTGGCGGCGCGACGGGACTTCGCGGCGGGGCTCCTGCCGGACAGGCCGGGTCCGGCCGCGGCCTCGCCGAGCCTGAGGAGTCCGCTGGCGCTGGCGTGGCGCCTGCAGCGCGGGGGCTTCCTCGCCTGGGCGGTGACGTTCGTCGCGGCCGGATTCGTGGTAGGCGGTCTCACTTCCAGTGTGGACGACTTCCTGACCAGTCCCCAGGCTCTGGATTTCATCGCCAAGCTCGGGGGCGTACAGAGCATCAGTGACGCGTTCCTCGCGGTGGAGCTGGGGTTCATGGGTGTCTTCCTCTCCGTGTTCGGGATGCAGGCCGCGATGCGTCTGCGCTCCGAAGAGACCGCGATGCGCGCCGAGCCCCTCCTCGCCACCGCGGTGGGTCGTGTCACGTGGGCGCTGAGCCACGTGACGATCGCGGTGCTGGGAACCACCGCACTGGCCGTCTTCATGGGCCTGAGCGCCGGACTGACCAGCGCCGCGCAGGTGGGCGACATCGGCCAGCTCGGCCGGATCTTATTGGGTGCACTCGTGCAGCTGCCCGCGGTGTGGGTGGTCGTCGGCATCACCGTAGCGGCCTTCGGGATGGCTCCGAGACAGATCGTCATCGGCTGGGTCGCTCTGGTGGGATTCGTGCTGCTGGGCGAGTTCGGCGCCCTCTTCGACTTGAACCAGGCCGTGATGGACATCTCGCCGTTTGCGCACGTGCCCCGCATCCCAGGGGGCGAGTTCGTGGCGGCCCCGATGCTCTGGCTGACGGCGGTCGCCGCCGCCCTCATCGTCGCGGGACTGAGCGGATTTCGGCGGCGCGACCTGGGAGGCTCCTAAAAAGCGAAGCCTTGGCCCCCAGAACGCACTGGGCGGCGCGATACGGCGCCCTCGGTCGCGCCCGTAGCGCTGCTACGAGCGCGCCTCTCGTCCTTGTCTCGCACTCGCCCATCGCGCTCTGAAGGCGCGGCGTCACTTTTCAGCAGCCTGCGAGGCTGACGGGGCCGCCGGCCGGCCGGAGTGACGATCGCTCGACTCGAGCGGCAGCCGCCACGCGAGCGCTCGGGCCTCATGCTCCTTGATGAAGGCGTCCTTGCCCCGCATGTATTCGTCGACATCCTCGGGGAACCGGAGCGCGAGGCCCCTCTTCAGCTCGCCGTACATGCGGGCTTCCGCCGGATGGGCGATCATGTAGTCGCGGAATGCGAGATGTCTCTCGATCCCCGGATCCCTCACTTCAAAGGCGTGCACGTGATGGGTCCTGACCCCCGATTCATCGCTTCTACGGAAGAAGCGGCGCCCCGGGATGCCGAACTCGCCCAGCGCTTCGTACCCGAGATCCGCCAACACCGAGTTCTTGGCGTCCAGCTCGACAAGCTCCGCAACCACCATCAGGACATCGATGATCGGCTTGGCGGGGATTCCGGGGATCGCCGTGCTGCCTATGTGGTGGAGACTCACCTCGAGCTCCCCGAGCGCTCGCGAGATGCGTGCCGCCTCTTGCTCGAACTCGAGTCTCCATGCCGGGTCGTGCGCACGTACGACCACCCGGCGCTTCCCCTCCCCCCGCAGGCGTTCGTCGTCCGCACGGGGCGTCCGAGCCGACCGCGCCACTCCTATCTCGACGCCTCGGCGAGGTTCTCTCGAACCCTGAACTCGACGATCCGACGGATCAGATCCGTGGGCATGGGGCGGCTGAGAGGGAACTGCACCGAGCCCTTCCCGCGTTTGTAGGGCTTCAGTTCTTCCTCGAATGCCGCGATCCCACTCGGCACCGGATAGAAGCCTATGTGCTTCTCGTAACCCGCGAAGTGCACCAGATGACGCCCGTTCAGATCGAACGTGGGCATCGCATAATTGATGGTCTCAGTCGCACCCGGGGCCGAGGCCGCAATGAGCGCGCGTATCTCTTCCAGCACCCTCCGCGTCTCCTCGGGGAATCCCGCTATGTACTCGTCCATGGAGCTCGCGGTCGACCTATTCGGCATGGTGCTTTCGCCTCCTGCCCTCTAGCCATGCGCCTTCAGATACGGCAGCAATCCTCCCGCGGCCACCAACTCCTGCATGAATCCGGGCAGCGGTTCGGCCTCGTAGTCGGCCCCGGTGGTGAGGTTACGGATGAGGCCGGTGGAGAGGTCCACCTGCACTTCGTCACCCTCGGTTATGCCGTCGACGGCCTCCGGCGCCACCAGGATGGGCAGACCCGTGTTGAAGGCGTTGCGGTAGAAGATGCGGGCGAAGCTCTTCGCGATCACGACCGGGATGCCGGCGCCCTTGATGGCCATGGGCGCGTGCTCGCGGCTCGATCCGCAGCCGAAGTTCTCGTCGGCCACCAGGATATCGCCCGGGCGTACCTTCTGCGGGAACTCGGGGTCGGCGTCCTCCATAAGGTGTGCCGCCAACTCCTCGGCCGTCTTCATGTTGAGGTAGCGCGCGGCGACGATGAGGTCGGTATCCACATCGCGGCCGAAGCGCCAGGTACTGCCCGTGATCACGGCGCTGCCTCCGGGCACGGCGCCCAACTCGCGGTTCGGGCTCATGCCACCCTCCTCGCGCCGATCTGGTCGGGGGTCGAGATGTGACCGGCGACGGCGCTGGCGGCGGCCACGTAGGGACCGGCCAGGTAGACCTCGCTGCCGGGGTGGCCCATGCGTCCCACGAAGTTGCGGTTGGTGGTGGAGACGGCGTGCTCGCCCTCGGCCAGGATGCCCATGTGGCCGCCCAGGCACGGGCCACATGTGGGCGCGGAGACCACCGCCTCGGCTTCCAGGAACACGCTGAAGAGGCCCTCGTCCATAGCCTGCTTCCAGATCGCTTGGGTGGCGGGGATGACGATGCAGCGCACGTTCTTGTGCACCTTCTGCCCACGGAGCACGTCGGCGGCCATGCGCAGGTCCTCGATGCGACCGTTGGTGCAGCTGCCGATGACAACCTGGTCGACCCGCACGTGGTGGAGGTCGGCGGCGGGCTCGGTGTTGGAGGGCAGGTGGGGTTTGGCAACCATGAGGGGTATATCGGCCGCGCGCCAATCGTAGATGCGTACGTATTCGGCGTCGGCATCCGACTCGTAGTAGAGCGGCTCGCGCCGGAAACGACCCTCCGTGTAGGCGCGCGTCGTTGCGTCGGCGGCGATGATGCCGTTCTTGCCCCCGGCTTCGATGGCCATGTTGGCGATGGTGAAGCGGGAATCGATGGAGAGGTTCGAGATGGCAGACCCGGCGAACTCCATCGCCATATAGAGGGCCCCGTCGACCCCGATGTTGCCGATGGTGTAGAGGATGAGATCCTTGCCCGTCACCCAAGGAGAGAGCTCGCCCTCGAACACGAATTTCAGCGACTCGGGCACGCGGAACCACACGTGACCGGTGGCCATGGCGCCGGCCAAATCGGTGGACCCCACGCCGGTGGCGAAGGCGCCCAACGCGCCGTAGGTGCAGGTGTGGGAGTCGGCTCCTATGACCACGTCGCCCGGGCCTACCAGACCCATCTCCGGGAGCAACGCGTGCTCAACGCCCACCCGGCCTACGTCATAGTAGTGGGTTATGCCGTGACGGGCCGAGAACTCCCGCATCTGCTTCACGAGGCCGGCGGTCTTGATGTCCTTGTTCGGCGTGAAGTGATCCGGGATGAGGGCGATGCGCTCCGGGTCGAAGACACCCGTGAATCCGGCCTTCTCGAACTCGTCGATGGCGACCGGGGCGGTGATGTCGTTACCCAGGCAGAAGTCGACGCGGGCCATGATCAGCTCGCCGGGCGACACGCGCTCCTTGCCGGCCGCGCGGGCCAGGATCTTCTCCGTGATGGTCATGGGCATGCTCAGTGGGTCCTCCCCTTCTCCATCCGACGGCACTGCGGGCTGAGAGGCCTCGCAGGCTGTGAAGAATCGTCAAAGAATGAAACTCAGCGCAAATCTTCTAGATTGTATCAGCCCACCGCTTGGGATCGGCGTTCACACCGCTGGGGATCGGGCGTTCGTCGGGAGGCGGACAAGGCCGGCCAGGATTAGACCGGGTGTCGTTCGGCAATACTATTCCAAGCGGATCGAGCCGAGTTTTGGCGTGCGCCGGGGTGTCGTGAGGCGCCGTGTCGGGCTCCGCAAGGCGATCATTATGAGAAGTTACTCATCACGCTCTCACGTGTCTTTCATGAGAAACGGTGAAACTGAACGTCTGGAGGGTGTCGAGTCGGGCGACAGTCACCCGGAGGCGCCGGAGAGCCAGCGTTGGGGGATGGAACATGACCGAACGTAGCGTGAAGCGCATCATGCTCGCCATGACGATCGCGTCCGTAACCACCTTGACCGCCCTGGCGGTAGCCGGACTCGTCGTCACCAGCAGGGGGCCGCAGGCCCAGGCGCTGCCACTGGTGCGCACCTCGATCGCACAGACCGATCCGGCCGACGTCGCCACGACCGTCATTCAGACGAATCAAGCGGACGATCACCCGTTCCCCGCGAAACCGTCCGAAGTCACCACCACCACGACGACCGAGGCAGTGGTCGTGGCTTTGAACGAAGCAGCCCCCGGCCCAAGAACCACGCCGTCTCGAAGAAGTTCGTCAGGCTCGCGCACGGATGTCGACGACACGCCCGACTACCCACTGCTCTCTCTGCCGCCCGCGACGGCGCCGTCGTCGACCCGGAAGATCAGCCCACCCACAACCACCGAGGGCAAGACCGGCCGGAGTTCGCCCACCACCAGCACGCCGACGAGCGGCGCCCAGACAACGACGACCACCGATTCACAGGTGACCCACGCGTCTGACGACGATCACGGCCGCGAGGTCGTACATCCCGGACTGCGCGAGGACGATGACGACAGGGAATCCGAGGACTGATGAGGATCCTGCTCGTTGAAGACGAAGACCGGATCGCCTCCTTCGTGACGAAGGGTCTGGGTTCCGAAGGTCACGCCGTAGACCGCGCCGCAACCGGGCACGAGGCCATCGGGTTGGTGCGGCACGAGGAGTACGATCTCGTGCTTCTGGACCTGCTGCTCCCGGACGCCAACGGACGGGACGTCCTGCGGGCGCTGCGCACCGAAACGCGCACGACGCCTGTTCTCGTGCTGAGCGCCTTGGGCGAGGTGGAAGACAAAGTCGAACTGCTGGACAGCGGCGCCAACGACTACCTCACCAAGCCCTTTGCCCTTGCCGAACTCGCCGCCCGAATCCGCGCGCTCACGCGTCAGGACCAGGAGCGCTCCGATACCATAGAGGTGGGCGACGTGGTCCTGGACACCCGCACACGCACGGTGACGCGCAATGGCAACCGAGTGGCACTCACCACCAGGGAGTTCACACTCCTCGAGTACCTCATGCGGCATCCCGGCCAGGTGTTGAGCCGCGAGCAGCTGCTGCAGGCCGTGTGGGGATCCAACTATCACACCTCCAGCAACGTGGTGGACGTGTACGTGCGCTATCTCCGCAAGAAGCTCGACATCCCGGGAACCGACTCACCCATCGAGACGATTCGGGGAGCAGGGTACCGTGTCTGCCGTGACTAGACGTCTCTCCGCGAGCGCCCGTGTGGCCCTCGCTGTCACGCTCGTCCTCGCCTTGGGCTCGCTGCTGCTCACGAGTGTGGGGTACCTTCTTCTAAGCCGCAGGCTCGCGGCCGACCTGGATCACACCCTCGTCCAGGAGTCCTCGGCTTTCGTTGCCGCCCTCCAGACCACCCCCTCCGAAACCACTGCTGAACTCGAGGAAGCAACCAGAGCCTATCTGCGAGGACGCACGGGTGGTGCCCGTGAATCCTCCGCAATCCTCATGGTCCGCTTCGCGGAGGGCAAGGTCATATCCAACTCGTCCGTCCCCCTCGAGGATGCCCCGGACAACTCGATCAGGGTGGACGAAGTCCACCCCACGCGCAGGTTCGCGACCCTCAGCTTCCAGGATGAGGAGTACCGTGTCGCCACCATCCCCGTGTTGGACGCGGAGAACCACGTCGTCGCCACATTCCAGGCCGCCCTACCCACCAGCCCCGCAGAGGGGGTGGCCTCCGCTCTTCTCCGGACGCTCCTGATCGCGAGCGTTCTCGTGACCACGGTCGGCGCGAGTCTGTCCGCCTGGGTGGCCCGCGCCAGCCTCGGACCGCTGCATCAGGTGGCAAGCACCACCCAAGCCATCACCCAATCATCGCTTTCCCAGCGCGTGGCCTACGATGGGCCCGCGGACGACGTCGGCCTCATGGTGGCAGCATTGAACGACATGCTCGACCGTCTTGAAAGCGCCTTCTCCGAGCAGAAACACTTCACCGCGGACGCATCGCACGAGTTGCGTACCCCCCTCACCATCATCCGTGGACACCTTGAGTTGATGGGCATGGAGGGCGACCTCAACCCGTCGCAGCACGAGTCCCTCGTGCTGGTGATGGACGAACTCGAACGGATGAGCAGGCTGGTGGAGGATCTCCTCTCGCTGGCCCGTCTGGATGCGGGCGCCATCAGGCCCTTCGCTCCCCTGGACATGGGCGAACTGGTCGAGGAGGCCGTCACACGCGCCCGCGGTCTCGCCCCTCGCGAGTTCACGGTGCAGAGCCGTGGGCCGGCTCCGGTTCGCGGTGACCGGGACATGCTGCTGCAGGCACTCTTGAACCTGCTCAGCAACGCGGTCAACGCCACCTCAGCAGGCGGTCTGATCGACGTGGATTGCGTGGTCGAGGACGGACACGTTCGGGTGCTGGTTCGGGATGACGGCCCCGGAATCCCGGATTCTGAGCTGCCTCGCGTCTTCGATCGCTTCTACCGGGCCCGCAGCCCACGGGGGGCCCACGAAGGCGGAGGCAGCGGCTTGGGGCTCACTATCGCCGCCCGCCTCGCTCTCCGCCACGGCGGTCGGCTCACGGCGGCCAACCACGAAGACGGCGGAGCCGTCTTCGCCCTGGAGTTGCCACTCCGTCCTGATGTCCAATTCGACGTCGCAGCGCGGGGCAATGGATCGAAGCTTCGGAGCGTGGTGCGCGACCGCAGTCGCTGACGTACCAGCTCCGTGGACGCCGACCACCCACGGCGCCCCTCAGCCTGAGAGAAGTCTCACTCCCCTCCCACGTTCTTCTCACTTCAGCACGTAAATATTGTGCTGTTCCTAACCACGAACAAGGAGAAGAGAGTGTGAGTCGGAACCGTGTGCTGATGTTCCTGCCCCTGCTACCGGTGGCCGCCCTGGTCATCCTGACCTCACTAGCCTCACCCGCGGCGTCGACGCCCGGTGAGGGCAGCGCGTGCAGCAATTGCCACGGCAGTGACGCCGCCGTGAACATCTCGGTCACGCTCCAGAGCCAGACTTCAACGACCGCCACCTACGCGGTCTCCGGCTCCGCCAACCGTTCCGGCCAGGGCTGGGCCGCGTTCAGCGGGACCACCAAGGTCGCGAGTGGCTCCGGCAGCAGTACCTTCACCGTAGCCAAGAACGGCGCCTCGTACACTGTGTATTGGGTCGACAAAAACGGTGGCAGCATGCTCGGGTCCGCCTCCACGACCGTGACGGCTCCCATGCCTACCACCACGACAACGGCCGTAACCACCACGACTACCGGCGCGACCACCACGACCACGGCCGGGACCACCACGACGACCGGCGCCACCACCACGACCACAGCCGCGACGACCACGACGACCCTGTCGACTCCCCCCATCACCGTTGCCGGCGACCACGATGAAGACGACGACGACGAATTCGAGCACAAAGAGAAGAAGAACAAGAAGGAGAAGGAGAACAAGAAAGGCGCCAAGGAGAAAGACGACAAGGACGACGACGACGACCATGAGGGCAAGAACACACAGACGGACGAGGTCGCCAAGAACGAGAGCGCCGACGACGACCATGAGGCCGACGACGACGACGACTGAACCCGTGAGCCCGGCTTGAGACGGGCGGAGACGACGACCCGAGCCTCGCTCCCCAGCCCTCGCGTCAAGCCCCCGCTTCGCTCCCCGCGGGACACCACCCGCAGCACCTAGCTCTCCCGTGCGAAAGTCGCTCTCAAGAGCGGCTTTCGCGTCTCCCGGCTCCCTCGGCGGCTACCAGCCCACCGTGCTCTTGATCCCCTTCTGGTGACGCAGCACGCCGGCGGCATACTCCGCCCCCGGCGCCCACTTGCCACTCAGATCGCCCACGGTCCGCACGTTCCCCCGATGCACCTGCCCCCCGATGACGAAGTGGCGCGGATCGCCGGGGACGGTAGGGTCGAGCGACGAGACGCAGTACGGGTCGCTGAGGTGTTCCGGATAGATATACCAAGCCAGGTGGGCATAGTGGGCGATGATGCCCAGCTCAGCCGTGGCGAACACGTTGCCCGGCACGCCGCCGCCCGTGGCCCCGATGCCCGCCATGTTGTTCTGTTCGGGCTTGACGTCGCCCCCGTATTCCCCGAATCCCGTCTCGTGCACCATCTGAGCCCACGCCATGTCGGCGCGGATCCCGAAGCGGCGGCCCAGCAGCACGTACGACTTGGCCAGGGCGGTGAGCGGCACGGTGAACTTCTCCGCGGTGCGTCCCTGCGCACGGAAATAGGCGACGAGATCGGATGAGGAGCCGAGAAAGAGGCCGTTCAAGCCGTTGGGATCGGTGCCCATGAGGTTGTAGAGGAGCGCCGCCGTCTCGGCCCGGGTGGCGTCGCGCCAGGGCGAGGCCGAGGTCACCGTGGGCAGGTAGCGTAGGAGGCCGTTGTACTGGGCGATCCGTGCTGTGGGCCCGTGAGCGTGGTTGAAATCACCCCAGACCGAGCGGTAGCCGGAAGGTGGGCCGACAAGCGGTCGTCCGGCGCCGCGAGTCATCATGGTGACCACCTGGGCCACAGTAATGTGCGCGCCCGGACTGAACAGGGGCTTGCTCGTGGCAGTGCCGGCGCGCGTGCCGGTGGTGATGCCCTCGCGGGCCACGGCGGCCGCGTAGTTGTCCGCGTACAGCGTCTCCGGGCCGGTGAGCAGCACGTCGGCGAACGGCGAGACGTCGGCCTCGCTCACCGGGATACGCATGGCCAGTACGATCATCTTGGCGAACTGTTGCCGCGAGACGGCCACGTCCGGACGGAACGTGCCGTCCGCGAAACCGCCCACTACACCTAGCTGGGCCAGTACTTCGATCTGCAGACGGTACGGATGGTTCGCGGGCACGTCTCCGAACGAAGCGGCGCCGGCGGATGAGGGAAACAGGGCGGACGCAAGGAAGGAAAGGGCGACCGGCGCGACCGCCAGGGCGCGACGCGCAACCCAGTGTGGGCGCCCACGGCCCGCAGCCAGCCCAACCGAAGGCCGGGCCCGTCGATGAAGCATCTCGAACATCCGTCGCGGTCTCATCTTTGAAGGATACCAGGAAACCCGCGCCGGCCGCCCTTCTCGACCGTACCTCCGGGCGCGCGCTCCAGACGAGCGTCCGAACCCCCGGCTATACTGCCTGTAGCCAAGGAGGCTCGATGACCATCGCAGGGATTACCTTCGATTTCTGGAACACCCTCTACACCGACCGCCGTGATGGCTCCTCGGATGCCGCGCGCACGAAGCGCCTGGCCGCCCTCGGACGCGCCGTGGAGGAGTGCGGCGGGTCGGCCGATCCCGAACTCCTGGCCGAAGCGAACCGCTCGGGATTCGCCGCCTACGTGGCGGAGTGGCGGAGCGGGCGACACTACGGGGCACGAGAGCACGTTCTCCACGTGCTCGAGGCTTTCGGTCTGTCCTCCCGAGACGGCACCGTGCACCGCATCGCCGCGGAGATCGAGGACCTAGGAGCGCAGGCAGACCTGGTCCTGCTACCCGGCGCCGCTGAAGCCATCCCCCGCCTGGCCGAAGCCGGGATCCGCCTTGGCTTGATCTCCGACACGGGCCTCACCCCCGGCCGGATACTGGTGAGCTTCCTCGAGAACGACGACCTGCTCAGACATTTCTCGACCCTCACGTTCTCGGACATCACCGGATATCCGAAGCCCGATCCGCGCATGTTCACCGCCACTCTGGCCGGGATGGGAGTGGAGCCGGGCCGCGCCATGCACGTGGGAGACACGCCTCGCACCGACATCGCCGGGGCGCTGCGGATGGGCATGCGCGCGGTGCGTTTCGCCGCCGCCAACGACGTGGATGAGCCACCGCCCGCCCACGCCGTCATCTGCGACCACACCGAACTCATGGCGCTGGCGGGAGTCGGCTGAGGCCCGCGGGCGACCCGCTGCAGCCGCGACCTCAGCGTCGCCGGCGAGGTCGCAGCCGCTCGACCCTCGACCTACGCAGCTTCGAACCTCTCGCGATCGTGCGAAGATCGCACCAGGATCGGCAGGAGGGCGGCGGCCACGAGCGCGGTGGCCGCGCCGACCCAGAAGGGCGCGGCGGGCGACACCCGGTCCCACAGCAGCCCGGCTACGGCGCTGGACGGCAGCGCCGCCACCCCCACGACCGAGTGATACGCGCCGAAGGCCGTTGCCCGCCGCTCCGCGGGGGCAAGTTCGGCGAGGAACGCCCGGCCGTTGCCGTCGGCGAACCCCATGTACGCGCCGTAAAGTACGAAGAGTATCCAGATGTGGAGAGAGGTTCTGGCAAGGGCGAGCCCAGCGTAGGTGAGCGAGAACATCACATATCCCAGGATCAGGAGCCTCCGGCGCCCAAAGCGGTCGGCAAGGAGACCTGCGGGCACCGAGAGGCCCGAGTAGACGAGATTGAAGACCAGATACACGAGCGGGATGAGGGCCGCGGTGACACCCACGTCCTCGGCCCGGAGTATCAAGAAGGCGTCGGAAGAGTTGCCGAGGGCGAACAGCCCCGTCACCACGAGATAGCCGAAGAGGGGTCCCCGCACACGCCGGACCTTCTCGCGTAGGGACACCGCCCCCTCCCGCCCGCCTGATCTCGCCGCCCTTGTCGCGCGCGGCCTCTGCCGCTCTCTGATGAAGAGCACGACCACCGCCGCCGCCAGCAGTCCGGGGAGGAGGCTGACCCAGAACACGGTGCGGTAATCCCCCGGATGCCAGGTAAGGATGAGGAAGGCCACGCCCGGCCCCAGAACGGCCCCCAGTTGGTCCATCGCCCGGTGGAAGCCGAAGCCGCGCGCCATCTCCGCCGGGGGACTCGAATCGGCGATGATGGCGTCGCGCGGCGCGGTGCGAACGCCCTTCCCCAGACGGTCGACGAAGCGGGCGCCGAGCACCTGACTCCACGAGGCGGCCAAGGCCAGGCCGATCCGACTCAGGGCCGAGATGCCGTACCCGGCCCCCATGAGCCCCTTGCGCCGGCCGATCCGGTCGCTGTACCAGCCGGAGGCCACCTTCAACAGACTGGCGGTGGTCTCGGCCACCCCCTCGATCAGCCCGATCACCGACTTCGGCACGCCCAGCACCGCCGAGAGGAACAGCGGTACGAGAGGGTAGACCATCTCGGAGCTCACGTCCATGAAGAACGACACGGCCCCGGCGGCGAACACGTTGCGTTCGAGCCCGAGCACCCGCCGCTCGGGCTCGTCCGGTGCGCGCACCTTCAGCTCGAGGTCCGCGCTATTCCCCGGCGGTCGTCGGGTCGATCATCCGACGCGCCTGAGCCACCGAGTCGACCGGGAAGCCGCCAAGCCGCGCATGCTCGCGGGCCACCTCCTCGCTCGGCGCCTCAGACCAGTAGATCTTATCGTCGGTCACGAAACTCTCGACCCACTGGATCTCGGGACCCAACTCCTTCAACATGCCGCATGACTGCTGCGAGATACCCTGCGCCTGCTCGTCGCTGAGTTCCCTGGCCCCCGGGACAGTGCGCTCGATGACGTACTTGGGCATGCTTTCTTCCCCCGACAGTTCGCGACTTCTTCGTTCGATCGCACGGTATCAGAAGCGGGTTCGGAGTGCGCCGCGCGGCGGTCAATCCCCGCCGGGGCTCCCACCGTCGACCAGACGGATACGCTGGACCGACACGGGTACGCCTGCCAGTGCAATCGCCTTCACAGCCTGTTCGCGTAACTCCGCGCCCAGTCTCCACGCGTCCGGCTGATCGGCGGCCCAAGCCGTCAGCCGCACCGTGATACCGGCATCGTCGGTGTCGATCAGCTCCACGTCCGGCTCGGGGTCGCCGATGAACAGCGGGTGAGAGCGAGCCAGATCGAGAAGCGTAGCCCGCACGGCTTCGACGTCGGTGGCGAAGTCGAGGCGGAGGGAGACGGAGGCCGCCATGCGAGGGTCGCGCAAGGTGTAGTTCTTGATCACCCGATTGGAGAGGATTTGATTGGGGATGACGATGCGACGGTTATCCCAGGTCTTGAGGAGCGTGTAGAAGAGACCGATCTCCTCCACCTGTCCGTACTCCTCCTCCACACGCACCCGATCGCCCAAGCGCAGGGGCTGCACGAAGGCGATGATGACTCCCGAGACCAGGTTGGAAACGGTGGCTTGAGCCGCGAAGCCGAGGGCGATGCCCGCCAGACCGGCGGAGGCGAACATGGCCACCGAGATCTTGCGCAGGATCTCCACGTCGACCACGTAGAGGGCCAGGCCGAGACCGACGAACGCAATGGCGGCCGCGGCCAACCGTTCGATCATGCGGAAGCGGGTCTGAACCCCGGCATCGAGCTCGGCCAGGGTGCGGTGGGCGAGGAACCGGTTCACCGCCCGGCGCATCAGTCGGACCACAGCCCAGGTACCGAGGACGATGAGGAGCGCGTAGCCCACGTACAGGACTGTGTCTCGATGCGTGCTCAGAAAATCCACGAAGCCACTATATACCGTTGCCTGGACGGCCACGTGTGCCGCTGTCTGCGCGGCGCTACGCGGAGGGTGTCTTCCGCGCGAGCATGGGTCGAACCAGCACGAAGCCCACGCCCACCACGACGATCATCGCCACGAGAAGGGCGCCGAGCAGCATGAGGGTGGATCCCGCGGTCTTCACGGGCCGCTCCGCGCTCGTCATCAGGATCACCGGCACCTCCAGGTCGAGACCGGCCTTGTCGGCCAATTCCTGCGTGAACGACATATACTTGAGCTCCGCCACCACCCGGGCGTCTCCCGTGACGTCTTCGGGCCACGCGAACTCCACCACTTCGTCGACGGCCGCCAGCGGCGGTATCCGATTGTCGGAGTAGACCGACTCCGCGAACCACACCGGCACGTGGTCGTGGTTGCCCTCGGCGTCCGCGAACACCGTGTGGTAGTCCACGCGTCCCACCTCGACCGGCTCTCCCGAACCGGCGACCGCCGACACCTCGAGCCACATGCGCCGGGTGTCGGTGAGACCCGTGGGAAGGTAGTGACCGGCCCCGACGTTCTTCACCCTCACGAGGGCCGTGACCGGCTCGCCCGGCTTCACGCCCTGCTCCCCCACACCCTCGAGCGTGAGCTCCAACTCGGCAGCTCCCTGTAGCTGCTCCTCGGCCGCCTCCCGATTCCCGAACACGGCGTTGGCTCCGGTGAAGGTCATCTCGTACACCCGGTCGCGCTCCGGACCGAAGACCGCGGCCACCCCGGGCGCGGGCTCGGCCGGCCCCACTCCCGGCGTCATGTGGCAGTCCTGGCACTGCACGTCCAGATCGGCCCAACCGCTCTCCTTCCACTCCGTGTACGTGGCCTCGAGGGCAAGACCGTTCAGCGGGTGGTTCACGTCGTGGCAGCTCCCGCAGAAGTCTGACGACGTATGGAGTTCGGAGTAGGCCGTGTCGTGGGCCGGAGACACGGAGTCGTCGTACGGGCCGCGCTTCGTGAGGCCCGGGTCGCTCTCGAACGAGGCGTTTCCCGGCCAGCCTTCACCCTTCCCGGAGACCGTATGACAGAAGTCGCACGTGACCCCCGTCTTGGCGATATCGGAGAGCGCGCTGCCGTCGGTGGCCCCGCCGGGAGGAGACGTCTCCCCCAGCATGTCTCCGATCGGCGAATGGCACCTCAGGCAGAAGGCGCCCACCAGCCCGTCGGTCTGCTCGTCGGCGAGACGCACCTCGTACAAGTAGATCGGGTCGACTGCAGCCAGCGAGTGCATGGTGCCCGAGAACTGCTCGTAGAGCGCGTCGTGGCAGTAGCCGCAGGCCTCGGGAGGCTGCCACTCGGGCGAGAGCCTCTGCTCCGCCGCCCGCGACGACCCGGGCGCCAACGCGGCCAGGGCGAACAGAGCGAGGCTCACCGTGGTCAGCAGGACGCGGCCAGCGGGTACCGCCTTGAACATGCTGAGACCTCCCGTCCGCGAGCGACCCGCGAGCCGCTCCTATCTCTTCTTCCGCGCACCCTGAAGCGCGTCACCGCCCGACCGCGACGGTCAGCCGCTACTATAGCCGCTGTCGAGCCGGCCTCAAACCGGGCCTCGCCCCGGCTGTCGAGAGCGAGCGGGCCCTCCGCTCAGGCCTGAAGGTGTGCAGCGCGGCTCTGGAAGGAATGATGGGTGTACGGCTCGTACTGAGGAGCAGGGGGTGAGCGAAGCGCCCCTCGGAGCGCACGAAGACGGGAGGAAGCGTGTCGGGCGACGACAAGCTCAAGCACTACCGAGAGAAACGCGACTTCGACCGCACCGCGGAACCCGCCGGCGGGGGAGTCCCACCTCGCCCGGAGCGTCCCCTGTTCTGCGTGCAGAAGCACGCGGCCACCTCACTCCACTACGACCTGCGCTTGGAGGTGGACGGGGTCCTCAAGTCCTGGGCCGTACCAAAGGGGCCCTCACTCGACCCGGCCGACAAGCGGCTGGCCGTCATGACCGAAGACCACCCCCTGGACTACGGGGATTTCGAGGGATCGATCCCGGAAGGCGAGTACGGTGGCGGCACCGTCGTCCTGTGGGACATTGGCTGGTGGGAGCCCGACCTCTCGCGGGCGAAGAACAAGCGGGCGGGGGGCGCGCCGGCCGCGCAGGTAACCGCGGAGACGGGCGGGGACGCCGACGTGGAACTCCGATCCGGGGAACTCAAGTTCATCCTGCACGGCGAGAAGCTCTCAGGCAGCTGGACCCTCGTGCAGATGAAGGGGCGCGGGGAGAAGAACTGGTTGCTCATCAAGCACAAGGACGAGACCTCGCGCCCCGGCTCCAACCTGACGGAGGAGGCCCCGCTCTCGGTCGCCACGGGCCGCAGTATCGAGGAGGTCGCCGCAGCCGCCGAGACGGGCGAGGCTCCGGCCGCGGAAAGCGCCGACCGCGACGCCCGGACGACCGTGCGCACCGCATGCGAACGAGCGGCTCTCGTGGGCGATCTGTGGGCGGTGCTTGCCCCGGGATGAGCGGGGATTCGGGGACCGACTCCCCGGGAACACGAGGCCGTAGAGCGTCCACGCCGCGAGAGGAGCAACTCAATGCACGTCTTGATCTCCGGAGCCACGGGTTTCCAAGGGAGGTCGATCACCACGCACCTCTTGGCCGACGGACACGAGGTGCGGGCCATGAGTCGCTCGGCGGAGGGCGCGCGCCGCAACCTCGCGAAGCTGCCCGGCGCCGCCGAGGCGCTGCAGGAGGGGCGGCTCACTTTCGTCGCAGCCGACGTCACCGACCCGTCGACATTGCCACCGGCCGTGGCCGACATCGACGTGGTGATCCAGTGCGCCCAGTTCCGAGGCGCCCCGGTGGAGAACGCGAGAAAGGGACTCACCTACATGCGCGTGGATCGCGACGGCACCATGAATCTTCTGGCCGCGATCGCCGCCGTCTATCGCGCGCAGACCGCCGGCCCGAGCATGACTCGCTTCCCCGACGGAGCGCCCCGCTTCCTGTACTTGAGCGGCGTCACCGTGTCGGCGAGCGCCACCGCGACATGGGACCGCGCCAAGTGGCAAGCCGAGGAGGCCATCCGCGGCAGCGGCCTTGACTGGAGCATCGTGCGTTGCAGCTGGACCTTCGGCCCCGGCGACGCCGCGCTCAACCGGATCCTGGGGTACTCCGACAAGCTGCCGTTCCTGCCGATCTTCGGCAACGGCCGGGAGTTGCTCACCCCGGTGTTCGTGGAGGACGTGGGTCGGCTGTTCGCCTGCCTGGTCGCCCACCCGGAAGCGGCCCGCGACGCCACCATCTCTTTCGGGGGGCCGGAGGTGCTGAGCACGAACGACTTCATGCGTTTGGCGCTCGAGGTCATGGACCGGAAGCGGCCGGTACTCCACGCGCCGAAGCTGCTGGGGAAGATCCCGGCAGCCTTCCTCCAGTACCTGCCGGGACAGATCCTCTCCCCGTCCGCCGTCGATTTCACCGCCCAGGGAGGGGTGGCCGACCACGCCGTCCTGCGCGAGCGCTTCCCCGATTTCGAGTCCACGCCCTTGCGCCAGGCGTTGGCCACCTATCTGGGCTCCCGCTGACCGAACCGGAGGCGCGTGCTCACGGCCGTACTCCGCGTACTGACCGGCGGCGACACCTCAGGCGACGGGTCTCCTCCAGTTCGCGACCCGAACGCCCAACGTGGCCGCGGCGGTCTCACTGCCGCCCTACCCCGCCAACCCGGGCACCTGCGCGAGGTTCCAGAGGATCTGGGCCACCTCGCCCCGGGTGGCGGGTTGGTAGGCCCAGGTAGTCACGTCCCCACTCCCCTGGATACCGGTGAGGAGCCCGTTGAACTCGGCCAACTGTGCGTTGTAGCCGTGGGTCGGGTCCCCGAAGGTGCGGAAGAGACCCCAGCCTCCGTAGTAGGCGGCGTCGGGAGCGCTGAGGCCGTTGGTGTACTCCTGGGCGGCCCGCACCACCATGGTGATCACCTGGGCCCGGGTGATGTCGTTGTAGGGACCGAACTCCCCTCCCCCGATCCCTTTGGTGATACCGAAAGCGGCGGCCACGGCGATGTAGTTGTCGGGGTAGAGGGTGCTCGGGCCCCCGGCGTCCACGTCCCAGAAGGGGCAGTGGTCGGCTTCGGAGCAGGGGAAGCCCATGGTGCCCACGATCATCTTGGCGAAGTGCTGACGCCAGACCCGGCGGTCGGGGCCAAATGTGCCGTCGGTGTAGCCGTTGATGATGCCCTGATCGGCCATACCGATGATGGCGTCATAGTAGGGGTGGGAGGCGGGGACGTCGGAGAAGATGTTTCCGCCGGGGTTCGGGGGCTGGGTGGTGGTGGTGCTAGGCGGGACGGTGGTGGTGGCGCCGGGGGCGGCCTCCTCCAGGAGGTAGAGCTCGGTCTTGTCCACCTTCGCGAGTATCTGCCTGCCGTTGGTCTGCACGACGAAGGCCCGCCGGGCTCCCGGCATGCCGATGGCTTGCTCAGTTGCCTGGGCCAAGTCCTTGGTCGCTATGTCGTAGCGCCACACACACCCGCCACGCGAGCTTACGGCCCATCCGCCACCGAGGGCGTGGGAGTAGTAGGTCTCGGACGCACCGCCGCCGTTCCCCATGACGAAGCGGGCGCTCGCGGCAGGGTCGGCCGCCAGAGCATCGGCCATCATCAGGTCACTCCCCACGGGCCAGGTCACCCAACGGCCGTCGACAAGGGGCTCTCGGTAGGTGTTGGAGTCGTCGGTGAGCCTGTGCACCGTGCCTGAGGCTCGATAGTAGAGGAACACCTCGGAGTCGCTGCCGTCCTCTCCCACCCACACCACCCGACCGCCGCTCACACATGGATCGTAGTCGGCCAGGCCGGACCCGCGCGCTCCGCTCAGGTCGAGGCGCGTGTCAGTGCTGAACTCGTACATCATCACGTCCCGCTGCCCGCCGACACCCTGCACCCAGACCAAGTGATCGCCGTCGAGCATGGCATCGGAGATGCCCCAGTCGTCGAGGCCAAGAGGGAGGATCGCGTTCGCGCCGACATCGTACACGTAGAGGTCCCAGCCCGCGTTGGCTTGCATCGACGCGGCCTTCCAGACGACGCGGCCCCCGTCCACGTCGAGGTCGACGCCCTGTGCGAGGAAGAGTCTCTGAGGCGCGCCTCCCCCCAAGATGTCGTAGAGCCAGACTCCGCGGTTGGCCGCCTCACTCGACTGAGCGTTCCAAGCCACGTATCGACCATCGATGCACAGCGAATCCGCCTGCGCCGTCTGTGGGAGTACCGCGATCTGGGTAGTCTGGCCGGTCGAGATCCGATAGAGAGAGACAACCCTATAGGTCGTGTCGAGGTACGCGACGTAGTCGCCGTCCAACTGCGGGTCCTCGCCGGTCTTCGCCGCTACGCTCGTGTCTGAGAAGGCGGCCTTCCAGCCGGAGGTCAGTTGAGGGCTCAGCGCGAGAGCCGCTCCTCCGGCGACAAGGGCGATGACTACACTCGCCAGCACAACGAACGGCGTCTTTGCGAGCAGGCTTCGATCGGTCGGACTGCGGCTTGTCATCCCGCCTCCCAGTCACTGCGCGAGTCGACCGGACGGCAGAACGCCCACCCGACCGCTGGGGTATCTATCGCGTCCCACCCTATCGAAGTCTCACAGACAAGTGAAGCCGGGCTAGCCCGCCCCCCGGAAGCTCCGCCTGCCCATCCGCGTGCCCACTTCCTCATTCTCGCATCCCAGGGCGGAGCCGCGTCTCGAAGGGTTTTGAAGACAGCGCGCCGTGCGATACAGTTGTCCGACCGGGACACAGGGGGGACATGCACCACGCACTGCGCACAATCCTGGCGACGTTCGCCGTGACGCTGTTCGTGTTCGGAGCCACCTCCCGTGCCCCTGCTGTGGCCACGGTCGACCTCGCTTCGGTCATGACCGGTTCCGTCGCCGGGGTCTCCGTGGTGGTCTACGCCACCGGCACCGACGACAACCAGGTTTACGCGCGCTTCACCAACGCCAACGACGACACCGTCCAGGTGGACGTGCCCCCGGGCATGTTCCTGGAACCCGCCGACCGGGGTGCCAGAACCATGGTGACCGGCGTAGGAGACACGATCCTATGGGTCGAGCCGGGGGGCGCGGTCCTGGGCGACAGCGTGGCCTACATCCAGGCGTTCTCGGCCGAGATGAACGGGGCGGCGGGGGCGGCGGGCGAGCCGTACTCCTTCGCCGGCCTCGCGAGTGGCGATCTGCTTCTGACCCTCCAGAACATCGATAACCGCACGGCCTGGGACGACGCGCACGCGCAGGCGGCCGTGTGGCACCTGACGGACGGCCTGGACATCTCGCAAGACCAGTACGCGCAGGAACTCGTGGTGCGCGGGCCGGGCGGCGCCTCCACCGGCGGCGACACGACCGGCGGCACGGCGGGCGGCACGGCGGGCGGCACGACCGGGGGCGGCGGCCCAGGTGGGGGCGGCCGGGTGGGGAGCGGCGACCGCATCCCGGGCGGGCCCGCGGCGGTGGCGGGTGTCGCGGCCGCGGTGCTCATAGCGGCGGCCGCCGCCGTCACCGGCCTGCTCGGCGGCGGGGCCGCAGCTGCAGGGAGTACCGGCGGCGGACCCGCGGCGCTGGCCCCCCGCCTGATCGGAGCACTCGCCGACGCCGCGGGCGGAGCCCACGGTCCCGCACCCCAGGCGGCCGCGCCCCCACGCGACGCCGATCTCGACCGCGTCCTCTACGACCCCGAGTACGCGGAAGGCACGCGACCCATTCCCCCTCTCGACGTGCCCATCGACCCCGACTCATACGACCCCTTCGGGGACGCTGGCCCGATCCGTTCGGGCCCCGGAGTGCGCCTGGGTCCGCCAATACAGGAGCGCGGGCCTGACGTCGCCATGGACATCCACAGCCGCACGATATCGGTGGACTTCGGCGGCACTGGGATCCGCGCTCGGCGCGACAGCGACGGTTGGAGCATCACCACGGGCGAGCGGGGCGCAGGACCCTTCGAGCGTGACGTGCCCGATTTCCAGGTGGGCGCCGGCGGTTTCAGCGCGGCGAAACAGGGCGGCCAGGCCACCGTGGCTGTGCAACACGGCGGCGGTCGGTCCACCACCGGCATCTTCGACACGGAGGACGGCGGAACCACCCTCATCATGGGGGACGCCGACGACCGCACCATCCTGACCCAGGCGCGCGACCGCTACGGCGTGGGGCACGAATCCGGTCCGGCGGGCGGCCCCACCCGCACGGTGGCCGTGGAGTTCGACACCGACAGTGGCGACTTCATAGTCGGTCGCTCGGACCGCCGTGGCGGCGTCGCGGTCATGCGGGAGGGCGACAGCGTGGGCGTGGGCTGGTCGAGCGCGAGGGGTGGGCCGGGCACAGACGACGATTTCCGACGCTCTGTCACCTTCGACCCCTCCACCGGCGACGTCGAAGCCCGGTGGGATGACACCACCGTGACACGTGATGACGGGGTCATCACGCTAGGCCGAGGTGGACGGCGGGTGGCGTTCGACCCCGAGACCGGAGGCGGGACCTTCACCTTCGGCCCCAGCGACGGCAGCCGGCCCACCACGGTCGGGGCGGGCGGCGGCGGGTACATGGTCGGCACCAGGATCCCCGTAGGCCGGAAGGTGGACCTGGACGTCATGGTCAACCGAGGAATGCGCTGGACCGCCACCCAGGACATGATGCCCCAGGTCACGCCTGAGGCCCAGGACGAGTGCTGGATAGGCATCAGCAGCGACTGGTTGAACGTGCGAACCGGGCGCCGGGGGGGCGAATCCCAGACATGGATCGAAGCGATCAAGCGATTCTAAGAATGGCGAGATGGCCCAGACGGTCGACATAGAAGCCCGGCTCCGAGAGGGCCTCTCCCTCTTCGCCGCCGGCCGTCACGGCCGAGCCTACGGGGCCGTCCTCGACGCGGTGGAAGCGTCGCCCGCCGATCCCCGCCTGTGGCACCTCCTCGGCACGATCGCCCTCGAGGCCGACCGCCCCTGGCAGGCCTACCACGCCTTCACCCGCCGCCGTCGCCTTCAAGATGACCAGGACGCCGTGTTCTCCCAACTCGCCGCCGCCTACTACGCCGTGGACGTCCCCGCGGCGCGCGCGCACGCCGAAGAGGCCGCGGCGCGCTTTCCCCAGAACGTCGAAGCCCGCCGGTGGGCGGCCAAGATGGCCGGGATCGCCGACGAGCGCGACCTACTGGTCGACGTGGCCCGCACCCTTTGTCGACAGGGCCGGTATGCGGACTCCCTCGACCTCTTCGTAGCAGCCCTGGAGATACGAGACTCGCCCGAAGTGCGCCTCTGGCTCGGACGGGCCTTCTTGGCACTGGCCCAAGCCGCCGACGCAGTTCCGCTGCTGGAAAGCGCCGCCATTGAGCTCCCGGACGACCCCTCCATCTGCGTGGACGTCGCCGCCGCGTACGCGGCCGGCGGCCGGCCCGACATCGCCCGGGCGTGGCTCGAGCAGGGGGCGCGGGTACACCCCACGTCGGCAAAGGTGCGCGCGGCCCAGGCCCGGCTGGCCCTGGACCAAGGCGACGTCGAGACGGCCGGTGGCGCCGGGGAGCGCGCCGCACACTTGGCCCCCGGCGATCCAGACACCTGGCTGACGGCGGCCCGGGTGCGGGAGGCCTTCGGCGACCCGCAAGGGGCCCGGCTCGCCGCGGACCGGTCTGTGGCGCTCGATCCGGGGCGCGCCGCCGGTTGGAACCTGGCCGCCCGGCTGGTGGAGGCGGACGGCGATCCCGGCCTGGCCGCCCACTATCGGGCCGCCGCAGTCCGGCTCGCCGCCGACGTTCATCCCGACACAGCTACCCCCTTGCCCCTCCGCACCGAGATCGACCACCTGTACGCCCGCATCGTCCAGACCCCGAAGGAGGTACGAGCTTACCGCGACCGTGCCACCGTCAACGGCCTGCTCGGTCTGCCCCAGCGCGCGCTCTACTTCCTCGACCTCACTATCCGCGACATCGCGGGTGGACCGACACCCGAGCTGCTCGTGGAGCGCGCCGGTCTCCTCCTCCGCCTCGGACGCACGGACGAGGCACTGGCCTTGTGCGAGGAGGTGCTGCGCATGGACCCGCAGTCCGATCTCGCGCGGAGGGGCCTGGAGGCCGTGATCCAGCCCGCCGACGCGACGAGGCCCCTGCCCACGCGCCCCGAGCCCGCCGGTACGATCCGTTTCTGCCGACAGTGCGGGCAGGAAATCCCCGCCACCGCGGCGTTCTGCCGCCGGTGCGGAGTCCGGAGGACGTAGATGCCGGACTTCCTGAGCGAACTGTGGTGGAGTGTCGAAGACTCATATTGGGACGTCGTGTGGGACGTGGAGGGCCTCTTCAGTGGCTTGTCGGGCACGTGGCTACCCGTGATCGGTTGGCTGACTATCCCCCTTCTGGTGCTTTCGGTGTGGCTGCTGGTGCGCACCGTCAAGCGCGAGAGCCGCCTTCGCCTACGCTCCCTGGTGCTGCCTCTCGCAACGACGGTCCTCGTCCCGATCATGTACGCGGCGATGCTTGGCACCGATCCTCCCACGTTGCTGTCGGGAGCGCTGCTGATGGTGGGACTGGCCATCGGAGTCCTCTGGGCGAACACCACCACGCTGACCCTGCGAGGCCGCGAGGTGTACGGCGTCCGCTCGGTCGCCTACCTGTTCGTGTGGGGTCTCACGTTCGTCCTTTCGCAAGCACTCGTGCTGGGAACGAGCACCGAGGTCGTGCGCTATGGGCTGTCCACGCTCTACTTCTCGATGGGTATCTCTCTCGGCACGAACGGCAACCTCCTTTTTCGCCGCTCTCAGGTGCGATCCGGGAAGCCGGACACGCCCCTCGGACCCGCGCCCGGGCGGTCTCAGGGTGACACGGCGCTAGGCTAGCGCATGGATCGTGCGGAAAGGACGCTCTCAGTCCCTGTCTGGCGGCAGATCGTGAGCATGTTCGTCAGAATGGTCGTGCGCGCCGTGCCCGTGGCCCGCGTGGTGGTGTCCCCGGGCTGTCTCGCTGCCGTTGGGCGGTGCGCCATCACGTGGCGCTGATTGCGCCTCTCAACACCCCGGCTCGCCGGGGTGACCACAGCAAGCACTCCCCGTTCTCAGCTTGATCCAGTTGTTCCGAGCCACGAGACGGACCTTTTGCACAAGCGGCATGTCCGCGTGCATGTTCGTCAGGAAATCGCGCGAATTCCGCTTCGTCACAGCCTTCCTCCTGATCAAGAACGCAAAAAGGCGCCCAGCGCGGCCTTCCGCGTCCGGGCGCCCGGCCCCCCGAGCAAACCCTCCCCCCACTACGGGATTGCTCGCTGACGATACCTACTTCCGCTGTTCCTGTCAACAGGTACCGTTGCTGGGTGGCCATGAAGTCGTCGTTTCGGCTTGGCATCCAGGGGTACAGACAGGACGAGAACGGCTCGTGCGGCAATCACCTCGTCGTGCCGTTTCCACCCACGAACGAAACAGAGAGGCCTTCACCGATGGACGAACCCAAGAGCCTGCAGGAGACCCGCCGCGAACTGGAGGAGAAGCGTATCTACCTCGCGGATTTGCGCGCATCCCTGCCAAGGCATTCGATCCGCCCGCACCAAATGATAGAGATCGAAGACACCGAAGAGGTGATCCAAGAACTCGTGGAGCGGGTGGCCCAGCTCGAGGCAGACTCCTAGCGACCGAGTAGCTTCGAGAGCCGACCTTTCGGACCACCCGGCCCTTCGCTCGTCACCGCATCGAGTTCTATCTGGAGAGCAGCCACCCGATCCTGGAGCACGCGCACCTGCTCACCGTAGAGGCGTTCAGCTTCGTCAAGGGCCCCCTCGGCGGCCTCCGCCCGAAGGCCCAACCGCAGCACATCCTGTTCGAGTTCCTGCATGCGCTCGTGAAGCCGGCCCGTCCGCGTGGGAGCGGATGAGCGTTTGCGGCCGATGGAGGAGCGAGGCCCTGCCGGATTCCGAGCAGCGCCTGGCTCCGGAGCCCCGTAGAAATCGAAACCGACGAGGGCATTCGCGGCGGCCGGGACAACGCGCGCAGGAGGGTCGGGAGTGCGGGTCTCGCGAATCGGATCGCTCCGTACCTGCTCCGTGAGGCGCTTGTCCAGCAGACGCTGAAGGTCGTCCTGCAGGCCGCGCAAATCCTCTGAAGATGGACGATTGGACACGATTGAATCCTTCGCGGGCGTGGGCCTTTCTCCTTCCCGCCCGTCGAGATCCCTACAGGGCCTCGTCCGGATCCTCCTTGAGCGCGCGATCTTCCATCCCGGCCAGACTCCCCGTCGGCGGTGGTGCGGTGGCGGCGACATCGCCCGCTACCTCAACCGCGACCACGTCCGCGGCCCCGCCCCCGGCCACGTCGTCGTCCTCGACTGCGCCTGCGCCCTCGCTTCCGTCGTTCTCCGCCTCCTCGGTAAGCTTACCGTGCACGTAGAGGAATACGATGCGTCCCGTCGCCATGACGGGCACCGCGAGGTACGCTCCCAGTATTCCGGCGACGCTGGCCCCCGCCATGATGCCCACGATGATCACGATGCCGGGGAGCTCCACGCTCCTGCCCATGATGCGGGGCTGAAGCACACTCGACTCGAGTTGCTGGAGACCGAGGTACACCCCCAGCACGATCAGCGCGAAGAAGAGATTGCCTACGGCTAGGTGCTCCGATCCCTGAATCAGGGCCATCAGGACGGCCAGTCCGCCGGCCACGAGGGCGCCGACGCTCGGCACGAGGTCCATCACTCCCGCCAGGATGCCGACGATCAGCGCGCTGGGCAAACCGAGAGCCCACATGCTCAGCCCCACCATCAACCCGAACAGCGTTACCATCAGCAACTGCCCGCGGAAGAATGCCCGCCACACGCGCACTACATCGCAGCGGAGATCGTCCAACTCAGCCCGGTGCCGGTCGGGCACCAATGCGCGCGCGCTCGCGGCCAGCCGAGGGGCGTCATTCACGAGATACAGGCTGTAGATCAGCGTGAGGAAGAGGGTGAGCAGCAGGCGGCCGAGGCTCGATGCGAAACCGGCAAGGGTGCCGGCAGTGGTAGAAAGGATGTTGTCCAAAGATCCGAACAGCTGCTGGCCGGACGGCAGGAATCCAACGATCCCCTGCGGATCCAGACGGGCCTGGAACGAGTCGATGTACGCGTCGAGACCGAGATCGTACCCGAAGAGCCCGGCTCCGCGGAACGACTCCGACACGGACTTGAGCCAGCGTAGCAGCCCGTCGACCGCATCATCGACGTTGAAGCGCACCTGGCCGAACTGGTCCACGAGGATCGGAGCCAGCATCGCCGCGGCCACGAGGAAGAGGGCCAGAAGCACAAGGAGCACCACCACACCCGCCAGGATGCGCGGTACGCGAAGGCGCACGTTGAGAAGAGAAACAAGGGGCTCGATGAGGAAGGCGAGCACCGCCGCCATCACCAGCGGCGCGAGGACCCCGCGAGCCACCCACACCACGAAGAGAACCGCGGCCAGCAGGAGGAGGCCGATGAGCCTCCGGGTGTAGTCGCTCCACATGCCGTCCATAGCCGCTCCAGACTACCGCAGTGCGGGCCCCGCCCCCAAATCGTCGAGGAGGGCCGGCAGATCCTCCAGAGACTCGAGCACGTGGTCGGGGACCGGCTGACCCGGGCTCCCGAGTTCGGACCGCCCGGTGACTCCGGTGAGCACCAGGGCGGAGCGGAGGCCGGCACGCCTGGCCATCTCGATGTCGGTGCCGAGGCGATCGCCCACGAAGAGTATGCTCCGCGGTCCCCCGCCGGCACTGTCGATCAGAGTCTGCGCAAGCTTCGGTTCCGGTTTCCCAATAACCACGGGCTGCCTGTTCGTGGCCGTGGCCACCGCCTCCACGATTGCGCCGCCGCCCGGTAGCACCGCCCCTTCCACCGGGAAGGTGGAGTCGGTGTTCGTGGCCACGAACAGGGCTCCCCCCAAGATCGCCTGCTGCGCCGCGGCCAGAGTCAGGTAGTCGAACCCTCGATCCAGTCCCACGACGACCGCGGCCGCCGCCGGGGTGGTGCCGGAAGCCACGGGCGTCGGCGACGCACTTCCGGCCGGCGCCTCGCCCGACGGACGCGCAGCCTCACGCACGTGCGCCGCGTCGAATCCCGCCTCGATGAGCTCACGAGATC
>Ga0209347_1000377_pt1 | contig 119110 bp, 119 predicted proteins | sample AutmiccommuBRH23_FD_187382 | JGI IMG/M metagenome (GOLD analysis project Ga0209347, IMG submission 187382) | Deep subsurface microbial communities from Mt. Terri, Switzerland - Autotrophic microbial communities BRH/23 (SPAdes) (version 2) | ecosystem: Environmental > Aquatic > Deep subsurface...
CGCGCGCCGCAACGCCGACTACTGGCTGGGCTGGTGGGTGATCATCGGTTCCATCCCGATCGGTGTGGTCGGCCTGCTCTTCAAGGACGAGATCCGCACGGGCGCACGCAATCTCTGGCTGGTCGCGACAGCCCTGATCGTCTTCTCACTGGTCATCGCCGCCGCCGAGTACTACGGCAGGCAGACCCGCCGAGTCGAACAGCTCACCTGGCGCGATGCCGTCATCGTCGGCCTCGCACAGTGCCTCGCGCTGGTGCCGGGGGTGTCGCGGTCGGGTGCGACGATCAGCGCCGGCCTGTTCCTCGGCCTCGAACGTGAGCTCGCCGCCCGCTTCGGATTCCTGCTGGCGATCCCGGCGGTGTTCGCCTCGGGACTGTTCTCGCTGCCGGACGCCTTCGACCCGGTCGGCGAGGGCATGAGCGCCAGCGGCGTCCAGCTGCTGGTCTCCACCGTGATCGCCTTCGTCGTCGGGTTCGCCGCGGTGTCGTGGTTCCTGCGATTCCTGGTCCGGCACAGTATGTATTGGTTCGTCGGATACCGGATCGCGCTGGGCGTCGTGGTGCTGGCCCTGCTCGGCACCGGGGTGGTGGCGGCGACATGACTGACGAGCGCTCGCGCGAGGAAACGACATGACCGTCCTGCTGCTGCGCCACGGCCGTTCGACGTCGAACACGGCCCACACCCTGGCCGGCCGGTCCGAAGGTGTCGACCTCGACGATCGGGGACGCGAGCAGGCCGAGGCGCTCGTCGACCGGATCGGGTCGCTGCCAATCCGCGCGATCGTGCGGTCACCGCTGCTGCGCTGCGAGCGAACGGTCGAACCGCTGGCCGCGGCTCTGGGGCTGGAGCCGGTCGTCGACGAACGGATCTCCGAGGTCGATTACGGCACGTGGACTGGCCGCAAGATCGGCGAGCTGGTCAAGGAGCCGTTGTGGGCGGTGGTCCAGCAGCAGCCCAGCGCAGCGGTGTTTCCGGAGGGGGAGGGGCTCGCCGGTGTCCAGGCGCGGGCGGTCGCCGCGGTGCGCGAGCACGACCGGATCCTGGCCGACCGCCACGACGGCGACGTCCTGTGGATCGCCTGCACCCACGGCGACGTGATCAAGGCGGTGCTCGCCGATGCGCTCGGCACCCACCTGGACAGCTTCCAGCGCATCAACGCCGACCCGGCGTCGGTGAGCGTGATCCGGTATACGACGCTGCGGCCGTTCGTGATCCACGTCAACCACACCGGCTCCGCACTGAACTCCGCGCTGTCCGCGACGCCCACCGAGGCGACGTCCCAGGACGGCTCATCAGACAGCCAAGTGCCGACCGGCGAGGCCGTCGTGGGGGGGTCGACCGAATGACGGCCTCGTCGCGCAATTACGGCTGACCGGGCATTGCCGGTATTTTGGAACCTGCCATGGCCCGCGAAATCCACGTCTTCCGCACACCCGACCGCTTCGTGGCCGGGACGGTCGGCCAACCGGGAAATCGCACCTTCTATCTGCAGGCCGTCCACGACAACCGGGTGATCTCGGTGATCCTGGAGAAACAGCAGGTCGCGGTCCTCGCCGAACGGATCGCCGCGCTGCTGCTCGAGATCAACCGCCGTTTCGGCACGCCGATCCCGCCCGACACCGGCGAGGTCGAGGACCTGAGCCCGCTGATCACCCCGGTGGACGCCGAATTCCGCGTCGGCACGATGGGGTTGGGCTGGGATTCCGAGGCTCAGACCGTGGTGGTCGAACTCCTGGCGGTGTCTGACGCCGAGTTCGACGCGTCGGTGGTGCTCGACGATGCCGAGGAGGGCCCCGACGCGGTGCGGGTGTTCCTCACACCCGAGTCCGCCCGAGAGTTCGCGACGCGGTCCAACCGGGTCATCTCCGCGGGGCGGCCTCCGTGCCCGCTGTGCGATGAGCCGCTGGACCCCGAGGGCCACATCTGCGTCCGCACCAACGGCTACCGGCGGGGGGCGCTGGGTGGGTCCGACGATGCCGACGACACCTGAGTTCGATGGTCCCGACGACGGTGCCGATACCCAGGAGGTGCTGCGACGCGGTGAGCTGACCGTGATCGGACGGATCCGTTCGGCGAGCAACGCGACCTTCCTGTGCGAGGCGGTTCTGGGGGAGCTCACCCAGCACTGCGTGTACAAGCCGATCCGTGGCGAAGCGCCACTCTGGGACTTCCCCGAGGGCACCTTGGCGGGCCGGGAGCTCGGGTCCTACCTGGTGTCTGCCGCGCTGGGCTGGAACATCGTGCCCTACACCATCATTCGCGACGGCCCGGCGGGCCCTGGGATGCTGCAGCGCTGGGTGGACCAGCCCGCCGACGACCCTGACAACCCCGAGGCTGACGACGCGGCCGACTCTGGCCCCGACCTGATCGACCTGCTGCCGTCGGGCAGGATCCCCGCCGGTTTCCTGCCGGTGCTGGAGGCCTACGACTACGCCGGTGACGAGGTCACCCTGGTGCACGCCGACGACGACCGGCTGCGCCGGGTGGCGGTGTTCGATGTGCTGGTCAACAACGCCGACCGCAAGGGCGGGCACGTCCTGTACGGCACCGACGGGCAGGTCTACGGCGTCGACCACGGCGTCACGCTGCACGTCGAGGACAAGCTGCGCACCGTGCTGTGGGGCTGGGCGGGCAAGCCCGTCGACGACGACACCCTCGAGGCCGTCACCCGGCTGAGGGATGCACTCGGCGACGCGCTCGGCGCCGAGCTGTGCTGCCACGTCACGCCCAGGGAAGTCGCCGCGCTGCGGGCCAGAGTCGTTGCCCTGCTGAGAAACCCGGTGATGCCGACGCCCGACCGGCGGCGGCCGATACCGTGGCCCGCCTTCTGACGTGGTGTACTTGCGCGGTGACCCTCACCGATGCCGCGCTGGCCGCCGAGCTGGCCGCCGAGGCCGGCGAGCTACTGCTGGCGATGCGCGAGCAGATCGGGTTCTACGATCCGTACGACCTCGGTGACGCGGGCGACAAACGGGCCAACACGCTGATTCTCGATCGCCTGCACCGGCACCGCCCGCAGGATTCCGTGCTGTCCGAGGAGGCTGTCGACGACGTGTCGCGCGTGGACGCCGATCGGGTGTGGATCGTCGATCCCGTCGACGGCACCCACGAGTACTCGATGCCCGGTCGTGCGGACTGGGCGGTACACATCGCGCTCTGGCAGCGTTCTGCGGGGTCGACGGGCGGGGTCATCACCGACGCCGCTGTCGCGCTGCCCGCGCGCGGTGAGGTGTATCGCACCGACGCCGTCACCGCCCCGCCGGCGCGCACCGACGGTCCGATCCGCATCACCGCCAGCTCCAACCGGCCGCCCGCGGTGTTGTGGCGGCTGCGTGAGCGACTCGACATCCAGCTGGTCCGGATCGGCTCGGCGGGCGCCAAGGCGATGGCGGTGGTTCGCGGCGACGTCGACGCCTACGTGCACGCCGGCGGTCAGTGGGAATGGGACTCTGCCGCGCCCGCCGGGGTGTTGTGGGCGGCCGGCATGCACGCATCGCGGCTCGACGGCTCCCCACTGATCTACAACCGTCGCGACCCCTACCTCCCGGACCTGCTGATGTGCCGTCCCGAGGTGGCCGAGGTGCTGCTCGACGTGATCCTGTCTGTCTAGCGGGACCGCAGGAGCGCAGGCCGTGCCGGGGCCGACCGGGAATGAAACGGCCGTCGGCGTTGTCGGAGGTGGCGATGTCTAGAGTCGAGGCTATGCAATCTTGGTCGGCGCCGAGCGTGCCGGTGCTGCCTGGGCGGGGACCGCAGTTGCGGCTCTACGACAGCGCCGACCGGCAGGTGCGCCCGGTGACCCCGGGTGACACCGCCACCATGTACGTCTGCGGCATCACCCCGTACGACGCCACCCACCTGGGCCACGCGGCCACGTATCTGACCTTCGATCTGGTGCACCGCCTCTGGCTGGACGCCGGTCACGGGGTGCACTACGTGCAGAACGTCACCGACGTCGACGATCCGCTGTTCGAGCGCGCCCAGCGCGACGGCATCGGCTGGCGTGAGCTCGCCGACCGGGAGACCGACCTGTTCCGCGAGGACATGGCGGCGATGAGGGTGCTGCCGCCTCGCGACTACGTCGCCGCCACCGAAGCCGTCGCCGAGGTCATCGAGGTCGTCGAGAAGCTGCTCGCCTCCGGCGCCGCCTATGTCGTCGACGACCCGCAGTATCCCGACGTGTACTTCCACGCCGGGGCCACCGCGCAGTTCGGTTACGAGTCGGGCTACGACCGCGACACGATGCTGACGCTGTTCACCGAGCGCGGCGGAGACCCCGAGCGGGTAGGCAAGAGCGACCCGCTCGACGCGCTGCTGTGGCAGGCGGAACGTCCCGGCGAACCCAGCTGGGCGTCGCCGTTCGGGCCGGGCAGGCCGGGCTGGCACGTGGAGTGCGCCGCGATCGCGCTGAGCCGCATCGGCACCGACCTGGACATCCAGGGCGGCGGCAGCGATCTGATCTTCCCGCACCACGAGTTCTCGGCTGCGCACGCCGAATCCGTCACCGGCGAGCGGCGTTTCGCGCGGCACTACGTACACGCCGGAATGATCGGCTGGGACGGGCACAAGATGTCCAAGAGCCGCGGCAACCTGGTGCTGGTGTCGGGACTGCGCCGCGAGGGCGTCGACCCCGCGGCCGTGCGGCTCGGGCTGTTCGCCGGGCACTACCGCGAGGACCGGTTCTGGAGCCCCGCGGTGCTCGACGAGGCGCAGGCGCGGTTGCACCGGTGGCGCAGTGCGACGGCGCTTCCCGCCGCACCTGATGCCGCCGACGTCGTCGCCCGGGTGCGGCGCTACCTCGCCGATGATCTGGACACCCCGAAAGCGCTTGCCGCTCTTGATGGTTGGGCGACCGATGCATTGACCTACGGTGGCCATGACAGCGCGGCGGGGCCGGCGGTGGCCACCGCGGTCGACGCGCTGCTGGGCGTTGCGCTGTAATCCAACGGCGGTGGAGTAGGTTTCGGCTGTGGGTTCAGTGGGGTCGGTCGCCGGAAAGACAGTGTTCGTCACCGGAGGCGCCCGGGTGATCCGCCGCCTCGCCGTCGCCCTGGCGGCGGTGTCGCTGCTCGCGGGCTGCGCCGCCGACACCACGAATGACGCGCAGACGACGTCGTCGGCCGCGCCCCCGACGGAGTCGGCCGCCGTCACTCCGGAACAGGCGCGCACTCCGGAACAGGCGCGCGCCATCGCCAAAGAGGCCTACATCTATGGGTTCCCGATGGTCGACAACTACCGCGTCCAGTACGCCTATTTCGTCGACAAGCAGGATCCGGAGTACAAGGGCGGGTGGAACGAGATCCACAACACCGCCCGGGTCTACACCCCAGACGACACGGCCATCCAGACTCCCAACTCGGACACCCCGTACTCCGCTGTCGGCGCCGACCTGCGCACCGAGCCACTCGTGCTCACCGTGCCTCCGATCCAGCAGGACCGCTACTACTCGCTGCAGTTCGTCGACGGCTACACCTACAACTTCGCCTACGTCGGCAGTCGCACCACCGGCAATGGGGGCGGGAAGTACCTGTTGGCCGGGCCGAACTGGCGCGGTGAGCTGCCCGAGGGCGTCGACGAGGTGATCCGATCGGACACCGACCTCGCGTTCGTGCTGTACCGCACCCAGCTCATCGGTCCGTCCGACATCGAGGAAGTCAAGAAGATCCAGGCGGGCTACCAGGTCACACCGCTGTCGGTGTACCTCAACCAGTCGGCCCCCGAAGCCGCCCCGGCCATCGACTTCGTGCCGCCGCTGACACCGGAACAGCAGCGGACCTCGCCCCAGTTCTTCGAGATCCTCGACTTCGTGCTGCGCTTCGCCCCGGCACTGCCCGCCGAGCGGGAGTTGCGGGACCGGTTCGCCGAGATCGGCATCGGACCCGACGGGGACTTCGACGCCGACACGCTGAGCCCGGAGATGCGGGCCGCGATCGAAGGGGGCATGGCCGACGCCTGGGCGGAGTTCGACGAGTTCAAGAAGGCCGAGATCGACACCGGCAGGGTGACCTCCGCGCAGTTGTTCGGCACCCGAGACGACCTCAAGGGCAACTACCTGTACCGGATGGCCGGTGCGGCCCTCGGCATCTACGGCAACACCGCCGCCGAGGCCATCTACCCGAGCTTCGTCAACGACGCCGACGGTGCCCCACTGACCGGCGCGAACAACTACACGTTCCGATTCCCGTCAGGGCAGACGCCGCCCGTCAATGCGTTCTGGTCGCTGACCGCCTACGAGCTGCCGGCCAGCCGGCTGGTGCCCAACCCGATCAACCGTTACCTGATCAACTCGCCGATGCTGCCAAGCCTGGTGGCCGACCCCGACGGCGGCTACACCTTCTACATCCAGAACAGCTCGCCGGGCATGGACAAAGAAGCCAACTGGCTTCCTGCCCCCGAGGGCCCGTTCTCCCTGGTGTTGCGCCTTTACTGGCCCAAGCCGGACGCCCTGAACGGAACGTGGAAGTCCCCACTGCCGGTCAAGGCGGGCTGACGGCGGCCAGTGTTGGCTCGAGGCGCGCCCTCGACGGCGTGGCGGGCCCCAACCCGACACTCGGCGCTACCGCCCTCGGTGTCTTCTGTCGGGCGCTACCGCCCTCGGCGGCGCAGGTAGCGCTCGAACTCCGCGGCCAGCGCATCGCCGTCGATCTTGCCCAGCGCGTCGTTCATGTCGACCTCGGCGTCGCCGCGTTCCTCCAGCGACTGCACGTACTCCGCGATCTCCTCGTCCTCGGAGGTCATCTCGGTGACCGCCTGCTCCCACTCCTCGGCCTGGGCCGGCAGATCGGCCAGCGGCACCTCGATGTCGAGGACGTCCTCGACCCGTCGCAGCAGCGCGACCGTCGCCTTGGGGCTCGGTGGCTGCGAGACGTAGTGCGGAACCGCCGCCCAGAACGTGACCGCGGGGATTCCGGCCTGCACGCAGGCGTCCTGGAACACGCCGGCGATGCCGGTCGGCCCCTCATAGCGGGTCTCCTCCAGCCCGAACGCCTTCGCCGAATCCGAGGAGTAGGCCGCCCCGGACACCGGCACCGGCCGGGTGTGGGGCGTGTCGGCCAGCAGCGCGCCGAGGATCACCACCGTCTGCACGTTGAGCTTGTCCGCGATGGCCAGCAACTCCGCGCAGAAGGTGCGCCACCGCATGTTGGGCTCCACGCCGTGCATCAACACGATGTCGCGGTCGCTGCCCGGCGGGCGGCAGTGCGAGATCCGCATCGACGGCCACACCAGCTCCCGGGTCACGCCGTCCACCTGGCGAATCACCGGCCTGTTGACCTGGTAGTCGTAGTAAGACTCGTCGTCGATCTCGACGAGCGTCTCGGCCTCCCAGACGGCGTCTAGGTGCTCCAACGCGTCGCTGGCCGCGTCACCGGCGTCATTCCAGCCCTCGAACGCTGCGACGATGATGGTGTCGTGCAGATCGGGTAGGTCGGATCGCTTCGGACCGCTGAAATCCGAGGGGGTCACAAGGCCAGCGTAAGCCCTGCATGGGCCGGATGACGGGCATCGACCCGCGACCGAGTTTGTGTGGGCGATTACCCTGGCTGTGTGACTGGCGCAAACCACCGCGAGTATGACACCGACCTGCTCGACGTTGTGTCGACACGGGTTCTGGTCGGCGACGGAGCAATGGGCACCCAGCTGCACGCGGCCGATCTCGCACTCGACGACTTGAACCAGGTCGACGGCGGCAACGAGATCCTCGACGAGTCGAAATACGTTCGGCTGCAATCTGGTTAACCTTGCTGACGACCACATTGCCGACAAGACCCGCGAGCTGTCGCTCGTGGGCACCGCGATCGCCGAGCGGGTCGGGGTCGATCGCGGCGACGAGATGGGCGTCCGGACGTCGATCAGGTGACGACGTAGACTTTTCTGGTCGAGAGGCGTTGCAACGGTTACTTAGGGGGCCCGGGTCCCCACTCGGTATCCGCCACGCTCGGCAGAGTCAAGGACGCCTTCCGCTAAGGAAGGAACGTACGTGAACGCCTCTGAGCCGAACATCGCTGAGTCGAACACATTCGTGCCGAACATCCGGCCCGACTGCAGCGATGAACTGAAGGCCGCTCTCGACCAGCGGATCATGGTGATCGACGGCGCAATGGGCACGGCGATCCAGCGGGACCGCCCGGATGAGGCCGGCTACCGCGGCGAGCGCTTCAAGGACTGGCCGAGCGCACTTCAGGGCAACAACGACCTGCTCAACCTGACGCAGCCGCAGATCATCGAGGCGATCCACCGCGAGTACCTCGAGGCGGGCGCCGACATCCTGGAGACCAACACGTTCAACGCGAACGCGGTCTCGCTGTCCGACTACGGCATGCAGGAGCTGAGCTACGAACTGAACTACGCCGGTGCTGCCCTGGCCCGCAAGGCTGCCGACGAGTTCAGTACGCCGGACAAGCCCCGCTACGTCGCCGGTGCCCTCGGGCCGACGACGCGGACCGCATCGATCTCGCCGGAAGTCAACGACCCCGGAGCCCGCAACGTCTCCTACGACCAGCTGGTTGCCGCCTACCTCGAAGCTGCCAGCGGCCTGGTCGACGGTGGTGCCGACCTCATCATCATCGAGACGATCTTCGACTCGCTGAACGCCAAGGCGGCGGTGTTCGCCATCGAGACGCTGTTCGAGGACCGGGGCCGCCGCTGGCCGGTGATCATCTCGGGCACCATCACCGATGCGTCCGGCCGGACGCTGTCGGGCCAGGTCACCGAGGCATTCTGGAACTCGATCAGGCACGCCAAGCCGATCGCGGTGGGCCTGAACTGCGCCCTGGGCGCGCCGGAGATGAGGCCCTACATCGCCGAGATGGCGAGGATCTCCGACACCTACGTCTCCTGCTACCCGAACGCCGGGCTGCCCAACGCCTTCGGCGAGTACGACGAGTCCCCGGAGGCTCAGGCCGGCTACATCGCCGAGTTCGCCGAGGCCGGACTGGTCAACCTGGTCGGTGGTTGCTGCGGGACGGCGCCGCCGCACATCGCCGAGATCGCCAAGGTCGTCGAGGGCAAGCCGCCGCGCGAGGTGCCGGAGATCCCGGTGGCCACCCGGCTTGCCGGCCTGGAGCCGCTGAACATCACCGACGACTCCCTGTTCGTGAACATCGGTGAGCGCACCAACATCACCGGCTCCGCCCGGTTCCGCAACCTGATCAAGGCCGAGGACTACGGCACCGCGCTATCGGTCGCCCTGCAGCAGGTCGAGGTCGGTGCGCAGGTCATCGACATCAACATGGACGAGGGCATGATCGACGGCGTCGCCGCGATGGACCGGTTCACGAAGCTGATCGCAGCCGAACCCGACATCAGCCGCGTCCCGGTGATGATCGACTCCTCCAAGTGGGAGGTCATCGAGGCAGGCCTGAAGAACGTGCAGGGCAAGCCGATCGTCAACTCGATCTCCATGAAGGAGGGCGAGGAGAAGTTCATCCGCGAGGCACGGCTGTGCCGCAAGTACGGCGCCGCCGTCGTCGTGATGGCGTTCGACGAGCAGGGCCAGGCGGACAACTTGGAGCGCCGCAAGGAGATCTGCGGGCGCGCCTACCGGATCCTGACCGAAGAGGTCGGCTTCCCGGCCGAGGACATCATCTTCGACCCGAACTGCTTCGCGCTGGCGACCGGTATCGAGGAGCACGCGACGTACGGCATCGACTTCATCGAGGCCTGCGCCTGGATCAAGGAGAACCTTCCCGGGGTGCACATCTCCGGCGGTATCTCGAACGTGTCGTTCTCGTTCCGGGGAAACAACCCCGTCCGCGAGGCCATCCACGCAGTGTTCCTGTTCCACGCCATCAAGGCCGGCCTCGACATGGGCATCGTCAACGCCGGTGCGCTGGTGCCGTATGACTCGATCGATCCCGAGTTGCGGGACCGGATCGAGGACGTCGTGCTGAACCGTCGCGAGGATGCGGCCGAACGGCTGCTGGAGATCGCGGAGCGGTTCAACAAGGCGGACAAGACCGAAGATCCGAAAGCGGCCGAGTGGCGCAGCCTCCCGGTCCGGGAGCGGATCACCCACGCGCTGGTCAAGGGCATCGACGCCGACGTCGATACCGACACCGAGGAACTGCGCGCCGAGATCGAGGCTGCCGGAGGCCGTCCGATCGAGGTCATCGAGGGTCCGCTGATGGACGGTATGAACGTCGTCGGCGACCTCTTCGGTTCCGGCAAGATGTTCCTGCCCCAGGTGGTGAAATCGGCCAGGGTGATGAAGAAGGCGGTGGCGTACCTGCTGCCGTTCATCGAGGCGCAGAAGGTGGCGTCCGGCACCACTGCGGAGAAGGACACCAACGGCACCATCGTGATGGCGACCGTGAAAGGCGACGTCCACGACATCGGCAAGAACATCGTCGGAGTTGTCCTGCAGTGCAACAACTTCGAGGTGATCGACCTCGGCGTGATGGTGCCCGCCCAGAAGATCCTGGACGCGGTGAAGGAACACAACGCCGACATCGTCGGGCTGTCCGGGCTGATCACTCCGTCGCTGGACGAGATGGTCAACTTCGCCGTCGAGATGGAACGTCAAGGACTGGACATTCCGCTGCTGATCGGCGGCGCGACCACCTCGCGCGCTCACACGGCGGTGAAGGTGGCGCCCCGTCGGAGCGGTCCGGTGGTCTGGGTCAAGGACGCGTCCCGTTCGGTGCCCGTCGCGGCCGCGCTGCTCGACGACAAGCAGCGGCCGGCGCTGCTGGAGGCCACCGAGAAGGACTACGCCTCCCTGCGGGAACGCCACGCGCAGAAGAACGAGCGGCCGATGCTGACGCTGGAGAAGGCCCGCGCGAACCGGACGCCGATCGAGTGGGACGGCTACACACCGCCGGTACCCGCGCAGGGTCTGGGAGTCCGTGAATTCCTGGACTACGACCTCGCCGAGTTGCGCGAGTACATCGACTGGCAGCCGTTCTTCAACGCCTGGGAGTTGAAGGGACGCTTCCCCGACATCCTGAACAACCCGGCCTCGGGCGAGACCGCCCGCAAGCTGTACGACGACGCCCAGGAGATGCTCGACACCCTGATCAAGGAGAAGTGGCTGACCGCCAACGGCGTGATCGGCTTCTTCCCCGCGAACGCGGTCGGGGACGACATCGAGGTCTACACCGACGACACCCGCACCGAGGTGCTCACGACGCTGCACAACCTGCGGCAGCAGGGTGAGCACCGCGACGGCATCCCGAACCGGTCCCTGGGCGACTACATCGCGCCGAAGGAGACCGGGCTGGCGGACTACGTCGGAAGTTTCGCCGTCACCGCGGGGCTCGGCAGCCAGGACAGGATCGCCGAGTTCAAGGCGGCCAACGACGACTACAACGCGATCCTGCTCGAGTCGCTCGCCGACCGGCTGGCCGAGGCGTTCGCCGAACGGCTGCACCAACGGGTCCGCAAGGAGTTCTGGGGATACCAGCCCGACGAGCAGCTGGACAACGAGGCGCTCATCGGCGAGAAGTACCGGGGCATCCGCCCAGCCCCCGGTTATCCGGCATGCCCCGAACACACCGAGAAGACGACGATCTGGGAATTGATGGACGTCCAGGAGCGGACCGGCATCGAGCTGACCGAGTCGATGGCGATGTGGCCAGGTGCCGCGGTCAGCGGGCTCTACTTCTCGCATCCGCAGTCGCAGTACTTCGTGGTCGGGCGGATCGCCCAGGACCAGGTCGCCGACTACGCGAAGCGCAAGGGCTGGACCCTGAAGGAGGCCGAGCGCTGGCTGGCCCCCAACCTCGGCTACAACCCGGAGGACTGAGCGCAACGTCGTCGACCTCCCGGCGACTGCACCGCGAGAGTACGGTTTGTGACGAATTTCGGCCGATTCTCGTCACAAACCGTGCACTCGGTGCCTCGCTAGCCCGACAGCGTGCGCCACACCCGCGCGGGGGTCATCGGCAGGTCCCGCACCCGGGCGCCGCATGCGCGGGCGATCGCGTTCGTCAGTGCGGGCGCCACCGGGTTGTAGGGCGATTCGCTCATCGACTTCGCGCCCATCGGGCCGATCTGGTCGAAGGTGTCGGCGAACAGGACGTCGGTGACGGGCACGTCGGCCAGCTGGGGGATGTGGTAGTCGCGCAGCGCCTGGGTGAGCACCGCTCCGTCGGGCCCGATCAGCATCTGCTCGTAGAGCGCGGACCCGATCGCCTGGGCGACACCGCCTTCCACCTGCCCGCGGCACTGCTGGGGGTTGATCACCACGCCGGCGTCGGCGGCCTGCACCGACTGCAGGATGCGAACCTCGCCGGTCTGAGTGTTCACCGCGACCCGGAATCCCTGCACGTTGAACGCCACCGATCGCGGTGTCCCGTCATGGCGTCCATGACCGGTCAGGGAGGGAGGCAGATCGCTGAACTCGACCAACCGGGTCCCGCACTGCACACCGTGGGGGGTCAGCGTGCACGCGTGCGGGCGCGTCCCGGTGAGGTCGGCGGCGGCCTTCACCATCGCGGTCCGCAGCTCGCGGCAGGCCGCCATCACCGCTCGACCAGCCACGACAGTGCCCGCGGACCCGAACGCCCCGGTGTCGTAACCCGTTGTCTGCGTGTCGGATTGGCTGATGACGACCCGTTCGGGTGTGGTGCTCAATTCGGTGGCCACAAGCTGCGCGTGCACCGTGGTGGTGCCGTTGCCGAATTCGGCGGTGCCCACCGACAGCAGGTAGTCGCCGTCGGGGGTGACCGTGACGGACGCCTCGGCGACGTGCCCGCGCGGCGGGATCGTCGCGATCATCGCGATGGCCATGCCCTCGCCGACGGGCCACCCGTCCGGCCCGGTCACGCCGTTGCCGTGGGCGAGCGCCTGCTGTGTCAGGTCGAGGCACTGGTCGAGCCCGTAGCTGCCGAACGCGAGATCGTCGTCGGCGACGTGGGAGTCGACGAACACGTCACCGGGGACGACGACGCTGCGTCGCCGCAGTTCGAACGGGTCGACGTCGAGCCGCTGCGCCAGCTCGTCGAGCGCGGACTCGACCGCGAAGATCATCTGGCTCAACCCGTAGCCGCGGAACGCGCCGGACGGCAGGTTGTTGGTGTAGACGGCCTGGGCGTCGACGCGCTTGTTCTCGCACCGGTACACCGAGATCGATTCCGCGCAGCCATGGAACATCACGCCGGTGCTGTGGTTGCCGTAGGCGCCCGCGTCGACCAGCACGTCCACCGCGAGCGCGGTCAGTGCCCCGTCCGGTGTCGCGGCGGCGGTGACGTCGATGCGGTACGGATGTCGGCACGGCGCGAGTGTGAACTGGTCGGCGCGGGTGAACTCGTAGCGCACCGGACGGCCGAGCCGCAGCACCGCCAGCGTCACGATGTCCTCGGTGAGCATCTCCTGCTTGGCGCCGAAGCCGCCTCCGATCCTGCGGCTGAACACGCGGACCTCGTCGCGATCGAGGCCGAACACGTGACACAACTCATCGCGGATCAGGAACGGGACCTGCGAACTGGTGCGCAACACCAACCGGCCGTCCTCGTCGCGCCATCCCGTGCATCCGTGGGTCTCGAGGTGCGCATGCTGAACGCGTTGGGTGGTGTACCGCTCCTGCACCACCGCGCCGCCCGCGGCCGTCGCCGCGGCGACCCCGTCGGCGACGTCGCCGACGCCGCCGTGGACCTCGGCGACGAGGTTGCGGGATGCGTCCGCGATCCGGGTGTCGGCGCCTTTCCCTGGATGTACCAGCGGCGCGCCCGGCGAGCGGGCGATCTCCGGGTCGAATACCGACGGGAGCGCCTCGTAGGTCACCACGATTGCGCGGCACGCTGTTTCGGCGATCGCCACGGTGTCGGCGACGACGGCCGCCACCCGCTGTCCGTGGAAGCGCACGGTGTCATCGAGAACCACGGTGTCGTCGGGATCGTCGTGGCGGTTGTGATGGCGCGCCGTGGAGAACGCGATGTCGGGGCTGTCGCGATGGGTCAGGACGAGGCGCACGCCATCGATCTCCTCGGCCGCGGTGGTGTCGATCGCGACGACCCGCGCGTGCGCGACGGGACTCGCCAGCACCGCCAGATGCAGCAGACCCGGTATGGCGAAGTCCATCGTGTACTGCTCTGTTCCCGTCACCACCCGCATCGCGGCAGGCGCGCCGACGGAACGCCCGACACCGCCGGACTTCTCGACGTTGATGCGTCCGTCCAGCGCGTCGGTGATCGCGCGGTACCCGGTGCAACGACACAGGTTTCCTTTCAGTGCCTGTGCCAGATCGGCGAGTTGTTCCTCGGACAGCGCCGAGGCCGTGGTGATCATCCCCGCGGTGCAGAACCCACACTGGAAACCTCCGGCGTCGACGAAGCGGCGCTGGAGCGGGTGCAGGTCGGTCGGGGAGCCGAAGCCGGCGACAGTGGTGACGTCGCGGCCGTCGGCGCGGAACGCCGGGAACACACACGAGTGCACCGCCTGCCCGTCGACGAGCACCGAGCAGGCGCCGCAGTCACCGGAGTCGCAGCCCTTCTTCACCTCGAAGTGGCCATGGTCGCGTAGGTAGGTGCGCAGGCACTGGCCCGGGTGCGGAACCCCTGGTGCCTCAGTGCCGTTCACGCGAATGCTCACGCGAGTTCCTTGCGGACCTGCTCGGCAAGGACCAGCGTCACGGCGCGACGCCAGTCGGGGTCACCGTGGGCGTCGTCGGTCCAGTCGTCCTCGCCGACGCTGTCGTGCGCCTCTCGCACCGCGGCCGCCGAGGGGACGGCGGGGAAAGTGAAGACGTATGGACGGACGGTGGCCGCGGTCACCGACAGCACGAAACGCCCGCCGTCTGCGGCGGTGTCGCGCCGGCCGATGACCACGACACCCGAGCGGCCCAGCGGCGACGGAGCGAGCTTTCGGTACGCCGTGGTCGCGCGGAGCGCAGCTGCGGGCAGCCACACCGACCGCAGCACATCCGCGGGAGCGAGGGTGTTGTCACCCGCGCCGGTGACGAACTCGGTGACCGGCAGTCGACGATCGGTGCCGTCGGCGCGCCAGATCGTCAGCTCGCCGCCGAGCGCCGAGGTCAGCGAGATCATCGCTCCGGCAGGCAACGACAGACAGATGTTGCCGCCGACCGTCGCGGTGACCCAGATCTTGAACGATGCCAGCAGCGCGGTGCAGCACTGGTGGAACAGCGGCGCGGCGCCGTACCCGGGGCGCTCGACGGGCAACCGCGACGACAGCGCGGACACCTCGGCCAGTGTGCACGTCGCGGCGAGTTCGATTCCACTGTCGGCCATGGTGATCGGCTCCCAACCCAGCCCGGTGATGTCGACCAGCCGACGGACGTGTGGTTGAGGTTCGGAGAACAGCCACGTGCCGCCTGCGAGGATCGAGTCACCGCGTCCGAGTGGCCACAGCTCGTCGCGGCTGCGGGGCACGCTTGTCGTCTCGACGGTGTTGAGGTCCATGGGCTCAGTGCGCCGGGGTCATGGGGCCGCCCATGATGTTGCCGACGATGCCGCGAATGATGTTGGTGCCGTCCTCGTTTCGGAGCTCGTCGTACCATTGGGCGGTCCTGTCGGGGTCCTTGGCATGCGTCAGGTCGCAGCGTTTGCGTGCCCGGAGCACCAAGTCGGCCGCGCGCTCGGTCCGTGCCTTCTGATACGTGGCCAGTGCCGCGTGCACGTCACCGGGATGGTCGCGGAACGCCCACTGCAGGGTGACCGCGTCCTCCATCGCCGAGCAGCCCCCCTGCCCGATGTCGGGGGTGGTGGTGTGGGCGGCGTCGCCCAGCAGTGCGACCCTTCCTTTGACCCAGGTGTGGAACGGATCCAGGTCGAAGATCTCGACGCGGTTGGTGGTCGCCGGGTCCAGCTTGTCGATCAGCGCCTGCACCCCTGGCGCCCAGCCCGCGAAGTGTGCGCGCAGAACCTCTCGTGCGCTGCCTTTTTCGTAGTCCAGTCCCTCCGGCTCGACGACGTCGAAGAAGAAGTAGAACCGACCGTCGGCGACCGGCATCACCGACACCCGCTTGCCATCGCCGACGTAGGTGGTCCACTCGGTGGCCGGGCCGATCGCGTCGTCGGTCTCGACGAGGCCGTTGAAGTTGACGTATCCGGCGTAGCGACGGGACACCGGCGCCCCGAGCACGTAGTCGCGGGTGATCGACCCGGCACCGTCGGCGCCGATGACGACGTCCGCCGACACCGTGGTCCCGTCGGCGAATCTCGCCGTCGCCGCGTCGGGGCCGGATTGCACGCTCACCATCTTGCAGCCGAAGTGGATCTGGTGGAGGCCGTATGCGTGCATCAGCATCGCCTGGAGTTCTGCGCGGGCGATGGGGTAGGGGCGCTGGCCGACCTTGTCGATCAGGGGCTGCATCGAGAATCGGCACATCGTTTCGCCGGTGTGGCCGTCGATATAGCTCATCGTGTCGACGACGCCTCCGAGCTGCGCGGTCTCGTCTCTCAGGCCCAGGTAATTGAGGCATTTGACGCCGTTGGACCACACCGAGATGGCCGCCCCGACGGGTCTGTTCTCGGTGACCCTCTCGTAGACCTCGGTGTCGATTCCGATCTGCCGCAGAGCGATCGCTGCGCTCATGCCTCCCATACCTGCGCCGATGACGACCACCTTCACATCTGGTCCCTCAGCTTCCCCGGTACGTCGAATAGGCGAATGGCGACAACAGCAGCGGAACGTGGTAGTGCCCGTCGCCGTCGGCGATCTGGAAGGCGATCACCACCTCTGGATAGAACGCACTGACTTTCCTTGTGGCGAAATAACTTCCGGTGTCGACATGCAATCGGTAGATGCCGGGGGACAGGTCAGCGGCCAGCGTCTCGACGCGGCCGTCGGGATCGGTTCTGGCGGCGGCGAGCTCACCGCCGGAGACGTCTGTCAGTGTGACAGGGACGCCTGCGGCGGGCGTGCCGGTCACAGCGTCCAGGACATGGGTGCTGACGGTGCTCATGCGTGCACGACCCTCATGGGTTCTCCTTCGACATCAGGCGCCGCAGCCGGAGCCGGTTGATCTTGGCCAGCTCCGAGCGCATCACGCGCCGTTCGGTCTCCGGGTCGTTGGTGAGCCGGTCGGTGAGCACGCCCAGTAATTCCTCGGCGGTGCGGCCACTGGCGCAGACCAGATAGACGTAGCCGAACTTGTCCTCGTAGCGGCGGCCCTGGGCGGCGAGTTCGGCCTTCACCGCGTCACCGGCGCCGGCCACCAGCGCCTGCTCGCGCGCCGAGTCCGGGTTGTCGGGCTCGGCGCCGATGCGCTGGTGACCGTGGAGAGCGGCGGCGAGCCCGGTGTCCGGCAGATCCCCCAGCACCCGGTCGGCGCGGTCGCACAGCACCTCCGCATCCCGGAACGGACCGCCTTCCAACACCTGACGGGCCCAGACCGGCGATGCGCACACCTCCAGCAGCAGCCGCATCCGTTCTTCCTCGGACAATCGGTTGAACTGTTCGGCATCGAGGGATCCGGCCATCACCACACCATTGTGGTCGTCCACCTCGCGGTTGGACAGAGCGGTGACGCGATGTCCGGTCATTCCCCGACTCCGCGGCACCACATCGCCCAAGGATCGGCCAGAATCCGGCACTTCGCACGTTGGGTGTTTCGCATGCCACAATGGCCGTGTGCAAGCGGTGCTGTGGGACATGGACGGCACGCTCGTCGACTCCGAGAAGTTGTGGGACGTGTCACTTTCGGCGCTCTATGAGTCGTTCGGGGGTTCGATGAGCCGCGAGACGAGGGCGCTGCTGGTCGGGGCTTCGGCCGAAGAGACGATGGTGACCGTGTACGCGGAGCTGGGTCGCGAGGCAGATCCGGAGGCGATGGCCGAGTCGATCCGATGGCTGCACGACCACACCGCCGGCCTGTTCGACGGTGGTTTGCCGTGGTGTGACGGTGCCCGCGAGATGCTGGAAGCGCTTGCGGCCGAACGCACTCCGATGGCACTGGTGACCAATACCCAACGAGGTCTAGCCGAGCGGGCGCTCAATAGCATTGGTAGACACTATTTTTCGGTGACGGTGTGCGGGGATGAGGTGCCCAGTGGGAAGCCTGCACCCGACCCGTATCTGCGTGCGGCGGAGCTGCTCGGGCTGGCACCTGCGGACTGCCTCGCGGTGGAGGATTCGGTGACCGGCACGGCAGCCGCGGAGACGGCCGGGTGTGCGGTGCTCGTGGTCCCCAACGACGTCCCGGTTCCCGGCGGTCGGCGCCGTCGCCACGTCGGCTCGCTGGCCGAACTCGAGGTCGCCGATCTCCGCAGGATCCACTTCGAACTCGAGCGGGAATCGCGGGAACGAAGCGCTTGATCGACTCCGCGCATAATCTGCGCCAGTTTCGGGAACGCTCCCGACCGCAACTCCAGAGTGATTGAATGTGATCTGAATCACGCAATGGTGCGGAAAGGTCGTCAGATGGCCGGTCAAGGTGGTCCCGTCGGGGAAGGCCCCGAGATTTTCGACAAAGACCAGGATTTCTCCTCTGGTAAGACCGCGATCCGGATCGCCTCGGTGGCCGCCCTCGGCGGTCTGCTCTTCGGTTACGACAGCGCCGTGATCAACGGAGCGGTGGACTCGATCCAGGAGGACTTCGGCATCGGTAACGCCGAACTCGGCTTTGCGGTCGCCTCCGCGCTGCTGGGCGCCGCGGCCGGCGCCATGACCGCGGGCCGCATCGCCGACAAGATCGGCCGCATCGCGGTGATGAAGATCGCCGCCGTACTGTTCCTGATCAGCGCGTTCGGCACCGGGTTCGCCCCCGAGGTCTGGGCGGTCGTGCTCTTCCGGATCGTCGGCGGCATCGGCGTCGGTGTGGCGTCGGTGATCGCTCCCGCCTACATCGCCGAGACCTCGCCGCCGGGTATTCGCGGCAGGCTCGGGTCGCTGCAACAGCTGGCCATCGTGTCCGGCATCTTCCTGTCGTTCGTCGTCAACTGGCTGCTGCAATGGGCTGCGGGCGGACCCAACGAGCCGCTGTGGTTCGGCATCGATGCCTGGCGCTGGATGTTCCTGGCGATGGCGTTCCCCGCGGTGCTGTACGGGGCGCTCGCCTTCACGATCCCGGAATCTCCGCGCTATCTCGTTGCCAGCCACAAGATTCCGGAAGCCCGCCGGGTGCTGACCATGCTGCTCGGGAAGAGGAACCTGGAAATCACCATCACCCGCATCCGCGAGACTCTGGAACGCGAGGACAAGCCGTCGTGGCGCGACCTGCGCAAGCCCACAGGCGGCCTCTACGGCATCGTGTGGGTGGGCCTCGGACTGTCGATCTTCCAGCAGTTCGTCGGTATCAACGTCATCTTCTACTACTCCAACGTGCTCTGGCAGGCGGTCGGATTCAGCGCCGACGAATCGGCCGTCTACACCGTCATCACGTCGGTGATCAATGTGCTCACCACCCTGATTGCGATCGCTTTGATCGACAAGATCGGCCGCAAGCCGCTGCTGCTGATCGGCTCGTCCGGGATGGCCGTGACACTGATCACGATGGCGATCATCTTCGCCAACGCGACGCTCGACGCCGAGGGCAACCCGAGCCTGCCCGGCGCGTCCGGCGTGATCGCGTTGGTCGCCGCCAACCTGTTCGTCGTCGCGTTCGGCATGTCCTGGGGTCCGGTGGTGTGGGTGCTGCTCGGTGAGATGTTCCCCAACCGGATCCGCGCCGCCGCCCTGGGGCTCGCCGCCGCCGGACAGTGGGCGGCCAACTGGCTGATCACCATCACGTTCCCCGGGCTGCGCGAGCACCTCGGCCTGGCCTACGGGTTCTACGGAATGTGCGCGATCCTGTCGGGCCTGTTCGTCTGGCGGTGGGTGATGGAGACCAAGGGCAGGTCGCTGGAGGACATGCACGGCGAGATCCTCCGCGAGGACAAGACCGCGGCCGGTTAGGGCTGCGGGGGAGTATGCGGGTCGTAGACCCGGCCGTCTGCGGTGGTCCACACACCTGTGACCTTGCTGGTATCGATATCAGGTGGTCGGAAGTCGTCGACGTAGGGTGAACAGCCCACGGTCCGTGCGATTTCCAGTGCCGGCTTCGCGAGATCGCCCAACTGCACGGTGTGCGGGCTGGGCATGATCTGGACGACGCAGTTTCCGGCAATTGCGGTCAATCGGCCCAGATAATCCAACACGAAGACATACTCGCCCGGGTTCGGGACCGGAATTTCGTACGCCTCGGCTCGAGATGGATGTTGATCTGGCGTGATCAGCGCTTCCTCCGCGATCATCTCGCGAACATCAGCCGCCTTGAGGCCACCGTCGGAAACGGCATCGACGTACACGGACAGTGTGCGACTCGTCAATGTCTCGGCGTCCGCCCAGCTGCACATCAGCGAGTTAGGGAACATCTCCCGCTCGAATGCGGACGACGTGTTGGTCGGAACCATCGCGCCGACGTCGAAGATCGGATCGAGGATTTCCTCGATTAGGCGACGACGCTCGGAGTAGGTCTGCGGGCTCTCGTTCATCGCTACGGCTCCTTGTGTCGAATTGCTGGCTAGACCGGCGTCGTCGTTGGGAAGGCGGTGATGATCTTGCCGTCGGTTCCCGACACGACCACCCGGGACGTGAACGCATAGACAGGGCCGTCATCGGTGATCCGATAGATGTTGCGTTGCACCGTGAGCGTGTCGTTCTGCGAGTTGTAGTCAACTCTCTCAGGATTTGCCAGAGCCGAGCTGATGGAATAATCGGCAAGGTATCGCCAGTTGCCTGCGCCAGGGAACCGGCTCGATGCGACGCGGTCCCAGTCGCTGCCATGCCTGTTCGCCATATGGTAGAAGCCGTATTTGTCGTTGCCGCAGTAGAGCACGCTGTCGCCGCCGGGCATCGCGCTGACCCCGGCTGTGAGGGGCGCACGGTGGAAGGTCCGGACAACCTTGTTCGGATCAGCCCTACCGCCGAGCGCGCATGCGCCCCAGACCTCGGGCTCGTAGGGCGGCATCGGAATCTTGGGTGGAGCCGGCTGCGGTGACGGGCTCAGCGGAAAGTCGACAGTCGCGAACCCTGCGGTAAAGGCGTTGAGTTTGGAAGCCACGGCCTGATCGGTCGCTGCTAGCTGTAGCGACTGCGCCTTGAGGTCTGCGGCAAATACCTTCGCTTGAAGGTCCCGGATCAGCCGGATGGGCTTTGACTGCACAGCCAAGCTGTCTCGCACTGAAAGATCTTCAGCGACCACGAATCCAGCTCGATGTGCATTCTCGACCGAGGCGATTGCACTCGACTTCGCGGCGGAGATTTCCGCAGCACCCGTCCTTGCAGCTGCCGCGGCGGAGGTGAGGCGCTCGGCCAGCCCCGCGACGTAAATCCGATCCCGGTCCGTGCGAGCCGACGCTGCGTCGGCCGACGCTCCGGTCCACTCTGTACCTCCCGGACGCAGGATTCCGGTATCGACCGTGGAAAAGCCGTCTTGCCATCGCCCGGCCGTCGCCCGCCACGAGGACGCGGCATCGTCGAGGTGATCGATGTCCCAAGCGGCAATCTGAGACAGCGTCAGCCTCGGTAGCGGTGCCGGCCGGGGTTGAGGAGTCGGCGCCATCAGCGCACGGTGGTGTCGAGCGCCTCGCCCGAGCTCTCTTCGGTCTGCATGTACTGGTCCGCTGCTGATGACAATGCCGCAGCCAGTGACTGAATGCGCTCTGCGAGCACGGCCGCAACATCCGAAGTCGCCGCGTGCATGCCTGACACAGCGGCGACAGTCGCCTGCTGAGGCGCCTCCGGCATCGCCGGATGCTGGTGGAAGCCCACGGTCTCGGCGCAATCCTCGCAGGTCGCTGCAAAGGCATGCAGACCCTCCAGATCGCAACTCAGTCGCTCCGCCACCATCCCATTATCGCCCGCTCGTACCGAAGCCGATCGCGGCTTTCTGGCCCGACGTGACACAATCGCGACCCGTGAAGACCTTCGATGCGCTGTTCGCCGAGTTGAGCGAGCGTGCGCGCACCCGGCCGGCTGGCAGCGGTACCGTCGCGGCTCTTGACGCGGGCGTGCACGCCATCGGCAAGAAGATTCTCGAAGAGGCCGGCGAGGTGTGGCTGGCCGCCGAACACGAGAGCGACGACGCCCTCGCCGACGAGGTCAGCCAGCTGCTGTACTGGACGCAGGTGTTGATGGTGTCGCGAGGACTGTCACTCGACGACGTGTACCGGAAGCTGTGATCGCATGCTGAGAGTCGCGGTGCCCAACAAGGGCACGCTCAGTGAACCGGCCGCCGAGATCCTGTCCGAGGCGGGATACCGCAGGCGCACCGACACCAAGGATCTGACCGTCGTCGATCCGGCCAACCAGGTGGAGTTCTTCTTCCTGCGGCCCAAGGACATCGCGATCTACGTCGGATCGGGTCAGCTCGACCTCGGCATCACCGGTCGGGATCTCGCTCAGGAATCCGTTGCGCCGGTACGTGAGCGGCTGGCGTTGGGATTCGGGTCGTCGACGTTCCGGTACGCCGCGCCGGCCGGGCGGTCATGGCGGGTTGAAGACCTCCAGGACAAGCGCATCGCCACCGCCTTCCCGAACCTGGTGCGAAAAGACTTGGCAGCCAGGGGAATCGACGCGACCGTGATCCGGCTCGACGGCGCAGTGGAGATCTCGGTACAACTCGGTGTCGCCGATGCGATCGCCGACGTGGTGGGGTCCGGTCGCACCCTGGGGTTGCACAACCTCGCGGCCTTCGGGGAGTCGCTGTGTGATTCCGAAGCGGTGCTGATCGAACGCGACGGCTCCGCCGGGGAGCCCGGCGAGGAAGCCGACAGCGAGAAGGCCGCTGCGCGCGAGCAGTTGGCGGCCCGCGTCCAGGGCGTGGTGTTCGGCCAGCAGTACCTGATGCTGGACTACGACTGCCCCCGTGCGGTGCTCGACAGGGCCACCGAGGTCACTCCCGGGCTGGAATCGCCGACCATCGCCCCGCTGGCCGACCCGGCCTGGGTCGCGGTGCGCGCCCTGGTTCCGCGGCGCGACGTGAACGCCATCATGGACCAGATCGCGGCGATCGGCGCCAAGGCGATACTGGCCTCTGACATCAGGTTCTGCCGCTTCTGATCTTGACGCGTGACGCGGTCGCGCGTGTTAGCGTCCGGGTGTCCGCCCACCGCCCGGAGGTCCGATGACCCAGGTTCTCGTTCTGCTTCTGGCCCTGTTGATCGGTGTGATCGCCGGGCTGCGGGCCATGACCGCTCCGGCCGTGGTGGCCTGGGGGGCGATGCTCGGCTGGATCGACGTCAGCGACAAGTGGTCGGAGTGGATGGCACACCCCATCACCGTCACCGTGCTGACGATCCTGCTGCTCGGTGAACTGGTCACCGATCAGCTACCGAAGACGCCGAGTCGCAAGGTGCCGCCGCAGTTCATTGCCCGCCTGATCACGGGTGGCTTCGCCGGTGCGGTGATCGGCAGCGCGTTCTTCCACACCTTCAGTGCCACTGGAGCAGGGATCATCGGGGCGGTGCTGGGCACCCTCGGTGGGGCCGCGTTGCGCGGCCGGGTGGCGGCCGCCAGGGGTGGTAACGACCGACCCGGGGCGTTCGGTGAGGACGTCCTCGCCGTCGGCGGAGGATTCCTCGTCGCGTTCCTCGTCAGCTTCGTGTAGTCGGCGCGATGGTCCAGAAATTCGATGCGATCATCATCGGCGCGGGCCAGGCAGGCCCACCGCTGGCCGGGCGGTTGACCGCCGCGGGGCAGACCGTGGCGGTGATCGAGCGAAAGCTCGTCGGTGGGACATGCGTGAACTACGGCTGCATCCCCACCAAGACGCTGGTGGCCAGCGCTCACGCGGCACACCTGGCGCGGCGCGGCTCCGAGTACGGGATCGGCACCGGGCCGGTCACCGTCGACATGGCGAAGGTTAAGGCGCGCAAGGACCGCATCAGCATCGGTGACCGCGAAGGCGTCGAGTCCTGGCTCGAGGGCATGAAGGGCTGCACGTTGATTCGCGGCCATGCGCGGTTCGAGAGCCCGCAGACCGTGCGTGTCGGCGATGACCTCCTGCAGGCCGACCGGGTCTTCCTCAACGTCGGTGGCCGGGCGGTGGTGCCGGACATGCCGGGTTTGGCCGACATCGACTACCTGACCAATGTCGGCATCCTCGGACTCGACACCGTGCCAGAGCATCTCGTGGTCATCGGCGGCAGCTACATCGCGCTGGAGTTCGCCCAGATGTACCGCCGGTTCGGCGCCAGGGTGACCGTCGTCGAGCGCGGGCCGCGCCTGACCGCACGGGAAGACGAGGACGTCTCGGCGGCGATCAAGGACATCCTCGAGAACGAGGGCATCGACGTCGTGCTCGGTGCCGACGCGATCAGCGTGGCCAAACAGGGCGGTGATTCGGGAGGGGTCACCGTCACGCCGTCCGTCGGCGCAGCCCCGATCGCAGGCAGTCACCTGCTCGTCGCGGTGGGACGGCAGCCCAACACCGACGACCTCGGTCTCGACGCGGCCGGGGTCGAGACCGACCGCCGTGGCTACATCGTGGTCGACGATCAACTGCGCACCAGCGCCGAGAACATCTGGGCGATGGGGGACTGCAACGGACGCGGGGCATTCACCCACACGTCGTACAACGACTTCGAGATCGTCGCGGGCAACCTGCTCGACGACGATCCCCGCAAGGTGAGCGATCGCATCACCACCTACGCGCTCTACATCGACCCGCCCCTCGGCCGCGCCGGGATGACCGCGGACGAGGTCCGCCGGTCGGGCCGAAAAGCGTTGGTGGGCAAGCGCCCGATGACCAGGGTGGGCCGTGCGGTCGAGAAGGGCGAGACCCAGGGCTTCATGAAGGTGGTCGTCGACGCCGAGACCGAGCAGATCCTCGGGGCGTCGATTCTCGGGGTCGGCGGTGACGAGGTCGTGCAGGACATCCTCGACGTGATGACCGCCAAGCTGCCCTACACCGCGATCTCGCGCACCATGCACATCCACCCGACCGTCAGCGAGTTGGTGCCCACCATGCTCCAGGACCTCAAGCCGCTGCAGTAGCCGCCCGTCCGGCGATGAGTTGGCCGGTGACCTCGGCGACCCGCTGACCGAGATGACGGCAGGTCGCCACGTCGGCGGAATGAACCTGCCGGGCGTCGGCGTCGACATCGGTGGCCGCACCTGCGCCGAGGAAAAAGCCGAGACGGTTGAGGTCGTGCTCACTGGCCGACGAGTGGTTCCATCCGGCGACCAACCCCAGGTTGACCCAGTGCATGTGATGCTGGGCGGCGAACACGGCGAGTGACACCAGCGTCTGCAGTTTGTCGCCGCTCTTGCCGCCCGAGTTGGTGAAACCGGCGGCGACCTTGTCGCGCCACGTGCCGTCCATGCAGCGGCGGCCGGTCCGTTCGGCGAACGCCTGGAATCGCGCCGACACGTTGCCCATGTAGGTCGCGCTGCCGAACACGATGGCGTCGGCGGTATCGAGAATCTGCCAGTGCTTGTCCGTGATGTGGTCGACGGCGATCGTGTGGACCGTCGCGCCGCCGTCTCGGGCGCCCGCCGCGACGGCACCGGCGAGGACCTCGGTGTGTCCGAACCCCGAGTGGTAGGCGACGGCGATGGCAGGGGTCATGGTGCTTCTCCTTCGGTGATGACTTCGAGGCGGCGGGTGAGCCAGTCCGGCAACGGTTCTGCGGCGAGATGGGATTCGAGACGGTCGAGGAACGCATGGGTGCCGCCGAGGAAGCCGCCGGCGCTGCGGACCCCGAGTCCGCGATGGCTGAACCGCAGCAGCGTGGCCGATCCGTCGGGACCGTCGGGTTGCAGTTCGTAACGCACCACTCCGTCCTCGACGATCGGCTGCTTCCACTCGTGCTCGAAGACGTGCGGGGGATCCCACACCAGGATGCGGCCCGTCATCCGTTTACGTTCCGGCGGTAGGGGCGGCCCGTCGGCGACCATGTCGATGAGCCCGCCCTCGCGCGCGTCGATGGTGGTTTCACCGAACCACTGCAGGCGTTCGGCCGGGTCGGTGATGGCGGCCCAGACGACGTCGATCGGAAACGGCAGGCGGCGTTCGAAGTTCAGCACCGCGCGATCGCCGTCGATGGTCACCCGCCCGTCGCGCTCACCCATCCGGCTCACCGTGCCTGCCTTTCAGATGGCGTTCCAGGGAGTCGAGGTGACCGGTCCAGTAGCGCCGGTAGCGCTCGATCCAGTCGTCGATGGCCACCAGGCCGTCGGCACGCAGTGCATAGATGCGGCGCTGCGCCTGCGGGCGCACCTCGACGAGACCGACCTCACGCAACACCCTCAGGTGGCGTGACACGGTCGGCTGGGTCAGGTCGGGCAGCACCGCCACCAACTCTCCGGCGGTCCGCTCACCCTCGGCCAAGACATCCAAGAGGATCCGCCGGTTCGGTTCGGCCACCGCTTCGAATACGTCCACCACTCGAAGTATTACAACTCATCTATATAGATGCAAGAGAATTTAAGATGCCGAGCGGCCCGCCGCCCGCAGCAACCGGAGTTGACCGATCTCGACGATCACGAGCGGCGCTGCACCAGCAGGGTTTGCGCACACGTGCCGATGAAGCCCTCACGGTCGAAGATCTCCGCGGTCGTCACGCCGATCCCGTCCGGTCCGATCGACCCACTGGAACGCAGCCCGAAACCGTCCCCCACCGGCAGCCGATGGAGATGCACGACGGTGTCGGTGTTCATGAAGACGAACTGCTGCGGGTCCAGCGCCGCACCGATCCCGTTGGCCGAGTCGACCACCATCGCCAGACGTTGCAGCGGTGTCGTCGGCTCCGAATCCACCAACGGCACCAACGGACTCAGCCAGGCCTCGGCGGCGGCGCCCGCAGCCGTCGCCTGCCTGCGCCAGCTCACCGTCTCCAGGTACCCCGGCGCCCCGTCCCAGGCGTGCGCCACGCCCGACGTCTCGCCTTCGACCAGTGGCGGGTACCGGTCGGTGGCGGCGTCTCGGGTGTCACTCGGTGCCAGCAGCCACGCGGTCACGCGGGCGACGGTGCGCCGGCCGCCGTCCGGGCGGTCGACGCTCATCTCGGCCACCATCATCGAGATCCGGCTGCCCGGCCGCTCCACCCACGCCCGGACCCGCACGGTCGTCACGGGTATGGCACCCAGGATGTCCAGCGTCAGTCGGCCGATCCGAAGTCCGGTACCGGCGGTGCGGCTGCTGAGGTCCTCGATCGCCCTGGTCAACAACGCCAGCGGTGGCGATCCGTGCTGAATCTCGGGATCCCAGTTGCTGCGGGTGCCGTCGGTGGAGGTGAACACCCCGTACTCACCGTCAGCGGGCCGCCGACGGAACAGGCAGTCGATCACGCAGCGGGCTCCGCGGCCTGCAGCACCGCATCCGGGTCGCCCTCGTCGAGGGTCTCGGGCCAGCCCGGATACGGCGGGGGAGTGCCACCGAACGCCGGGCAGTGGGCCTGGTGGGCGCACCAGTCGCACAACCGCGACGGACGCGGCCGGAAATCACCTGTCGCACCGGCAGATTGGATCGCCCGCCAGATCGCCATCAGAGTCTTCTCGAAGCGGAGCAGCTCTTCGGCATCGGGTGTGTAGTCCAGCACCTGGCTGTCGGCGAGGTACAGCAGCCGCAACCGGGCCGGCATCACGCCCCGGGAGCGAAACAGGGCCACCGCGTAGAACTTCATCTGGAACATGGCCTTGAATTCGGCAAGAACGCGAGCTTCCGGAGGCGCCTTACCCGTCTTGTAGTCGACCACCCGCATCTCGCCCGTCGGCGCGACGTCGATGCGGTCGACGAAGCCGCGAAGCAGGGTGCCGTCCACCAACTCGACCTCGACGCGCTGCTCGCAACTCTGGGGATCGAAGCGGGTGGGATCCTCCAACCGGTAATACCCCGACAGCAGTGCTTGCGCCTGCTCGAGAAGTTCGGTCTGCAGCGCCGGATCGATGTCGGCGAGCGCCGACGGCTGCTCGGCCAGGACGCGCTCCCATGCGGGCCTGACCAGCGACGCCGCCGTCTCGGGGATGCGCTCGGCGGCGGGCAGGGCGTACAGCTGCTCGAGCGCGGCGTGCACCACCGACCCGCGCACCTGCGCGGAGGACGAGGGCTCCGGCAACCGGTCGATGGCCCGGAACCGGTACAGCAGCGGGCACTGCTTGAAATCACTGGCGCGCGACGGAGACAGCGCCGGGCGTCGCGCCGGCCGTCCCGTCTGCTCGCTCATGAAACCAGCGTATGACCGAGGTGAGACAAATCCCGGCAACCCCGCGCACCCGCTGCGGCGCGTCTACTGGCAGGCTGATGCGCTGTGCCGGAGAAAACCCCGACCGGTCCGTTCGCCGTCGGTGATCGCGTGCAGCTCACCGACGCGAAGGGCAGGCGCTACACGATGTTGCTCAAGCCGGGCGGGGAGTTCCACACCCACCGGGGCATCATCGCGCTGGACGACGTCGTCGGGCTGCCGGAAGGCAGCGTCATCCGCTCCCCCAACGGCGATCAGTTCCTGGTGTTGCGGCCGTTGCTCGTCGACTACGTGATGTCGATGCCCCGCGGCGCCCAGGTCGTCTACCCGAAGGACGCCGCCCAGATCGTGCACGAGGGCGACATCTTCCCCGGGGCGCGGGTGCTCGAGGCCGGCGCCGGCTCTGGTGCGTTGACGTGCTCGCTGCTGCGAGCTGTCGGGCCCGAGGGAAAGGTGACGTCCTACGAGGTGCGCGAGGACCACGCCGAGCACGCGGTGCGCAACGTCACAACGTTCTTCGGTGACCAACCTCCGAACTGGGAACTGGTGATCGCCGACGTCGGGCAGTACTCCGGGCCCGAGGTCGACCGCGTCGTCCTGGACATGCTCGCGCCGTGGGAGGTGCTGCCCGCGGTCGGCGCCGCGCTGATCCCCGGCGGCGTGCTGATCGTCTACGTCGCCACCGTCACCCAGCTGTCCAGGACCGTGGAAGCCCTGCGCGAACAGCAGTGCTGGACCGAGCCAAGGGCGTGGGAGAGCATGCAGCGCGGTTGGCACGTCGTCGGGCTGGCGGTGCGTCCCGAGCACTCGATGCGCGGGCACACCGCATTCCTGATCAGTGCGCGCAGACTGGCGCCGGGTGCTGTGGCGCCGGTTCCGCTGCGCAAGAAGAACCGCGGACGCGAAGAACAGCGACGCGAAGAAGAGGCCGGGACTCAGCCCTAGTCGTCGGTGCTGCGGCGCAGCCCGCGCCGGGCTGACAGAAGTTCGAGCTCGGGCCGGGCGGCCACCAGCCGTTCGGCGGCGTCGAGCACGGCAACAGCGTGAGCACGGTCGGCAGCCACCAGAGCGACCCCGACCCCGGCCCGCCGATACAGGTCCTGGGATCCGGTCTCTGCGGCCGAGACGGCGAACCTACGGGTGAGCTCCGCGATCAGCGGCCGGACGACCGAGCGCTTCTGCTTCAGCGATCGCACGTCGCCGAGCAGGATGTCGAACTCCAGCCAGCCGATCCACATGCGCTCAGCGCGGCGGCGTCGGTGGCGGTGGCGGTGGCGGCGGTGGTGGTGGTGCCGGAGGAGGACCCTGCTCGTCGTCGAGTTGCAGCAGCAGGTCGGCGGTCTGCCGTGTCAGCTGCCAGGAGCCCGCGGCCGGAACGAACTCCATCGGGTAGCTGAACTCGCCACCCTGAGCGTTGGCGGTCCTGACCACCACTGTCGCGACGACGTTTCCCGGATTGGCCTGTGACCAAGCCAGGTCTCGTGCCTCGAACGTCAGCGGCAGTGAGCCGTTGTCACGCAGCGCGATCCCGAAGCGGTCGAGACCGGCGGCCTCGTCGGCCGTGCCCTCTTCGATGAGGCCGACCTTCTCGGAACCGGGGATCGCCGGATCCGCCAACCTGCTCATCACATCGATCAACGCACTGTCACGTGGCAGCGGAGGCCCGCCGGGCGCGGGGGCCGCCGGCGGGGGCATCCCGACCGAGGGCGCCGGTGACGTCTCGACCGTCGGCGACGCGACCGAACCGTCGGGTTGGCCCGACTGCCCACACCCGCTCAGCCCGAACGCCGCCACGATTGTGGCGGCGCCCAGGACCAAAGCGGTGCGACGCACCCGCGTCATGATTCGGTAAGAACCGAAGATCAGCCCACAGACGACATGAGGGCCATCGCCGACTGCTTCGAGAGCTGCCAGCCGGTGGGGCTCGGACCCGCGATGAACGTCAACGGCTGGGTCGCGACCGCGCCGGTCGGGGCCGATGCGGTGACGTTGGCCGTGACGACGGGGCCGTTCTGATCGATGTCGGCGATGGAGAAGCTCAGCGGGAAGTAGCCCTTGGCCGCGGCGTTGTTGTACCCGCTGTCGGCCACCCTGGCCTCGATCCGCCCGAGGCCGCCCTGCACGTAGCTGGCCTTGCCTGCGGAGAACGAGCCCGGTCCCGCCAACGCGCTCAGCGTCGACAGCAGCGGTCCCTGGAGGTCAGGATCAGGAGCCGGTGCGGCAGGCAGCGGCACGTCGAAGACCACCGGCTGCACCGCGGGCTGCGCCGGGGCCCCCACGGCTCCAGAGCCTGCTGCAATCGAGGTCACACCCGCGGCGGCAGCGCCGACTACTACGGCTGCTGCTGCTCCAGCTGTCAAGCTGGTAACGAGGGTTTTCAGGGTCACGGCTGTCCTTCCGTTCGGCCGACTGATCATCTGAGGCTAACAGTGTTGCTGGTGTGTCGAATTCCTACACCGCACACAAAGACTGAATCGCCGGTAGCGTTGAAGTTGTTACCGCACCAACATCCGGTGTGGGAAAGGAGCTCAGTATGAGTGAGTCCGAACGTTCTGAGGCCTCTGACGTCTTTGGAACATCCCCCGACAGCCAGCTGTCCCCAGAGGATGCTGCAGAACTGGAACAGCTGCGCCGTGAGGCTGCGCTCCTTCGTGAGCAGCTCGAAAATGCGGTAGGCCCACAGAGTGGACTGCGCAGTGCGCGTGACGTCCACCAGCTCGAGGCGCGGATCGACTCGCTCGCCGCCCGCAACGCCAAGCTCATGGACACGCTCAAAGAAGCGCGCCAGCAGTTGCTGGCGCTCCGCGAGGAGGTCGACCGGCTCGGCCAGCCGCCCAGCGGCTACGGTGTGCTGCTGTCGGTGCAGGAAGACGACACCGTCGACGTGTTCACCTCGGGTCGCAAGATGCGGCTCACCTGCTCGCCGAACATCGACACCAAGGAACTGAAGCAGGGGCAGACGGTCCGTCTCAACGAGGCGCTGACCGTCGTGGAAGCCGGCCACTACGAGGCCGTCGGCGAGATCAGCACGCTGCGCGAGATCCTCTCCGACGGACATCGGGCGCTGGTCGTCGGTCATGCGGACGAGGAGCGCATCGTGTGGCTCGCCGAGCCGCTGGTGTCCGCCGAGCACCTGCCCGACGGTTACGACGACGACGTTCTCGGCGACGACCGGCCGCGCAAGCTGCGCCCGGGTGACTCGCTGCTGGTCGACACCAAGGCCGGCTACGCCTTCGAGCGCATCCCGAAGGCGGAGGTCGAGGACCTCGTGCTCGAAGAGGTGCCCGACGTCAGCTACAACGACATCGGCGGCCTGGGCCGTCAGATCGAGCAGATCCGCGACGCGGTGGAGCTGCCGTTCCTGCACAAGGAGCTCTACCGGGAGTACTCACTGCGCCCACCCAAGGGCGTGCTGCTGTATGGTCCGCCCGGCTGCGGCAAGACGCTGATCGCCAAGGCCGTGGCCAACTCCCTGGCCAAGAAGATGGCCGAGGTGCGCGGCGACGACGCCCGCGAGGCGAAGTCGTACTTCCTCAACATCAAGGGCCCCGAGCTGCTCAACAAGTTCGTCGGCGAGACCGAGCGCCACATCCGGCTCATCTTCCAGCGGGCGCGGGAGAAGGCGTCGGAGGGCACCCCGGTCATCGTGTTCTTCGACGAGATGGACTCCATCTTCCGCACCCGCGGCACCGGGGTCAGCTCCGACGTCGAAACCACGGTCGTTCCACAGCTTCTCAGCGAGATCGACGGCGTGGAAGGCCTGGAGAACGTCATCGTGATCGGTGCCTCCAACCGCGAGGACATGATCGACCCGGCGATCCTGCGGCCCGGCCGCCTGGACGTCAAGATCAAGATCGAGCGCCCGGACGCCGAGTCGGCGCAGGACATCTTCAGCAAGTACCTGACCGAGGCCCTGCCGATCAACGACGACGACCTCGCCGAGTTCAGCGGCGACCGGTCGCTGACGATCAAGGCGATGATCGAGAAGGTCGTCGATCGCATGTACGCCGAGATCGACGACAACCGGTTCCTGGAGGTCACCTACGCCAACGGTGACAAGGAAGTCATGTACTTCAAGGACTTCAACTCCGGGGCGATGATCCAGAACGTCGTTGACCGCGCGAAGAAGAACGCGATCAAGTCGGTGCTGGAGACCGGCCAGCGAGGTCTGCGCATCCAACATCTGCTGGACTCGATCGTCGACGAGTTCGCCGAGAACGAGGATCTGCCCAACACCACCAATCCCGACGACTGGGCCCGGATCTCGGGCAAGAAGGGTGAGCGGATCGTCTACATCCGCACGCTCGTCACCGGCAAGTCGTCGAGTGCGAGCAGGGCGATCGACACCGAGTCGAATCTGGGTCAGTACCTGTAGCGCTATACCGTCCGACGGGGCGGCGGCGGTGGCATCATGGTCACATGACCGCGCCGTCGCTGTCCTGGGACGTGGTGTCCGTCGACAAGCCGGACGGCCTCGACGTGGTCATCGGCCAGGCGCACTTCATCAAGACGGTCGAGGACCTGCACGAGGCGCTGGTCGGGGTGAGTCCGGTACTTCGCTTCGGGCTGGCGTTCTGTGAGGCTTCCGGGCCGCGGTTGGTCCGCCGCAGCGGGAACGACCCTGACCTCGTCGAGATGGCGGCCCGCAACGCGCTGGCCATCGGTGCCGGGCATAGTTTCGTGATTTTCTTGCGTGAGGGCTTTCCCGTCAACGTGCTCAACCCGGTCAAGGCGGTTCCCGAGGTCTGCGGGATCTTCTGCGCCACCGCCAATCCGGTGGATGTCGTGATCGCGGTGACGCCACGCGGCCGCGGCATCGTCGGCGTCGTCGACGGCGAGGTGCCGCTCGGCGTGGAAACCGGCGAGGATGTGGTCGATCGGCGCAACCTGTTGCGCGCCATCGGCTACAAGCTCTGAGCCCCGTGTCTGAGCGCCTCGACCTGCTGAACATTGCGTGGGAGGCGTGGCGGTTCCGCCGCGGTGACGGGAAAGCCATCGCGGACCGTCAGCACAAAAGGCTGCACGAGCTGGTGCACCACGCCCGTACGGCCTCGCCCTACTACCGACATCTGTACCGAGACGTGCCGTCGGGATCGGTCGACGTGCGATCACTCCCCGTGACCGTCAAGCGCGAACTCATGGACCATTTCGACGATTGGGTGACCGACCCCGACATCACCATCGAGGCGCTGCGGCGTGACTTCCTGGCCGACCCCTCGCTGGCGGGAGCGCCCTACCTCGGTCGGTATCACGTCGTGACGACGTCCGGCACGACCGGAGACCCGGCCGTCATCGTTCACGACGCCCGATCGTGGGCGCTGTTGTCGCTTGTGGGCAGGCGCGGGGAATGGCACACCGTGACTGCACGCAACGTACTGGGTGGGGTCGCGCGGCGCGGGCTTCGCGTCGCCGCGCTCTTCGTCGGCGGTGGTCACTTCGGTGCGGCGGCGGCGCTGGAAAGTGCGCGGCGACGCAATCCGTCCTTCGCCCGTCGGTTCAGGGTCTTCTCGGTGCTGCGTCCGATGCCGGATCTGGTGGCCGAGCTCAACGAATTCCAGCCGACCGCACTCGAGGGTTATCCGAGTGCGCTGACGCTACTGGCTGCAGAACAGCGGGCGGGGCGTCTGAACATCCGGCCCGTCCTGGCGATCGCCGCAGGCGAGGAACTGTCTGCCACGGCCCGTGCCGATATCGAAGCGACGTTTGACTGTCTGGTCCAAAACCGTTACGGATCAGCCGAATTCGTTGCACTGGGCGCCCAGTGTTCGGCGGGTCTGTTCCACATCAACACCGATTGGTTTCTGTTCGAGCCGGTCGACGAGCACTATCGACCGGTTGCTCCCGGTGTAACCTCCCATACCGTGCTTGTCACCAACCTGGGCAACCGGGTGCAGCCGCTGATCCGCTACGACCTCGGTGACCGCGTCGAACCGGCAACGTCCCCGTGCCCGTGCGGCAACCGGCTGCCCGGGATCACCGTGCAGGGGCGAGCCGGCGACCTGCTGACATTCGTCCGCCGATTCCAGGTGATCCGCACACAGCCACAGACGGTCAGGGTGCGACTGGAGTTCGAACCCGACGCCGATCCGGTCGAGGTGCGACGGGCGGTCGACGTCCGGCTCCACGAGTTTTTCCAGACCCAGGGCGTCTCATCGGTCGACATCCAACATGCTGCCGAACTGCCCTCGGTCGACCCGAAAAGCGGCAAATTCCGTCAAATCTGGTCGGTCACCTGCGAATAGCTGTTGGTCAGGTCGTCTTGCAACACCTCTGCTGCCCGGCTGCTGATCGATGCGCAACGGCTCGTCGAGGGTGCGGGGCTGATAGTGCCAGCCGTCGGGCAGATTGAGGCGCGCCGCAAGGCCGGGCAGGTCGTCGTACTCCAGTTGGGGGTCGACGACCCGACTCCACGTCCGCATCACCCAGCGGCCACCGTCGGGATCGGTGGGCTCGAAGACGGGCTCACCGGCCATGTCCTTCTCGATGCTGTCCATCAGCGAATAGCGCGGCGCGTTGAACCTAGCGCCCGCGTCGTCCTGCTCGCGGGAATCCGGAAGCGACGGTGACGAATCCTGCCCATTTTCGGCGGGGCGGGAGAGGTTTACAGTCACAGATGTGACGGCATCGCGGCCCTTCCTGGCCCTTCTCGTGCTGGCCCCGATGGCCGCAGGTTGCCAGTTCTCGTTTTCCTCCGGCGGCCCGGATTACGGAAAGCTCGAGACCGCGATCGCCGATGAGCTCAACACCCAGTACTCCGCCATATCCCGTCAGGTCTCGGCCGTCGAATGCCCTCGTCCGTCCAACCCGCCGAAAGCCGGTTCGACCTTCAACTGCATCGCCGATCTCGACGGCAACGACGTCCGCGTGGAGGTCAAGTTCACCGACGACGACTACAACGTCGACTTTGCCACGCTCGACTCGGTCTATGACCTCACCAAGACTGCAGAGGGGTTGTCCGGGGAGGTCTCGAAGGACTACGGCTTCGATGTCACCGTCCGCTGTGGTGACGGGCTCAAGGTCGTTGCCGTCGGTGAATCCTTCGAGTGCGAGGCCACCGATGGCCGAGGAGACACCCGCCCGGTGAAAGTCACCGCCGGTGGCCCGGACGGCAAAGACACCTGGGAAGTGATCGAGGGGCGCTGAGCGCGCGCGGCCGCCAGGCTCGTCACGCATGCACCCCGTGGTGGGCAGAGAGATCAGCGGCGTTCCAGTTCGAGGTAGGCGTCGCGACCGGCGAGGCTGACCGCCACATCGGCGACCAGTGGGTCGAAGAACCGCTGCCGGTACAGAGGGTCGACGCTGGTGCTGACGGTGAAGTACAGGCCCGACAGCACTGCGACGAACAGCGAGGTGTGCACAACGGTCTGAGGGATCGGGATGTGGATGCCGAACCACGTTCCCGCGCAGGGCGGTGTACCGACCGCGCACGTCTCCTCGCTCGACCACAGCACCGTCACGTCGTCGGGTATAGCGATGATGCCGAGCGCCAGGAAGAACGCGAACAGGCCCGCGGTGAACAGGACCACCTGAATCGCCTGTGCGACAACCATGACGGCCACGACGTTCACCTGTTCGGCCAGCGACAGCGGGGTGCGTGCAAGCGGTCCTGCCGCCGCAGGTTGTAGTGGTGTTCCGGTGAGCAGAGCCACCGGATCGGATGGCCCGGCCCGGTCCTCGCGCAACGCGTGGACCTCGTCGCGGATGGTGGCGATCATGAACACCAGTGCCACCAGCGCAAGGAAACCGATTGTCTGCCAGAGCCTTTCCCGAGTCATCCGGGCAGCCAGCTGCCACAGCTCACCGGTGAAGTACACGACGACGGTCAGCATCAGCAGCGGCAGCGCCCGGCTCATCAGGGTTCCGAGGGCACCCAGCTGGATCCACGCGAACCGGAACGCCCACAACAGAATCGAGCCGAAACCCAGATACGTGAACCACACCGCCAGCAGCGACACCATCAGGAACGCGGGCACCTCGGCCAGTGCCGCCGCGGACCAGCCGGACGCGATCAACGGCATCAAGAGCACGAAGATCGCCATCACCGCGAGGGCGGCCGTGCGCCTGCCCGCTTCCGAGGCCGTGGTGCCTCGCCGGTGCAGGACATGGAGCGCGAAGGGAGCGGCGGCCAGGACGGCGGCGACGACGGCCAGCCGAACGATGTAGCCGTAATCGGGGTGGTCACCCGTCCAGTCGGCGAGCAGCATGGTCACCGCGGTCAGCGCGCCGACGCCGGCCACCATCGGCGCGGAGCGGGCCATCAACGCGCGCGAGCGCACCCGTCGGGTGAGCACCAACGGCAGCCCGCGGTGCAGGAACCAGTCGTGGACCTGCTGCGACTCCGACGCGGCGGCGCTCACCGTGCCGCCGTCGCGGTGCGGTACCGATCGCGGGCCACCAGGGTGAGCCGCAGATCGTCGACCAACGGGTCGACGTATTGCGCGCGGTACTCCTTGTCGCCGACCGCGCGTGCGGCGAGGTACATGAACGTCAGTGCGGTCAGGAACATCGTGACCTGGATGAGCGCCTGGGGGATCGGCAGCGTCATGCTCAGGAATTGGCCGTCGCTGGGTCCGCCGCCGGTCAGCGCGGCCAACATCTCCGGGCTGACCAGGATCAACCCGAGCACCAGGAACAGCAGGCCAGTCACCACCGCGACCGTCAGCACCTGCACGATCTGCGACAGCGCCAGCACGAACACCACATTGGCCTGTTCGTACTTGGACAGTTTCACGCGGCGTGGTCGGTCGGGCATCGTCTCGAACGGCGTGCCTGTCAGTTTCTCGGCGTCCTCGGGCTGCTTGGCCTCGGGCTGCAGGATCGGCCGGACCCGGCCCAGCGTGCTGGACAACAGGAACGCCGCGGCGATGAGGAACAGGAACAGCAGCGCCACCCACAACCGGCCACGGCTGACGGTGGACGCCATCGTCCAGACGGGCCCGTTGAAGAACACCAGCACGGTCAGCAGCATCACCGGAAGGGCCCGTAGCAACATGCTGCCCACCGACGCGAGGTTGGACATCGTCATCCGCACCGCCCACCCCAGGATCGAGCCGACTCCCGTTGCGGTGCACAGCAATATGGCCGCGATCACCACGCCCTCAAAGATCACGTCGACGACGATGAAGGCGCTCGGGCCGCCGAATACGGTGCTGAGCGCCGCCACCGTGATCGCCGCCGCCGATATCGCACCGCGGACGCGGGGATCCTCGGCACGCGAGACGAGCCAGCCGACGGCGCCGGCGGCCGGGAGCACCAGCACGATGATCGCCAGGATGAACCACTCGGTTCGAGTCGGGGATCCGTCGATGTCGATCGTGTGCTTGCCGGTGACGCTGACGACCACGATCGAGAACGCCATCGTCACGGCGAACGCCGCGAGCGCGGGGACGGATCGGTACCAGACCCGTCGCACCAGGGTGCCAGGGCGCAACACGGCGGGCAGGCCGTGTCGGAGAAACCACCGCTCGGCCGCGAGGCGTTGCTCGGAAGCCGGTGTCACCGGGCGCTGCACCTGACGTGCCTGCCGCCGAAGTAGTGCGCTGTCATCGTCGGGCAATCTCATCACGACGTCCGGTCGCCCGCCCGCCTTACGCGCAGCCTCGTGCCATGTTTGGTCGGGCTCCTCGTGGCCTTGTTCCTCGGCCCCTTCGTCGTCCCTCGGTGTTGTTTGGTCGGGCTCCTCGTGGCCTCGGTCCTCGGCCCCTTCGTCGTCCCTCTACGCTGGCTTGTATGCAACGGATCATCGGAACGGAGGTCGAGTACGGCATTTCGTCGCCGTCCGACCCGACCGCGAATCCGATCCTCACTTCGACCCAGGCCGTGCTGGCGTATGCGGCGGCCGCGGGGATCCAGCGGGCAAAGCGCACCCGCTGGGACTACGAGGTGGAATCCCCGCTGCGCGACGCCCGGGGATTCGACCTAAGCCGTGCATCGGGCCCCCCGCCGGTGGTGGACGCCGACGAGGTCGGCGCCGCCAACATGATCCTGACCAATGGCGCGCGTCTCTACGTCGACCACGCCCACCCCGAGTACTCCGCGCCGGAATGCACCGATCCGATGGACGCGGTGATCTGGGACAAGGCGGGCGAGCGGGTGATGGAGGCCGCGGCGCGTCACGTCGCCAGCGTTCCCGGCGCCGCCAAGCTGCAGCTCTACAAGAACAACGTCGACGGCAAGGGCGCGTCGTACGGCTCCCACGAGAACTACCTGATGAGCCGCCAGACGCCGTTCTCGGCGGTCATCGCCGGCCTGACTCCGTTCCTGGTGTCCCGCTCGGTGGTTACCGGGTCCGGGCGCGTCGGTATCGGCCCCTCCGGCGACGAACCCGGCTTCCAGCTCTGCCAGCGCGCCGATTACATCGAGGTCGAGGTCGGCCTGGAGACCACGCTCAAGCGCGGCATCATCAACACCCGCGACGAACCCCACGCCGACGCCGACAAGTACCGGCGGCTGCACGTCATCATCGGCGATGCGAACCTCGCCGAGACCTCGACCTATCTGAAGGTCGGAACGACGGCGCTGGTCCTCGACCTCATCGAGGAGGGGATGGATCTCTCCGACCTGGCGCTGGCCCGGCCGGTGCACGCCGTGCACGTCATCAGCCGGGATCCGTCCTTGCGTGCCACCGTCGCGCTGTCCGACGGCCGCGAACTGACCGGTCTTGCGCTGCAGCGGATCTACCTGGACCGTGTCGCCAAGCTGGTCGACAGCCGCGATCCCGATCCGCGCGCCTCGCACGTCGTCGAGACCTGGGCCAACGTCCTCGACCTGCTCGAGCGTGATCCGATGGAGTGCGCCGACCTGCTGGACTGGCCCGCCAAGCTGCGGTTGCTCGACGGTTTCCGGCACCGCGAGAACCTCGGGTGGTCGGCGCCGCGGTTGCACCTCGTCGACCTGCAGTACTCCGATGTGCGTCTGGACAAGGGCCTGTACAACCGGCTCGTCGCCCGCGGCTCGATGAAGAGACTGGTCACCGAACAACAGGTGCTCGATGCCGTGGACAACCCGCCGACCGACACCCGCGCGTACTTCCGAGGGGAGTGCCTGCGGCGGTTCGGGGCGGACATCGCCGCCGCCAGCTGGGATTCGGTGATCTTCGACCTGGGGGGCGATTCGCTGGTGCGGATTCCCACGCTGGAGCCACTGCGGGGCAGCAAGGCCCATGTCGGGGCCCTGCTTGACTCCGTGGACAGCGCCGCGGAACTCGTCGAACAGCTCACGACCTGATCGAGCTATCCCCAGCAATCTCGCTGCCGACCGGTAGTGTGGGGGGACCGGCGGGCGGGTCAGGGCACGCCCGTAACGGAACAGAACATACGCAGGAGGCAGCGATGGCTCAGGAGCAGACCAAGCGTGGCGGCGGAGGCGGGGAAGACGACGACTCCACCGGCAGCACGGCCGCCGGGCAGGAGCGCCGCGAGAAGCTCGCCGAAGACACCGACGACCTGCTCGACGAGATCGACGACGTCCTGGAGGAGAACGCCGAGGACTTCGTGCGTGCGTACGTCCAGAAGGGCGGCCAGTGACCTGGCCGCACCGCGAACAATCGGCCTTTCCGTCCTCAACATCCGGAGCGTTCAACTCGTTGCCACATGGCCTGTCTAACGGCGGCGTGAACCTGTCGTCGTTCTCCGATTTCCTGCGCCACCAGGCGCCCCATCTGTTGCCGGGTGCCGGGCCGATGCCGACGGACGCGCTGCCGCACGGGACCACGATCGTGGCGTTGAAGTACCCGGGCGGCGTCGTGATGGCCGGTGACCGGCGCGCCACCCAGGGGCACATGATCGCCAGCCGTGACGTGCAGAAGGTCTACATCACCGACGACTACACCGTCACGGGCATCGCGGGGACCGCGGCGATCGCCGTGGAATTCGCCAGGCTGTACGCCGTGGAACTCGAGCACTACGAGAAGATCGAGGGCGTCGCGTTGACGTTCCCCGGCAAGGTCAACCGGTTGGCCACCATGGTCCGCGGCAACCTGGGCGCCGCGCTGCAGGGGTTCGTCGCGCTGCCGTTGCTGGCCGGATACGACCTCGACGATCCGAACCCCGAGGGCGCGGGTCGCATCGTGTCGTTCGATGCCGCAGGCGGATGGAACATCGAGGAAGAGGGTTACCAGTCGGTCGGCTCCGGGTCGATCTTCGCGAAGTCCTCGATGAAGAAGCTCTACTCGCAGGTCGCCGACGCGGACTCCGCGCTGCGGGTCGCGATCGAGGCGCTCTACGACGCCGCCGACGACGACTCCGCGACCGGCGGACCCGATCTGGTGCGCGGCATCTACCCGACCGCGGTGGTGATCGGCGCCGACGGCGCCGTCGACATCGCCGAGCAGCAGATCGCCGCGGTATGTCGTGAGATCATCGAGAGTCGTTCGCGGGCAGATACATTCGGCCCCGACGCCGAGCCTCGAGGTGAGGATTCGTGAGCTTTCCCTATTTCATCTCGCCTGAGCAGGCGATGCGTGAGCGCTCGGAGTTGGCGCGCAAGGGCATCGCCAGGGGGCGCAGTGTCGTCGCGCTGGCCTACGCCGACGGCGTGCTGTTCGTCGCGGAGAACCCGTCGCGGTCCCTGCAGAAGGTCAGCGAACTCTACGACCGGGTCGGCTTCGCCGCCGTCGGGCGCTTCAACGAGTTCAACAACCTGCGCAGCGGCGGCATCAGGTTCGCCGACACCCAGGGCTACGCCTACTCACGCCGCGATGTGACCGGTCGTCAGCTGGCCAACGTCTACGCCCAGACGCTGGGCACCATCTTCACCGAGCAGGCCAAGCCGTACGAGGTGGAGTTGTGCGTGGCCGAGGTCGCCCACTTCGGCGAGACCAAAGCCCCTGAGCTGTACCGCATCACCTACGACGGGTCGATCGCCGACGAACCGCACTTCGTCGTGATGGGTGGTACCACCGAGCCCATCTCGACGGCGCTCAACGAGACCTACGCCGAGAACGCGAGCCTCGCCGACGCGGTGTCCATCGCGGTGGGCGCGCTCAGTGCGGGCGGCAACGGCGCCGAGAAACGTACTTTGGGCCCGGCCACGCTGGAGGTGGCGATCCTCGACGCCAACCGGCCTCGGCGAGCCTTCCGTCGGATCACCGGTGCCGCGCTCGAAGCGGTGCTGCCCCAAGGGGATTCGACCGACGCGTCCGACTCGGCCGACTCGGCCGACTCGGCCGACGCGGGCGATACGGGCGATACTCCAGACTCCTAACGCGGGCTGACACTGCGCTCAGGGCGCAGATCACTCGCAGTTCGTCGCCCTCACTGCAGTCCCGGCGCGAATCCATAGGCGTGTCCGGGTTGACGACGCGTGGCCGAGGATGAATGATCTGTTGCGTATAGCGCGCAATGTTGCGCAGTACGCAACCATCCGCGAATCTCTGTGAAACGGGAGCGGCCGCGCATGCCCAAGGTCGTCGTGATCGGTGCCGGCATCGTCGGCACATCCCTGGCCGATGAACTCACCGCGCGCGGCTGGACCGACGTCACCGTCGTCGACCGCGGGCCGCTGTTCGCCACCGGTGGCTCCACCTCACACGCGCCGGGGCTGGTGTTCCAGACCAACCCGTCGAAGACCATGAGCGCATTCGCCAAGTACACGGTCGAGAAGTTCGGCTCGCTGGGGCATCCGCAGGGGTGGGCATTCAACCCGGTCGGCGGCACACCTGCGCGAGATCGGGATCCCGGTGCGCGTCGACGCCCCTGGAGTGGGAGCCAACCTCGACGACCATGTCGAAGGCCTGGTGTTCTGGGAGGCCGCCAAACCGATGGTGACGAAGTCGACCCAGTGGTGGGAGATCGGGCTGTTCACCACGGTCGACGAGGACGTCGTCCAGCCAGACCAGATGATGCACTACGGCAGTGTGCCCTTCGACATGAACACGCTGCGCCACGGCTACCCGACGACGGACAACGGATTCTGCTTGACGCCCAACGTCACCCAGGGCAGGTCGCGGGGGACGGTGCGGTTGCGCTCACGGGATTTCCGGGACCGGGCACGGGTCGACCCCCGCTATTTCACCGACCCCGAGGGCTACGATGAGCGGATCATGCTCACCGGGGTGAAGCTGGCCCGAACCATCGCCGAGCAGCCGCCGCTGGCCGCCTGGGTGGGCAGGGAGCTGGCGCCGGGACCCGAGGCGACCTCCGACGACGAACTGCTCGACTACATCCACCGATGCCACAACACGGTCTACCACCCGGCGGCGACCGCGCGGATGGGCGCGGCGACGGACCCCATGGCGGTCCTCGACCCGCAGCTGCGCGTCAACCAGTGCGGACGGCTCCCTGATCGACGTCGTCGGGCCGGGAGGGATCTTCGGCTACATGCCGCTGCTGACCGGTGCGGGAATGGATTTCGAGGCGCGCACCACCACGCCGAGCACATTGATCCGGCTGCCGGGTGTCCTGGTCCGGGCCCAGTTCGCCAAACCTGCCGGGTTGGCGTTCCTGGCGTCCACGGGCTGGAATCGCGACTCGACGGATCGGCCCACCATCGCTCCCGCGACCGACGGAAGACCCGTCGCCGAACTCGTCCACGGCGAGGTGCTGACGGTCGGACCGTCCGACCCGGTCCGCGACGTCGTCGTGAGGATGACCGAACACCACGTGTCCTATGCGCTGATCCGGTTGACCGACGGTGGGCTCGGCATCTTCACCGATCGTGACCTGCGCGCCCGGGTCGTTGCCGCCGGGCTACCCGTCGATGTGCCGATCGCCGAGGTGATGAGCGCCCCCGCGCGCACCGTGACCGCCGATCTGACAGCAGACAGCGTGTTGATGGAGATGCTGGAATGCGGCCTGCGGCACATGCCGGTTCTCACCCCGCGCGGAGAGGTCGTCGGCGTCCTCGAAGACGCCGACCTGCTGGCGGCGTCGGCGCGGCAGAGTTTCATGCTCCGCCGGTCGATCGGGCTGGCCACCGACACGGCCGAGTTGCAGCAGGTGGGTCACCGCGTCACCGGCATCGCCGTGGAGCTGTTCCGCAACGGCACGAAGGCGTCCGCGACGAGCGCGATTCTGTCCGTCGTGATCGACAGCCTGGTGCGGCGAGCAGTGGAACTCGTTCTCGCACAGTCGGACAGCCCCGCTCTGGGCGGGTTCGCGTGGCTTACGCTCGGCAGTGTCGCGCGCCGCGAAGCGATGCCGTCGTCCGACGTCGACGTGCACTGTCGTGGCGAGACGACGTCGTCGAGCAGGCCTCGCGGCTCCGTTCGATGGCCTCCGACGTGCATGATCTGCTCGACGGCTGCGGGCTGCCGTCGGACCGCAACGGCGCGACCGCCGCCACGCTCCGGTTCTCGCGGTCCCGGTCGGAATGGCTGCGCGCGGCCCGCGGATGGCTGGACGACCCGCTTCGCGATCGCGGGCTCGTCCTGTCGTCGCTGCTCCTCGACGGGCGCGTGGTCTGGGGAGACGCGAGCCTGCACGCGGTGCCGGACGTGTATCAGCGGGTGCGCGACGAGTATCCGGACGCGTTGCGGTTGCAGCTGTTGAACGCGCTGTCGGGCAAGGTGAAGACCCGTTCGCTGCGGGACGTGGTGTCGCGTCGCGGCGGGACGTTCGACCTGAAGAACCACGCGGTGACACCGATCGTGAACCTTGCCCGCTGGGGCGGATTGGCCGCGGGCGTCACGTCGGCGGGCACGCCGGCGCACTGAGCGAACGTGACGCCCGCACCCTGGGCGACGTGTTCGCGATGCTGCAGCGCCTGCGGTTGGCTCATCAGGTCGAGCAGATCGCCGCGGGTCACACCCCGGGAGACGTCATCACCATGTCGGAGCTGTCGCCGCTGAACCGCAGCCTGCTCGGTGACGGCCTGCGCGAGATCGCCGCAGTGCGGCGGCGGGTCGGCAATGTCGGGTTTCACGGCGTATAGGGTTTTCGACGATGGTCAAGCGAGACGATGCACCCGCCGCCGTGCAGTCGGTCGATCGTGCTCTGCTCGTCCTGGAGATTCTGGCCGGTATGGGCCAGGCGGGTGTCACCGAGATCGCTGACGAGCTCGGTGTCCACAAGTCGACGGTGTCGCGCCTGATCGCGGTCCTGGAAGCGCGAGGCTTCGTCGAGCAGGTGTCCGAGCGCGGCAAGTACCGCCTGGGTTTTGCGGTGTCGCGGCTGGCGCGCGCCGGCAGCGCCCAGCTGGACCTCGCCAGGGTCGGCCAGGACATCTGTGACGGACTCAGCGTCGAAGTGCGTGAGACCGTCAACCTCGCGGTGCTCGACGCTGATCGCATCGTCAACATCGCCGAGGCGATCGGCCCGGCCGAGATCACGTTGCGGACCTGGGTCGGTCAGAGCTGTCCGGCGTACGCGACCTCCAGCGGGAAGGTGCTGCTGGCAGGACTGGATCCCGCCGACGTGCGGTCCAGGCTGGGCGGCGAGTTGAAGTCCTTCACCGACACCACTATGTCCGACCTGCCGGATCTGCAGCGGGAGCTGGCGGGAGTGCGCGACCGCGGATGGGCCAGTGTGTCCGAGGAACTCGAGGTCGGGCTCAACGCCGTGGCCGCACCCGTCTACGACGCAAACTCCCAAGTAGTTGCGGCGCTTAGTGTTTCGGGGCCCGCCTACCGCCTGGGCGAGGAGCGGTTCGAAGAGATCGCGAAGCTGACGATCGCCGCCGCGGACACGATCAGCCGCAGGCTGGGCTGGATCGCGCGCGACTGAGCCACCGGGTAACAGGCCCGGACCCTGGTTGTGGTGACGGCGTTGTCACGCGCTGGAACCAAGACGTTGCAGGGTTTGGGAGTCCCCGGCGATGACGGCCAAGATGGCGCGCCATGCGTCGGACGGGCGGTTGAGCATGCCGCTGTGCGCTTCCCAGCCGAACACCGGCAGGCCGTCGTCGTAACGTCCTGTACGCAGCCGGGTGACCCCGGGCATCTCGTCCGGGTCTGCGCCGTGCGGGCCCGCGGGGATGCCCTGCACGGCCTCGATGAAGTCGCCGGGCGCGGTCATCGAGAATCTCAGCACGTCCGGGTTGCGGTTGTGCCAGTCTCCGGGATCGTCGACACCGACGCCGGCCCCCGCGGCGGCCAGAAACAGTGTGCGGTCCGACGTCAGCCCGAGAACCTCGGCGGTCCCGACGATCGATCCGCCGTACGAATGGCCGATCACCGTGACGGGGACGCCGGGTGGCACGGTGCGGTCGACGTCCTCGCTGAACGCGACCAGTCGGGGTGCCATGTCCGTCGCGTAGCGAGGATCGCCGGCGTTGAGCAGCACTCCCGCGGGGTCGCGAACCTGCGGAAAAGGCCCGCCGAGATAGGTGATCACGGCGACGTCGCCCGCGGTGCCCGACACGAACCGGTGCGCGGTGGCCGTGTTGGCGGCCGAGCCCTCGATGGTGGTGTTCACGCCGGGGACGAGCACCGCGACCGCCCGTGCGGAGGCGAGGTCACCGTTGAGTTCGATCAGCGAGGCCCGACCCGGGTCGAACGCCACGATCTGGCGCTGGATGCGGCCGTGGCCGCCGACAGGATCGTCGATCTCGCCGAGCAGGCCGCGGTAGAACTCGATGCGGCGTCGGGAATTCTCGTCGGCACCGGTTTCGGTGACGATGGCCGAGGCGATGTTCAGGCGATTCGCCGCGACTCGCATCTCCCACGGCACGCCATCGGTGTTGCCGACCTGGCGGGGAAACGAGGTGACCAGGTGGTCGCGCTGCTCTGGGGTCATCGCGGCGATCTGGCCGGCGATGCGGTCCTGGCTCATGCCGGGCCAGGCGTCGACGACTTCGAGAGCCTGCGCCCCTGCGCCTGCGGGAACGGTCGCGCCGGGTGGCGGCGCTTCCCGATCTTGTTCGAACGCCGCGGAGAGGTCCGCCGCGGCGTCGGCGTCGGCGGCGCCGAGGCGCTCGAGGGCAGCGCCGATCCGCGTGCTCAACTCCGCCGCGCGCGACTCCAGCAGGTCCTCGGCGACCTCCTCCGCGCCGCCGGCGAGCAGCACCAACAACGGCCCGGGCCCGGCGCCGACTCCGACCGATCCGTCAACGGCGACGGTGAACCCGTCCCGTTCGGCCTGCTCGACGTGGGAGAGGACGTCGGACCGGGCGGCCGCGATCTGGTGGGCACCGTCCAGCGCGGCCACCGACGCCGAAATCAGAGCGCGTGCCAACGCGCCGGCGTCGGCGGCGATCTGCTGGGCGTCCAGACGCGCCGCATCGGCCGCGGCACCGGTCCAGTAGTCACGACTCTCCGCGGTGTGGGCGACGACGCCGTCGACGAGTTCGGACAACCGGCGGGCGGCCTCGTCGAGGTCTTCGCCCAGGTCACGTAGCGCGTCGGGCCGCCACGCCTGGGCCTGCGAGACGGTCGGCCGGGTCAACGGGAGGCGATCCGCTCGCCGCTGGCGGTGTCGGCGTGCTCGAACGCGTCGGCTGCCCTGCGGGTGGCGCCCGCCCACTCGCGCATCGCGGTGCCGACATCTTCGAGCCGGTCCCGAATTCGGCGGGACGTCACGACCGCGCTCACCGCGGAGCCGCGCAGCCCGTCGGGATGCAGTTCCGGGCAGCGCAAATCGGCGACCTCGGATGCGGCCGCGGAAACCCGGTCGGCGAGGTGGCGCAATCTACCGATATCAACCTGTGCGATTTCCCCCATGGCTCATGCTGGCAGATTCCGGCCCTGGCCTTCCCGGGTTATCCACAGGCCACAGGTCAGCGTCGGCAACGCCGAAGTACGGTACTTGACGGAATTCTCGCCAAATCCGTCACAATCCGTACTTTCGCGCCGTGAGAGCGAGCGTCATCGGGCGTCGTCTGCTCTTCGCGCGAGCGCTCATCGGGTGTCGTCTGCTCTTCGCGCGAGCGCTCATCGGGTGTCGTCTGCTCTTCGCGCGAGCGCTCATCGGCCCCGTCACGCCCCCGCACCCGCAAGCAGCAAGTAGTCTCGATGAGGTGCAGCGACGAATCATGGGCATCGAGACCGAATTCGGTGTCACCTGCACGTTCCACGGCCATCGCCGGCTCAGTCCCGACGAAGTGGCGCGCTATCTGTTCCGGCGGGTCGTGTCGTGGGGGCGTAGCAGCAACGTCTTTCTCCGCAACGGTGCGCGCCTGTACCTCGACGTGGGCAGCCACCCGGAGTACGCGACCGCCGAATGTGACAGCCTCACCCAGTTGGTCACCCACGACCGCGCTGGTGAACGGGTGCTCGAGGACCTGCTCATCGACGCCGAACAGCGCCTCGCCGACGAAGGCATCGGCGGTGACATCTATCTGTTCAAGAACAACACCGACTCCGCGGGCAACTCCTACGGCTGCCACGAGAACTACCTGATCGTGCGCGCAGGCGAGTTCTCCCGCATCTCCGATGTGCTGCTGCCGTTCCTGGTGACCCGCCAGCTCATCTGTGGCGCAGGCAAGGTGCTGCAGACCCCCAAGGCCGCGACGTTCTGCCTGTCGCAACGGGCCGAGCACATCTGGGAGGGCGTGTCGAGCGCGACCACCCGTTCGCGGCCGATCATCAACACCCGGGACGAACCGCACGCCGACGCCGAGAAGTACCGCCGTCTGCACGTCATCGTCGGCGACTCCAACATGAGCGAGTCCACCACGATGCTCAAGGTGGGCTCGGCGTCGTTGGTGCTGGAGATGATCGAAGCCGGGGTCGCGTTCCGCGACTTCTCGCTGGACAACCCGATCCGCGCGATCCGCGAGGTCAGCCATGACCTGACCGGACGGCGGCCGGTGCGGCTGGCCGGGGGCAGGCAGGCCAGCGCGCTGGACATCCAGCGCGAGTACTACGGCCGCGCCGTCGAGTATCTGCAGACCCGGGAACCGAACACGCAGATCCAGCAGGTCGTCGACCTGTGGGGCCGTCAGCTCGACGCCGTCGAGAGCCAGGACTTCGCGAAGGTCGACACGGAGATCGACTGGGTGGTCAAGCGCAAGCTGTTCCAGCGCTACCAGGACCGCTACAACATGGAGCTGTCAGACCCCAAGATCAGCCAGCTCGACCTCGCCTATCACGACATCAAGCGTGGCCGTGGCGTGTTCGATCTGCTGCAGCGCAAGGGTCTGGCGGCGCGCATCACCACCGACGAGGAGATCGAGGCGGCGGTGAACACGCCGCCGCAGACCACCCGGGCGAAGCTGCGCGGAGAGTTCATCAGTGCCGCCCAGGAAGCCGGCCGGGACTTCACCGTCGACTGGGTGCACCTCAAGCTCAACGATCAGGCGCAGCGCACCGTGCTCTGCAAGGACCCGTTCCGGTCGGTTGACGAACGGGTGAAACGGCTCATCGCGAGCATGTGATGCTCAGGCGCGGTGCACCGCTGCCGATTCGCTCCTCGCGTGCGCGGCTGCCGATTCGCTCCTCGCGTGCGCGGACACCGCGTAGTCGCCGCCGGTGAAAGGTTGGCGGTCCCACGTCGCCCAGCGGTCCACCAGTGTCAGGCCCGCCGCGGCAGCCGACTCGTCGTATTGGTTCAGCGTCAACCGATCCTCGCGCAGCTGAAACCCCGCGACCAGGAGTCCGCCGGGCACCAGCAGTGCCGCGAGCTCGGGGATGACGCGGCCTTCTGTGCCGCGTTCCACGAAGATCATCACGTTGCCGGGCAAGGCCACCAGGTCGAACGTCTCGTTCAGATGCGCTCCGGCGTCGACGAGATCCGCCTCGATCCACCGCAGCAGCGGCGCCTTGGCGCGGGCCGCGGTCAGCATTGCCGGGTCGAGGTCGATCCCGGTGACCGAGAAGCCGCGCGCGGCCAGTTCGATCGCCACCCTGCCCGTGCCGCACCCCGCGTCCAGCACCCGGGTCCCCCCGGACTCCCGCAGCAGCGACTCGATCAAATCGGCTTCGCCGTGCACACTGGCCCCGGACGCAGCGAGACTCTGCCAGCGCGCGTCATAATCCTGCCCACGCGGCACGTCGGAGTGCTGCCAGCGGCTGCTCATGACCCTCTATTCTTCGCGCGAGCGTTCATCACTGCCGGAATCCTGTCAGACGCGCGGCAGCGGCCGTCAAACGGGATCGCCGCCGCCCCTTAAGCTCTAAGCCGTGGCGATCTCGAAAGTCGAACGGCTGATGAACCTCGTCATCGCGCTGCTGTCCACGCGGACGTTCATCACCGCCGACCGGATCCGCGAGACCGTCTACGGATACTCCGAGAACGCCAGCGACGAAGCGTTCTCGCGGATGTTCGAGCGCGACAAGAACGAGCTGCGCGACCTGGGCATTCCGCTGGAGACCGGCCGTGTTTCGCAGACCGACCCGACCGAGGGATACCGCATCAGCCGCGAGGCGTACGCGCTGCCCGCGGTCGAGCTGACCGCCGACGAGGCGGCCGCGGTCGCGGTGGCCACGCAGCTGTGGGAATCACCCGAGCTCATCACCGCGACCCAGGGGGCGCTGCTGAAGCTACGCGCCGCCGGGGTCGACGTGGACGCGCCCGACGGTGACGTGACCATCACCTCGACCGCCGCTCTCCCCGGACTGCGCGGTTCGGAGGAGGTTCTCGGAATCCTGTTGGCTGCCATCGACTCCGGCCACGCCGTACAGTTCCCGCACCGGCCGTCGCGCACCGAACCGTACGTCACCCGCACCGTCGAGCCGTGGGGCGTGGTCACCGACCGCGGCCGCTGGTACCTGGTCGGCCACGACCGCGACCGCGACGCGGTCCGCACCTTCCGGCTCTCGCGGATCGGCGCGGAGGTGACACCGATAGGGGAGCCCGGTGCGGTCCGCAGGCCTGCGGGTTTGAACCTGCGCGAGATCGTCGACCGGGTGGTCGGCGACTGGCCTGCGGCCGGGCAGGCCAAAGTCTGGGTTGCCGAAGGACGGGCGACCGCCTTGCGTCGCCGGGCCACCGCCGCGGGTCCACGGACCCTTGCCGGTCGCCCCGGGGAGGAGATCGATTTGGACATCGACATGTTCGACCGGGTGGCGCGCGAGATCGCCAGCTACGGAGCCGACGCGGTGGCACTCGAGCCGGCGTCGCTGCGTGAGGATGTCATCGCGCGGCTGGAAGCACAGGCGGATCGCGCATGACTTGCGAGCGAGTAGCGAAGGCGGATCGCGCATGACTTGCGAGCGAGTAGCGAAGGCGGATCGCGCATGACTTGCGAGCGAGTAGCGAAGGCGGATCGCGCATGACTTGCGAGCGAGTAGCGAAGGCGGATCGCGCATGACAGCAGTGAGCACGCGGCTGGTGCGGCTGCTGAACATGGTGCCGTACTTCCAGGCCAACCCGAGGATCACCTACGCGGAGGCGGCTGCGGATCTCGGCGTCAGCGTCAACCAGCTGCGCGACGACCTCAACCAGCTGTGGATGTGCGGTCTCCCCGGATACGGGCCGGGCGACCTGATCGACTTCGAGTTCTCCGGCGACACCATCGAGGTCACGTTCACCGCAGGCATCGACCGTCCGCTCAGGCTGACCTCGCCGGAGGCGACCGGCGTGCTGGTGGCCTTGCGCGCGCTGCTCGACGTGCCGGGGATGGTGGACCCGGAGGCGGCGCGCAGCGCGATCGCCAAGATCGAATCCGCAACAGGCGAGGCCGGCCACGGCATGGAGGGCGGGGCCGTCGACGAGCCCGCGCCGGCCGAAAGCGAGGCCGCCGCCGCGGTGCGGACCGCGGTGCGCACCGACCGGGCCCTGGCCATCGATTACTACTCGGCGTCACACGATGCGCTGTCCAGTCGTGTGATCGACCCGATCCGGGTCGTCCTGGTCGCCGACCACAGTTATCTGGAGGCGTGGTGCCGGACTGCCGAGGGCGTGCGGCTGTTCCGGCTCGACCGGATCGTCGACGCGAGGGTGCTCGACGAGCCCTCGGTGCCGCCGCCGCCCGCGGTGCAGGCCGGTCCGGACACGTCGCTGTTCGACCCCGACACCGCCGACCCGTCCCTGCCCACCGCGACGCTGATCGTGGAGCGTTCGGCGGCATGGATGTTCGACTACTACCCGCTGCGGGTGGTGCGCGAGTTCCCCGACGGCTCGTGCGAGGCGACGATGACCTACGCCTCTGACCAGTGGATGGCCCGCTTCGTCCTGGGATTCGGCTCGGCCGTGCGGGTGCGCGAGCCCGAGCAGTTGGCCGATCGTGTCCGGCAGGCCGCTGTTGCCGCGCTCGACGCCTATCGGGTCGGTACGACGCAGAACGAGTAGACTCGGCGCAGACGTCTGGAGGTAACCAAATTGGGTGGTCTACAACCCTGGCACTGGGTCATCGTCATCGCTGTGTTCGTGCTGCTCTTCGGTGCCAAGAAGCTCCCGGACGCGGCGCGCTCCCTGGGTAAGTCGATGCGCATCTTCAAGTCCGAGATCAAGGAGATGCAGGCCGACTCCAAGTCGGACGCGCCGACCCAGATCGCGTCGGAGCGGGTCTCGGACTCCGCTGATGGGCCCGCCACGCAGGCGTCCGCCGAACCATCGTCGGACAAGCGCCCGGCCTGACCCGTTCATCTCGCGATTCGCGGGCGCCGCGCCCGCGTCGCGATTTCGCGCGTCTGAGCATCACCTAGGCAGCCTCCGTGCAGATACCCGCATTCCTCAAGAAGCTCGACCCTCGTCGACGACGTTCACGGGTCAATCCCGACGGCACGATGTCGTTGGTCGAACACCTCACCGAACTGCGCGGCAGGCTGCTGATGGCCACGTTCGCCGTCGTGTTGACGACGATCCTTGGGTTCCTCTGGTACACGCACGGGGTTTTCGGGATGCCGAGCCTGGGGGATTGGCTGCGCGGCCCGTACTGCGCGTTACCGGAGTCGGCACGCGCGACCATCGCCCCCGACGGTCAGTGTCGACTGCTGGCCACCGCGCCGTTCGACCAGTTCATGTTGCGGCTCAAGGTCGCGCTGACGGCGGGCATCGTGCTGGCCTGCCCGGTGTGGCTTTACCAGCTGTGGGCGTTCATCACCCCGGGGCTCTACAACAGGGAACGCCGCTTCGCCGTGGTGTTCGTGGGGCTGGGCGCGACGCTGTTCATCGCGGGCGCCGTCCTGGCCTACGTGGTGCTGTCGAAGGCCCTCGAGTTCCTGCTCACCGTCGGCAGCGATGTACAGGTGACGGCGCTGTCCGGTGACCAGTACTTCGGTTTCCTGATCAACCTGCTGCTGGTGTTCGGTATCAGCTTCGAGTTCCCGCTGCTGATCATCATGTTGAACCTCGTCGGTGTCCTCACCTACGAGCGGCTCAGGGCGTGGCGCCGGGGTCTGATCATGGGGCTGTTCATCTTCTGCGCGTTCGCCACGCCCGGCTCGGACCCGTTCTCGATGCTGGCGCTGGCGCTGGCGCTGACCCTGCTCCTGGAGATGGCCATTCAGGTCGCGCGATTCAACGACAGCCGCAAGGCGCGGCGCGCCCGGCTGGCCGAGCTTTCCGACGACGAGGCGGCACCGATCGAGCCGGCCGATCCCCTCGAGGCGCCATCGGCCGTGCCCACTCCGTCGCGGGTCGTGGTCGATGACGAATCCACCTGAGCCACCTGAGCCAGCTGAATCGCAGGGCCCCGCCCTCGACGAGGTCACCGCGTTCGCCTCAAAGCTGCCGTTCACGCTGGACGCCTTCCAGCGCCGCGCCTGTGAGGCGCTGGCCCAGGGCCACGGCGTGCTGGTGTGTGCACCGACCGGTGCGGGCAAGACCGTCGTCGGCGAGTTCGCCGTGCACCTTGCGCTCGCCGCCGGTCGAAAGTGCTTCTACACCACCCCGATCAAGGCGCTGAGCAACCAGAAACACAGCGACCTGGTGCGTCGGTACGGGCCGCAGCGCATCGGCCTGCTCACCGGCGACCAGGCCATCAACGGCGACGCCGACGTCGTGGTGATGACCACCGAGGTCCTTCGCAACATGCTCTACGCGGATTCCCGTGCACTGCAAGGGCTTTCCTACGTGGTGATGGACGAAGTGCACTTCCTGGCCGATCGCATGCGCGGTGCGGTCTGGGAGGAGGTGATCCTGCACCTGTCCGACGACGTTCGCCTGGTGAGCCTGTCCGCGACCGTGAGCAACGCCGAAGAGTTCGGCGGCTGGATCAAGGCCGTCCGCGGCGACACCACGGTGGTGGTCGACGAGCACCGCCCGGTGCCGCTGTGGCAGCACGTCATGGTCGGCAAACGACTACTCGACCTGTTCGACTACCGGGCCTCCGGCCCCGCCAAGCCCGGGCGGGACCTGCTGGTGGACCCGGAACTGTTGCGCCACATCGCGCATCGGCGCGAAGCCGACCGGCTGGCCGACTGGCAGCCGCGCGGCCGTAGCCGGTCGGGCAGGCCGAGCCTGTACCGCACACCCGGGCGGCCGGAGGTGATCAGCGCCCTCGAGCGCGACGGACTGCTGCCCGCCATCACGTTCATCTTCTCCCGGGCGGGATGCGATGCCGCGGTCAAGCAGTGCCTGCGCTCGTCGCTGAGGTTGACCACCGACGAGGAACGCGGCCGGATCGCCGAGATCGTCGACCGGCGCACCGCCGACCTCAACGACTCCGATCTGGTCGTGCTGGACTTCCACGAGTGGCGCGAGGCGCTGCTTCGCGGCCTGGCCGCACACCACGCGGGCATGTTGCCGACCTTCCGCCACACGGTGGAGGAGTTGTTCACCGCCGGATTGGTGAAAGCCGTATTCGCCACGGAGACATTGGCGCTGGGCATCAACATGCCTGCCCGCACCGTGGTGCTGGAGCGGCTGGTGAAGTTCAACGGCGAGCAGCACATGCCGCTGACCCCGGGGGAGTACACCCAGCTCACCGGCCGGGCTGGGCGCCGCGGCATCGACGTGGAGGGCCACGCCGTGGTGCTGTGGAACCCCGACGTGGACCCCGCCGAAGTCGCCGGACTTGCGTCGACACGGACGTTCCCGCTGCGCAGTTCGTTCTCGCCGACCTACAACATGACGATCAACCTGGTGCACCAGATGGGGCCGGAACAGGCGCATCGGCTACTGGAGCGGTCCTTCGCGCAGTACCAGGCCGACCGGTCGGTGGTCGGACTGGTGCGCGGGGTCGAACGCGGCGAACGGCTGCTCGGCGAGCTGGCCACCGAGCTCGGCGGACGCGACGCGGCGATCCTCGACTACGTCCGCCTGCGGGCGCAGATCTCCGAGCGGGAGCGCGCCCAGTCGCGCGCCTCGCGGCTGCAGCGGCGGCAGGCGGCCAACGACGCGTTGACCGCGCTGCGCCGCGGCGACATCATCGCGATCACCCACGGGCGGCACAGCGGCCTGGCCGTCGTCCTCGAGCCTGCGCGCGACGAGGACGATCCGCGACCGCTCGTGCTGTCCGAACACCGGTGGGCGGGCCGGATCTCGTCAGCGGACTACCCGGGTGCCTCGGGTCCGATGGGCACCATGGCGCTGCCCAAACGGGTCGAGCATCGCAATCCGCGGGCCAGGCGCGATCTGGCGTCGGCGTTGCGATCGGCCGCCACGGGCAAGGATCTTCCGTCAGGGCGGGGCCGGAGAAGCGGCCCGCCGCCCGAGCGGGACATCGACCCCGAGTTGGGGTCACTGCGCGAGCGTATGCGTGCCCATCGTGCCCATCAGCTGCCCGACCGGGAAGAGAGGGTGCGTGTCGCCGAGCGCTACCTGAAGATCGAACGCGACAACGAGCAACTGCGTAAGAAGATCGCCGCGGCGACGAACTCGCTGGCCCAGACGTTCGACCGCATCGTGGTGCTGCTCAGCGAGCGCGGGTTCATCGACTCCGGCGGCGACACGCCCGCGGTGACCGATGACGGCAGGCTGCTGGCCCGCATCTACAGCGAAAGCGACCTGCTGGTCGCCGAGTGCCTGCGCACCGGCGTATGGGAGGGGCTCGACGCAGCCGAGCTGGCCGCGGCCCTGTCGTCGGTGCTCTACGAGTCGCGCCGCGACGGAGCCGGCGCAGGTGACGGTTCCGATGTGCCGACGGGCAGATTGCGCCGCGCACTGAATCAGACCCGCAGGTTGTGGACGGAGCTGCGCGCCGATGAGCAGCGGCACCGCATCACGCAGAGCCGCGAACCCGACGACGGCTTCGTCACCGCGATTCACCGTTGGGCGAGCACGGGGGATCTGTCCTCGGCGTTGGCCGCGTCCGACACCGCAGGCAACGGATCCTCGATGTCGGCAGGCGACTTCGTCCGGTGGTGCCGTCAAGTGCTGGACTTGGCCGATCAGGTCCGTAACGCTGCTCCGTCACCGCAATTGCGGGCCACCGCGAAACGCGCAATCAACGACGTTCGGCGCGGCGTCGTAGCTGTTGATGCGGGGTAGGGTGTGGCCAGCAGGCCAGAAACCGGCATATCAGCCGCGGACGACCAAGGAGAGAAATGAGCGGACCGCAGGGATCTGACCCGACGCAGCCATGGCAGGGTCAGCAGCCTGGGCCCGGCGCAGACCAGCCGGCGGCCGAACAGGCCGGCAATCAGGGGTGGCAGCCGCCCTCGGGATCTGAGCAGCCGCAATCCCCGGGAGGTGAGCAGCCGCAGTCGTGGCAGCCGCCCGCCTACACGCCGCAGCAGTATCCGCAGTACCAGCAGCCCACTGCGCAGCCGCCGACCTACGCGCCGCAGCAGTACCCGCAGGGCGAGCAGTACGGCCAGCAGCCGACGGACTACAACCCCGCCGGTTACCCGCCGCCGGGACAGTACGGACAGCCGGGGCAGTACGGCCAGCAGTACGGTCAGCCGGGATACGGCCAGCAACCGGGCCAGTACGGTCAGCAGCCGGGCCAGTACGGTCAGCAGCCGGGTCAGTACGGCCAGTACCCGCAGGGGGGCTACCCCGCGCCGGGTTCGGAGGAAGGCTCGAAGCGTTCGCTGGCCGTCGTCGGCGCCGTGATCGGCCTGCTCGCCGCGGTGATCGTCGCCGTGGTCCTTGTGCTCGGCTTCTGGAAGCCCGGGTTCTTCGTGACGACGAAACTGGACGTCGACGCGGCCCAGAACGGTGTCCAGCAGATCCTCACCGACGAAACCAACGGTTACGGCGCCAAGAACGTCAATGACGTGAAGTGCAACGACGGTGTCAGCCCCACGGTCAAGAAGGGCGACACCTTCAACTGCGAGGTCAGCATCGACGGCACCAAGCGCCAGGTGACGGTGACGTTCCAGGACGACAGCGGCACCTACGAGGTCGGCCGCCCGAAGTAGGTCAACCGGGCAGGCTGTCGAGCGCCTTCTGCAGCCGCCCGATCGACGACGACACGCCGTAGCGTTGCGCGAGTTCGGCGACCTTGCGGGGATGCTCGGCGGCCAGAGGCAGCGCATCGGTCTTCGTGGACATGGTGACGTCGGCGTCGGTCGCCACCTTCACCACCGGTCCTGCCCTGTCGATGTAGTCGGTGGCGGACAACAGCTTGGTGCGCTGCGCCTTGGCGAGCCTGGATTTCGGATCGTGGGCGGCGGCGAGGATCTGCTCGAGCGATCCGTGCTGCGCCAGCAGAGTGGCCGCGGTCTTCTCCCCGATGCCCGACACGCCGGGCAACCCGTCGGAGGGGTCGCCGCGCAGCAGCGCCAGTTCCGCGTACGCGGGCCCCGCCCGATCGACGGGCACGGCGTAATTCTCGGCCACCTCGCGGGGCCCGTACTTCGTCGCCTTGGCCAGTCCGCGGCCGAGATAGAGGACCCGCACCGCGACCGGCTCATCGCGGACCAACTGTAAGAGGTCGCGGTCTCCGCTGACGACCACCACGGGGTCACGGCGTTCCCGGTCAGCGAGCGTGCCCAGCACGTCGTCGGCCTCGGCCTCGGGTGCCCCCGCGGTCGCGATACCGAACGCGTCGAGGATCTCCATGATCATGTCGACCTGCGGGGTCAGCTCGTCGGGCACCTCCTCGACGTCGGGCTCACCCGCGGGGTTCTCTTCTGCGACACGGTGTGCTTTGTAGGACGGGATCAGGTCGACGCGCCACTGCGGACGCCAGTCGTCGTCTCGGCACACCACGAGCCGGTGAGGTCGCTCGCGGGTGATCAGCGTCGCCACGGCGTCGAGGAAACCCCGCAGCGCGTTGACCGGCCGGCCGTCCGGCGCGGTGATCGACGACGGAATCCCGAAGTAGGAGCGAAACCACATGCTGGCGCCGTCGAGGAGGAGCACAGGGGGGTTACTCATGCGCGTCATCCTGCCAGGCACCCGAATCCGGCCACGATTAGCCTGAACGCCATGACCGAAGGACGTTTCAGCTCCGATGTGTACGCCCAGCGCGTGGCCGCGGCCGCGCGCGCTGCCGCCGACGCCGGCCTTGCGGGCCTGGTCATCACCCCCGGCTATGACCTGCGGTATCTGGTGGGGTCGCGCGCGCAGACCTTCGAACGGCTGACCGCGTTGGTGCTGCCGGTGAACGGCGACCCGACGATCGTGGTGCCGCGCCTGGAGCTCGCGTCACTCAAGGACTCTGCGGTGCCCGAACTCGGTGTCGCCGTTCGTGACTGGGTCGACGGCGAGGATCCGTACCGGATCGTGGCGGAGGCGCTGGGCGGAACACCCGTGGCGACCGGGCCGTCTGGACGGTTCGCCGTCGCGGTCACCGACGCGATGCCCGCGCTGCATCTGCTGCCGTTGACCGACGTCCTCGGGGTGCTGCCGGTGTTGGCGACCGACGTGCTGCGCACCCTGCGGATGGTCAAGGATCCCGCGGAGGTCGACGCATTGCGCAAGGCAGGCGCGGCGATCGACCGTGTCCACGCGCGGGTGCCGGAGTTCCTCGCACCCGGGCGAACCGAGGCCGACGTCGCCGCAGACATCGCCGAAGCGATTGTCGCCGAAGGGCATTCGGAGGTGGCATTCATCATCGTCGGCTCGGGCCCGCACGGTGCCGACCCCCACCACGAGTGTTCCGACCGCGAGCTGCGCGCCGGAGACATCGTCGTCGTCGACATCGGCGGCCCTTACGACCCCGGCTACAACTCCGACTCGACCCGCACCTACAGCCTCGGCGAACCCGACCCCGAGGTCGCCCGCCGGTACGCGGTGCTGCAGCGTGCCCAGCGCGCGGCGGTCGAAGCGGTGCGGCCCGGCGTCACCGCCGAACAGGTCGATGCCGCCGCGCGCGACGTGCTCGCCGCGGAGGGTCTGGCGGAGGCGTTCGTGCACCGCACCGGTCACGGAATCGGGTTGTCCGTTCACGAGGAGCCCTACATCGTGGCAGGCAACTCGCTGCCGCTGCAGGAAGGGATGGCGTTCTCGGTGGAGCCGGGCATCTACTTCGCCGGGGAGTGGGGCGCCCGCATCGAGGACATCGTGATCGTCACCGCCGACGGGGCGTTATCGGTGAACAACCGCCCGCACGACCTCGTCGTGGTGCCGGTCGGGGCCGGCGCAGCCTGAAGACTCAGTCCTCGCCGCGGTCCAGCAGATCCGACGAACCCAGCACCCGCTCGACACGGACCTCGATCACCACACGTTTCGGGTTGGGCCGCGGCGTGCGGTAGCGCTGGGCGTACCGCAGTTCGGCGTCGCGAACGGCGTCGATGTCGGTGTGGACCACGGCCTTGCCCTCCAGGGAAAGCCACCGCGCGCCGTCGACCTGGCTGAGCACGGCGACACCGCGCTGGTCGGCGTTGACCGCCTTCTGGGAGCCCCCCGTGGTGATGACCCTGGCGATGTGGGTCTTGGGATCGAAGGTGAACCCGACAGCCACCACATGCGGGGATTGGTCCGACCGAAGCGTGGTCAGCATCGCCAGGTGGCGCTCGGTCAGGAACGCCAATGCATCGTTGGTGAGCTTCGTGGTTGCCTTGCGACCCGATGTAGCCATCGGTGACCACGCTAGCGCAGGACATAATCACAACCGTGAAGGACACGATGGCAGGTCCGCTCGTCGTTTTCGGTGGCCGCAGCGAGATCGGGACCGAGTTGGCGCGGCGGCTGGCCGCCGGCGCCACCGTCGTGCTCGCGGCTCGCCGACCCGACGACCTCGGGGAGCAGATCGCCGCTGTCGAGCAGGTGGGGGCGTCTGCCGTCCACACCGTGCATTTCGACGCTGACGACCTGGCGTCCCACCGCGCCGTCGTCGACGCGATCATCGCGGAGCACGGACCCATCGGCACCGCGGTGCTGGCATTCGGCATTCTCGGGGACCAGGCCCGCGCCGAGAAGGACGCCGCGCACGCCGCAGCAATCGCACACACCGACTACGTGGCCCAGGTCAGCTTGCTGACGGTGCTCGCCGACACGATGCGGTCCGCGGGCCACGGCACCCTTGTCGTGTTCTCGTCGGTGGCCGGGGTCCGGGTGCGTCGGGCCAACTACGTCTACGGGTCGGCCAAAGCGGGCCTGGACGGATTCTGCGCCGGGCTCGCCGACGCGCTGCACGGTTCGGGTGTGCGGTTGCTCCTGGTTAGACCTGGGTTCGTCGTCGGGCGGATGACGCAGGGCATGACGCCCGCGCCGTTCTCCAGCACGCCCGAGCAGGTGGCCGAGGCGACAGCAAGGGCGCTGGGCCGGCGTCACAGCCGCACCGTCTGGGTGCCGTGGATACTGAGGCCGCTGTTCGCCGGGATGAAGATGCTGCCGCAGGGGCTGTGGCGCAGGTTGCCGCGGTGATCGTCGTGGTGGGGATCGGCGCCGACGGCATGGCCGGGCTGTCGCCGGCGTCGCGGGCCGAACTCGAACGGGCGACCGTGGTCTACGGTTCGCCGCGGCAACTCGACCTGCTGGACCAGACCGTGTCCGCGCCCCGGCGGCCTTGGCCGTCGCCGATGCTGCCTGCGTTGCGCACCCTCCTCGACGACGCCGACGGCGACGTGCACGTGGTGGCCAGCGGCGATCCGCTCATGCACGGGGTCGGCAGCACGCTCATCCGGCTCCACGGTCACGACAGGGTCGCGGTGCTGCCGCATGTGTCGTCGGTGACGCTGGCCTGCTCGCGGGTCGGCTGGTCGGTACAGGACACCGAGGTCATCAGCCTGGTCACCGCGGAGCCGTCCACGGCGGTGCGGCGCGGCGGGCAGGCCGTGGTGTTGTCCCGTGACCGGTCGAGTCCCGCCGCACTGGCGCGGTTGTTGGCCGACACCGGCCGCGGTGACTCCGAGCTGACCGTGCTCGAACAGCTCGGGGGGCCAAGGGAGTTGCGTCGTTCGTCCACCGCGCGGGAGTGGGCGGTCCGTCCGCCGGGCGAGGTGGACGACCTCAACGTGATGGCCGTGCGGTATCTGCCCGACGAGCGCCGCTACGCGACACTTCCCGACGACGTGTTCGCCCACGACGGACAGATCACCAAGCAGGCGATGCGCGCGGTCACGCTCGCGGCGCTGGCGCCGCGGCCGGGCGAGCACCTCTGGGACGTCGGCGCGGGCTCGGGAAGCATCGCCGTGGAGTGGTGCCGCAGCGGATCCGGTTGTCGCGCTACCGCGTTCGAACGCGACGAGGCGCGCCGTTCCCGCATCTCCGCAAACGCGATCGCATTCGGCGCACCGGTCGAGGTGAGGCCGGGCGCGCCGGGCTCCTTCGATGTCGCCTCACCACCCGCGGCGATCTTCGTCGGGGGTGGGGTCAGTCAGCCCGGCCTGATGGAAGCCTGCTGGGACAGGCTCCCGGCGGGCGGGCGTCTGGTCGCCAACGTGGTGACCGTGGAGTCCGAAGCTGTGCTCGCACAGTGGTATTCGCGTGTCGGCGGCGAGCTCCGGCGGTTCCAGCACTACAGGGGCGAGGCGGTCGGCACGTTCACCGGATGGCGGCCCGCGATGCCGGTGACCCAGTGGTCGGTGATCAAGCAGCCTGGTGTGACCTGATCAGTTCGATGGCTTCGAGCTCGCGGATGGCGCGGCAGCCGCGGTGCAGCATGGTCAGGATCATCTCGTCGCCTCGCTCGGTGGATGCGGCGAAGGCGAACCCCAACGTGGTGAGCAGCGGGGCCTGCAGGACGCCGAGTCGGTAGTCGTTCCAGCAGGTTTCGGCATCGTAGTCGGTGACGCCGTAGCCGATGAGCGCCGTGTGGTAGCGCTCGACCAGATCACGCTCGACCGTGGGGCGGATCTCGGGCAGCAGGCTCGTGGCGGTGAAATACGCCAGGTCGCGGGTGGGCAGCCCGAGGCCGACGGTCTGCCAGTCGACCACGGTGACCCGGGTGCGATCCGGGTCGAACAGCAGGTTGTCGAGGCGATAGTCGCCGTGCATGAGCGAGAAGCGGTCCGGCTCGGCGAGCAGCCACGGCGTCACCAGGCTCATCGCGGTGGTCAGGGTCTCGCGGTCCTCGTCGCTGACCGACCCGCCGAGTTTGTCCAGAGTGATGTCGGCGGCCGTGACCGCGACGTCACCGAGTCCCTTGGCCGCCTCCGCGTCGCCAGGCTTGGGCATGACGATCGACGGCAGGTCGAACCAGCGCCGGTCGCCCCAGCTGGGGCCGTGCAAGCCGGCCAGCGCCTCGACGGCCAGCGCGGCTTCGGCCGGGCTGCACCCGGCGATCTGATCTCCCTGGACCGCTGGCGCGAGATCGGCGAGAAGCAGCACGAAATCAGCTCCGTCAGAGGAGATCTCGCTGTGGAAGCAGCCCGGCACCGGGATCGCCACGTTGCTCGTGATCGCTGAATAGAAGTCCACCTCGGAGAGGTACCCGAGTGCTACCCGCTCCCGGACCGCATCGTCCTGGGCGGGCAGCTTGACTGCGAAAGTAGCAGGCGCGCTTGCTGGTTCGGGTCCGTCCGGGTACGTCGCCGTGACCCGGTAGGTGGCGCCGGTCTGTCCGGTGCCGATCGCCGTCACGTCGACGTCTCTGACGTCGGTTCCGAGCACCGATCCCAACCATGCGGGAGTGATGTCCTCGGGGCTGCGCGGGATGGTCATGACGTCGCCCTCTTCTGTTCTTCCGGGGTCTGCCCCGGCCTGGCCACATCGACGGTGCCGTAGATGGTGCGCAACCATACGGCCTCGGCGCCCTCGCTCAACTGCTCGCGGGTCAGCGTGCCCCCGAGGGTGTAGCGCTCGAGCAGTCGGTCGTTGAATTCCAGCAGCATGCCGGCGATCACCTCCACCTGCGGACCATCTGGTGCACGCCCGCTGTCACGCTCGGCGGCGATCATCGCCGCGACAGCGGGGACGAAGGTTTCGCGGGCGTCATCCCACACCTGCCGGATCGCCGGGTTGGAGGCCCGTGCGTCGAGCATCGCCTGCAGCAGGTACCGATGGTGTTCGACCGTGTCGAGCAGTGCCTCGACCATGGCGCGGATGCGCCGGTGCGGCGGCTCGGCGGTGCTGGTGAGGATGTCGCTGGCGATGAAGCCGTCCTCGTACATCGGTTCCAGGAGTGCCGCCACAGCGGCCGCCTTGTTCTCGAAGTAGAAGTAGAAGGCCGATCGGGTGACGCCTGCGCGCTTGGTGACGTCGGCGATGTTGATGCCGTCGAAGCCCGACTCGCGCAGGTGGTGGTCCAGTGATTCGAGGATCGCGGTGCGCCGCAGGTCGCTCTTCTGCGGTTGGCGCCGGTCGGTCGGTGACCGTACCGGTAGTCCTCGCTGCACGCGCGACATTAACCCGCAGTTCTGACGACTGTCAACGATGCACGACACGCGTCAACCAGCGATGAGCGCTTGCGCGAAGAGCAGACGATAGCGATGAGCGCTTGCGCGAAGAGCAGACGATAGCGATGAGCGCTTGCGCGAAGAGCAGATCAGCCCTGTGGGTAGTGGCGCGGGGTGAACACCCGGTCGGGGCTGTCCTCGCCACCGGAGTACCACTGTGTCTGCGAGGAGCCGACGATGAGCAGGCACCGCATGTCGACGTCCCGCTGGTCCAGGTCCGCCAGGCGGACCACCGTGATCGTCTCGTTCGGACCCGAGACGTCGCGTCCGATGACGACCGGCGTGCCCGGGTCGCGGTGCTCCAGCAGCAGTTCCTGCATCGCGCCGACCTGCCAGGTCCGCGTCTTCGACGCGGGGTTGTAGATGGCCAGCACCATGTCGGCCTCGGCCGCCGCGGTCAGGCGCGCGGCGATGACCTCCCACGGCTTGAGGCGGTCGGACAACGAGATGACCGCGTAGTCGTGGCCCAGCGGAGCGCCCACCCGGCTCGCCACCGCCTGGGCGGCGGTCATGGCGGGGATCACCCGCACCTCAACACCGGGCCACTGCTTGGCCTCCTCGAGGACCGCGGTGGCCATCGCGAAGACACCGGGGTCACCGGAGGACACGACGGCGACCGTGCGGCCCTGCTCGGCCAGCGTGCACGCCAGCCGGGCGCGCGCCGGCTCGTCGGTGTTGTCGCTGGGATGCCTGCGCTGACGCTCGCGGGTCCCGACCCGGTCCAGGTAGGGCCCGTAACCGATCAGGTCGGTGGCCGCGGCCAGTTCCCGCCGGCTCTGCGGCGTCATCCAGTCGATGTCACCGGGGCCCAGTCCGACGACCGAGACCGATCCGGTGGGCGCCTCGACGCGCTGGCGCCCCACGAGCATCGCCAGGGCGAAGTAGGGGACCGACCCGTCGTCGACGTCGGCGGCAGGCATCACCCGCTGCCTTGCCGTGCTGGCACGTTCGACGTAGAACGCGTCATCCAATCGCCCCGATGCCGAAAGCGCTTTCCGCACGGCGGGGTACGAGCGACCGAGCTTGAGGATGACGGCGGCGTCGGTGTCGGAGAGCCGGCGCTCGAGTTCGTCGGCCGGCAGCGTGCCGGGCAGGATCGTCAGCACCTGGTCACCCTGCACCAGCGGAGTGGCCACCGCGGCCGAGGCTGCGCTGACCGAGGTCACCCCTGGCACGATCACCGCCTCGAACCGCTCGGTCAGGCGGGTGTGCATGTGCATGTAGGAGCTGTAGAACAGGGGATCGCCCTCGGCGAGCAGTGCGACGTCGCGGCCCGCGTCCAGGTGTGCGGCGATCCGCTCGGCGGCCTCACGGTAGAAGTCCTCCATTGCTCCGGCGTAACCGCCGGGGTGGTCGGACACCTCGGTGGTCACCGGGTAGACCAGGTGTTCCTCGATCTGATCGCCCCGCAGGTACGGCTCGGCGATCGAGCGCGCGATGCTGCGTCCGTGGCGCGCGCTGTGATAGGCGACCACATCGGCGGAGCCGATGATCCTGGCGGCTTTGACGGTCACCAGTTCGGGGTCGCCCGGCCCGAGACCGATACCCCACAGGGTTCCTCTGGTTTCGCCGGCGCCGCTCATTCGCGTTCGGCCGCAATCGCGTTGACCGCGGCGGCTGCCATCGCGCTACCGCCGCGACGACCGGTCACCACCAGATAGGACATGCCGCGCGGCTCGTCGATCAGTTCCTGTTTCGACTGCGCCGAGCCGACGAAGCCGACCGGGCCGCCGAGTACCGCCGCCGGGACGGGGGCACCGTCGTCGATGAGCTCGAGCAACCGGAACAGTGCGGTCGGGGCATTGCCGATGGCCAGCACCGCGCCGTCGAGCCGGTCGGCCCACAGGTCGACGGCCGCTGCTGAGCGGGTGCTGCCGAGTTCGGCGGCCAACCCGGGCGCCCTGGCGTCGGCGACGAGGGACACCACGTCGTTGTCGGCAGGCAAGCGCGACCGGGTGATCCCCGCGGCGACCATCGACGAATCGCACAGGATCGGGGCGCCCGCGGCCAGGGCGGTGTGCGCGCGGACGACGACGTCGTCGGTGAACGCGACATGATCAGCGACGTCGACCTGACCGCAGGTGTGGATCAGCCGGACGACCACCCGGGCGACGTCGACGGGGAACCGGGCAAGATCCGCCTCGTCGCGGATCATCGCGAACGACTGCCGATAGATCTCGTCGGCGTCGCGGATGTAGTCGAGCACTCGCTCACCCTACGGGTGGGCGTTGGGCGAGCGAAGCGACGGGAGATGGACACTGCGCGGCCGGTAGCCGTCGCCGGTCGCGATCAGGACCTCACCATGGCCGGGGCTACCGCACGCCCGGTCGCATCCGACGAAGTGACGGTGCCCCGTCGCCGGGTCGGCGACGGCCGCCGCGGCATCGGCGCGGACATCGGCCGCCGACCGCTCACAACCGGTCATTCCGGTACATGCCGACACCGACAGCCACGGCGAGTTGTCGTCGAATACCAGGCCGCGTGGGGCCAGGACCCGCAGCGCCAGGTCGGCGGTGCCCTCGTCGAGGTCGAACAGCAGCACCGACCGCCACGGGGTGAGGGCCATCGGCGCCTCCACCGCCGCGAGGTAGCGCGCGGTTTCGGCGTCCAGAACGCCGAGGGGCACGCCGGCTCCCAGCGTGACCCGCCCGTCGGTCTGCTCGATCCAGCCGACGGGGGGTCTGGTCTGTGCCGGCCACGACGCGCCGGGGGGCGCCATGGCGGTCAGCAGTCCGAGCAACGCCGGCGGATCGTCGAGTTCCTCCACCCGCCAACGCTTTCCGCGAATCTTGAGGAACCGGTCAGCGATCGCCAGCAGCTCGGGGATCACCTCGGCGGCGGTCAGTCGTACGCCGGTGTCACGACCGGCCAGCAGCAGGGCGGCGGTGGATTCATCGAGTGCGTGGACGCCCGCGTCGGCGCCGAGGCCCGAGATGTCGCCGCGACCGTCGTCGATACCGAACAGGAACCGGCCCGGCAGCCGGCTGAGGCCGGGTTCGTGCTGCACCGCGGAATCCAGGGCGGCGACGAGGCCGCGGACGTCCCAGATGCCGCCGCTGCGCCCGGACAGGGGTGAAGCCACGATGTTGCGGACCCGCTCGTGGGTGGGCGACGGCAGCAAACCGGCACCGGAGAGCCGAGCGGCCACGGCGGCCGTGTCCCGCACCCCGCGAATCTGCAGGTTGCCCCGAGACGTCAACTCCAGCGTCGAGTTTCCGGAGTTCATGGCGGCCTGCGCCACCGCCTCCAACTGGGCGGCGCTGATCATCCCGCCCGGCAGTCGCAGCCGGGCCAACTCGCCGTCTGCGGCGTGGTGGGTCTGCAGCGCGCCGGGGCAGGCGTCGTCGTCGCGCACCCTGTCCATCCGTTCACGGTACCCATCGCCGGGGACGCGACGGGCGGCGATCTGCGCTGATGATCCGGCCGGTGTTCGGTGTCGGCCATCATCGACCTCGGACGCCCGATTCCGCGGTGCCGCCCGCACCGTCGGAGTAACGTGTGTCCAGGTCAGGGGGTCAGCCCATGTCGGTCGAGGGCATCGAGCACATGCAGCCGAGGCGCCGGATCAGCGTCGCGATCATCGGTGCGGGCATGTCGGGACTGTGCATGGCGGCCAAGCTGCAGGACGCCGGCGTCGACGAGTTCACGATCTTCGAGAAGGCCGACGAGGTCGGCGGCACCTGGCGCGACAACACCTATCCCGGCCTGACGTGTGACGTCCCGTCGCGGTACTACACCTATTCGTTCCGGCCCAACCCCGAGTGGTCGCACATGCTGCCGCCGGGGCCCGAGATCCAGCAGTACTTCCGTCAGGTCGCCACCGAGCGTGGCCTCCGGCACCACATCCGGTTCGGCACCGACGTCACCGACGCCACATACCGGGACGGCCGATGGTGGGTCACCACCGCTGCCGGAGTGGAGGCGTTCGACGTGCTCGTCACCGCCACCGGCATCCTGCGGATTCCGCGCTACCCCGACATCGAGGGCCTGGACACGTTCGCGGGCCCGATGTTCCACTCGTCGCGCTGGGATCACTCGGTCTCTCTGCCCGACAAGCGGATCGGGCTCATCGGGACCGGCTCGACCGGCGTGCAGATCACCGCGGAGCTGGGAGGTGAAGTCCGGCAGCTCAAGGTGTTCCAGCGTTCCGCACAGTGGATCTGTCCGTGGCCGAATCCGGAGGTGTCGGCGCGGACGAAGGCCGCGATGCGCCGCTGGCCGTGGCTCAACAGCTTCGGGTACTGGTCTGGAGCCGCTTCGTCCGGTCGATCTTCGGTGTGGCGCCGGTGCGTCCCGGCTGGCAACGATGGCTCTACCAGACACAGTGCCGGTGGAATCTCCGTCTTTCCGTGCGTGACCGGGAGCTCAAGGCCAAGCTGACGCCCAGGGACCAGCCGATGTGCAAGCGGATGATCTTCGCCGGGCACTACTACCGGGCGGTGCAGAAACCCGGCGTCGACATCGTCACCGACGCTATCGACTGCATCGAGCCGCGCGGCGTGATCACCGCCGACGGCACGCTGCACGAGGTCGATCTGCTGGTGCTGGCCACCGGTTTCGACGCGCATGCCTACGTGCGGCCGCTGGCGATCACCGGCGAGGACGGTCGCACGCTGGACGAGGTGTGGGCCGATGGGCCCGCGGCGTACCGCTCGGTGGCGGTGCCCGGGTTTCCCAACATGTTCATGCTGATGGGCCCGCACGCGCCGGTCGGCAACGACTCGCTCATCCATGTCGCCGAGAACCAGGTTGATTACGTGATGTGGTGGATCGACCAGTTGCGTGCGGGCCGGATCGTCACCGCCGCACCGACCGAGGCCGCCACGAAGGCCTACAACGACGCGATGAAAGCGGCGATGCCGCAGACGGTCTGGACCACCGGTTGCAGCAGCTGGTACCTCGGCAAGGACGGCCTGCCCGAATTGTTCCCGTGGGCCGCCGACCACTACAAGGAGTTGATGCGGGCACCGCAGGTGACCGATTTCGAGGTCCGCACACCCTGAGTGATGGCGGTCAGACTCGGCGCATCCAGTTCCCTCACGCACACAACGAGCCGTTTCGGCGTTACCGGCGGTACCGTTTGCTTACTGAACCCGTGTCAAACAACGGGATGGTGAAAGGAACGACGATGTTCGCAATCTTGGTTTTGGCAGCAGTGGTCTTCCTGCTCGTCGCGGCGATGGGCATGCACCAGACCTGGTACGGCCGCTGGCACGGCTGATCCGGCCGTAGCCACACGACGGTTCGCGGACGGCGACCGCCTTTCGGCATATCTGCCTCGGCCAGGTTAGCGATCTCGGGCTGCGCGTCATGGGGTACGAATGGTGCGTGCCCGAAACTCCGAGTGTCCCGACCATCCTGTTGCTGTCGACCTCGGACACCGACCTCATCGCCGCGCGAGCCAGTGGCGCGGCCTACCGCTGGGCCAATCCATCGCGGCTGGTCGAGGGCGAACTCGAGGACCTGCTGAGCGGCGCCGACGTCGCAATCGTCCGGATCCTCGGCGGCTACCGGGCGTGGGAGGAAGGCATCGACGCCGTCGTGGCCAGCGGCGTGCCCACTGTGGTGGTCAGCGGTGAGCAGGCCCCCGACGCCGACCTGATGAGCCACTCGACGGTGCCTGCGGGCGTTGCCCTCGAGACACACGTCTACTTCGCGCAGGGCGGTGTCGAGAACCTGCGTCAGTTGCACGCATTCCTGTCGGACACGCTGACGATGACGGGCTTCGGCTTCGCCCGCCCGGCGGCCACCCCGACGTGGGGTGTGCTGGAACGCCAGGGCGCCGCCGCAGCGACCGGTCCACGCATCGCGGTGCTGTACTACCGCGCGCAGCACCTGGCAGGCAACACCGAGTACGTCGAGGCGCTCTGCGACGCCATCGAGGACGCCGGCGGCGTTCCGCTGCCGGTGTACTGTGCGTCGCTGCGCACTGCCGAACCCGAACTGCTCGAATTGCTCGGCACCGCAGGCGCATTGGTGACGACGGTGCTGGCGGCCGGGGGAGCGAACCCCGCCTCGGTCGGCGCGGGCGGCACCGACGACCAATGGAACGTCGCTCACCTTGCCGCGTTGAACGTGCCCATTCTGCAGGGCCTGTGCCTGACGAGTTCGCGAGCGCAGTGGCATTCCAATGACGACGGGATGTCGCCGCTCGACGTCGCCACCCAGGTGGCCGTCCCTGAGTTCGACGGCCGCATCGTCACGGTTCCATTCTCGTTCAAGGAGATCGACGATGAGGGTCTGATCTCCTACGTGCCCGATCGTGAACGTTGCGCCCGTGTCGCCGGGCTCGCCGTGCGGCACGCGCGGCTACGCGGCATAGCGCCTGCCGACAAGCGGGTCGCCCTGGTGTTCTCCGCGTATCCGACCAAGCACGCGCGTATCGGCAATGCCGTCGGATTGGACACGCCAGCCAGTGCGGTGGCGCTGCTGCGGGCGATGCGGGAGGCCGGTTACGACATCGGTGAGGTGCCGGGTGTCGACGCCGAGGATGGCGATGCGCTGGTGCATGCGCTCATCGAGCGCGGCGGGCAGGACCAGGACTGGTTGAGCGAGGGTCAGCTGGTCGGCAACCCGATCCGGTTGTCCGCCAAGGACTATCGGGAGTGGTTCGCCACGCTGCCCGCCGAGCTGACCGACGCGATGGTCGAGCACTGGGGTCCGCCACCGGGTGAGCTGTTCGTCGATCGCACCCGCGATCCCGAGGGCGAGATCGTCATCGCGGCGATGCTGTCGGGCAACGTCGTGATACTCGTCCAGCCCCCGCGCGGGTTCGGCGAGAACCCCGTCGCGATCTACCACGACCCGGACCTGCCGCCGAGCCACCACTATCTCGCCGCATATCGCTGGCTGGACAAGGGTTTCGGCGCCGACGCCGTGGTGCATCTGGGCAAGCACGGAAATCTGGAGTGGCTGCCCGGCAAGACTCTCGGGATGTCCGCGGCATGCGGATCCGATGCCGCCCTCGGCGACCTGCCGTTGATCTACCCGTTCCTGGTCAACGATCCCGGGGAAGGCACGCAGGCGAAGCGCCGTGCGCATGCGGTGCTGGTGGACCATCTCATCCCACCGATGGCACGTGCCGAGACCTACGGCGACATCGCCCGCCTCGAGCAACTTCTCGACGAACACTCGAACATCGCCGCACTCGATCCCGGAAAGCTGCCGGCGATCCGTCAGCAGATCTGGACGCTGATGCGGGCCGCGAAGATGGATCACGACCTGGGCCTGGAGGACCGCCCCGACGAGGACGTGTTCGACGACATGCTTCTGCACGTCGACGGTTGGCTCTGCGAGATCAAGGACGTCCAGATCCGCGACGGCCTGCACGTGCTGGGCCAGGCGCCGGACGGCTCGGTCGAACTCGACCTGGTGCTGGCGATCCTGCGGGCCCGCCAGTTGTTCGGCGGTGAGCAATCAGTGCCCGGCCTGCGTCAGGCACTCGGCCTCGCCGAGGACGGCACGGACAAACGCGGCGCCGTCGACGTCGCGGAGGAGCAGGCGCGCGGCCTGGTGGCCGCGCTGCAGGAAACCGATTGGGACGCCACGGCTGTCGATCGGATCACCGACAACGCCGACGTCGCCGCGGTGTTGCGGTTCGCGGCCGGGGAGGTCGTGCCGCGGCTACGCCAGACCGACTGCGAGATCACCCAGATTCTGCGGGCGCTCGACGGTGGTTTCATCGCCGCGGGTCCGTCGGGCTCGCCGTTGCGTGGCCTGGTGAACGTGCTTCCCACCGGCCGGAACTTCTACTCCGTCGATCCCAAGGCGGTGCCGTCGCGGCTTGCGTGGGAAACCGGTGTGGCCCTTGCGGATTCGCTACTCGAGCGATACCGCACTGACCGCGGGGAGTGGCCGCAGTCGGTCGGACTGTCGGTGTGGGGCACCTCCGCCATGCGCACCGCGGGTGACGACATCGCCGAAGTCCTTGCCCTGCTGGGTGTCCGGCCGGTGTGGGACGACGCGTCGCGCCGCGTCGTCGATCTTCAGGCCATGTCACCGGCGGAGCTGGGCAGGCCACGCATCGACGTCACCGTCCGCATCTCCGGTTTCTTCTGCGACGCCTTCCCGCACGTCGTGACCATGCTCGACGACGCGGTCCGGTTGGTCGCCGGCCTGGACGAGCCGGCCGAGCAGAACTACGTCCGCGCCCACAGCGTGGCCGACCTCGCCGAACACGGTGACCAACGCCGGGCCACCACAAGGATTTTCGGCTCCAAGCCCGGCACCTACGGGGCCGGCCTGCTGCAGCTGATCGACAGCCGCAACTGGCGCGACGACGCTGACCTCGCGCAGGTCTACACCGCCTGGGGCGGGTTCGCCTACGGCCGCGGCCTGGACGGTGCCCCGGCTACCGATGAGATGAACAGGGCCTACCGCCGGATCGCGGTCGCCGCCAAGAACACCGACACCCGCGAGCACGACATCGCCGATTCCGACGACTACTTCCAGTACCACGGCGGCATGATCGCCACCGTGCGCGCCCTGACCGGCAAGGATCCGGTCGCCTACATCGGGGACAACACCCGTCCCGACTCGGTGCGCACCCGGTCGTTGTCGGAGGAGACCACCCGCGTCTTCCGGGCTCGCGTGGTCAATCCGCGATGGATCAACGCGATGCGCAGGCACGGGTACAAGGGCGCCTTCGAGATGGCCGCGACCGTCGACTACCTCTTCGGCTACGACGCCACCGCGGGCGTGATGGCCGATTGGATGTACGAGCGTCTGGCCGGGGAGTACGTGCTCGACGACGAGAATCGCAAGTTCATGGCCGAGTCGAACCCGTGGGCGTTGCACGGAATGGCCGAGCGCCTGCTCGAGGCGGCGGGCCGGGGGATGTGGGACCAACCTGACCCCGCCACGCTGGATGGCTTGAAGCAGGTCCTCCTGGAGACCGAGGGTGACCTCGAAGGCTGAGCGCGACGTGTCGGTGGGGTGTTCTAGCCTGGTGTCATGTTCGAATGTTTGTTCGATGTCGATCCGGAGGCCGGTGAGGCTGCGCTGCGGGATCAGGTCGAGCAGCTCGAACGGTTGAAGTCGGCCGCGGCGGCCGCGCAGGCCCGGGTGACGGCGTTGTGGGCGGCCAAACGCCGCGCCGCTGAACAGGCCGCCGGGGTCTCGGCGCGTCGGCGCGGGATGGGCCTGGCGTCGGAGGTGGCGTTGGCCCGCCACGACGCCCCGACGTGCGGGAACCGGCATCTGGGGTTCGCCCAGGCCCTGGTGCATGAGATGCCGCACACCCTCGCCGCCCTGGAATCCGGGGTGCTCTCGGAATGGCGGGCCACCCTGATCGTCAAACAATCAGCCTGCCTGTCGGTCAAGCATCGCCGGGCGTTGGACGCCGAACTGTGCGCCGACGTCTTCAAACTGGCGGGCTGGGGTAACGATCGGGTGGAGGCCGAGGCCAAGAGGATCGCCGCCCGCCTGGACGCCGCGGCGGTGGTGGCCCGTACAGCCAAAGCCGCCGCCGACCGCGGGGTGTGGATCCGCCCGGCCCCCGACACCATGACCTATCTGACCATCCTGTTGCCTGTGCAGCAGGGGGTGGCGGCGTACGCCGCGCTGCGGCGTGAGGCCGACGTGAGCTGTGATGGGCGGTCGCGGGGTCAGGTGATGGCCGACACCGCCTACCAACGCCTCACCGGCCGCCCCGCCGAGCAACCCGTGCCGGTGGCGTTGAACCTGGTGATGGCCGACACCACCCTGGCCGGCGACGATCACGAACCCGCCTGGCTGGCGGGCTTCGGGCCCATCCCGGCGGGGTTCGCCCGCCGACTCACCGGCGACGCGGTCGCCGACAAGGCGGTCAAGGCGACGTTGCGGCGGCTCTACCGGCACCCGAAGTCGGGGCAGTTGGTGGCCATGGAATCGAAAGCCCGAATCTTCCCGAAAGCACTGGCCGCCTTCATCCGGTTGCGCGATCAGCGGTGCCGGACCCCGTTCTGCGACGCCCCGATCCGCCACCACGACCACGCCACCCCCGACCGCGACGGCGGGCCCACCAGCGCGCTCAACGGGTTGGGCAAGTGCGAAGCCTGCAACTACGCCAAAGAAGCCCCCGGCTGGACCGTCACCACCACCGACACCGACGGCGAACACCACGCCGAATACCGCACCCCCACCGGGGCGGTCTACCACTCCACCGCCCCACCACTACCCGGGCCACCAATCCGACGACAAGTCAGCCTCATCGAAGGCCGACTCAGCATCGACCTCGTCACCTTCGACGCCGCCTGACGTAGGCGTCGAGCAGGTCGGCGGCTCGGCCGTGGCGGCTACATTGGCCACATGACCGCCTCCTTCACCGACATCGCCGGATCCGAGTACATCCTGCTGACCACGTTCACCAAGGACGGACGGCCCAAGCCGACGGCGATCTGGGCAGTCGTCGACGGTGATCGCCTGATCGCGATCACCCAAGAGCAGTCCTGGAAGGTCAAGCGCATCCGCAACACCCCGCGGGTGACCATCGCCGAGTGCGATCGCAGCGGCAAGCCCAAGGGCGAGGCGGTCGAGGCGACCGTGACCATCCTGGACAAGTCGGCCAACGGCGCCACCTATGACGCCCTCGGCAAGCGGTATGGCCTGCTGGGCAAGACGTTCAACTTCTTCTCCAAACTGCGCGGCGGCATGGAGAAGAACGTCACGATCGAACTGAGGGCGGTGAACTGATCATGGCGCCCACCTTCGGAGACGTCTATCGCGAGAAGTATCTGCTGCTGAGACGTTCACCAAGGACGGGCGGCCCAAGCCCACGCCCGTGTGGGGCGTGCCCGACGGCGACAAGCTCCTGATAAGCACCGACGACGGTTCCTGGAAGACCAAGCGCATCAACAACACTCCACGGGTGACGATCCAGAAGTGCGGCGTGCTGGGCAAGCCCAAGGGCGAACCCGTCGAGGCGGTGGCCCGCAACCTGCCGAAATCCGAGACCCGGCGGGTGTTCGACATGGTGACCAGGCGCTACTGGTGGCACGCGTGGTGGTGGGTTCCGCAGGCACGGCTACGCGGTGGAGTCGACAAGGTGCACGCCGCCATCGAGGTCCGACCCGTGCAAGCAGGAGACCCGCAGTAGGAACCTGGAGCGCCGCCCAGGCGTTGGGTGACTATGGCAATGCGGCTGTTCCTGGTCTACGCGGTGGTCGAGCTGGCCGTCCTGGTGGCGCTGGCATCGACGATCGGTTTCGGATGGACCGTGCTGCTGGTGGCGGGAACGTTCCTGGTCGGCCTCGCGCTGGCGGGCTCACAGGTGCGCCGCCACCTCCGGCGGCTGCGGTCCGGGTTGACCGCGTCCACTGCTCAAGGGGCGGTCACCGACAGCGTGCTCGTCGCCCTCGGTACGGTGCTCGTCGTGATACCAGGCCTGGCCAGCTCCGTTCTCGGCGCGCTGCTGTTGCTGCCGCCCACCCGTGCGGTCGCACGCCCGATGGTCACCGCGATGGCGGCCCGGCGTGCGCCGTTGATCGTCGGGGTCAGCACCGTCGGCAGTGCCGCGGCGGGCGCCCGGAGGGGTTACCACCCTCAACCCGGGCGCGGTGACTACATCGACGGGGAGGTCCTAGACGTCACCGACGTCACCGACGTCACCGACGTCACCGACGTCACCGACGTCACCGACGTCACCGACGTCACCGACGTGACGCCCGTCGACCAGCCCCGACTTCCGGAGTGACCGCCACCACCCTTCTGCTCAACGGACGGGTGCACAGCCCGGCCATGCCCGATGCGACCGCGATGGCGGTACGGGACGGGGTCGTCGCCTGGCTCGGCAGCGACGACGTCGGCCGCGCACAGTTCTCCGACGCGGAGGTGACCGACCTCGCCGGTGCGTTCGTCGCCCCGGCGTTCGTCGACAGCCATGTCCACATCACCGCGACCGGGCTGACGCTGACAGGGCTCGACCTGCGCAACGCGACGTCGCCGCGGCACTGCCTCGACCTGCTCGGCGCGTTCGCGCGGGCCCATCCCGACGGCGTGATCTGGGCACACGGCTGGGACGAGTCGGGATGGCCGGGTCGCACGGCGCCGAGCAGAGCCGATGTGGATGCCGTCGTCGGCGACAGGCCCGCGTATCTGGCCCGTGTCGACGTGCACTCGGCGATCGCATCGACAGCGCTGCGGCGCCGCGCCACCGGGCTCGACACGGCCGCAGGCTTCGACGACCAGGGACCGCTGACCGCCGACGCGCACCACCTGGTGCGCCGGGCCGCCCGCGACGGTCTGTCCGCCGGGCAGCGCCGGGACGCCCGGCAGGCCGCGCTCGATGCGGCGGCCGCCTCGGGTATCGCGGCTGTCCACGAGTGCGCCGGTCCGGAGATCGGCGGCCTCGACGACTGGCGCGAACTCCACGCCCTCCACCATGGCGTCGAGGTCATCGGGTACTGGGGTGAACACGTCACCACCGCCGAACAGGCACGTGACCTGATCGCAGACACCGACGCCCGCGGGCTGGCCGGTGACCTGTTCGTCGACGGTGCGCTGGGCTCGCGCACCGCATGGCTGCACGAGCCCTACACCGACGCGTCCGAGGGCTGCGCGGCGCCGACCGGCAACCGCTACCTCACCGGCGACGAGATCACCGCCCATCTGGCGGCGTGCACCGAGGCGGGCATTACCGCGGGCTTCCACGTGATCGGCGACGCGGCCGTCTCGGCCGTGGTGGCAGCGCTGGAGACCGTCGTGGAGCGCTTCGGCCGGGTCGCCGTGGCGGCGTTGGGCCACCGCCTGGAGCACCTGGAGATGGTGACCGCCGAGCAGGCGGCCAAGCTCGGCAGCTGGGGCGTCATCGCCGGCGTGCAACCCAAATTCGATGCGTTGTGGGGCGGTGAGACCGGCATGTACGCCCAACGCCTCGGCGTCGAGCGGGCCCGTGGGTTGAACCCGTTTGCGCTGTTAGCATCCCAAGGCGTGCCACTCGCCTTCGGCTCCGACACCCCCGTGACCGACATGAACCCATGGGCCACAGTCCGCGCGGCGACGACCCACCGCACTCCCGGCAGCGCCATCTCGGCGCGAGCGGCGTTCGCGGCCGCAACCCGCGGGGCGTGGCGCGCCTGCGGGGTCCGTGACGGCGTGACGGGCACCCTCGTTCCCGGCGCGCCGGCCTCCTACGCGATCTGGGAGGCCTTCGGGGGAGAAGATGCGTTCGATGTCAGCGCCCCCGCCGACGCGGTGCAGCGGTGGTCCACCGATCCGCGCTCCCGAGTGCCGGTGCTGCCCCGCCTCGATGGCCGGCTCCCGCGGTGTCGGCAGACCGTGCACCGAGGCGCGGTCATCCATGGCTGACGTCGACCTCGAATCCGACCGCGGCGACGCCACGGGACCGGACACCGCGTCGCGGTCGAGGCTCGAGCGCCTCGGCCGGGCTCTGCTGGACCGATTGCCCGTGCTCTCGGTGACGATCGTCGCCGGCCTCGCGTTGTGTGTCAGCTTCCCGCCGTTCGGCTGGTGGTACGCGGCCATCCTGGCGTTCGCACTGCTGGGCTGGGTGCTAACCCGGCCCGCCACGACGGCCGCAGGGGGGCTGGGGTACGGCCTGCTGTTCGGCCTGGTCTTCTACGTGCCGTTGTTGCCGTGGATCAGCGGGCTGGTCGGAGCGCTGCCGTGGCTGGCTCTGAGCTTGACCGAAGCGCTGTTCCCGGCGCTGCTCGGACTGGTCGCGGTGCTCGTTCGCCGGCTACCCGGCTGGCCGCTGTGGTTCGCGGGACTGTGGTCGGCCCAGGAGTGGCTCAAGGCGACGGTGCCCTTCGGCGGCTTCCCGTGGGGTGTGGTGGGGTTCTCCCAGACCGAAAGCCCGGTGCTGCCGCTGGCCTCCCTCGGGGGAGCGCCGCTGGTGTCGTTCGCGGTGGTGTTGCTCGGGTTCAGCGTGGCGGCGATGACTTTGGAGGTCATCCGTTGGTGGCGGGCCGATGCCGCGGCCCGCGCCGCTGCGCCGCCCGCGGTCGTGCTTCCGGGCCTGTGCATCAGCCTGGTTCTGTTGTCGACGGCGCTCGCCTGGCCCGACGTCCGTAAGGCCGGTGCGGGGGCGGGCGACGACCCGCTGGTCACGGTGGCGGCGGTGCAGGGCAATGTGCCGCGCCTCGGCCTGGAGTTCAACGCCCAACGGCGCGCGGTCCTCGACAACCACGTGCGCGAGACGTTGCGGCTGGCCGAGGACGTGCGGGCGGGCCGCGCACCGCAACCGATGTTCGTCATCTGGCCGGAGAACTCCTCGGACATCGACCCGTTGGCCAATCCGGATGCCGGCCAGCAGATCGCGACCGCCGCCGCGGCGATCGACGCGCCCATCCTGGTCGGCGGTGTGGTCGCCGCCCCGGGTCACTCGAGGGACAACCCGGTGTCGACCAACTCGGTGATCGTCTGGAACCCCGAGACCGGACCGGCGGACCGCCACGACAAGCAGATCGTGCAGCCTTTCGGGGAGTACCTGCCTTTCAGAAGCTTCTTCAGCCGCCTGTCGCCCTACGCGGACCGGGCCGGCTACTTCGTCCCGGGGCAGGGCAGCGGTGTGGTGCGCGCCGCCGGCGTGCCGGTCGGAATCACCACCTGCTGGGAGGTCATCTTCGACCGCGCGGCGCGGGAATCGGTGCGCAACGGCGCCCAGGTCTTGGCGGTGCCGTCCAACAACGCCACCTTCGACGAGGCGATGAGCGAGCAGCAGCTGGCGTTCGGCAGGCTGCGCGCGGTCGAGCACGATCGTTACGTGGTCGTCGCCGGCACCGTCGGGATCAGCGCCGTCATCGCTCCCGACGGTCGCGAGCTGGCCCGTACCGAGTTCTTCGAGCCGGCCTACCTCGACCAGCAGATCCGCTTGAAGACCGCACTGACACCGGCCACCCGCTTCGGTCCGATCGTCGAGGCCGTCCTCGTCGGCATCGGTCTCGCGGGTCTACTCGGCGCGATACTGCACAATGGATCATTCGTGCCCGCAAGATCGAGGGGTCGGCGATGGACGACCGACGACGGCAAAGGAGCCACATGAGCGCCTCCGGTGGCATGCCCGCTGAGCGTCCCAGCGACCGCACGCTGGTCATCATCCCCACCTACAACGAGCGCGAGAACATCCCGCTCATCGTTTCCCGGGTGCACGCCGCGGCGCCCGACGTACACGCCCTCATCGTCGACGACGGCAGCCCCGACGGCACCGGGGAGCTGGCCGACGAGCTCGCCTTCGCCGACCCGGACCGCGTCCACGTGATGCACCGATCTTCGAAGGAAGGCCTCGGCGCGGCATACCTCGCGGGCTTCGCGTGGGGGCTGAACCGCGAGTACTCGGTGCTGGTCGAGATGGATGCCGACGGCAGTCACGCGCCCGAGGAGCTTCACCGCCTTCTGGACGCCATCGACGCCGGCGCGGACGTGGTGATCGGCTCGCGTTATGTCGACGGCGGCGCCGTGCGCAACTGGCCGCGGCGTCGGCTCGTCCTGTCTCGTACCGCGAACGGGTACTCGCGCATCCTGCTCGGCGTCGACATCCACGACATCACCGCCGGCTACCGCGCCTACCGACGCGAAGTGCTGGAGAAGATCGATCTCGCCGCGGTTGATTCCAAGGGTTACGGATTCCAGGTGGATCTCACGTGGCGCTCGATCAACGCCGGATTCACCGTCGTCGAGGTGCCGATCACATTCGCCGAGCGCGAGCACGGTGTCTCGAAGATGGATGGGTCCACCATCCGGGAGGCGATCGTCAAGGTCGCGCAGTGGGGAGTGCGGGCCCGCATCGACCGGGCACGCGGCTCAGCCCGTTGACCGGGCGCAGCTGAACCCCAGGACCGGCGGCGGTCAGCTGCCGCGGCGCCGCGTCTTGATGATGTCGAGCCGCTCCTTGAGCAATTCGTCGAGTTCCTCGACCGAACGCCGCTCCAACAGCATGTCCCAGTGGGTGCGCGGCGGCTTGACCTTCTTCGGTTCCGGGACGTCGCCCTCGATCAGGGTGCCTTCCAGACCGTTGCGGCACAGCCAGGTGCCGGGAATCTCGGCGTCGTCGGCGAACGGAACGTCGAACTCCTCGCCGTTGTCGGTGCGGTACCGGGCGACCTGACGCGGCGCCAAGTCGTGGTTGCGGTCCGTCTCGTAGCTCACGGCTCCGAGGCGGCTGCCTCTCAAGACACGATCAGCCATCGTCAACTCCTAAATAAACGCAATTCGTCCGGGGTTTCAACGCAGAGGTCCCTCGTAGAGTTCCCGACGCGACCTCCCATGCTACCGGGATCGGTGCGGCCCGCGGTTTACAGTCGGCACGTGACCGCTGTGACGCCTCAGGCACCGCCCAGCGCTACCCGGACGCGGCCCCAGAGCTGCCGATGGTGCGGCCGCGACGTCGCCGCCACCGGACTGGGCAGACGCAGGCAATACTGCAGGCAATCCTGCCGCCAGCGCGCCTACGAGCAGCGCGCCCTGATGAGGGGCACGGCCGTGCCCGAGGACGCGGTGGTCCTCACCGCAGAGGAGGCCGCCCAACTGTCCGACCGGGTGTATCAGGTCAGGTGCGCCGCCGAGGACATGGCGACCGCGATCGAGGAAGGCGCGGACCGCGACGAGCTCCGCGAACTCTGCGACGCGCTGATGCAGGTGGCACTGGCAGCAGACGGCTGGCGGTAGCGCCGGTCGGCGGTACGCTTAGCGCGATCTGTCCGCCTTCTACGGTCTTCGAGGGTTCTGGTGACTTGTGTCCAGCGCTGAGTCATCCCCGTCGTCATCCCCGTCATCCCCGTCCTCGCCGTCGGTGTGGCGGTGAGACGACTTCACCCTCGACACCGCCCGCTACGAGCTGCGTTCCGGTCAGACCGTGATCCGGGTCGAGCCCCAGGTGTTCGACGTGCTGACCCAGTTGATCACCAACCACGAGCGGTTCCTCAGCAAGGAGGAACTGTTCGACAGCGTCTGGGGTGGCCGGTTCGTCGGGGAGGCGGCACTGACGAGCCGCATCAAAGCCGCCAGGCGCGCACTCGGCGACGACGGAGAGTCCCAGCGCTACATCCGCACCGTGCGCGGGCGCGGCTACCAGTTCGTCGGCACCCTGCGCACGGAACCGCAGCAGGCGCAGCAGGTGCAGGAGGCGCCCGCGACGCCCGAACCCGAACTGCCGCGCCAGCACATCGCGTTCTGTCGTGCGGCCGACGGTGTGCGTCTCGCCTATGCCGTCGCGGGGGACGGCCCGCCGCTGGTGCGTGCGGCGAACTGGATGACACACCTCGGCTACGACACCGAGAGCCCGGTGTGGCGGCACTGGGTACGTGATATGTCGATGCACCACAAGTTCATTCGCTACGACGAGCGCGGCTGCGGGCTTTCGGATTGGGACGCCGCGGATTTCACGTTCGAAGACTGGGTCGCCGACCTGGAATCGGTGGTCGAGGCACTCGGGTTGGAGCGGTTCCCGCTGCTGGGTGTGTCCCAGGGCGGTGCGGTGGCAGTCGCGTACGCGGCCCGCCATCCGGAGCGGGTGTCCCGGCTGGTGCTGTCGGGAGCCTACGCGCGCGGTCGCTTGGTGCGGGCGTTGACCGAAGATGAAAAGCGTGCTGCCGCACTTGATCTCGAGCTGGCACGGGTCGGTTGGGGGCGCGACGACCCGGCGTTCCGGCAGGTGTTCGCCGCCCAGTTCCTGCCCGACGGCACCCGCGCCGAGTGGGCGGCCTTCGACCAGTTGCAGCGGCGCACCACGTCCCCGGAGAACGCGGTGCGGTTCCTGGAACAGTTCGCGCGCATCGATGTTCGTGATCAGGCCGGCCAGGTGCAGTGCCCGACGCTGATCCTGCACTCCCGCGACGACCACCGTGTCCCGATGCGCTACGGCGAGGAGTTGGCCGCGCTGATCCCGGATTCGCACCTGGTGGCGCTGTCGAGCAACAATCACCTGCTGACGGCGACCGAGCCGGCGTGGCGCGTGTTCTGTGACGAGGTCGAGGCCTTCCTGGCCGGCTGAGCCTGCCGCACGGTCGATCTCCACACAATCTCCACGCAATCTTCATGCACCGACCTGCGCCCGCGTCCATGCTGCTCACATGAGAAAACACACCCGACCACTGCTCGTGGGAATCAGCGCGTTCGTCGCGTTGGGCACATTGTCCGGCTGCTCCGGCGGCTCATCGACCGAAGCGACATCACCGTCGCAGCCCGCGCCGACGACGTCGGCCGAGGCGCGGGTGCCCGAATCGGCGCGATACATGGCCGACATGGTCGCCGCCGACGGCAAGACCATGACGATCGGCATCAGCGTCGACGGCGCCGAGATCGCCGCGTACGCATGCAACGGAACCGACGACGAGGCGTGGTTCTTCGGCAACCAGACCGACGGCAAGATCGACGTCAAATCCAGGTTCCGCGACACCCTGCAGGCCGAGTTCGACGGCGACACCGTCAGCGGTGAGGTGACGATGAACGAGGTCGACTACGACTTCACCGCCAACGCGGTGTCCGGCGTGGCCGGCATGTACACCGCCGAGTCCGGCGGCGTGCGCGCCTCCTGGGTGGTGCGCCCGGACGGGACGGCGACGGGAGTTCAGTTCAGCGGCTTTCCCGAAGGCGACCGCAACTTCGACCCGTTCAATCTGGACGGACTGACCGACTTCCAGGTCCGCGACGACGTCCGCAACAAGCGCAGGCTCGGACCTGCGGGGCCGATCGAATTCCCGCAGGGCAGGCCGCAGTCGAGCATCAACGGTGTGCCGGTGTCACCGACGCTGGTCACCGGCACGTTCCGGCTGGGCTGAGGCGCCGGGTTCGCGTCACGGCGAACCAAACCCTTCAGCGCCCGGGTCGGGGGGTCGTAGCGTCCCCCGACCTGGCCGCGCCACCGGTGCAGGCCGCCACCGCAGCGACAGGCCGCTGGGCGCACCGCAAATGGGCGCTGATCCGGCTGGCATCCCCGTCGCGCTCCTTGCGTTGTGGCTACCCGCACCTCGAGGAGGCGTATTGGTTCGCCGAGGGCGTGTTGCCCATCCTGAAACGCAAAGAGGTCGCCTGACCGCCCGATTGACGGTAAAGCTGAGGCGTGGAGGAATGGTTCGAACGCAGTCCGTTCGTCGGGTTCGTCCCGTGGATCATCTACTGGGTCGTCGCCGACGGACCGAGCACGTGGATGTTCGGTGCCGTCTGCGCGGTGATCGCCGCACTGATCATGGGGGTTTCCGCGGGCTTCGGTGGGCTGCGACTGCTTGACATCGTCACGGTGGTGTTCTTCACCGGCGTGACGATCGCGGGGATGATCGTGGGCGCCGCGGACCGCGACTGGATGGACACCTACGCAACCGCGCTGTCCAGTGGCGCCCTGGCGCTGATGGCGCTTGGTTCGTTGGCATTCGTGCCGTTCACTGCGCAGTACGCCCCGCCGTCCGCGCCGCGCCAGCAGTGGGAGGAAGCGGCGTTCCGTCGCACCAACCAGGTTCTGACACTGATGTGGGCGTTGGTGTTCGCCCTCATCGCGGTCCTCGGCTACGTCGCCGTCGCGTCTCCGTCGACGGTCCACTGGACCAAGGCCGTGATCCCGGTGGTGGTGATCGTCGGTGCGATCGGCATGACCCAGACATACCCCCACAAGGCGAAGGAGCGGGCGCGCCCCGAAGCCACCTGAAGCGCTACTATCTGCGTATGAATGCAGATAACGAACTCTGCGCCCGGAGGCTGGCCGACGAACAGGCCGATCTCGTCGTCGAGGTCTTCCGGATGCTCGCCGACGCCACCCGCGTGCAGCTGCTGTGGGCTCTCGCCGATCGCGAGCTGTCGGTCAACGACCTGGCCACACACGTCAAGAAGCCCGCACCGTCGGTGTCCCAGCACCTTGCGAAACTGCGGATGGCCAGGCTCGTGCGCACCCGGCGCGAGGGCACGCAGGTGTTCTACCGACTCGAGAACGACCATGTCCGCCAGCTCGTCACCGACGCCGTCCACAACGCCGAACATGCCGGTGGCGCCCCCGCCCATCACTTGGACGGCGGCAGACTGCGGGTGCTGCACGACGAGGTCCTGGGCCGATGAGCGACCATCACCACCACCGGACCCCGCACAGCCATGACCATGCCGACCGTGTCGACGCCGCCCTGCGTGACAGTCGCCACGGTATCCGCGCCGTCAAGACCAGCCTCGTCATCCTCGGCGTCACCGCCGTCGCGCAGCTGGCCATCGTCGCGGTATCGGGTTCGGTGGCGCTTTTCGCCGACACCGTGCACAACTTCTCCGACGCCCTGACCGCGGTCCCGCTGTGGATCGCGTTCGCCATGAGCCGACGCGCCGCGACGTCGCGCTACACCTATGGTTTCGGCCGGGTCGAGGACCTCGCCGGCTTGTTCATCCTCGCGATGATCGCGCTGTCCGCGCTGGTCGCCGCCGTCGAATCCGTCCGCCGGCTGATCGATCCCGTCCCGCTGACGCATCTGCCATGGGTGGCTGCTGCCGGGGTGATCGGGTTCATCGGTAACGAAGCGGTCGCCCTGTACCGCATCCGCGTCGGGAAGCGCATCGGTTCAGCCGCGCTCCGGGCCGACGGGATGCACGCTCGCGCCGACGGACTGACGTCGCTGGCCGTGGTCGGCGGAGCCATCGGTACCGCGATGGGGTTCCCCGCCGCCGACCCGATCATCGGGCTGCTCATCGCCGGTGCCATCGGCATGGTCCTCGTGGCCGCCGCCCGCGACGTGTTCGGTAGGTTGCTCGACCGTGTCGACCCCGGCCTCGTCGAGACCGCCCGGCGTGTGTTGGCCGGACGGCCGGGGGTCCGGTCCGTCCGGCGGGTCAGGATGCGCTGGGTAGGCCATCGGCTCGAGGCCGACGCCGAACTCGACGTAGACCCGGAACTGAGTCTCCGCGACGCACACTCGGTCGCACACGATGCCGAACACGAACTCGCACACGCCATTCCGAAGCTGGCCGCAGCAGTCGTCCACGCCTACCCGGGCCATGGGTCCGCGCTCAGCAGCTGAACGTGGGCCCGGCCCCCGGCGGAGGGGTCACCGGCTGCAGGCAGCCGAACGGCACGACCTCGTCGGCGCTGATCCATGCCGCCGTGCGATGCGCGTAGTTCACACAGAGCAGGCCCGCGGCGTCACTGCGGCACCGGTAGTCACCGAATGCCAGCGACTGGCCCTCGGTGAGTCGCGCGCCGATGCCCTTGACGAACGGGCCGGGATCTCCGTGCAGCGAGCCCACCTGCATGCTGGCCCCGGGGTAATCGATCCAGCCCGCTTTCCACTCGCCCTCGACCCCCTCGGGGCGGGGCGCGGGGGCGTCGAGATCGAGCAGACAGATCAGGCCGCCGCTGCTCAGGGCCTCATCGGTGATGCACTGGGTCGTGCCGCCAGAGGCTCCGGAAGGTGCGGTGAATGCGATGTCGTCACCGAGACGGGTGGTGACGCCGTCGAGGTAGGCCTCGTGATACGCGTCCGGGTCGGCAGGCGAGCCCGCCTCGGCCCACGCGATCACCTCGCCGATCGGAGCCCCCGCGCCCGGCGGTGCGCCCGCCGAGGGGGAGGGTCGCGGTGGTACGTCGGTTGTCACCGTGGTGCTGCTCGGCGGCGCCGACAGCGGTGCGCTCGACCGTTCGGCCTCGCCGCCCACCGACTGTGAGCAGGCCGCCACCAACGCAGTGACCGCTATCAGGCCCGCTATCCGCATCCAGTCAGGCTAACGTCCCGACACGCATTACCTGGCCAGGCAGGGCGGGTAGGAGTTCGCTACCGTCGTTGGATGCACGAGGAAACCGTTCGGGTGAAGACCGCTTCGGGCACTGTCGAGGGTTTCGTGCGCGGCGGCGTGAACCGCTGGCGATCGATTCCGTACGCTCGCCCACCGGTCGGCCCGTTGCGCTACCGCGCGCCCCAACCGGTGCAGCCCTGGCCCGGGGTGCGCTACTGCCACGGCTTCGGGTCGTGCGCGCCGCAGCAGCGGATGTACACGATGCTGGCGCCCGGTAAGTACCAGCCGATGAGCGAGGACTGTCTGACGCTCAACGTGGTCGCGCCGAAGCACGCCTCGGCCGGCGACGCGCTGCCCGTCATGGTCTTCATCCACGGTGGCGGATACATGCTGGGCAGCTCGGCGACGCCGATCTACGACGGCGCGTCACTGGCCCGGAAGGGATGTGTCTACGTCTCGGTCAACTACCGGCTCGGGGCGCTGGGGTGCCTGGAGCTGTCCTCGCTGTCGAGCGCCGACGTCACCATCGACGACAACCTGTTCCTGCGCGATCTCGTGATGGCGCTGCGCTGGGTGCGTGACAATGTGGCGGCGTTCGGCGGTGACCCGGACAACGTGACGATCTTCGGCGAAAGCGCCGGTGCGCACGCCGTCGCCACGCTGATGGCCACCCCGGATGCCAAAGGCCTCTTCGCGCAGGCAATCTCGCAAAGCCCTGGTAGCGGAATGATCAGCAGCGCCGACATCGCCGCCGACTACGCCGCACGGTTCGCCAGACAGTTCGGAGCGAAGGGACACGAAGCGGCGCGCACGCTGATGACAGTGCGGCCGGCCGAACTTGTCGACGCGCTCGACCGGCTCGTCGTCGAGGGCCAGCGCGACATGGTCGGCGCTTTCGCGATCGGGCCGACATACGGGACCCCCTACCTGCCCGAGGACCCCGTCGAGGCGATGCACAGGGGCAACGCCCACCGCGTGCCGCTCATCGTCGGCACCAACGCCGACGAGGGGCGCCTGTTCACCCGTTTCCTGAAGTTGCTGCCCACCAATGAGCAGGCCATCGAGCGGTTGCTCGCACACGTGGAACCCGATGCGCGTGAACGGATTCTGGCCGCCTACCCGGAGTACCCGCACCCGGACGCATGCGTGCGGTTCGGCGGCGACTTCATCTTCGGATCCGCGGTGTGGCAGATCGCCCAGGCCCACTCGGCGCATGCCCCGACGCATGTGTACCGCTACGACTACGCGACACGGGCGCTGCGCTGGTCCGGCATGGGTGCCGCCCATGCCACCGAACTCCTCGCGATATTCGACGTATACCGGTCTCGGTTCGGCAGACTGCTCGCCGCGGGTATCGATTCGCGTACTGCATTGAAGGTCTCCGACGACGTCCAGAGACGATGGCTGAACTTCGCGGAGAACGGGGCACCCGGCCCCGACTGGCCGCAGTACCGTCGCGACAGGCGTGCGGTCCTGGTCCTCGACCGGCGTCGCCGCGTCGAGCACGACCCGCATGCCGAGCGCCGGATGGCCTGGGAGGACTTCTTCGTTGCGGCTCGCTGACGCCGACCGGCTTGGCCAATCGCCGTGCCACCCGCCGGGGGATGTGGTTGCGTTAGCGCGTGTCTCAGCCCAGTGATCCGCAGCGGGGGGATGAGTTCCCCCTCGACCCGCTCAGCGCCGCTGAATTCACCACGGTCGCATCGATACTGCGTCGCGAGTACGGCGTAGCCGCAGCGCCCGCGTCCGCGGTCGATCTGGGGTGGCGCTTCGCATCGATCGAGCTGACCGAACCCTCCAAGATCGAACTCGCCGCTTTCGAGGGCGGTGGGCCGCGACCACCGCGCCGCGCGGAGGTCATCTGCTTCAACCGGACCGACAACGCCACCTACAAGAGCGTGGTGTCACTGACCGACGAGCGGGTCGCGGTGTTCGAGCACATCCCCGGCGTGCAGGCGAACTTCACCGTCGACGAGTTCCTGGAGTGCGATCAATTGTTGCGGTCGCACCCCGACGTCGTCGCCGCGTTGGCCGGCCGGGGGATCACCGACGTGGACCTGGTGTTCTTCGACACCTGGACCTACGGGGCGGCGGTGGCTCCGCCCGAGTTCCGGGACCGAAGGACCGGCTGGTCGGACAGCTGGGTCAAGGCCGCACCGGGAGCCAACCCGTACGCCCGGTTGCTCAGCGGCCTGCACTGCGTCGTCGACCTGAACACGATGCAACTGCTGCGGGTCGAAGACGACGGTCCGTTCGCCGCCGGGGAGGCGTCGGCTCCTGAGGTCATGGGTGAGTACGTGCCGGGCCACATCCCCGAGCGCATCCGCGCGGCGACACGGCGAGAACCTCTCAAACCGCTGCAGATCAGCCAGCCGGAGGGCCCGTCGTTCACCGTCGACGGCAACCTGGTGCGCTGGCAGAACTGGTCCCTGCGGGTCGGGTTCAACCACCGCGAGGGGATGACGCTTCACACCGTGCGTTACCGCGACGGTGGCCGCGAGCGCTCGATCGCGCACCGGATGTCGTTCGCGGAGATGGTGGTGCCCTACCGTGATCCGTCGCCAGACCACTACCGGCGCACCGCCTTCGACATCGGCGAGTGGGGTCTGGGATTCATGACGACCTCGCTGGAGCTGGGATGCGACTGTCTGGGCGAGATCCGTTACCTCGACGCGGTTCTGCACGACAGCTCGGGGGAGCCCTACACCATCACCAACGCGATCTGCATCCACGAGGAGGACAACGCCGTGCTGTGGAAGCACGTCGACCACGACACCGGCGCCGAGGTGCGCCGCATGCGCCGGCTCACCCTGTCGTTCCACGTCACCGTCGCCAACTACGAGTACCTGGTCTACTGGCGGCTGTATCAGGACGGCAACATCGAATGCGAGGTCCGTGCCACCGGCATCATGGTGACCACGCCGCTGCCGCCGGGGGCGGCCAACCCCAACGGCACGCTGGTCGACGAGCGCACCTACGCTCCGTTCCACCAACACTTCCTGATCGCCAGGCTCGACATGGACATCGACGGCAGCGACAACACCGTGTACATGTCGGAGTCCTTCGCCGAGCCCATCGGCGCCGACAACCCGCACGGGCTGTCGCTGGTGGTGAGCGACACCGCACTGCGCTCCGAGGGCGAGGCCAAGCAGGACGTGAACTTCGCGACGCAGCGCGCGTGGAAGGTCGTCAACACCAACGTCGTCACGGGTCTGGGCGCCCATCCCTCCTACAAACTGGTACCCGGTGGCGCCATTCCACCGATGTTCGAACCCGGTTCGCCGGTGCTCGAATGCGCGCATGTCATCGGCCACACGCTGTGGGTAACGCCGAACAGGCCCGACGAACGTTGGCCTGCAGGGCAGTTCGTCAACCAGTCGCTCCGGGACACCGGACTGGGGCGGTGGACGGAAGCCGACCGTTCCATCGACAACACCGACGTCGTGCTGTGGTACGTGTTCGGGATCCATCACATCACCAGGCCCGAGGACTGGCCGGTGATGCCGGTCGACGTCGTGTCGTTCTGGCTCAAGCCCTTCGGGTTCTTCGAACGCAACCCCGCACTCGATGTCGTTGCCACACCGCCGGATTCCTGTCACACGCCGACGACCAGCACGCACCACTGAGACCCCATGGTCGCCAAATCGATATTGCTGTTCGCGCTCGCCGCGATCCTCGAGATCGGGGGTGCCTGGCTGGTATGGCAGGGTGTCCGCGAGCACCGCGGCTGGCTGTGGGTGGGCGCAGGGGTCATGGCGCTGGGCGCTTACGGATTCGTCGCCGCGTTTCAGCCGGACGCGCACTTCGGCAGGGTGCTGGCCGCCTACGGCGGAGTCTTCATCGCCGGATCGCTGCTCTGGGGGATGGTGGCCGACGGCTTCCGGCCGGACCGCTGGGACGTCCTCGGAGCGGCGGTGTCCCTGGTCGGCGTCGGGCTGATCATGTACGGCCCACGGTGAGCCTCAGCCGAGGTGGGCGCTGTCGTCGTCGAGGTCGTCGCGGTTCAGGCCCATCGGTGTGCCGGCGGGAACGTCGCCGCCGGCAACCACTTTCCTGGTGATCGGCGTCAGGGCGCGAAAGAGGGTCTCCACCTCGTCGTCGCCGAGTACGTCGAGCACCGGCAGGGCGAGCGCGTCGGTGACGTCCTCGATGCGTTGCTTGAGCTCCAGGCCGGCCTGGGTGAGTGCGCCCGCGGCGTCGAGAAGCCCTCGACGCTGCAGCGCCCCGCGATGGTGGTCCCACTGCGCATCGTCATAGTCGCGGCTGCGTTTGATCATCGCCTCGGGAACCCGGCCGGCCGCCGCGTGCAGCACATTGCATTCGCGCCCGGACACCCCCTCGGCCATGAGTACCGCGACATGACCGTCACCGCGGTGTTCCCTCAGCAGAGTGGCCGCGTGCCACAGCCGGGCGAGCGGTTGTCGCGGCCATTCGAGTGCCCGGTTGGCGGCGAACAGGGTACGGCCGCCGATATCGGCGCTCCCCGCGGCTTTCGCCGCGATCTCGGCGGCTTCATCGGCGTCCTCGTCGGTCACTCCGTAGCGGCGCAGCGCCGCTACGGCGGACTGCTGCCGCACCCGCAGGGCGTCGGACGGCGCGGCGATGTCCCACGCGCCGGGCAGCGCCTTGGCGACGCGTTCAGGGGTGAAGTTGTAGAACGCGGCGGAGACGACGTCGGCGGGTACCACCCCGAACGGAGCCGAGCGGGCGGCGAAGTAACCCATCCAGAACCCCCGGTAGCCGAGTGCGTCGAGTTCCGATCGCGCTTCCGGTGCGAAGTAGGTGACGGCATGAACGGGTTCGATGCGGTCGAAGAGGCGCCGGGCGACGATGGGAGATCTGTCCACCTTCGCAGTCAATCATGCAGGGATCAGGGGATCTGCGAGGGTCGCTCGGTGTCCTCGGCCACCGCCGAAGCTGCCTCGTCGATGATCGCGCGCATCGCACGTTCCGCACCCGCTTCGTCCCCCATTCGGATCGCACGTGCCACCTCGTCGTGCAGTTCGATGGCCACCGGGTTCGGCGTGGCAGGCATCATGCCGTGATGGGTTCGGCCGCTGAGCACCTCGGCCACCACACCGTTGAGCGCCCTGAACATCTCGTTGCCGCTGGCCTCGAGAAGCGTGCGATGAAAGATCTTGTCGGCGAGCAGGTATGCCTCGAGGTTTCCCGAGCGGCCGTGTACCACCATGTCCGACACCGCCGCCGCCATGATCCGGCAGTGCTGCGGATCTGCCCGCCGCGCCGCCAGTGCCGCGGCGGCGGGCTCGAACCCCTTGCGGAGTTCGGAAAGTGACAGGAGCAGGCGGGCACGGTCGCCTGACTCGAGGCGCCACCGAATCAGCCTGGGGTCGAACACATTCCACTGGTGTGCCGGCTGGATCGTGATGCCCACCCGGCGGCGGGAGGCCACCATGCCCATCGACTCGAGCACCCGGATCGCTTCACGTGCGACGCTGCGGGACATGCCGTGTTCGGCGCTGACACCCTCGAGCGTGATCACCTGCCCGGCCCGGTACTCGCCGGACACGATGGCCGTGCCCAGCGCAGTCAGCAGGCTGTTGTGCAGAGCGCCGACTTGCGGTTCCGGTTGCACGCATACATCTTGTCATAGCGTTTGCTGGCCACGATAAAGCCGATGTTTCCGTGACCGAGTTGCAATCGTATGCTCTTTGGCCAAGTGTGACCCGGGGCGCTCAGCCCTTGACGACCTGCGTTCCGCCGGCGAGTTCGTCGTGCTTGCCCTGCTTGGTGGGGCTGCCGTTGATGGTCACCGCGATGACCACGATGGCGACGACACCGAGCAGGCCACCGATGAACGGCACTATCGGCAGCAGCGTCCACGAGTTACGGATGGCCGACTGCTGGACCGTCGGCTTGGCCGCTCCACCGGGTCCGCGCACGCTCAGGCCCAGCAGCTTCTTGCCCAGCGTCCAGCCCTGCGTCACCTCCATGCCCACGTAGTAGGCGAAGGTGATCACGCCGGTGAACAGACCCGTGATCCAGACATTGGACGCCAGGCCGATCGCATACACGATGATGCCGCCGACGATGCCGACGATCAGGCCGTCGATTATCCGCGCCGCGAAGCGCAGACCGAGCCCGCCCGGCACGACACCGCCCCAAGGAGGCGGATAGGACCCCGGGGACCCGTACTGGCCGGGTTTGCTGAGGCGGGGGCGGGGGTGGGTAGTCGCTCGTCATGTCGGTCCGCTCTCTTGTGCGAAGTCAGCGATGCGACCTCACCGTACCGAGTGACCCGATGCCACGGAAGAGATATGACCCGCAGCGACGAAAGCGTGACCCGACGATCAGCGCCGGCGGCGCTTCTTCTTGACCTCGGCTTCCGCGGTGTCGGCGAGTGCGGCGGCGCGCTCGCGCGCCAACTCCGCCCGTTCGCGAGCCAGCTCCGCCAATTCGGCGCTGCGTCCGCGTGCTGCCTCCGCGAGCTCAGGGGCACGATCGCGGGCGACCTCGGCGAGCTCGGAGCCGCGTCCCCTGGCGGCCACCGCCAGTTCGCCGCCCCGTTCGCGGGCGACTTCGGCCAGCTCGGCTCCGCGCTTGCGTGCCACCTCGGCCCATTCGCTGGCCAGCACCCCGCCGCGTTCGCGGGCGACCTCGGCGAGCTCGCCACCGCGCTCCTGCGCGACGTGCGCGACGTGCGCGAGGTCGCGGCCGCGCTCGGCGCCGACGTGCAGGCCGTGGCCCACCTTCTCGGCGAGCGCGCTGTCGGTCAGCGTTCCCCCGGCGGCAGCGCCGACGGGTAGTGCCGACGCCACGGCACCGGACACCTTGCGTGCGGCGCGCCGGCCCCGCCAGCCGAGCGAGGGTTTGCCCTCGGTGTCGACGGCGGCGATGATCAGACCCCCGATCAGGCTGATGTCGGTGACGAAGGCGCGTCGTTCGTCGGCTTTGCGCTGCGGCTCAGACTCGTTCCAGTACGCATGTCCGCCAAGTGAACCCGGCACCACGCTCAGCGCGAGAGCGGCCGAGGCCACCCGCGGGAGTTTGCCCGTCGCCAGGAGCAGGCCGCCGCCGATCTGTACTGCGGCGTTGACGCGCGCCACCGTCTCGGCGTTGGACGGGACATTCGTACCGACCGGGTCGGGCAGCTTGCTGAGTTCCTCGAGAGTGTGGCGCGTCGCATCGGCCGCGGGTTTAGGGCTTCGCAGGGCTTCGACTCCGCGGGAGATGAACACCGCTGACAGCATGGGGCGAGCGACACGTCGGATCAACATGGGGCCTGTGTTCCCCGGGGCATCGCGCGGCAAACCCGGCATATTTCGGCAGAACGACAGCCCGCGCGGACCGTCATCACTCATCGCCGCGCTACTCGGCGGACGCGGCCAGGGGCCGGGGCCACTGCGGGCGGCCGAGCGCCTCGCCGGGGCGCGGGCGCATCCTGTTCAGAACGGCACGCAGCGGTGACCAGTCGCTGCGGCCGCGCCGGGTGACGGCGTAGGCGGTGAGGACGACGTCGGGATCCTGTAACGGCAGCACGGTGACCCCGGCCGCCGTGGGCCGGCCGACCGGCAGCAGGCCCACCCCGAAGCCCCCGACGATGAGATCCTCGACGAGATCGAGACTGTCGATCTGGTGCCCGATGGTCGGCGTGAAGCCGGCCAACGAGGCCAGGGTTCGGACTGCGGTCTCGTCGGCGGTGTTGCGCGAGTTGACGATCCATGTCGCGTCGGCGAACGCGGCTATGTCATGCGCCTCCTGCGCGGCCGGCACGCCGAGTCCCCACCGGATCGACCACAGCGGGACCGCCTCGAGCACCGCTCCCGGCGACGCGGGCGCCAGGTTGTAGTCGTAGGTCAGCGCCAGGTCGAGATCGTCAGCGGTGAGCAGGGCGAACGCCTCGACCGGCTCGTACTCGCTGATGACCAGCCCCACCTTCGGATAGAGCGCTGCGAGGTCGGGCACGATGGGCAGCAGCGAAACCCGGATCCCGGTGGCGAAGCCGCCGATGCGTACGGTGCCCGCCGGTTCGGCGTCTGGGTCGAGATCGAGACGTGCGCTGTCCACGGCGGCGAGGATGGCGACCGCGTGGTCGGCGAGCCGCAGGCCCGCCGGGGTCAGCCGCACACGTCGACCTTCCGGCTCGATCAACTGGGTTCCGGTGTCGCGGGCCAGGGCCGCAATCTGCTGGGAGACGGTCGAGGTGGTGAGATGGTGTGCCTCGGCGACCGCGCGCATCGACCCGAGCCGCGACAGGGCGAGCAACAGTTCAAGGCGGCGAGTGTCCACTTCCGGATTGTGCCCGCCACGCCGCCGGTAAGTTCGCGACATGACCGACCTGAGCGTCACCGTCGCTGACGGCATCGCGTTGTTGACTCTCGATCGGCCCGAGCGGCGCAACGCCTACACCGCGTCGATGGGTGAGCAACTCAGCCGCGCCTATCGGCGGTGTGATGACGACGACGAGGTACGGGCGATCGTGCTCACGGGTGCGGGGGAGACGTTCTGCGCCGGCGTGGACTTCGCCGCGCCGGCGCACCCCTTCGCGGCGGCGTCCGACCGCGCCGAGTTCACGGCGTCGCCCATCGATCCGGCCGCGTTCGAGCTGCGGACACCGGTCATCGCGGCGGTGAACGGACACGCGATCGGCATCGGGCTGACGATCGCGCTCCAGGCGGACATCCGGATCATGGCGGCCGACGCGAAGTACGCGGTCGCCCAGGTGCGCCGCGGCGTCATACCCGACTGCATGTCCCATTGGACCTTGCCGCATCTGGTGGGCGGTGCGGTCGCCGCCGGCCTCCTGTTGACCGGGCGGACCTTCGATGGCGCCGAGGCGGCGGCGATGGGCATCGCGACCCGCACCGTGCCCGCTTCGGACCTCCTCGACCACGCGATGGCGGTCGCGGCCGCCATCGCCGTCAACGTCGCCCCGATGTCGGCGGGCACTGAGCAAGCGACTGCTGTGGGACACCATGATCGGCGGCTACCGGCCGCGCGATGTCGCCGCCCTCGAGACCGAGTTGCACCGGCGGGTGATGGGCACCGCCGATGCGCGCGAGGGTGTCGCGGCGTTCCTCGAGCGCCGTGCGCCGCGCTGGAGCATGTCGGTGTCGCGACAGTGGCAGCCCCTGCCCGACGCGGCGTTCGCGATGACGCCGCAGCATCCGGATGACATGGGGGATGACGGGTAACGCCCGGTCGCCGTCGGAGGTGCTCCGGCCTTCAGCCGTTACGGGGCGGGAATGCTGCCGCAGCCCACACCGGGGATGCAGCCACTGGCTCCGCCCGGACCGGCGACTCCACTCGGCCCGCCCGGAATGGTGCCCGCCGCGCCGCCGGGCCCCGCGACACCTGCTGGTCCGCCGGGGATGGCGCCTGCCGCGCCGCCGGGTCCGGCAACGCCCGCGGGTCCCCCGGGAACCGCGCCCGCTACGCCCGGGGCCACAGGCGCGACCGCACAGCCGGTGCCGGACGGGTCGTAACAGCCGGGAGGGCCGCCCGCGGGATGAAACGTCGGCGAAGCCAGCGCCGCGGGTGCGGCGGCGATCGCAGCAGCGGCCGCACCGGCGAACAGCATCGGTGTGATATTCCTCATCGTCGTCAGCATGCGGGAGCAATTGCCGCCGCCGACGGGGCTCAAACATCGAAAACGCTCGTGCCCAGCGTGAACGTGGCACTCATGGCGGGGTACGGCAGCACGTCTACCGTCCATGATTCCTGAACGGTATATCGGCAATAATCGCGTGGACCGCAATGGTCAGGGTCCCGTTCAATACGCTGGTGACCAACGATCAGGCCCGCGCCGGCGCGCTCATGGCGCTGGGATCCATGGTGTGCGTTCAGTTCGGCCTGGCGATCGCCGTCACGCTGATCGACGAGATCGGTGTCGAGGGTGCAGCGTGGCTGAGACTGGCATGGGCCGGGATCCTGCTAGTGGTCATCGTCCGTCCGCGCCGTGTCGCCTTCACCCGCACCAGCTTTCTGATGTGCGTGCTTCTCGGCATCGTCACCGCGGCGGTCACCCTGTTGTTCATGGCGGCGTTGGACCGCATCCCGCTCGGTACGGCGAGCGCGCTGGAATTCCTCGGGCCGCTCGGCGTTGCGATCGCACGTGGCCACGGGCGGGGTCGCCTGCTGTGGCCCGGTGGCGCGGCGGTCGGAGTCGTGCTTCTCACCCAGCCGTGGAGCGGCATGGTCGACCCCGTCGGCGTCGCGTACGCGCTTGCGGCGGCGTGCTGCTGGGCGGGCTACATCCTGCTGACCCAGCGGGTGGGGGACGAGGTGGCCGGGATCAACGGTCTTGCGGTCTCGATGCCCGTCGCCGGGTTGGTCGCCACCCTCACCGTCGGCCCCGCGGTCATCGACCGGATGACCCCGCAGATCCTGCTGATCGGCCTCGGCCTGGCGGTGCTCCTGCCGGTGGTGCCGTTCGCGTTGGAGTTGCTCGCGCTCCGCCGACTGACCACCGCGGCATTCGGCACCCTGATGAGCCTCGAACCCGCGTTGGCGATGGTCGTCGGACTGCTTGTGCTCCAACAGGTCCCCGGCACCCTCGCGATCGCCGGCATCGCTTTCGTGGTGGCAGCCGGCGCCGGCGCGGCGCGCACCGGAGCCCGCCCGACGGTGCCGCTCGAAGTGGGCTGAGCGCATCGTGCGGTGCGCGGAGGACGCCGACCGCCGCGGAGGACCTTTGGCCATAGGGCTTGGTGGCCTGTTGCCCTTCCCGGGTAGCGCCGGACGTGCCCATGATGGAGGCCCGACGGAAGGGGTGGCTCATGAAGGCGAAGGTTGGCGACTGGCTGGTGATGAAAGGCACGACGATCGATCAGGCTGATCACAGGGGGCTGATCACCGAGGTGCACTCGACCGACGGTTCGCCTCCATATGTGGTGAGGTGGCTCGACAGCGACCATGTGGCGACCGTCTTTCCGGGCTCGGATGCCGTCGTGGTCACCGCAGCCGAGCAGGAGGCCGCCGACGAGCGGGCGCGGCATCGGTTCGGAGCGGTGCAGTCGGCGATCCTTCACGACAAGAGTGAGTAGGCGGCTTCCGGATCAGGCGATGAACTCGGATGCGGCGGCCCGGTCGCCGGCGAAGGTCCGGCGCCGGGACGGGACCGTGGTGCCCTTCGACATCACGCGGATCGAGGCCGCGGTCATGCGGGCGGCCCGTGAGGTCGCCAATGACGACCCTGACATGCCGGTCACCGTGGCCAGGGCCGTCGCCGATGCACTGGGACCCGCCGTCGCACCCGTCGAGAAGATTCAGGATCTTGTCGGGGCGCGACTCGGCGAAGCCGGTCTCGACGATGTGGCTCGGGCCTACATCGTCTACCGGCAGCGCCGGGCCGAACTGCGCACAGCGAAGACGCTGCTCGGGGTGCGTGACGAGCTGAAGCTGAGCCTGGCGGCTGTGACTGTGCTGCGGGAACGCTATCTGCTGCGCGACGATCAGGGCCGACCGACCGAGTCGACCGGCGAGCTGATGGACCGAGCGGCGCGGTTCGTCGCGACCGCCGAGGAAGAGTATCGGCCGGGATCGTCGGCGCAATGGGGTGAGCGCTTCTCGACACTGTTGCGTCACCTGGAGTTTCTGCCGAACTCGCCGACGCTGATGAATGCCGGCACCGACCTCGGTCTCCTTTCCGGGTGTTTCGTTCTCCCCGTCGAGGATTCGCTGCACTCGATCTTCAACACACTGGGTCAGGCCGCCGAGATCCAGCGGGCAGGAGGTGGCACCGGGTTCGCGTTCAGCCACCTGCGACCGGCCGGGGATCGAGTAGCCAGCAGCGGCGGGAAGGCCAGCGGGCCGGTGTCGTTTCTCCAGCTGTACGACACCGCGGCGGGTGTCGTCTCGATGGGTGGTCGCCGCCGGGGTGCATGCATGGCGGTACTCGACGCGTCGCATCCCGATATCGACGATTTTGTCACCGCGAAGGCCGAATCGCCGGACGACCTACCACATTTCAATCTTTCGGTCGGTGCCACAGATGCGTTCCTACGCGCCGTCGAACGCGGCCGCAGCCACCCGCTGGTCAACCCTCGAACCGGGAAGGCGGTAGGGCGGGTGCCGGCAGCAGATCTTTTCGACACGATCTGCGAATCGGCGCACGCGTGCGGCGACCCGGGGCTGGTGTTCCTCGACACCATCAACCGGGCGAACCCGATGCCGGGGCAGGGCCGCATCGAGGCGACCAATCCGTGCGGGGAGGTCCCGTTGTTCCCCAACGAGTCGTGCAACCTCGGCTCGATCAACCTCGCTCGGATGACGACCGCCGGTCGCGTCGACTGGGCGCGGCTCGCCGACGTCGCCGAGTTGGCGGTGCGCTTCCTCGACGACGTCATCGACGTCAGCCGCTACCCATTCCTCGAGCTGGGCGAAGCCACCCGGGCCACCCGCAAGATCGGTCTGGGTGTGATGGGTCTGGCCGAGATGCTTGCCAGCCTCGGCATTCCGTACGACAGCGAGCAGGGCGTACGGATGGCCGGTCAGGTGATGGGCCGCATCCAGCGCGCGGCGCACGCGGCGTCGGCGCGGCTGGCCGTCGAACGGGGCCCGTTTCCCGCGTTCGCCGAAAGCCGCTTCGCACGTTCTGCGCCGCGGCGCAACGCCCAAGTCACTTCCGTCGCCCCGACCGGCACCATCTCTCTGATCGCGGGCACCACCGCCGGGATCGAGCCGATGTTCGCCATCGCCTTCACCCGCGCGATCGTGGGAAGACATCTCCTGGAGGTCAATCCATGCTTTGACCGGCTGGCCCGCGATCAGGGCTTCTATCGCGACGAGTTGATCGCCGAGATTGCGCAGCGCGGTGGAGTGCGCAATTGTTCACAGTTGCCGGCCGCCGTGAGGGCCGCATTCCCGACCGCGGCCGAGATCGCGCCGGAGTGGCACCTGCGCATGCAGGCCGCCGTGCAGCGTCACGTCGACGCCGCCGTGTCCAAGACGGTCAACTTGCCTGCCACCGCGACCGTCGGGAATGTCCGCTCGATCTACCTGGCTGCCTGGAAGGCCAAAGTCAAGGGCATGACCGTCTACCGCTACGGTAGCCGCGAAGCGCAAGTCTTGTCCTATGCCGCGCCCGAACCTGAACTGGCCCAAGCAAATACCACGTTCAGCGGTGGCTGTATCGGTCGCGCCTGCGAATTCTGACGCGAGTCACGTCTAGTACGTCCCAACGCCTTGCTCGGGGGGAAGCGTGCCGGTTGCCTGGAAGACGACCCGCCTGCCGATCTCGACGGCATGGTCGGCGAAGCGCTCGTAGAAGCGGCCGAGCAGCGCGATGTCGACCGCCGCCGGGACGCCGTGCTGCCACTGCCGATCCATCAGCTCGTCGAAAAGCAGGCGGTGCAACTCGTCCATCGCGTCGTCTTGTTGCCGAATGAAGGCGGCCTTGCCGGGGTCGCGTGTCGTCACCACTTCCTGCGCGCTTTTCGCCAGTTCGACTGCGATCCGGCCCATTTCGGTGAAGCGGCCCTCGAATTCCGGCGGCAGCACATGCTGGGGATGTCGCTGTCGGACGATCTTGGCGACGTGTACGGCCAGCGCGCCCATCCGATCCACGTCACCGATGGATCGAATCCAGCTGACGATGCTGCGCAGTTCGCCTGCGACGGGCTGCTGCAGTGCGAGCAACGTGACGGCCCGATCTTCGGCGCGGGTGCTCATCGCTGTGATCGTGCTGTAGTCGCCGATCACCTGCTCCGCTGCGTCGAGATCGGCGTGCAGGAGCGCCCGGGTTGCCAGCTCCATCGTGGTCCCGGCCCGGCCGCACAACTGGCTAAGCAGCGTGCCAAGCTCCGAAAGCTGTTCGTGGTAGCCAGTTCTCATTCGCACCGGCCTCCTCTCCTTTTCGCGGGACCGGGTCCTCTACTGGCGGGCCGCGACCGGGCTCAAATGGCCGATGAACCAGTCGCATGCCAAACTCGCCACGCGTTCGAGTGTGCCGGGTTCCTCGAACAGATGCGTCGCACCCGGGACCACGCTGAGTTCGCACGTCCCGGGGATTGCCGCCTGTGCCCTGCGATTGAGGTCGAGGACCACGTCGTCGCGTCCACCCACGATCAGCAACGTCGGAGCGACCACCTTCGCCAGTGAGCGGCCTGCGAGATCGGGACGGCCGCCGCGGGAGACGACCGCGCCCACCTCCGCGCGGGGATCGGCGGCCGCCACCAGCGCCGCACCCGCTCCGGTGCTCGCCCCGAAGTAGCCGACCGGAAGGGACGCCGTGTCGGGCTGGTGGGCCACCCAACGGGTGACGTCGACCAACCGTCCCGCCAGGAGTCCGATGTCGAAGACGTTGGCGCGGTTGCGTTCTTCGGCGGGGGTGAGCAAGTCGAACAACAGCGTCGCGAGGCCTGCGGCGTTCAGGACCTCGGCGACATACCGGTTGCGCGGGCTGTGCCGGCTGCTCCCGCTGCCGTGCGCGAAGATCACGATGCCCGTGGGGCGTTCGGGGACCCTCAGGTGCCCGGCCACGGTCACCGGCCCGGCAGTCACTTCGACTTCCTCGTCGCGCAGTGGCGGGTCGTCCGCGCCCGCACCGGCGGCCGAGGCGGAACCGTCCCTGGCCCGGTCGAGCAGCGCGACGACCTCGTCGTCAGAGGTCTGCGTGAAGTGGCGGTATCCCTGCCCGACAGCGGAGAAGAACGCGGGCGTCGTCAGGCAGACCACATCGTCGGCGTATCCGGCAAACGTGTCGACGAGATCGTCGGGGCCGATCGGCACCGCCAACACGACCCTGCTCGCACCGTGCGCGCGGGCCACCTGGCATGCCGCCTTGGCGGTGGCTCCGGTGGCGATGCCGTCATCGACGATGACGGCGATCCGCCCCGTCAACGAGATGCGATCACGCCCGCGGCGGAAGCGTTCCGCGCGGCGGCGGAGTTCGGTCCGCTGCTCGCGTTCGACGGCGTCCATCGCGTCGGCGTCGAGGTAGGTCTCGCGCACGATGCGGTCGTTGAGCACCCGCACGTCACCCTCGCCGATGGCGCCGAAGGCGAGTTCGGGTTGAAACGGCACGCCGAGTTTGCGTACCACGAGCACGTCAAGGGGGGCTTGCAGCGCCGCGGCGACCTCGAACGCGACCGGCACACCGCCGCGCGGCAGGCCGAGGACGACGATGTCCTGACCGCGGAGGGGCTCCAGACGCTGCGCCAACCGACGTCCAGCGTCGATACGGTCGTGGAACGGTCTCATCAACCGAGTGTTCATCAAAGCGATGGGAGCCGGAATGGAACTAAGTCCTCAAGCAGACCGACTTGGGTCCCCAATGATCCCCGGTGCGACGGTCACGGCGGTAACCCGAGCGCCGCTTCGAGCTCGCTCAACGACTGTTCGGTCAGCGGTATCAGGGTCTCGATATCCGGTAGTGCGTCGCGGCCTGCGACATAGCCGAAGCCGATGCGATCGGCATAGGAACATGTCGTGACATTCAGGGCCTGGCCGTCGTAGACGGCCGACACGGGATACATCTCCTCGACATGCGCGCCGTTCCAGTACATTTCGGTTGCCGGGCCGGCGACGTGGGATATCGGCAGGTTGTATCCCGTTCGCAGTCGCGGTACGAACGGCACCATCGGCTGCAGGACCGTCGCACCGATCGCGGTGGCGAGGAGCAGCAACGATGCCCCCGATCCGCGGCTGGCCACTCGGCTCTTGCCCACCGACATCGTCCGGTGGACGACGTCCAGCCGGTCGAGAGGGTCGGGCAAGTGGGTGCCCAGCGGGCACAGCCAGGCACCGAACATGTTGTTGTGACGGTCATCCGACGCATGCCGGCGGTCTCGCACCGTGATCGGGCAGATCGCGATCAGCTGACGTTCGGGTAGCTCACCGCGATCGAGCATCCAGCGGCGCAAGGCACCCGCCACGACCGCTGTCACGACATCGTTGCCGGTCACCCCCGCCTTGTCCTGCACCGCCCGGATGCGCGTCCTGGGCCAGCTTGCCGCGGCGACCGCGCGGTCGTGTCCAAGCCGGCCGTTGAACCGGGTGAAAGGCGCTGCCAACGGCGTGACGGTGGTGTCCCCGGTCATGCTGGCCACCACATCCGAGACCTCGCCGGTGATGACGCGTTCGACGAGGGCGACCCCCGATGCCGCCGCGCCTGCCAGGGACCGAACCATCGGGATGGGGCCGGGAGGTCGCCGGCTGCCGGGGCCACTCCGGCCGCTGCGCTCCCGAGGCCGTCGCGCATGGAATTGGGGCATCGACCGGCGGTTCGGGTCGCTGCTCAGCGCGTCGGCGATCATCTGGAAACCGGCCACGCCGTCCACCACGGTGTGGTGGACCTTCACGTACAGGGCGAAGCGGCCGTCGTCGAGACCGTCGATCAGATACGACATCCACAGGGGGCGGGACCTGCGCAGCGGCTGGGCATGCAGCCGGCTGATCAGCCGCCACAGGCCGTCGCGTCCGGCGCCTGACGGCAGTGAGATGCGCCGGCAATGTCGGTTCAGGTCGATCGTGTCGGCTTCCCGCCAGACCCAGCCACCGCCGGTGTCCACGCCGCGATGAGGGTAGCGGCGCAGCCGCGGATCCACAGGGTCTCGTCCCGAAACGGCATCCCGATGAAGGTCGTCGAGGTAGCCCGGACCCGCGTCTTCAGGCGGCGACAGGATCAGCACGGCGCCGATGTTCAGCGGACGGGACAGCACCTCCGCGGTCATCATCGCCGCGTCCAGCGGGTCGAGCCAGTCCATCCCGTCCTCCACGCTCAGGCGGGTCGATCGGTCCTGCGCACGATCGGCGCCCCACCGATGAGCCCCGACTGCATCAGGGCGTCGTCGATGAAACGCTGCACCGGTCGCGCCTCGAAGAAGCCGGTGTGGCCGCCTTGATACCAGACGATCTCGGGCTTTCCCCAGTGCTCCCACAGGCGGACGACCTGCTCGCGGGGCTGGACCAGCCGGTCGGCGATGCCGCCGTAGATGAAGCGCCCGGACATCGGCACCCGGGGATTCATGGACAGCGGAGACACCATCCGCCCGATCGGTTCTGCGAGTGTCATCGTCTTGCGGCGCGGGTCGTCGGCGCGCAGGCCGGCGTGTCGTCCGAGGAGCTCGATCAGATCGGCCACCGGAACGCCGAGGATGGCACAGGTGAGGTCGTCTTCGAGGCTTGCGACGAGGGACGCGACGTAGCCGCCCAGCGAGATGCTGTTCAGGCCGATCGGCGACTCGGGCTGCTGCGACCGTATCCACGACAGCAGCCGCCGAATGTCCCAGACCGCCTGAGCGGCCGCGTGCACGTTGTCCATCACGTCTTCGCCGGGGAACACGCTGCCCTTGGGCAGACCCCGGGCCCGCGGCCCGTGCATCGGGAGGACGGGCAACACGACATTGAGGCCGAGATCGTCGTGCAGGTGCCGCGCCCGGAACAGCGCGAGGTCCAGCGCTGCGCGGCCCATCTCGGCGCCGTGAATGCACACCAGCCACGGTCGCGGTTCTTTGTGGCGCAGCATCAGCGCATACTCCCGGTCGTTGGCCGTATAGGCCGACCACCGTTGCGCGCCGGGTTCGCCCGGGTCGGGGGTGTAGCCGCTGTCGAAACTGATGCGCTCATGGGGCTGCCTGCGGCTCTTCACCTGCTTGACGGTGACGTCGGTCAACGGCGGGGGTGGCGAGAAGAATCCCTCGGTGTCCTCCAGCCACCCTCTGCGGCCGTAGAAATCGAGCGCTGCGACCACTTCGCCGTTGATCCGGTCGAAGGCATGGACGTCGCTGACCGGTCTGCGGGCCCGCAACCCGAGAAGCACGATCTCGTCGCGAAAGGCGTGCGCGGCAAGCGAGATCGTCGGTCGGGCGACGGGGAGCTCACGTGGTCGGCGGTCGAGGTAGTCGCGCCACGACTGAGCGTAGTAGCTGCCGGTACGGGCGAAGGGCCCGATCGCTGCGCCCAGTGCCCCCGCACCGGGAGGCTGACGGCGAGGAGGGCTCGTCGGTGGTGTGTCCGCGTCGTCGCGGTCAGATACGGCCATACTTGCGGACGTTACGACCGCGACGACTGGCCTCGGCAGAGGCTTCGCGCACAGGTCCGAGGGCCGTTTGGCCACCCTTGTTCAGGACCAATGCCTCCAGCGCCGGGGGAGCGCCGCCTTCTAGCGTCACCGCAGGTGGTCCGATCGCAAGGGGGTGGCGAGAGATGTCGAATCCGACCTCACATCACGGAGTCGTCGTGGGCACCGATGGTTCCCCGTCGGCGCAGGGGGCGGTGCGGTGGGCTGCGCGGGAGGCGGCGATGCGCCGTGTGCCGCTGACGGTCGTTCACGCCGCCGCCTCGCCGGTGGCCGCGACGGCGCTGGGGTGGCCTGCCGGCCGAGTCCCCGACGAGGTTCTCGAGATCGTGGAGAGCGATGCCCGCCGCGTCGTCGCCGACGCGATCGAGATCGTCGAGGACCGCGCGGCGGGCGATGACCGTCCGGAGGTTCACAGTGAAACGGTCTTCGGCGGACCCGTGCCGACCCTTGTCGATCTGTCCAAGGAGGCCCAACTGGTGGTGGTGGGATGCCGGGGACGCACCGGACAGCACCGTCGTCTTCTCGGGTCGGTCAGCACCGGCTTGATCCATCATGCCCACTGTCCTGTCGCGGTGGTGCACGACGAGATCCCGGCGTCACCGCAACATTTGCAACGCCCGGTGCTGGTGGGCATCGACGGGTCACGGGCATCGGAGTCGGCCACGGCGATCGCGTTCGACGAAGCGTCCTGGCGCGGCGTGGATTTGGTGGCGTTACACGTGTGGAGTGACGCGGACATGTCCACCGTTCCGGGCTTGGAGGTCTCGGCTCTTCAGTCCGCGGCGCACAAGACGCTTGCCGAGCGGCTGGCCGGCTGGCAGGAACGGTATCCGGACGTGAAGGTGCATCGTCTGCTCGAATTCGAGGAGCCTGCCCGGCATCTGCTCGACCAGGCCGAGAGGGCTCAGCTCGTGGTCGTCGGCAGCCACGGCCGTGGCGGCTTCGCCGGGATGTTGCTCGGTTCGGTCGGCATGACCGTGGCGCAGGAGGCGCGTGTGCCGGTGATCGTCGCCCGCGGGAACTAGCGCCAAAACCCTGTGCGGCAAGGCATTCGGAGGCAAAGATGAACCAGGGTATCCAGGTGGGCAAGGTGTTCGGCATTCCGCTCAGCATCGACTGGAGCGTGCTGGTGATCCTGTGGTTGTTCACGTGGAGCCTGGCCGCGACGCTGCCGGACGCCGCGCCGGGCCACCCTTCGAGTGCATACTGGCTGGCCGGAGCCTGTGGCGCCGCGGCCCTCCTGGCGTCGCTGCTGGCGCACGAGTTGACGCACGCCGTCGTCGCCCGTCACCGGGGAGTCGAAGTGCTGGGAGTGAAGCTGTGGTTGTTCGGGGGTATAGCGCGCCTCGGCGGCGAGGCGAAGACCCCAGGTACGGAATTTCGGATCGCTGTCTCCGGTCCGGCGATGAGTCTGATGCTGGCGGCGGTGTTCACCGGCGCGGCAGCGGGCCTGCGTGCGGTCGGATCGGCGGACATCGTGGTCGCCGTCGCGTGGTGGCTGGCGGCCATCAACGTGATACTCGCGCTGTTCAACCTGTTGCCAGGTGCGCCCCTGGACGGGGGCCGGATACTGCGCGCTTACCTCTGGCGCCGGCACGGTGACGGAGTACGGGCCGCTCTGGGCGCCTCGCGTGCCGGACGCGTGGTCGCCTATGCGCTGATGGGATTGGGGCTGCTGGAGTTTCTGGCAGGTGCAACGGTCGGTGGCGTGTGGATGGTGTTCGTCGGCTTGTTTCTTTTCACCGCTGCCCGCAACGAGGAGACGTGGATTCTGACTCGGCGATCGCTGACGGGTGTGTCTGTCGCCGACGTGATGACCCCCGATCCGCATACCGCTCCCGGTTGGATCTCCGTCGAGGAATTCATCCAGCGCTACCTGCTCGGCGATCGTCACTCGGCGTACCCGGTGAACGACGTCGACGGTTCGATCATCGGCTTGATCACCTTGGCGGAATTGCGGTCCATCGCGACGGATCGGCGCGCCACCACACTGGTTCGCGATGCGGCCATCCCGCGAGACAGGGTGCCCGTGGCAGATCCGCACGAGCCGTTCATCGTGATGCTCGAGCGGTTGGCCCGTACTGGACGCAAGCGTGCGCTGGTCGTCGATTCAGGCCGTGTCGTGGGCATCGTGACCGCGAGCGACATCACCAGATCGATCGACGTGCACCGGCTAAGGATGCCTGAACTGGTTGACGTCACCACCCCGGCGGTCACGCCACCGCAGCTAGGGCCGATCGAAGCAAAACCCCCGCCGCGAAACTGAGAGTGTGCACGATCTTGCCTTTGGTGAGCGGTGAGCTGCCGGTCTCCGGCAGGAGGTCGGTGAGAATGCCGAAATCGCCTAGCTCTTGCGGGATCTCGTGTGCGGCGGTGACCAAGGCCAGTGCGCTCATGGCCAGCCCCGCCACGACGATCCAGCCCGGGACGGACATGGTCAGACACTATCGGCCCCGCTGCAGGTCGGTCGCACATCCGGGGTCGGGCGACCAAACCCGTCTTGGTGTGCGAGGAACTAGGGCCCATCGGCTGGGGACCAAGGTCTCCAGACTCGGCTTCGACGGCTGCCTAACGTCATCAGTGTCTGACGGATTGTCCGTCAGACGGTACCGGAGCTTCCCAGTGCTGCGAACCGTCCGAGTGCCGGCACATTTCCCCGAGGAAGGGTCATGGCAAGCGATGAGCGCGCGGCACGGGTCCTCGAGTTGGTGCGCGGGCTCACCACGGAGGTTCGTCCCCACGCCTCCCGGCTTACGGTGACCCTCGACAGCCCGTTCGACGACCTTGGCATCGGGAGTCTGGAGTTAGCCGAGCTATTGATGCGGATCCAGGAATCCTTCGGGATCTCGCTTCCCGCCCAAGTGTTCTCCGATGCCGAAACGCCGCGGGACCTCGTGCGGGCAGTCATCCAGAGGGGTGGACGCGCGGTTGAGGACATCGACATCGTCGCACCGCCTGCCGTGGCGGCCGGTGGATCGGCTCCGGTGGCGGCGTCGACGTTGATCGACGCTCTCGACTGGCATGTCGGCGTGACCCCCGAGAGGACCCACATCCGCATCCTCGATGAGGTCGGTCGCGCCGAAGAACTGACGTATCGGGCCCTGCACGTCGAAGCTGCAGCCGTCGCGGCCGGATTGCTCGCGCGCGACGTCCTGCCCGGCGACACGATCGCCATCATGTTGCCCACCAGCCGGGCGTACTTCGTCACCTTCGTCGGCGTCCTCCTCGCCGGGGCGGTGCCCGTCCCCATCTACCCGCCTGCCCGACCCTCTCAGCTGGCCGATCACCTGCGTCGCCACACCGGCATCCTTGACAATGCCCGAGCCACGTCGCTCGTGACCGTCCCCGAGGCGATCAGCCTCGGAAATCTGTTGCGTGCGAACGTCGACAGCCTGCGCCACGTCGTGGTGGCCGAGTCGCTCGCAGGCGCTGCCGGGGGAGTCCTGCCTCGGCCGCGCTCCGACGACCTGGCGCTGGTGCAGTACACGTCGGGCAGCACCGGCCAGCCCAAGGGAGTGGCGCTCACGCACGACAACCTGCTGGCAAACATCCGGGCGATGGGCGAGGCCGTTGCGGTGTCGGGGACGGACACGTTCGTGAGCTGGCTGCCGCTGTATCACGACATGGGACTGATCGGTGCGTGGCTCTCAAGCCTCTATTACGGGGTCCCGCTCGTGGTGATGGCCCCGCAGCTGTTCTTGATCCGCCCGTCGCGGTGGCTGAGCGCGATCCACACCAACCGGGGCACGATCTCGGCCGGCCCGAACTTCGCATACGAACTCTGCCTCAACAAGATCAACGAGGCAGAACTCGATGGAATCGACCTGAGCTCGTGGCGATTGGCCTTCAACGGCGCCGAGCCGGTCAGCCCCGCGACGATCGAGCGCTTCGCCGAGCGCTTCGCGCCCTACGGGTTTCAGCGGGCCGCGATGACACCGGTCTACGGGCTCGCCGAGTCCGCCGTCGGGCTGGCCTTCCCGCCGCTGGGCCGGGGTCCGCTGATCGACCGCGTCAGCCGCGACCGATTCGTGCGGTCGGGGCGGGCTGAACCCGCCGGGTCGGCGGAACGGGACGCCCTTCGCTTCGTTGCCTGCGGACAACCCTTGCCGCGCCACGAGGTCCGCGTCGTCGATGCCACGGGAACCGAGTTGGGTGATCGCCGCGAGGGGCACATCGAGTTCCGCGGCCCGTCGGCGACCGCCGGTTACTTCCACAATCCCACCGCCACGCGCTCGCTGTTCCACGAAGACTGGTTAGACACCGGCGATCTCGGCTACATCGTCGACGCCGACCTTTACGTCACCGGTCGGGTCAAGGACATCATCATTCGGGCCGGCCGCAATCTGCACCCCGCCGAGCTCGAAGAGGCCGTCGGCAACATCGCCGGGGTCCGCAAGGGCTGTGTCGCCGTGTTCGCCTCACCCGACCCGGCCGGGGGCGCCGAGCGACTCATCGTGATGGCCGAGACGCGGGCACCGGACGAGGAGATTTCGGCCGCGTTGCGGTCCGAGATCGTCTCCACGACGGTGGATCTGCTCGGCGTAGCACCCGACGACGTGGTTCTCGTGCCTCCGAGGACTGTCCCGAAGACATCAAGTGGCAAGATCCGTCGGACCGCCAGCCGGGAAATCTACGAGAAGGGCAGGGTCGGTGCCCGACCACAAGCGATGTGGTGGCAACTGGCTCTCATCCGGCTCCGTGGAGTCGGACCGTCACTGCGGCGTGCTCGAGGTACCGCGACAACAGTCGCGTTCGCTGCCTATGCGTGGATGGTGTTCGCTGTCGTCGCGCTGGCGGTGATCGCCGGGCTGCCGCTGCTACCTCGGCTGGAGTGGCGCTGGCAGATGGCCACTCGGGCGCTTCGGCTCCTGGCCTACCTGACCGGGACAGCGATCCGAGTTCGTGGTCGCGACCGACTCCCCGCCGGACCCGCGATCGCCGTGGCGAACCATCCGAGCTGGCTCGACGCGCTCGCGCTCACAATAGCGTTGCCGCGCCCATTTCGCTTCGTTGCCGGCGAGGTGTTGAATCGTGAAGGGCTGACCCGGTTCGTGCTGAAGCGGCTTGGCACTGAGTTCGTGGAACGCCATCAACGTGAGCACGGCGTGGCCGACATCGACCGGATCGTCACCCTCGCCCGAGCCGGACAGTCGATGGTGATCTTCCCCGAGGGCCGGCTGGCCCGCGCCCCTGGGCTGCGCCCCTTCCACATGGGCGCGTTTGTCGTCGCCGCCGAAGCCGGGCTCCAGGTCGTCCCGGTCGGCATCCGCGGCACGCGGGCCATCCTCCGGCCCGAGCACCACTTCCCCCGACGAGGATCGGTGGATATCACCGTCGGAACGCCAATCCAGCCCACTGGCACGGATTGGGCGGCGGCGGTGAAGTTGCAGCGCACAGTGCGGGACGCCGTCCTGCGCCTGTCAGGGGAACCGGACGTCGAATGACGGCCGGTCCACGAATGAAAGGAATCGCTGAGACATGAGTACCCCATATGGCACAGGCCCGGCGTCGGGTGAATACAGCGTGGATGAAGAGAACCAGCTTCAACCGGAGGACACCCTCATCGACCGTGGCGTCGACGACGCGCTCGAGGAGGGATATTCGCCTCCCGAGCGACCGTACGCACCTGGCGCCTTCGGCCCGCGGGAAAGCATGGACCAGCTGCTCGCAGAAGAGGAGCAAGATCCGGCGTCGCGAACCGATAGCGTGCTCGACGAAGATGAGCAACAACGCTCCGACGAAGCCGAGCGCGAAACCGAGTTCCCGCGGCGAGATGAGGTCGGGCGGGTCCGAGCAGGCCGACTTGTGGCTCCGGACATGGGTTTCGGCGAAGACGCAGAGGCGGATCTGGTGGCCGACGACGTCGGCATCAGCGGTGGCGCAGCCTCAGCCGAAGAAGCCGCGATGCACATCATCGACGAAGAATGAGTAGACAGGCGCTGGTGATGACTTTCGTCCCTGGTGTGCAAATGGTTGTGGGTGTGTGCTGGTCACAGACACGAGGAGGTAGTCATGACCGCCAAGATGAATGTCTCGGCCCTTGACCATGCGATGCACATTGCGCATACATGGGTCAACGACGTAGCCAAGGAGTTCGACACCGATGATCGGGATTTCGCCTACGGCGTCCTTCGGGCGTGGCTCCACACCCTGCGTGACCGGCTCACCGTCGAGGCCTCCGCGCACTTTGCGGCGCAGCTTCCTGACCTGATCAGGGGCGTCTTCTACTCAGGCTGGGACCCCGGTGCCGTCCCGCAGAAGTACAACGCCGAAGCCTACGTGGTCCGGTTTGCGCATGATGCGAACATCTCCCGAGACGACGTCGGCAAGGCGGCCGCGGCAACCACCGCCGCACTGCTTCACCACCTACCACCGGCCCAGGTCGCCAAAGCTTTGGCTCAGTTACCAGAGGAGATCCGCGCCCTCCTGCAACCCCGGCCGTCGCCCGGGGCAACATCGTGACCGTAGGCAGATGACGACTGACTCGTCGGAGGGTGTTGCACCGAGGTGGTGAATCAGCTCAGTCCGGCAGAACTTTTCCACTTCGGCCCGCCGCGGGCAGGCTCTCATCGGATTGTTCCCGCCAGTGGCGAAATCGCTCTGTCGGGACATCTGACCGCGATAGACGGGACCTTCGGCCCCAGCCATCTCGTGGGTTGCGTCAGTAACGTCGAGAACGTCGAACCGAAGATGCGGAGGAAGTCATGAGGCAGCAGATGGATCCCAGCCCGACTGCCCGGCAAGCCGCGGCCCGCGATGCGCTGGACGCCCTCGGCGATGAACGAGACGACCGTGCGTTGGTGCGGGTGCGCTGCGGTCGAAGCCACCACGTCGCAGCGGTTTTCGATACGTCAGCGGGTCCGGTCTTCGAGTCGGTGATCGGTCCACATGCACACGGAGACCGCGATTTCGTCGACACGGCGCATCACGGTGACCGGAAAGGCACGCGCTTCGTCGACGTCCTCGACGCCGGCAGTTTCGCCGATGATCTGGTGCCGGCCACCTGCGAATGCGGTACGCACGAGCTGTCCCGGGCCGAGTTGCAGCATGCCGTCGACGTGAACCAGCGCACCATCTTTCTGACCTGAAGGGGCCACCCTCCTCGGGTTCCTCAATTGCCGAAACGGCATTCCAGCAGCCGCCAACTCGACATTTCGCTGCTGGAATGCGATTTCGGCGCGGGGCGCGTCAGCCGACGAACTTCTTGCGCCGGTACAGCGTTCCCACCGCCAGCAGGAGCAGGCTCACCACCAGGATCGCGGTCGCCAGGACGTTGATCTGCGGGGGTACCGCCGCCTTGACGGCCGCGTTGACGTACAGCGGATAGGTGACGGTTGCGCCACTGACGAAGTACGTGATGATGAAATCGTCGAGCGACAACGCGAACGACAGCATCGCCGCCGCGATGATGCCGGGCACGATCAACGGCAGCGTGACCTTGAAGAAGGTGCGGGCGGGGCCGGCGCCGAGGTCGAGCGACGCATCTTCGAGTGTCCAGTCGAAACCGCGGACCCGGGCGCGGACCGTCATCGCGATGAAGCTCACCTCAAAAGCGATGTGCGCGATGAGGATCGTGGTGTAACCCGCCGGCCAGCTCAGATCCAGGAACAGGGTCAGCAGGGCCGCGCCCATCACCACCTCGGGGGCCGTCAGCGGCAGGATCAGGAAGGTGTCGACCGCGCGTTGCCCCCGCCACCGCTGGCGCACCAGCGCGATCGCGACGAGGGTCCCCAGTACCACCGCGACCGCGGTGGACACCGCGGCCACGTTCAGGCTGAGCCTGAGCGCCTCGGTCAGCGGCGGGTACTTGAACGGGTCGGCCCAGTTCTGCAGCGTGAAACCTTCCCAGGTGTAGTTGAACTTGCCGACGGGCTTGTTGAACGAGAACAGGATGATCACCAGGATCGGCAGGAACAGGTACAGCAGCACCAGTCCGGCGACGAGGCGCAGCAGCAGGTCACCCCAATTGCGGCGGCCTCTCACCTTTTTCGCCTGGTGAGGCTGCGCCGCGGTGGCGATCGCCGCGCCTGCCTGCGTGGTCACACCAGGTCCTCGGTGCCGAGAGCGCGGGTGTAGAGGAGCACGCCGACGAGGATGATGAACATCAACCCCAGGCTGAGCGCCGCCGCGGCGGGATAATCCTTGACCACCAGGAACTGTTTCTGGATGACGTTGCCGATCATCGTCGTCTGCGTACTCCCGAGGTAATCGGCGTTGATGAAATCGCCTACGGCGGGGATGAACACGAGCATGCTGCCCGCGAGTACACCCGGCATTGACAGCGGCAGGATCACCTTGTGGAAGCTTCGCGGCGCCGAGGAATAGAGGTCCTTGGACGCCTCGAGCAGGCGCGGGTCGATCTTCTCCAGGCTTACGTACAACGGCAGGATCATGAAGATGATCCAGTTGTAGGTCAGCCCGCCGATCACCGCCCAACTGGTGGACAGGAGTCGTCCCTCGTCGGGCAGCAGGCCGATGGTGCCCAGCGCGGTGACGACCCAACCTTCGTCGGCCAGAATCGTTTTCCACGCGATCGTGCGGATCAGGAACGTCACGAAGAACGGCAGGATCACCAGGCCGAGGATCAGGTTCTTGAACCTGCCCGCCTTGAACGCGATGACATAGGCGAGGGGGAACGCCAGCAGCAGGCACAGCACGGTGGCCGTCAGCGCGTACCCGAGCGACCGGAAGATCTGTTCGCGGTACAGCAGGAACGCGTCGAGGTAGTTGCCGAAGTCCCACGCAAACGTCAGCGTGGGCATGAACACCGATCCGCCCGTCGCCGACAGCGACGTCCGCGCCAGCGAGAAGAACGGCACCACGAAGAAGATCCCGAGGTACACGAGCGCCGGCAGGATCATCAGGTACGGAGCGAGCTTGCTCCGTTGCCGACTGCTGGTGGCGACACCCGCCATTTATGCTCCTCGCGTCCGCAGTGCCATTTATGCTCCTCGCGTCCGCAGTGCCATCGTTGTCAGCCGCCGGTGACGGCGGCGTACGCGGTGTTGTACTCCTGCGTCTGCTCGTCGGTGAGTGCCGCCCAGCCCTTGGACCTGTCCAACACGTCCTTGGGCGGGTTGATCAGCGGGTTGCTCGCCGCGGCCGGATCGACCTTCTCCAACTCCGCGGTCATGTCCGACAGGACGGGAACGAACTGCGTATAGGCGACCAGCTTGGCGTAGTTGGGCCTGTCGTAGACGTAGTTGATCCACGCCTCGGCGGCCTTCTGGTTCTGCGTGGTGTACGGGATGACCATGGTGTCGACGAACGTGGTACCGCCCGCTTCGGGAACGACGAACTGCAGGTCGGGATTGTCGGCCTGCAACTGCACCACGTCACCCGAATACGCCTGTGCCACCGCGACGTTGCCCGACGCGAGGTCATCGGCATAGTCGTTGCCGGTGAACCGCCGGATCTGGCCCCTGTCGTTCTGTTCCCGGACCAGGTCGATCGCCTGCTGGACACTCTCGGTGGTCGGGTTCTCCGGTGAGTTGCCTTGGGAGAGCATGATCATCCCGAGGCCGTCCTGCGCGTCGGAGAACAGGCTGACCCGGCCCTTGAAGGCCGGATCCCACAGGTCGTCGATCGTCCTGATGTCCCGGCCGGTGGCCGCCCGGTTGTAGGCGATGCCGACAAGCCCGGACATGTACGGGGCGCTGAACTTGCGGCCCGGGTCGACGCTGGCCTCGAGCAGGTCGGGGCGGATGTTCTTCTTGTTGGGCACGCCCTCGTCGCTGATGTCGTTGAGCCATCCGAGCTGGTGCAACCGCACCGCCAGGAACGATGTCGGCACCGCCAGGTCCGCGCCGATGTCCTGCTTGCGCGACAACGGCTCCTTGACCTTCGCGAACCACTGCTCGTTGTCGTTGAAATCTTCCTTGTAGTCGACGGTGATGCCCGATGCCGTCTGGAACTCCGCGATGAAGCCGTCGGCCATGTAGAGCGGCCAGTTCGAGATGCGCAGGGTGCCGCTCGCGGGACCGCCGTCCTCGGTCGTCGTGCCCGACGTGCTGCTGTCCGAACCGCAGGCGGTCAGGAACGACGAACCGAGGGTCAGCGCCGCAGCGGCCGCGGCGCCGCCACCGATGAAGCGACGCCGGGACGTCCGGCTCGCGGTCATGCGGGCGAGCAGCTGTGGGTCGATGGGGGAGGGAAGATCACGGGACATGGCGACAGTGCCTTTCGTCGGCTCCGGAGGGGGACGGGTCGCGCCGGTGTGCCCGGCGTCGGCAGCAAGCATCAGGAGTCGTCGAGCATCTCCTCGAGATCCTCGGTGGTCGGGATGTCGGCACCCGGCAACACCAGCGACGCGTCGGGAGCCCAGCCCACGTAGACCTCGTCGCCGGGACGTAGCAGCGGTAGATCCTGCTCCGGTCCGACGTGCGCGATGACCGTCGACTCGTCCGGTGCCCTCAGCGACAGCCGCACGACCGGGCCCTGGAACGTCAGGTCGGTCACCGTGGCTCGCACGCCGACCACGTCACCGGCCGGGGCGTCCATCGAGACCCGCACCCGCTCCGGGCGCACCATCAAGGTGGCGTGGCCGCCGGGTTCGATGGTGGTGTCACCCGGTCGGGCCTTAAGTGTCGAGCCGAGAACCTCCACCTCGACGAATTCGCGGTTGGCACGACCCGTCTGGCGGCCTGCCCACAGGTTGGCCTGGCCGATGAAGCTCGCCACGAACACCGTCGACGGGCGGTCGTAGATGTCGGTCGGTGTGCCGATCTGGTCGACGTTGCCCGCGTTCATGACCGCGATGCGGTCGCTCATCGTGAGCGCTTCCTCCTGGTCGTGGGTCACGTAGACGAACGTGATCCCGACCTCGCGCTGAATGCGTTTGAGCTCGAACTGCATGGCGTGGCGCAGCTTCAGGTCCAGCGCGCCCAGTGGTTCGTCGAGGAGCAGGGCGCTGGGATAGTTCACCAGCGCACGGGCCAGGGCAACCCGCTGCTGCTGACCACCCGACAGTTGGGCGGGCCTGCGTTCGGCGAAATCGGCCAGTCGCACGATATCCAGCAGGTCGTCGACGCGCTTGCGGACCTCTGCCTTGTCTTTCCTCGCACTGCGCGGGCCGTACGCGACGTTATCCCACACCGTCATGTGCGGGAAGAGCGCGTAGTGCTGGAAGACAGTGTTGACGTTGCGCTTGTTCGGCGGGGTCCTCGACACGTCCGCACCCTCGAGGCGGATGGCGCCCTCGGTCGGTGTCTCGAATCCCGCGATCATCCGCAACGTCGTCGTCTTGCCGCACCCTGACGGGCCGAGCATGGAGAAGAACTCACCCGACGCGATGGAGAAGTCGGCGTCGGCGACGGCGACGTAGTCGTCGAAGCGTTTCGTGACATGGTCGATCTCGATGACGGGGCCGCCCGCGGCGCGGGCGGTCTCCGATCCCGCCGTGTGGTCTACAGCGGTCGTATGTGTGCCGGTCAGCGCAGATCCTCCTCAGGAGCAGCCATCGGGGGCTGTCGATAAACCTTCGCCGATCACTCGGACCTTCGCAAGTGATTCCGCAACGAATTTACATTTCCACAATGGAATCCCTCGCTGTCTACGGGCGAAGGTCCTGAATCCGCGCACCCGGACGCACGGAGATGTGGCCGGAGTGTGATGTCCCCGGCGCTGCGATGATGGCCCACCCAGTGTCGCAGCAGGGAGCTTCGCGATACCCGGAAATCCGGCTGCCGGGTCGTCACCGTTTACCGGACTCGCTCTGCGGGGTAGTGAGGGGACATGGCATGTGTCGATGTGGGGGTTTCCTCTGACCTGAGTCCGGAGCGCGCCTGGGAGCTGGCCTCGGATCTGCGGCGGTTCGACGAATGGCTCACGATCTTCGGCGGCTGGAAGAGCGAGGTGCCCGCGACCATCGACGTCGACACCCAGGTGGCGTCGTTGATCAAGGTCAAGGGGTTTCGCAACGTCATCCACTGGCGGGTGACCCGGTACGACGAGCCCAAGGAGATCGAGCTCGTCGGAACCGGCCGCGGCGCGGTGTGCATCTCGCTGACGATGCAGGTCGAGCCCGAGGCGACCGACGAGTCGCATTTCCGGGTGATCGCCGAGTTGTCCGGCGGTCTGCTCAATACCCCGATCGGCGGGGTGGTGGCCAGGGTCATCCAGGGCGACGTGCGCCGGTCGGTGTGCAACCTGGCCGAACTGCGCTGACGTCTGTCCGGCCTGATCGTCGTTCGTCTAGCCCCACTCGTGGTTCATGGCGCGTGACTCGTACTGTGCCTCGGCCGACGGGACCGTCGGGGTCTTCTGCCGTGACAGCGCGATGAGGACCATCGCCAACGCGGCGGTCGCCGCGCCTCCGATGAAGATCGCCACGAAGCTGCTCTCCATCGGCGTGCCCGCGAGCGTGGTCCGGCCGAGAACCACCGCGACCAACGCCGCGGCGGTGGAGCTGCCGACCGTGCGGGCGATCGCGTTCATGCTCGTCGCGACCCCGGTCTCACCGGCCCCGACCTCGCTGACCACCAGTGCCGGAAGTGCGCCGTACCCCAGGGCGATGTAGGCGTTGGCCAGGATGCTGGCCATGATCACCTGCCACGGCGACGAGTGCGCGAAGGCGATGAACAGGAAGCCCGCCATCCCGGCGAAGGCGGCGACCATCAGCACCGGCCGGGCGCCGAACCGGTCGATGAAGCGGCCGCTGACCAACGCGACGACGAAGCCGGTCAGCGCGCCCGGCAGTAGGTAGATGACGCTGGCCTCGAGCACCGTCGCGCCGAACCCGTACCCGGCGACGTCCCGGGGGATCTGGACGAACTGCGTGGGCCGAGAAAAGCGAAGTAGAGGCCCATGCCGACGAAGATCGTCGCGAGATTGGTGAACAGCATCGTCCGTTGGGACAGCATCCGCGTCGACACCAGTGGCCGCGCCGTCCGTTGCTCCCACAGCCACCAGCCGATCAGTACGACGACACCGCCGACGGCGGTGATGATCGTCGCAGGTGAGCCCCAGCCCCACGAGTTGCCCTGGGTGATCGCCAGCAGGATCGACGACAGTCCCGCGGCCAGGCCCAGCGCACCGAGCCAGTCGATCGAGCCCGTCGCGGTGCGTGGGCGGTCGGGAACCACGATCAGCACGATCGCCACGACGAGCACCGTGAACGCCGTCGTCAGCCAGAAGACGCGGTGGTAGCCGGCGTCGCCGCTCATCAGCAGGCCGACCACGACGAGGCCGGTGCCGCCGCCGAACCCCAGCGTGCCCGACAGCACCGCCATGGCCGAACCCATGCGGTCGGGGCGCAATTCCTCGCGCAGGATGGCGATGCTGATCGGGTACAACGCGAACGACGCCGCCTGCAGTACCCGCGCGACGATCAGCAACGCCAACGACGTCGTCGTCGCGGCCAGTACGGAACCCGCCAGGACCACCGCGAGCACGACGAGCAACACCCTCTTCTTGCGGTGCAGGTCGGCGAGGCGTCCGATCAGTGGCGTCGCGCCGGCGGCCGCAAGAAGGTTGGCCGTCACCGCCCAGCTGACCGCGACCATCGAGGCGTCGAGCTGGTCGGCGATCACGCCGAGCACCGGGACCACCGCGGTCTGCAACACAGCGACCGTGAGCACCACCACGCTCAGCGCGACGACCAGCAGCCGCGGCCGCTTCAGCGGCGTCGTCGATGACGGATCGACCGGCGCGTCGGAACGCTCGATACCGGTCTCGTACACGCCCGCTCCGATCGTTAGCCTGTCTTGATTCTGCTCGATTATCACGCCTGCCCGAGCAACACCGACAACCGGTCGAGCGGAAGGCGGGGCGAGCGGTGTCCGTCGCGGCCGACCATGTCGGCGGTGACCACCAGAGCGTTGAGCACCGCTTCCTCGACGGCCTGCACCACCGCGGTGTACAGGGGGTCCATCCGGCCCCACGGCAGGAAGGTGAGGGTCCCGAACTCGGCTTCGCCCTCCGCGCCGACCGGCCCAGTGGGGAACGCACTGGTGAGGTCGGGAACGTCGGCGGTGGAGAACGCCAGGAAGATGTCGCCCGAGAAGTGGCTGCCCGTGGTGCCGGTTCGTGCCAGCCCCAACGGGACCCGGCGCGCCAGCGCCTTGCACTGGCCGGGAAGCAGGGGAGCGTCCGTCGCCACGATCGCGATGACCGAGCCGGCGCCCGAAGGAGGTGTGCCCGTGAGGTCGCGCTCGAACCAGTCGCCGTCGAGCGGATTGTCGTCGAGGAGCTGCGGTCCGACGTGGCGGCCGGATACGGTCAGTTCCGTGCGCGCACCGAAGTTCGCCTGCACGAACGCCGCGACCGTGAAGGTGCTCGAGCCGTAGGGGACCCGACGGGATGCGGTTCCGTTGCCGCCCTTGAAGTCGTAACAGTTCATGCCGGTACCACCGCCGACGGACCCTTCGGCAACCGGTCCGCCGGTCGCCCCGTCCAGCGCCGCCTCGACATGCCCGGGGCGAACATGGTCGCCGTTGATGTCGTTGAGGTAGCCGTCCCAGGTTTCGGCGCACACCGGAAGCAGCCACTGCCGCGCCAGCCGTGGCGCCACCCTGTTGGCCCACCGCACCACACCGGTATGGCACGCGCCCACGGCGTGCGTATTCGACAGCACGACAGGCAGGTTGAACGATCCCGCTTCGTCGATCCACGTGGTGCCCGTCATCTCGCCGTTGCCGTTCAGCGAGAACCAGCCCGCGGCGCACGGCTGCCCGACACCGGCGTGCCCGCGCGGCAGGGTGGCCGTCACCCCGGTGCGCACCGGCCCCCGCCCGACGACCAGCGGGCCGTCGCCGTCGATCAGCGTCGTCACCCCGATCTCGACGCCCCCGGTCACCTCATGCATCATTCGCCAAGCGGGGCGGCGGGGTCGAGTCCGCAGGGCCATGGTCGAATTGGCCCATGACACCAGGAGCCTCTAGAGGAACCTCGCCGGAGCTCCATCCCAGTGCCCTGACCGAGGCGGTCTTCAGCGGCAACCGGCCCGTGGGCCCGGGTGACCTGTCGGTCGAAACCCATGGAATCGCGCCCATCCCGGAGGATCAGCGCTACGGCACCCCGGGGCGACTGTTCACCGTGTGGTTCGCCCCGCAGGTCAACATGACCGGCGTTTTCACCGGAACGCTGGCGATCGTGCTGGGCCTGGGCTTCTGGCTGGGAATGCTGGCGATGGTGATCGGCACCGTGCTCGGCTCGTTGGTCGTCGGCTATCTGTCCACCTGGGGCCCGCGCACCGGCGCAGGGCAATTGCCAAATGCACGAATGGCTTTCGGTGGTGGCGTGGTCATTCCCGCTGCGCTGCAGTGGCTTTCCTCAATCGCGTGGGACGCGCTGGTCGGGCTTTTCGGTGGTGAAGCGCTTTCGGTGTTGCTGGGCATCCCGTTCTGGCTTGCGGTCCTGATCGTTCTCGGGGTGCAGGGAGTCGTCGGGTTCTTCGGATATGAGCTGATCCATCGGCTCCAGGCCGTGCTGACGGTGGTGCTGTTCGTGACGTTCGTGGTGTTCACCGTCAACCTCGTGAGCGGACACGAGATCGTCACCCCGGCGACGGTCACCGGTCCCGATCAGCTGGGTGCGTTCATCCTCGAGGTGACGATCGCCTTCAGCCTCGCCGTGTCCTGGGCGACGTACGCGGCCGACTTCAGCCGCTACCTCCCCTCCGGTGTGTCGGCGGCAAGGGTGTTCGGATTCACCGTCGCCGGAATGACGTTCGCGTATGTCTTCGTCCAGGGTGTCGGCATCGCGGCCGCGAGCCTGGTCGGTGAGCACACTGCCGAGGGTGTGCGTTCGGTGATGGGCGGTGGAGTGCTTGGTGGTGTCGCGTTGTTGGTCATCGCCGTGGCGTCGATCGGCTCAGGGGTGATGAACGACTACAGCGGTTCGCTGGCGCTGCAGACCGTCGGGGTGCGGGTGCGACGGCCGGTGTCGGCCGTCATCGTCACGGCGCTGGCCTTCGTCCTGATCCTGTGGTTGCACGCCGCCGACACCGCCACCCGGTTCACCGACGTGCTCCTGCTGGTCAGCTACTGGATCCCGGCCTTCGTCGCGGTGGTGGTGATCGACTGGCGGATCCGGGCACGGGGACGGCGCACCGTGAATCCGGCGCTGGAGACCACCAGCCGCCGCGATGCGGCCGCGGCGCTGATCGTCTTCGTGGTCGCGTACGCGGCGGCGATCCCGTTCATGAACACGTCGCTGATCCAGGGTCCCATCGCGACGGCGTGGCACGGCGCGGACATCGCGTACTTCGTCAACATGCTGGTGGCCGCCCTGCTCTACGGCGGATACCGGGCGTACGCGGGTCGCACCGTCTAGCGCGCGGAAAGTCAACTCAGCACCACTGATTCGGCGTGCCGGGATTCGGGTACTGACGGCAGATGCCAGGCAGTGCGGTGCCGCCTGCGGAAAGGACCACCATGCGCCCGTCCACCCTCGCCAAGACCGCAGGCGCAGCGTTCGCCGCCGGCGCAGTCGGCGGTCTGGCCACCAAGCCCGCCGTCGAGTCCGCCTGGTACCGGCGCCTGAACAAACCGGGCTTCCAGCCGCCGAGCCTGGCATTCCCGATCGCGTGGAATCTGCTCTACAGCGACATCGCTGCGGTATCGGCGTCGACCATCGACACACTGAACGAGCGAGGTGAGGCCGCGCAGGCACGCGCATACAGCCGGGCGCTGGCTGCCAACCTGGTACTCAATGCCAGTTGGAGTTGGGTCTTCTTCAACCGGCGGCGGCTGGGTGCCTCGGCGGCGGTCGCTGCCGCGCTGACCGCCAGCAGCGCCGACCTGGCGCGTCGGGCCGCCGCGGTGAACGCGCCCGCGGGTGCCGTCCTGACTCCATATCCGCTGTGGTGCGCGTTCGCGACGGTACTGTCGACTCGCATCTGGCAGCTCAATCGCTGAGGAGGCACCGGCCATGGCAGCGGACGAGCAGGAGCGGGAGGAAGACGAGCAGGATCGGCAGCGCCTCGCCGACCGTGTCCTGAGCATCCTCGAGGACGCCATCTACTGGGCGATCGCCGTGATGCTGGTCGTCGGTTCCGCGGCGCTG
>Ga0209347_1000379_pt1 | contig 118952 bp, 110 predicted proteins | sample AutmiccommuBRH23_FD_187382 | JGI IMG/M metagenome (GOLD analysis project Ga0209347, IMG submission 187382) | Deep subsurface microbial communities from Mt. Terri, Switzerland - Autotrophic microbial communities BRH/23 (SPAdes) (version 2) | ecosystem: Environmental > Aquatic > Deep subsurface...
CAAGCCCCTGTTTAAACGCTCCAAGCCCATTCAGCCTGCCGATATCGCCACCTTCACCCGCCAAATGGCCACCATGATGAAGGCTGGCGTGCCACTTGTGCAGAGCTTTGAGATTGTCGCCGAGGGCATGGAAAGCGAAAAAATGAAGGAGATGATTGGAGAGATCCAGGAGGATGTATCGTCAGGTATGGGTTTTGCCCCGGCCTTGCGCAAGCACCCGCGTTATTTTGATGACCTGTTTTGCAGCCTGATTGAGGCGGGCGAGCAGTCCGGCTCACTGGAGACCATGCTGGACAGGGTGGCTGTTTATAAGGAAAAAGGCGAGCAGCTCAAGCGCAAGATCAAAAAGGCGCTGACTTACCCTACAGCAGTTATTGTCGTTGCCGTAGTTGTTACTGGTATCCTTTTGGTCAAGGTGGTACCAGTTTTTGCCGAGACTTTCACAAGCTTTGGTGCCGACTTGCCTGCCTTTACCCAGCTGGTCATGAATTTTTCAGAATTTGCCCAAACTTGGTGGTTGGCGTTTGTAGCAGCAACGATAGGAACAGTTGTTGCCTTCCGGGAAGCAAGACTTCGTTCGCAGACATTTTCTGACAATGTAGACAAGATCACTTTGAAAATCCCCATCGTTGGCGGAATCGTTTTCGAGGCGGTGATATCGCGTTTTGCGCGCACCCTGTCCACCACCTTTGCCGCCGGTGTGCCGTTGATTGAATCCCTTACATCGGTGGCCGGCGCTGCTGGCAATGCCGTTTTCCGCGATGCCACACTGCAAATTCGCGATGATGTATCAACCGGCTTGCAACTCAATACTGCCATGAGAGCCACTGGTCTGTTTCCCACACTGATTATCCAGCTCACTGCTATTGGTGAGGAATCAGGCTCCCTTGATGAAATGATGGAAAAGGCGGCTGTGCACTATGAAGAATCGGTGGACAACCAGGTGGACAACCTTACAGTCCTGCTGGAACCGATGATCATGTCGGTACTTGGCGTTTTGGTTGGTGGCCTGCTCATTGCTATGTATCTGCCCATTTTCCAACTTGGTCAGGTTGTAGGCGGTTAAAAACCAATCTCTTGCATCCAGCAGCAGTGAAGCATGCATGTCTGCTTTATCGGCCATCAAGTGTAAGGAACAATGCCGTCACCTCACTTAATGCTGCCTCTGAAAATAATCGGTCTGGGGCTATCACTTTTCTTTTATTCAGTAAATCACCACCTGCTATGAGACACCGCCCTCATGACTAATCCCGACTTTTACCTTATCTACAGTGGCATTTTTATTATTGGCCTTGTCGTGGGCAGTTTTTTGAATGTGGTGATTTATCGCCTCCCACTGCAAATGCAATCCGCCTGGCGGCGTGAATCTTTAGACTTTCTCGGCATGGAGCCGGAAGCTGGCAGCCCGGAGCTGAACCTGGCATTCCCCGCCTCCCATTGCCCCCACTGCAGTGAAAAGATCAAACCCTGGCATAACGTGCCGGTTATCAGTTATCTGTTGTTGCGCGGAAAATGCGCCCATTGCGGCGCTCCCATCTCCTGCCAGTATCCTTTGGTAGAGTTCGCCACGGCGGTGCTCAGCGTGGCCGTTATTGCCCATTTTGGCATGGGCAGCAGTGCCTGGCTGGCACTGGCTTTTACCTGGATGCTGATCGTGCTTACCGGCATTGATGCAAAGCATCAATTACTGCCTGACATTATCACCTTACCGCTGCTATGGGTGGGGTTGCTGGCCAATAGCCAGGGCATTTTCACCGATCTGCACAGTGCGGTGCTGGGAGCTGTTGCAGGCTATATGGTTCTGTGGCTGATTTTCTGGGCATTCAAACTGCTCACTGGCAAGGAGGGCATGGGCCATGGCGACTTCAAGCTGCTTGCAGCCTTTGGCGCCTGGCTTGGCTGGCAACAATTGCCTCTGATTATTTTGCTGTCTTCAGCGGTGGGCGCCATAGTGGGTATTGCCTTTATTGTCATCGCCGGGCGCAACCGCCAGATTCCCATGGCGTTTGGCCCCTATCTCGCCATTGCTGGCTGGATTGCCATGATGTGGGGTGAGCAGATTATCAGTACCTATCTGGGTGTTTTGTAGGCAATGTTCATTGTTGGCCTCACCGGTGGCATCGGCAGTGGCAAAAGCTCGGTGGCCGAATGCTTTGCCCGCCTGGGTATCACCGTAGTCAATGCCGACACTGCCTCTCGCAAAGTGGTTGAACCGGGCACGCCTGCCCTACAGGCCATTGCTGATCACTTTGGCAACGCCATGTTGTTACCTGATGGCGGTCTCGACCGCGCAGCACTGCGGCAACGGATATTCTCTGACCCTGCTGCAAAGGACTGGCTGGAAAAGCTGCTGCACCCCCTGATAGCCCAGTGGATTGACACCCGACTGACCGCAGCGCCAGGCCCCTATGCCATTCTTGAATCACCCTTATTGCTGGAAACGGCACAGCACCGCAGGGTAAACCGTGTATTGGTGGTGGACGTTGCCGAGGCTTTGCAAATAGCCCGCGCCAGCACCCGCGACGCCAATAACGCAGCGCAAATTAAAGCCATTATCGCCAGCCAGTTGCCCAGATCAACGCGCCTGGCCCGGGCCGACGATGTGATTGATAATTCCGGAGCACTGCGTGATCTGGCACCCCAAGTGGAGGCTCTGCACAGAAAGTATCTGGCGATGGCAGGAGCTGAGATGAGAGATGAGAGATGAGAGATGAGAGATGAGAGATGAGAGATGAGAGATGAGAGAGTACGATGACTGACAAAATCCTTTCCGTTAACTGCCCCACCTGCAAAACAGTGGTTGAATGGAGCGATGCGTCACCTTTCCGGCCTTTTTGTTCAAAGCGTTGCCAGCAGATCGATTTTGGTGACTGGGTGCTGGAAAAACACAGTATTCCCGGAGAGCCGGTGTTTGATCTGGAAGATGAAGATCACAGCAAGTCGAGCCACTGAACAGAACTGTAGGTTGGCGCTGAGGTACGAAGCCCAACACCCAACACCTGGAACACATATCAACCTAACGCTGCTGGGCTTCGCACCTCAATCCAAACTGCCGCCTATCAGTTACTCCAACAACCGTCAGGCCCTTTCAGTCCACGAGGATTATCAGCACTGATTGTCAGAGTCATAGGCGTGCAATCCGAGTCGCTGGCTTGCGCTCCCTGAGCCGTGGCAGTTACTGTAAAACCTACCCCGCCGTTGACTGTCACCCCCAGCCCATAATAGCCGTCCACGGAGGTAGTGCCGACAAAACCAATACCATTCAAAGAGGAGCTATAGGTCGAATTATTAGCACGCCATTTTTCCTGCAAATTCTGGATATACATCAACGAATCCATCGCATCGGCACGGCGCGCCTTGCGGACATAGTCCTGATAGGCCGGGAGTGCTATCGCAGCCAGTATCCCAATCACAATCACCACAATCATCATTTCGATCAGGGTAAAGCCTTTTTGTCGCAAAGCAGGTGCGGTCATTAGTGGTACCGATTAACAAGCAATAATAGAAAGTGTCTGGTTCTGACTGATACCAGTAAAGGTGATGGTCAGGGTTTTAGTTGCAAGCGGGAGTGAGGGCCCTGTGCAGCTACCGTTACCCGAACGATAGATGTCTTTATTACTTGTCAAAACCACATCACCTGACCAGCCTGGTGAATTACTGTTGTACTGGGCAGTACAGCTGAATGTCTCCTTGGTGTATGTGCAATTCGTTGGATAAAGAAGCTCAGGGTCCGCTGACACATCCTCAAAACCATCAGCATCCTGAAACTGCGCGCCGTTTGCGCCACTTAAGGTTCCGGAAATGGTCAGCGTGTAGGTGGTTACCACCGGGTCGGGGTTCGGGTCCGTACCTGGATCAGGGTCCGTACCTGGATCAGGTTCTGTACCTGGATCAGGGTCCGTTCCCGGATCAGTTTCTGGATCACCCCATTCACCGTCTTCACCGGCAAGGCTCATTGTTGCAACTGTAAATTTTACGAAGTTTTCAGCCCCTTTCGTTGGCCGTTTCATGTTGATGCTGGAATTCAGGGTTACGGTTTGGGGGTCACCATTTCTATCATTCCAGTCAACGTCCACTTCCGCAATTTTGATACAACTTGAACTTGAAGGTGCACAAGTATTATCTGCATCCGTGACTGTCCAGGTGACAGTGAATTGATCAATTGTTTCTGAATCATCAATCTCATCCAATCTGGGATCTACACTCGAAAGGAAGCTTTCGAGCTCCTGCAATTTGGCTTCCCCTAAAGCGACTGCCTCAGCTTGTACCTTGGCATCAGAATTTGTCCTCTGTGTGGCGCCATGAAAGCTGAACAGAGCCAACAGGCCCACGGCCAGCACTACAAAAGCCACCAGCGCTTCTACTATGGTAAAGCCACGGTTACGATTGTGATAACGCCCAATATTTACCAAGCCATTCATGGCATATTCTCCAAAGCCGTTAATTTAAGGTTGGAAATCCGCCCACGACCCAGGGATTTCGGCAAATCTGATTATCTCGAATGGGTCATCTGGTCCGGTTGGGCCTGAGCCTTGGCCCTCATCTCCGCCACCACCAAATTCCAGAGATTCTCCAATAATGGTGAATGAACCTGTCAGCTTCGTCATATCTCCAGCTTTAGCCACTGTTCCATACACGGTTCCATTGCCCATACCGTTATTGTCACACTCTGTTTTCTCAAAATACACCAACCCATATACCGTATTACCACCATTGATGGACGGGCAATCAGTAGCACTCTCAAAGAACAGGACAACAGGCAGGTCTTCACTCCCTTCATTACAGTGCCAGCTAAAATTGCTGAGCTGACCATTCGCACAACCCTCTGATTTGTGGTAATCAAAGGTTGAGCTATCCACATAGATAATACGGCGTTGGTAGCCTTCGTCTGCATCGGCTTTAGCCCTGTCTGCCATATACAATTGCTTCAAATCAGCTTTAGTGACATGAGGGCCAAAAATAGCGTTCCACAAGGAACTGGAAGGATTCAGCGCTACTTTAGTTCCTCCGCCTAAATCCAATTTGTCGTGGTCGAGGCAGCCAACTGTTCCACTTGTCGTGCCAATGGCAATACCACCATTAGGTTGTACTTCTGCGCTTGCAGAGACATTTCCGGACATACAGTTTTCAGTCATGATGGGGGGGCCATTCAAAGCCATCGGGCCGCCTGGAGCAGAGCCACCTATTCCAGCTTGACGACCTCTCATCACTTCGACATAAACAGTTTTGCTAACATGTGAATCTCCACCCTCTGCGCCTTTCGCTTCTGAGATTACCTGAATAATTAAAGGCGCTTCGTCATAGTCGGGGTCGAGGCAAGTAATTGCCACGTATGTAACATCACGTTCATAAGCATTTGTATTTAAGACTGTATCTTCCAAAGCTGGGGCATCTGCTGTAGCTCCGGCTCCGCAGGCGTCAGCATCAGTCAAATCCCAGATATCACCGATTGCGTTATCCTCTATCCAATTAACGCCTTCCTCAAGCCCACCGATGGCTACAGAGTAAACTTCCTTGCTCCGCACATCAGTACCAACAACCTTCTGTTCGAATAGCCCCACCCGAGCAACCATCAAAGTGGCTATGGTAGTCACAATCAGCAGGATCACAGTGATAGCAAGAATCGCCACCCCACCCTGACGAGCGTGAGCCATTGTCCTGATCCTCTGCCGGTACATAACGGAGCCTCCTAGATTCAATTCAATAGGCCTGTCAAGGCGCTGGGGTTGCAATATTGAAATGGTCATTTTTAATTTTCACCTTGGTGCTTAGCCCCATGGTGACAGCTGCATCAGAGGCCAACTGGCCTTCTAACGCGATTTCAATATTGCGCCTGGCCAAGCAAAGAACGTCACCGTCCTCAGGCACTTCGCCGGCTACGTCGGGAGTACAGGCCGTAAGTGGGGTATCACTCCACTCAGTAGCGGGAGCAACGGTATAAGAGTAGAAGGTAGAATCACCGTCATCGACATCCGCTACATAATCAAGAGTAAAAGTGAGGCTCGTAATGCTAATGGAGCTATCCGTTATCGATTGCCAAGTACCGGTATCACATGCGTGTCCATTGCCTGATGTACGCATTTGAACGGCACCATTATTAAGCCGAAATCCAAAGGATTCAAATTGACCGGTACTTTTGCCTCCATCTCCATCTAAATCATAGCTGTACAGGATGCAGTTTCCATTTACTTGCACAAGCCCCATTTCATTCAGGACGGGAGTGACTGCTTCATAGTAATCAAGAATATTCAGTTTTCCATCACCATTGACATCATCGTCCATGCTCAGAGGGCCATCCTCACCATCTTGATCCCAAGCAGCAAGCCAGTCCACATAACCCGCGCGCTGTAACTCCTTGCTCATCAGATCCAACGCGCTGCGCATTTGCTGGTTTAAGCGGGTGGATTGCACAATTTCACCGCCTGAAACATTGACCCGCAACATCACACTAAGCACCCCGGTTAAAATAACCAAGCTAATGGCAACCCCAATCATCAATTCAATCAGGTTAATGCCTAGTTGCGATTTTTTACTTTTGATGGCCATCAGCATTCGTCATACCCCTGACTGTCACCGTTGGGATTACAGAGGCGCACCCTGCCCTCGGTGGTGATTTGTATTTGCAGCGATGAGCCACCAGAGGTGACGGTGATATTGCCAGGGGTGTTTGCGCTACCCCGCGGTTGCTCAAATGTGGTGCCAGCAATACCGGCGATTGTGACGTCAGGGTGATCGGTGCCGCTCACCACCTGAACAACACCATCGTCACCTGTGGCATTGGCAACGTCGATCCGGCAGGCATTGTCCGCACAAACGCAATTGGGCGTGGCCGAGAAGCCCACGCACCAGGCATCGGTATCGACGCTCACCGACATATCGGCATCGCGGATGGGGCCTTCGGCTTTGGCCTGCAGCACCAGCCCGTATATATCTTCAGCCGCCCTTTTGACCCGTTCCCGTTCAAAATAACTATTGAAAGAAGGCACGGCAATAGAGGCGACAATGCCAAGAATCACTACCACAATCATCATTTCAACCAGGGTAACCCCCTGGTTGTAACGCTGAAAGTGTCGTTGAGGCTTGCGTTCAGCCCTGCCCATTGATAGCCACATGTACTTCATTACCTGCCCTTTTGGGGAAATAAGCAATATAAATGCCCGACCTTACGATTAACGACTGCCTGAATAGTGACGCAGGATGGTATCTGCAATGACCACGGTGTTGTCGGGGCCTGCCGCCACCTTGATACAAACATGATACATGCACGATACAAACAGCCAATGCACTGATTCTAGGTGATTTTAGATCAAAAGGTGAGTGTTACGTCCATATTATCTTTGTTGGGTACTGCAGGCTTAACAATCGTTGATCAATATCAACAGGTAATCGTCGGGATTATTGGCCACTTGTCAGCTTTTAGCCAGCCTTGCGCCCGTAAAGAATAAGCAGCGCCCCCTTAGGGATCATAAAGTCTGAGCAACCTCACCCGGCATACTTTGCGACCGAGTACGTGGTCAGCAACTGCTGTAGCCAGAAACCCCATTCGAACCGGCAGGGATGCAAACTCTCACTCGGCCATACAGGCTGAGCCGGATATCCACGACTCTCCCGCCACTGGCCACCTTGATTGTGCCTGCGGGGCTGACCGTTCCCCGCAAGCGGTTGATGGTTGTTTGGTTGGCCGGGAAAGTGGTGCTAATGGTTACGCCGGGGAAATCCACCCCATCCACCACCTGCAGCACAGGTGTGGCAGCAACAGCGATGGTGCAGGCCTGTGCCCCGGCCGGAGCCACACAGTCACAACCGGGGATTGCGGCAAAGCCCACGCACCACTGGCCGGGATTTATGGCGATGGACATATTGCGATCACGGATCGGGCCTTCACTTTTGGCCTGGATAATCAGCCCGCGTATTTCCTCAACCGCCCTCTTGAGCCGCGCCCGTTCAAAATAATCATCGAAGGCGGGGACGATCATGGCGGCGAGAATGGCCAGAATCGCCACCACAATCATCATCTCTACCAGGGTATAGCCACTTCTTTGCGGGGCCGCTGTACCACTCCTGGCAAGCGTCGGGGCTGGGTTACCTCTGGCAATGCCAGGGGTTATAAACAAATGATTCATGAACACACCTCCCTGTGTGTTACCTGTGCAGCGACCTGGTTGATCGCCCTGTGCTCACTTCACCACAGTGCGACAGCCAGGCCGCTGTGGTTTTCAGCTCAAGATTGGATACTCAACGCAATGGCTGTGCCCATGCACGTCGAGGGCTGGGCGAAAGAATGGGCTTTTATCAGGTATGGATGGTGGATGTGCAACAGGCAACGTAGCGCTGGCGAGGGTAACCATAACCGTCCTCCGTGACAGTCAAAGTGGCATCAGTATAGACAGGTTACCCGCCCTGTCCAAGCCCGAGGTGCCTTCGCTCAAGCAGGCAATATCAATACCGGCAACTCGGAGATAAAGCAGGAGCCTGGCAGATCAACTGCCCGGCGATATCAGCTTTTGCAGGATCGGCAGATTGGCGGCGGGAAATTGCAGCTGGCCGAGCGTGGCCAGGGGCATCCAGGTGATCTGCTGGCCCTCATTGCCATGGGGGACGCCGGTAAACTGCCATACCTGCCAGACATCGAGGAGAACCGCCTTGTCAGGATAGCGGTGTCGCACCTGCATAAAGGGCGCGGCACTGGTGAGGGTAATGGCCAGCTCCTCGAATAGCTCGCGGGCCAGGGCCTCAAGGGGTTGTTCGCCGGGCTGTACCTTGCCGCCGGGAAACTCCCACAAACCGCCCTGGTGCAGATGATCCGGCCTTTTGGCCACCAGTATCTGCTTTTTGTCGGCGCTGTAGATGACTGCGGCGACCACGTGGATGGAGGTCATACAAACTCTGGGAGATGACTTAACGGGAGAGGAGAGATGGGCGACGCCTTGGCCGGATGCGCCCGACCACATCTCTCATCTCCCATTAACCATTTCCCGTTCACGTGCGGTACTCGGCATTGATGGTCACATACTCGTGGGACAGGTCGCTGGTCCACAGGGTTTCGCTCGCTTCGCCACGGCCCAGTTCGATATGGATGGTGATTTCTTCCTGATCCATCACCTGCTGACCTGCAGCTTCGGTATAGCTGGCAGCCCTGCCGCCCTGTTCTGCGATCAACACTTCGTTGAGTTTCAGTGACACCTGATTGACATCCAGATCCGCCAGCCCGGCGCGGCCAATGGCCGCGAGAATGCGCCCCCAGTTGGGGTCGCAGGCATACAGCGCGGTCTTGACCAGGGGTGATTCCGCCACGGCGTAAGCCACTTTCAGGCATTCATCGGTATCCCTGCCGCCATTGACCACCACGGTGACAAACTTGGTGGCGCCTTCACCGTCGCGGATGATGGCCTGGGCCAGCTCGCGGCACACACTGTCGAGGGCGTACTGGAATTTTTCGCGGCTCGCCTCGTCAATCACGGCACCACTGGCACCGGTGGCCACCAGGGTGAGGGCATCATTGGTGGAGGTGTCGCCGTCGATGGTAATGCGGTTAAAGGAGCGGTTTACCGCCACCGTCAGCAGGGTTTGCAGCAAGTCGGGATCGACCTGCGCGTCAGTCGCCACATAGCCCAGCATGGTAGCCATATTGGGTTTGATCATGCCCGCGCCCTTGGCGATGCCGGTGATGGTGACAGTGACCCCGTCAATATCCACCTGCAGGCTGGCCCCCTTGGGGCGGGTGTCGGTGGTCATGATGCCCACACCGGCATCGACCCAGCCGCTTTCATGGCAGTTTTCCAGCGCGGCGGGCAGGGCGTCGAGAATTTTTTCGACGGGCAGCAGTTCACCGATCACGCCAGTCGAATAAGGCAGAATTTGGGTGGAATCACAACCGGCGATTTGTGCCAGCGCGGCACACACCCGGTGGGCATCATCCAGCCCGCGCTGGCCGGTACCAGCGTTGGCATTGCCGGTGTTGGTCACCAGGTAGCGCAGCTGCTGTTCACCCTGTTGCCCAGCAATATGTTGCTTGGCAACCTGCACCGGGGCAGCGCAGAAGGCGTTGCGGGTAAAGTTGGCGGCAACGCTGGCGCTGTCGTCAAATGCCATGATCACCAGGTCCTTGCGGCCCGGCTTCTTGATTCCCGCCGAGGCGGTACCCAGACGGAAGCCGCGAACAGGGTGCATAAAGGGGAAGGTCTCTTTGCCGACGGCCATGTAAGAAGCTCCTTGGTCTGACGTCTGACGCTTGAAGTCTGACGCTTTTGGGCGGCGGTGCCGCCAGTTAAAAACTGTGGCAGCCCGGAATGACGATCCAGGCTACCGAATATCTTTTGCGTCAGACGTCAGACTATCCGTGCCTCAGCCCAGCTTGCCATGACACTGTTTGTACTTCTTGCCCGAGCCGCAGGGGCAGGGGTCGTTGCGGCCAACCTTCTCATCCTCGCGCACATAGGGCTGGGGCTGGCTCGGTGTTTCCGTGGCAGATTCGGCGGCCTTGGGCTGCCCGAGGGCTGCCACTTCGGCGTGCTGGAAATCCATTTTCTGGCGCGCCTGGGCTTCCAGCTGCTGGCGTTCGAGTTCTGCCACTTCATCGTGGCTGCGGATCTCGATGCGGCTCAAAAAGCGGATGGTTTCCAGTTTGATGGTATCGAGCATGGTCCTGAACAGAGCGAAGGATTCGCGCTTGTATTCCTGCTTGGGGTTTTTCTGGGCATAGGCGCGCAGGCCGATACCCTGGCGCAGGTAGTCCATGTTGCTCAGGTGTTCTTTCCACTGCATATCCAGCACTTGCAGCATGATCTGTTTTTCGATCACGCGAATATCGTCGCCAATGCGCTGGCATTTTTCCTGGTAGGCATTGCTGACCGCCTCGGTCACCAGGGTGCGGATCTTCTCTTCGTGGAGGCGCTTGTCGGCATCCAGCCACTGCTGAACGGGAACGGTGGCGCCAAATTCGTTTTCCAGGGCATCCTCCAGCCCCTCGATATCCCACTGCTCGGGCAGGCTTTGGGGCGGCACGAAGGTGCTGACCACATCATTGACCACATCATTCCGCACGGCGCTGACCACGTCGCTGATATCGTCCGCTTCAAGCAATTCGTTGCGCTGCTGGTAGATCACCTTGCGCTGGTCGTTGGCCACATCATCGAACTCCAGCAACTGCTTGCGGATATCGAAGTTGCGCCCCTCCACCTTGCGCTGGGCCTTTTCGATGGAGTTGCTCACCATGCGGTGCTCGATGGATTCGCCCTTTTGCATGCCGAGGGCACGCATCATGTTGCGCACTCGGTCGGAGGCGAACAGCCGCATCAGCGGATCTTCGAGGGACAGGTAGAAGCGCGATACACCGGGGTCACCCTGACGTCCGGCGCGACCGCGCAGCTGGTTGTCGATACGGCGGGACTCGTGGCGCTCGGTGCCGAGAATATGCAGGCCACCCGCCTTGATAACCTGCTCGTGGCGTTTTTTCCACTCGGCCTTGATGTCTTCGATCTGTTGCTGCGACGGGTTTTCCAGCGCGGCCACTTCGGCCTGCCAGCTGCCGCCCAGCACAATGTCTGTGCCGCGACCGGCCATGTTGGTGGCGATGGTCACCCGCCCTGGCTGCCCGGCCTGGGCAATGATGCTGGCTTCCTTCTCGTGGAATTTGGCGTTCAGTACCTGGTGGTCGACACCGGCCTTGGTGAGCATGGCGGAGAGCAGTTCAGAGGTTTCAATGGTCACCGTACCCACCAGCACCGGCGCGTTCTCGGCGACGCAGGATTTGATGTCTTCGATCACCGCATTGAATTTTTCTTCCTGGGTGAGGAACACCAGATCGTTGTGGTCCTTGCGGGTCACCTGCTGGTTGGTGGGGATCACCACCACATCGAGGCCATAGATCTGGCTGAATTCAAAGGCTTCGGTATCGGCGGTGCCGGTCATGCCCGCCAGCTTGTTGTAAATGCGGAAGTAGTTCTGGAAGGTGGTGGAAGCCAGGGTCTGGCTTTCACTCTGGATGGTGGTGCCCTCCTTCGCCTCGATGGCCTGGTGCAGACCTTCCGACAGACGCCGGCCCGGCATGGTGCGACCGGTGTGCTCATCGATCAGGATCACCTGACCATTCTGGACGATGTATTCCACATCCCGGTGGAACAGGTGATGGGCGCGCAGGGCACCGTGGATATGGTGGACCAGGCCGAGATTGGTGGCCTGATAGAGGCTGTCTTCGCTGCCCAGCAAGCCGTCGCTGATCAGCAGGTCTTCGGTTTTCTGGTGCCCCTCCTCGGTGAGTTCCACCTGGCGGGTTTTCTCGTCGATGATAAAGTCGCCGGGCTTGTCTTCGGTTTCCGGGGTCAGCTGCTGCACCAGCACATTGATGCGCTTGTAAAGTGCCGAGCTGTCCTGGGAGGCGCCGGAGATGATCAGCGGCGTGCGCGCCTCGTCGATCAGGATCGAATCCACTTCATCGACAATGGCGTAAAAGTGGCCGCGCTGGGATTTGTCCTCCAGGCGCAGGGCCATGTTGTCGCGCAGGTAATCGAAGCCGAACTCGTTGTTGGTGCCGTAGGTAATGTCGGCGGCGTAGGCTTCCTTGCGGCTGGTGACCTCTAACTTCTGGCTGCTGCCAGGGGGCGCCACCACAAAGGAGTTGGGGGTGTCCTGGCCGCGATAGGACTGGATGATCCCGACACTGAGACCAAGGGCCTGGTACACCGGCGCCATCCACTGGGCATCGCGCGCTGCCAGATAATCGTTGACGGTGACGATATGCACTCCCTTGCCGGGCAGGGCGTTGAGATAGGCTGCCAGGGTGGCCACCAGGGTCTTGCCCTCACCGGTGCGCATCTCGGCGATCTTGCCCTGGTGGAGGGACATGCCGCCAATCATCTGCACATCAAAATGGCGCAGGCCCAGGGTGCGACGGGCGGCCTCCCGCACGGCGGCAAAGGCCTCCGCCAGCAACTGGTCGAGGGTTGCACCCTGCTCCAGGCGCTGGCGGAATTCGCCGGTTTTGTCCAGCAGCTGGCTATCGTCGAGCCCCTGCATTGTTTTTTCGAGTTCATTGATCAGCTTGACGTGTTTGCGCATGCCCTTGAGAACGCGCTCGTTTTTGCTGCCGAACACCGCTTTGATGATTTTGGCAACCATGGAAGGCCCTTTTGCGTAGTCGTTATCACTATGATGGATAAATCAGGAAAGCCCGGCTGAACCGGGCATTGGCCACAGGAAAGGGCCGTGCTAACGCAGAGTGCTTTGGATATAGGAAGAGGGATCGACGGCGCGGCCGTTCTTGTAGACTTCAAAATGCACATGGGTGCCGGTAGAGCGCCCGGTGCTGCCCATGGCGGCAATGACCTGGCCTTTTTCCACCAGATCGCCGACCTTGACCTTGTTGCCCTCATTGTGGGCATAGCGGGTAATAAAGCCTTCGCCGTGGTTGATTTCAACCAGGTTGCCGTAGCCCTGGTAATCGCCGGACCAGGTGACCACACCAGTGGCAACGGCCACCACCTGGCTGCCGGGCTTGCCGGGGAAATCGACCCCGTTGTGCCAGGATTTGCGGCCGGTGAAAGGGTCGGTGCGGTAGCCAAACGGCGAGGAGACCCAGCCGCTTTCCACCGGGCGGCCTGAAACGGTGCTTTGCTCCAGCAGGTGGCGGTCGGCCAGCAATGCCTCGAGAATACCCAGTTGCTGTTCGCGGCTTTCGAGCTTGTCGTCTAGCTCGTGGAACAGGCGTTGCAGATCGCTATCGACGATGGACTCTCCGCCGCCCGTATCCGGGCCACCCACCGCCGGGGCTGAGCTAAAATTGAACTCGCCGTCGTCAAGTTCGGCCATTGCGGTGAGGCGCTCGCCGAGGGCATCGAGGCGCATCAGGCGCGCCTGCATTTCCGCCAGCTTGAGCGACAGGGCTTCCACCTGGCGCCGGGCATCTTCGCGACCCTGGGCCACCGCTGCGCGCTGCTGGTCCAGCTCGGCCTTGAGGTTGTCAACGGAGCTTTCCAACAGCAGACCGACATTGCCGCCACCCAGCTGAAGACCGATAAACATGCCGGCGCTGACTGGCATACCCAGCACGCAGAGGGACAACAGCACCTTGGCCCAACTGTTGATATTGAGGGTTCGGGTGCGGCTGTTGCCCTTGGGATGATTGATAAAAATAATTTTCACGGGGTGCATCTCAGTGATTTTTGGCCAAACCGATTCCGTTCAGCGGGTGCTACTGCCACCCTCACATTGCTCATCAATAAACGCATCAAGAATCGGGCCAACTTTGGGCCTGTCATTATTATTGTCAGCGCAGACGCCACGGTCAGGCAGGCTGCATATAGGAGATGGGCGCATCGCTGCCCGCCTCTTCAAAGGTCACCATCTCCCACGCCTCGGTATCTGCCAACAGGGTGCGCAGCAGCGCGTTGTTGAGGGCGTGGCCGGATTTGGTGGCCTCGTACTCGCCGATCAGGCTGTTACCGAGCAGGTACAGGTCGCCGATGGCATCGAGAATCTTGTGTTTGACGAACTCGTCCTTGTAACGCAGACCGTCTTCATTGAGCACCTGTTCGCGGTCCACCACGATGGCGTTGTCGAGGCTGCCGCCACGCACCAGGCCCTTGGAGCGCAGGTACTCGATCTCGTGCATAAAACCGAAAGTGCGCGCCCGGCTTACTTCCTTGACAAAGGAGGTGCTGGAAAAATCGACCGTGGCGGTAAGCGGTTCGGTATTGAAGACCGGGTGGTTGAACTCAATGGTGAAGGTAATCTTGAAACCTTCAAAGGGGCGGAAGATGGCGACCTTGTCGCCATCGCGCACCTCAACTTCGCGCTTGATGCGGATGAAATGCTTGGGGGCATCCTGCTCGACGATACCGGCCGACTGGATCAGGAAAACAAAGGGGCCGGAACTGCCATCCATGATGGGCACTTCGGGGGCGGTGACCTCGACAATCGCATTGTCGATGCCCATGCCCGCCATCGCCGACAACAGGTGCTCAACGGTGGAAACCCGCGCCTCGCCATTCATCAGGGTAGTGGACAGAGTGGTGTCACCGACATTGGTGGCCTTGGCCTTGATATCCACCGGGGGATCGAGATCGGTGCGCCGAAAAATGATACCGGCATCCACAGCGGCAGGTTTGAGGGTGAGGTATACCTTCTCGCCGGTATGAAGACCAACGCCAGTGGCGCGGATGGTATTTTTCAGCGTGCGCTGTTTTATCACTGGGCAGGTCTCTGTCCGGAAACCGGACCTCTTAAATTCAAGGTCGGCCATAGTAGCAGAGAAGATCGGCAGGCTCCAGACACCCGGTCGGGCCGCGAGGCATGGCTGTCGCACCGCTCAGGGGTGGTGGCAGGGGTGGCGGCAGTCGCGCGGCGGCGGCTTTGTCAGGGCCTGAAAACTGGTGTCAGGGCTCGAAAACTGGTGTCAGGGCTCGAAAACTGGCCCGCAGTTCACAATAGCGCAGACAAAAAACGGAGGGGCAGGAAAACCCGCTCTGCGGAGGGGGGTCGCAGAGCGGGTATGGTGCAGGGCAGGCAGGCGCCCGCGCAGGCCCTGCGGGCTTTTCAGCCCACAAAACGCCTCGCGTTTAGCCCCGATTCCCTGCCGGGCAAACCGGTCAGTCCGCCTGGCGGCGCAGGAAGGCCGGGATATCCAGATAATCCAGATCGCTTTCCTGCTGATGGTCCATCTTGCGGGCGGTGGCACCTTCGCTCATGCTGGCCGCTGGACGGCGAGTCATGGCGGGACGCTCCATATCCCGGTAGTCAGGGGCCGGACGCATGGAGCGCGGCGCAGGCTCCTGGATCGGGGCCGCCTTGCGATATTCGTCCTGGCCCAGGCCGGTCGCCACCACAGTTACGCGCAGCTCATCGCCCATGTCCGGATCGATAACGGTACCCACCACCACGGTGGCATTGTCGGAGGCGAACTCCTCAATGATATCGCCTACATCGGTAAATTCACCGAGCGACATATCGGGACCGGCTGTGATATTGACCAGAATGCCGCGCGCACCCTGCAGGTTGATATCTTCCAGCAGCGGACTGTGGACGGCGGACTCGGCGGCGATACGGGCGCGGTCTTCGCCGGTGGCGATACCGGTACCCATCATGGCCATGCCCATTTCGCTCATCACGGTGCGCACATCGGCAAAGTCGACGTTGATCATGCCGGGGCGGATGATCAGGTCGGCAATGCCCTGCACTGCGCCCAGCAGCACGTCGTTGGCAGCGCGGAAGGCTTCCAGCAGGCTGACATTCTTGCCCAGCACCGCCAGCAGCTTCTCGTTGGGGATGGTGATCAGGGAATCCACCTTGTCCTTTAGCTGACGGATGCCCTCCTCGGCGATGGCCATGCGCTTCTTGCCTTCAAACAGGAAAGGACGCGTCACAACCGCGACGGTGAGGATACCCAGTTCGCGGGCCACATCGGCGATGATGGGCGCCGCACCGGTGCCGGTGCCACCGCCCATGCCGGCGGTGACAAACACCATATCGGCACCCTGCAGCACATCGGCAATGCGCTCGCGATCCTCAAGGGCCGATTGACGGCCAATATCCGGGTTGGCACCGGCGCCAAGCCCCTTGGTGACGCCATTGCCCAGTTGCAGCAGCGTCGAGCCATAGAGGCTTTTGAGCGCCTGGGCGTCGGTGTTGGCGCAGATGAACTCCACGCCCTGGACTTCGGATTCGATCATGTGCCGGACGGCATTGCCACCGCCGCCGCCAACACCGATCACCTTGATTTCCGCTGATTCCGGAATGTTATCGACTATCTCAAACATACGTATTACCCCTCGGTTGATTGCCTGAAACCTTCAGGCATGACATAAAAAACACAATTACGCCTTTACCTCTGCCGCCTGCCGCCACCCTTGCGGGTGTCGACTGTCGGCCTAGAGATTCCCCTGGAACAGGCTTCTCAGCCTGGCCATTAAATTGTCCATAAAGCCGCTCTTCTCCTTGCCGCGACGCTGGTGCATGCGGCTGCCACCGCGGTGCTGCTGCATGCCGTACAGCAGCAGACCGACCCCGGTGGAATAAATCGGATTGTTGACGATGTCCGTCAGCCCGCGAATGTCCTGCGGGGCGCCAAGGCGCACCGGCATATGGAAGATTTCCTCCGCCAGTTCCACCACCCCTTCCATTTTCGAGGTGCCGCCGGTGAGCACGATGCCCGCTGCCATCAGGTCTTCGTAACCGCTGCGGCGCAGTTCAGCCTGCACCAGTGAGAACAGCTCGTCGTAGCGCGGCTCCACCACCTCCGCCAGGGCCTGGCGCGACAGGTCGCGGGGCTGGCGGTCACCGACGCTGGGGACCTTGATGGTCTCGTCCGGTCCGGCCAGTTTGGCAAGCGCACAGGCGTAGCGGATTTTCAGCTCCTCGGCGTGGGGCGTCGGGGTGCGCAGCGCCATGGCGATATCGTTGGTGACCTGGTCGCCAGCGATGGGAATCACCCCGGTGTGGCGGATGGCGCCGTCGGAGAAAATGGCGATATCGGTGGTACCGCCGCCGATATCCACCAGGCACACGCCCAGCTGCTTTTCATCCTCAGTCAGCACCGCGTAGCTGGAAGCCAGCTGTTCGAGGATGATGTCCTCCACCTCAAGGCCGCAGCGCCGAATGCACTTCTTGATGTTCTGGGCGGCATTGGCGGCGCAGGTCACCAGATGCACCTTGGCCTCAAGCCGCACCCCCGACATGCCCATGGGCTCCTTCACGCCTTCCTGGTTGTCGATGATGAATTCCTGGGGCAGGACGTGGAGAATCTCCTGGTCGGCGGGAATGGCCACTGCCCGCGCCGCGTCGATCACCCGTTCGATATCCTGCTGCAGCACTTCGCGGTCGCGGATGGCGACAATGCCGTGGGAGTTCATGCTGCGAATATGGCTGCCAGCGATACCGGCGTACACCGAATGGATATGGCAGCCCGCCATCAGCTCCGCCTCCTCGATGGCGCGCTGGATGGCATGCACCGTGGATTCGATATTGACCACTACACCCTTCTTGATACCGGTTGAACGGTGCATGCCGGTACCGACAATCTCGAGCTTGCCCTCCGGCCCCGCGACACCGACTATTGCCACCACTTTTGAGGTGCCGATATCCAGCCCGACGATCATTTGTTCATTGCTGGTGCTAACCATTAGTCGTCCCCGATTTTGTCGTCCAGGATATAGTTGCCGTCACGCTCTTTACTGTCCTCATAGCTCGCTCTTTTGCTTCCACCGCACCGCTACACCGTTGCCGTAGCGGATATCTATATTGTCAATCTGGTCAAAACGCACCTTGAGTGCCTTGTCCCAGACATTGAGAAATCGTTTGATCTTTTCCGTTACCTGGCTGCGCCCCACCGCCAGCGCCGGACCATCCTCGAAGCGCAGGTGCCAGCCGCCGCGCTCGCCCATGCGAAACTCGATAATCTTCAACTCCGTGGACTGCAGCAGCTGGGTAAAGATGCGGTACTGCTGCATCACCCGCCGTTGCATGCCCTCTGGTCCTGCCAGCAGGGGCAGGCCTTCCAGCTCCGCCGCCGTACCCAGGTCGAGGGCCTGGCCACGGTTGTTGAGAAAACCGCTGTCGCCCCAGCGGGCGATGGGCGTCTCCTCGTGAATCACAATCACCAGCTCATTCGGCCACTGGCGTCTGGCGCTGGCGGACTCCACCCAGGGGTGGGCTTCCAGCCCCTCCCGGATGCGATCCAGGTCGAGGCTTAAAAATCCCCCGCTGAGGCTGGCGGCAACTATGTCCTCCACCTCGCGACTGCTGAGGTGGCGAATGGGACCGTCAACCCCGATCAGGGCAATGGGCACATCCAGCTTCTCGTAGAGGAATCGCAGCCCCCAACCACCGCCAGCCAGCACACTGATACCCAGCGCGGCGACGCCAGTGCGCATCAGCCATCCGTAGCTGCGACGCTCTGCAGTACGCCGCAGCCTCGGCTGCTGTGCTTGCTCCATGCGCCACTCGCCGCTGACACTCATCCGTCACTCAACCCTGACTTGTTCGCCCTGGCCGAAACACCTGTGGCACCGGCGAGGATAGCCAGCACCAGCTGTTCAAAATCCATACCCGCCGCCTTGGCCGCCATCGGCACCAGGCTGTGGTCTGTCATGCCCGGCACGGTATTCACCTCCAGCAACTGGAACTGGCCGCGGCCATCGAGCATCACATCCACCCGCCCCCAGCCGCGGCAACCGACGCTGTGGAATGCCGCCAGGGCCAGCGCCTTGATTTCCGCCTCGCGCTCCGGCGTCAGGCCACAGGGGCAGAGGTAGCGGGTGTCGTTGGCCAGGTACTTGGCCTCGTAGTCGTAAAAGCCCCGGTCGGTTTCGAGGCGGATGGGGGGCAGCGCCTCGCCGTCGAGAATGGCGACGGTGTACTCGGCACCGCTCAGCCAGGCCTCGGCAATCACCTCGTCACCGAGATTGGCTGCCGCGCGCCAGGCGGCACTGAGCTGTTCTGCCGTCACCGCCTTGGCCATACCGATGCTGGAGCCCTCGCGGGTGGGCTTGACCATGGCGGCGCCGCCGAGACTGGCCAGCACCTGGGCCCAGTCGCTGTTTTCCTGCAATACGGCAAACCCAGCGGTGGGCAGACCCATACCTTTCCACAGCTGCTTGGTGCGCAGTTTGTCCATCGCCAGGGCCGAGGCCAGCACACCGCTGCCGGTATAGGGCAGGCCTAGAAACTCCAGCGCCCCCTGCAAGGTGCCATCCTCACCGCCGGGGCCGTGCAGGACGATAAACACCCTCTCGGGCTTGAGTTGCTCCAGCTGCTGGATGATGTCAGCGCCGACATCGATGCCCACCGCATCGACGCCCTGCGCCAGCAGGCCCTTGAGCACAGCAGCGCCGCTGATCAGGGATACCTGCCGCTCTGCGGAGGTACCGCCGTAGAGCACCGCCACCTTGCCGAACTCTTGTGCCATAGCTGTTTTATCCGTCTCGCTGCTCATGACTGTGATGCTCATTACTGCAAACCCCGATCAACCAGCAGTTTCACCAGCTTGCTGACACTGCCTGCGCCCTGGGTGATGACGATGTCACCGCCGCGCACCATATCCGCCAGGATGTCGGGGATCTCTTCAATAGTGCCCGCATAGATCGGGTCGACCAGGCCGCGCTGACGGATGGTGCCGCACAGGTGGCGGCTGGTGGCGCCGGGAATTTCCGCCTCCCCGGCGGAATACACTTCGTTGATAATCAGCACATCGCAGGTCGACAGCACCTGGACGAAATCCTCATAGAGATCGCGGGTGCGGCTGTAGCGGTGGGGCTGGAAGACCATCACCAGGCGCCGGTCCGGCCAGCCGTCGCGCACCGCCTTGATGGTGGCGGCCACTTCGCGGGGGTGGTGGCCGTAGTCGTCGACCAGCATGGCAGCGCCGCCGCTGACGGCAAATTCGCCGCACACTTCAAAGCGGCGGCCCACGCCCTGGAAGCTCTCCAGGCCGCGGATAATGGCGCCGTCGTCAATTTTTTCGTCGCTGCACACGGCGATGGCGGCAGTGGCATTGAGGATGTTGTGCATCCCGGGAATATTGAGTTTGATCTCGAGGGGAGCCAGTCCCTCCGGGCGATGCACCGTAAAACGCGACGTGCGCTCCTTGAGGAACACATCGCTGATACGGAAATCCGCATCCCCGACAAAGCCGTAGGTGAGTATGGGCCGCCCCACATCGGGAATGATCTGCCGCACATTGGCGTCGTCCAGGCACAGCACCGCGAGGCCGTAAAACGGCAGATTGTGGAGAAACTCGACAAAGGTGCCAGTCAGCCGCGAGAAATCAAAGCCGTAGGTTTCCATATGGTCGGCGTCGATATTGGTCACCACCGCCACCATGGGTTGCAGATGCAGGAACGAGGCGTCGCTCTCATCCGCTTCGGCCACCAGATAGCGCCCGGCACCGAGCCCGGCATTGGTGCCAGCACTGTTGACCCGCCCACCGATAACAAAGGTGGGCGCCATGCCGCCCTCGGCGAGAATGGCCGAGATCAGGCTGGTGGTAGTGGTTTTACCGTGGGTGCCCGCCACTGCAATGCCGTGGCGGTAGCGCATCAGCTCTGCGAGCATTTCGGCGCGCTTGACCACCGGAATGCGGCGCGCGCGGGCGGCGATGATTTCCGGGTTGCTGGCGGGCACCGCAGAGGACTGCACCACCACATCCGCAGCGGCGACATTGTCACTCTCATGGCTGAGCATGATGATCGCGCCCAGTGAGGCCAGGTGGCGGGTGTTGGCATTTTCCTGCAGGTCGGAACCGGAAATCTCATAACCCTGGTTGATCAGCACCTCGGCAATCCCGCACATGCCACTGCCACCGATACCCACAAAATGGATGCGGCGGATGCGGCGCATTTCCGGCACCTGGAAATTCGTGATCGACGGGTTGCTCATGCCATCACCTCTTCACAGATATCCGCCACCCTGGCCGTGGCATCCGCCCTGGCCAGCGCCCGGCTGCTAGTGGCCATGGCCAGCAGTCGCGACGGATTGTCGATCAGCCGTTGCAGTTCGTTGACCAGCACAGTGGGCGTCAGGTCAGCCTGGCGCAGCACGATGGCGGCGTTATTCTCCGCCAGCCACTGGCCATTTTTGGTTTGGTGGTCGTCGATGGCAGCGGGGAACGGGATCAACAGTGCGCCCACCCCGGCAGCAGCCAGTTCCGATACCGTCAGTGCCCCTGCCCGGCAGATGACAACATCGGCCCATTGATAGGCCTCTGCCATGTCGGCGATAAAGGGTTCGACACTGGCCTCGACACCCACCTCGCGATAGGCCGCAGTAGTCGCCTCGACATTCTTGCGACCACACTGGTGACGCACCAGGGGGCGCTTGTCACGGGCCAGCAGGGACAGAGCCTTTGGCACCAGACCATTGATGGCGGTGGCGCCGAGGCTGCCACCCAGCACCAGCAGGCGCAGCGGCTTGCGGGTTGCCAGGCCGCGCTGCTGCGGGGCCTGGATGGCGCTGATGGTGTCGCGCACCGGGTTGCCGGTGAATTCACCTCGGGGCAAGGCGCCGGGAAAGGCCTCCAGCACGCGGCTGGCGAAGCGGGCAAGAATGCGGTTGGTGGTACCCGCCACGGCGTTCTGCTCGTGAATCACCAGGGGGATGCCCAGCAGTTTTGCCGCCAGACCACCGGGGCCGGAGGCAAAGCCGCCCAACCCGAGCACCACCGACGGTCGCACCGCGCGCACCACTGCCAGGGCCTGCCACAGGGCGCGGGCAATTTGCAGCGGCGCCATCAGCTTGGCGGCCAAGCCCTTGCCGCGCACCCCTGCCACATTGATGGTATGCAGCACAAAATCATTGGCAGGCACCAGTTCCGCCTCAATGCCAGCGCGGGTGCCGAGCCATTCCACGGCGTGGCCGCGCTCGCGCAGCGCTGCCGCCACCGCCAGCGCCGGGAACACATGCCCGCCTGTACCACCGGCCATTACCAGCACCTTGTTAAGCCCTCGCTCTGTCACTTGTCACCTGTTGTTTCTGTGCCCAGGCCTTGTTTTGTGCCCAGGCTTGGTCGCCCATTTCCATACCGATGCGCAGCACCAGCGCTATCATCATGCAGGTCACCAGCAGGCTGCTGCCGCCGTAGCTGACAAAGGGCAGAGTCAGCCCCTTGGTGGGCAGCAAGCCGGATGTCACCCCGATATTGATAAAGGCCTGACCGGCGATAAGGATGCCGATACCGAAGGCCGTGTAGGCGGCAAACCAGTCCTGGCGCCGCACCGCTTTGCGCCCGGCCCAGAGGATGCGGTACACCAATGTCACAAACAGGCCGATCACCAGGGCCACGCCAAAGAGGCCGAACTCCTCGGCAAAGATGGCAAATACAAAGTCGGTGTGGGCCTCGGGCAGGTAGAACAGTTTTTGCACGCTGTTGCCCAGCCCCACCCCCAGCCATTCGCCGCGACCAAAGGCGATCAGCGACTGGGTGAGCTGGTAGCCGGAATCGAACATGTCGGCCCAGGGATCGAGGAACGTCACCAGGCGCTCCATGCGATAGGGGGAAGTAATGGCCAGCATCGCCAGACCGCCGCTCGCTGCGGCGATCATGGCGGCGAAAATCCACAGCTGCATGCCGCCCAGAAACATCAGCCCCAGCACGGTGCAACCGATCACCACCGCCGAGCCGAAATCCGGTTGCAGCAACAGCAGCATGCCCACCAGCAGCAGCATGCCCATGGGCTTGAGAAACCCCAGCCAGTGGCTTTTCATGGTCAGCTGATGGCGGTGCAGGTAGCCGCCCATAAACACGATCATAGCCAGCTTGGCCAACTCGGCCACCTGCAGATTGAGGATGCCAAGGCCAATCCAGCGCCGCGCGCCATTCACCTCACGGCCAATGCCGGGCACCAGCACCGCCGCCAGCAACACTAGGGACATCACCATCACCAGATCGCTGTAGCGGTACCAGGTGCGCACCGGCACCTGCAACACCACCAGAGCGGCTATCAGGCCCAGCACCAGGTAGATCATATGGCGCTTCATAAAATAGAAGCCGTCGCCGTAGGTGTGCTCGGCAAAGCTGATGGAGGAGGAAATCACCATCATGGTGCCGATGGAGACCAGCGCCAGCGCAATGAAGATCAACTGCACATCAAGCCCGGCGGGAATGCCACGCGCCAGCAGGGAGGACGGTTTGAGGGTCGACTGTTTCTGGGCCAGTGCCGGATTCATGCCAGCGCCTCCACAGCCCGTACAAACTGCTCGCCGCGATCGGCAAAGCCGGTGAACATATCGAAACTGGCGCAGGCCGGTGAGAGCAGCACTTTTTCACCGGACCTCGCTGCTTTGGCTGCTGCTTGAACTGCAGCGCCCATGGAAGTGGCATAGAGCACATCACAGCGCCCCTTGAAGGCTTCCGCCAGCTGGCTGGCATCCTCACCCAGCAGGATGGCGAGGCGCACCCGCCCCTCGGCAGCACTGCCGAGGGGCGCAAAATCCTGGCTCTTGCCCTGGCCACCGGCCAGCAAAATGATATCGGCCTCTGTGCCAGCAGCGCCGCTAGTCCCGGCGATCCCTTCGATGGCCGCCACGGCGGCGCCGACATTGGTGGCCTTGGAATCGTTGATCCAGGCCACACCGTTTTTGTTCGCCACCTGTTCGCAGCGGTGGGGCAGACCCCGGAAGGTTTTGAGGGTAGCCAGCATCGGCTCCATAGCGAACCCGGCGGCATGACCCAGCGCCAAAGCCGCCAGCGCGTTGGCGAGGTTGTGGCGGCCCCACATGGCGACTTCTGCCACCAGCATCAGGGCCTGGCGCTCAAAGGCCAGCCATTCCTGACCATCGACACTGATCACACCGAAGCCCTTGAAGTCGGGACGGTCGAGGCCAAAGCTCCACTGCTTCACAGCAGGCGACACCAAAGGGTGGGAAAGAGCATCGGCCCGGTTCACCACCACCTGACTGACCGCGCTGAAAATGCGGTGCTTGGCAGCGTGATAGCTCTGGATATCCGGGTAGCGGTCCATATGGTCGGGGCTGACATTGAGCACACAGGCCACCTGAGCGCCGAGACGGGTCACCAGCTCGAGCTGGAAGCTCGACAGCTCCAGCACGTAGAGATCGCGACTGTCGTCCAGCAGATCGAGAGCGGGCACCCCCAGATTGCCGCCCACGCCCACATTGCGCCCGGCGGCCAGCGCCATCTCACCCACCAGGGTAGTGACGGTGCTTTTGCCATTGGAGCCGGTGATAGCAATGATCGGCGCCTGGGCGGCATCGGCAAACAACTGGATATCGCCGCTGACCGCAACGCCGCTGGCGATGGCCTCCTGCAGCGCCGGGTGCGCCAAAGCCAGTCCGGGGCTGACGACAAGACGCTCGCCGCTGCACAGAGTGGCGGCGCTGATCTCGCCCAGCTCCACCGCCACAGTGGGCAGTTCACGGGCCAGCTCACTGAGCCCGGGGGGATCGACGCGGCTGTCGACGACCATGAAACGCTCGCCACAGCGGGCCAGATGGCGGGCCACAGAAAGACCGGTGGCGCCAAGGCCCACCACGACGGTCGTTCTGTTGCTTGCAATGATGTCTGCCACCTGGTTTTCCTGTTTCTGTCCCGTTTGGTTGAACATTGATTCTTGACCGGTCCTAGCGCAGCTTCAGCGTCGCCAGACCGAACAACACCAGCATCACGGTGATGATCCAGAAGCGCACAATTACCCGCGGCTCGGGCCACCCTTTCAGTTCAAAATGGTGATGGATGGGCGCCATGCGAAAGATGCGCTTGCCGGTAAGTTTGAAACTCGCCACCTGGAGAATCACCGACACCGTCTCCAACACAAAAATGCCGCCCATGATGAACAGCACAATTTCGTGCCGCACCATCACCGCTATCACACCCAGCGCCGCCCCCAGGGCCAGCGCGCCCACATCCCCCATAAACACCTGGGCGGGATAGGTGTTGAACCACAAAAAACCGAGACCGGCGCCACCCAGGGCGGCGCAGAACACCACCAGCTCGCCGACACCGGGGATAAAGGGAATATGCAGGTAACTGGCGAACTGGACGTTGCCCACCAGGTAGGCAAACACGCCAAGGGCGCCACCCACCAGTACGGTGGGCATGATGGCCAGCCCGTCGAGACCATCGGTGAGGTTGACGGCATTGCTGCTGCCGACAATGACGAAGTAGGTGAGGATGATGTAAAACGGCCCCAGTGGCAGCGCCACATCCTTGAAGAACGGAATGATCAGCTGGGTCTCTGCCGGACTTGCTGCAGTGACATAGAGGAACACCGCAGCGCCCAGCCCGGCCACCGATTGCCACAGGTACTTCCAGCGCGCAGGCAGGCCGCGGGAATCCTTGCGCACCACCTTGCGGTAATCATCGACCCAGCCCACTGCACCGAAGGTGAAGGTTACCGCCAGCACCACCCACACAAAGCGGTTGCTGAGGTCGGACCACAGCAGGGTCGAGACAAAGATCGCCATCAGGATCAGCGCGCCACCCATGGTGGGAGTGCCGGATTTGCTCAGGTGGCTCTGGGGGCCATCGCTGCGCACCGACTGGCCGATCTGCAGGTTGTTGAGGGTGCGGATCATCCACGGCCCCAACAGGAGGGAAATCCCCAGGGCTGTGAGAACGCCAAAAATAGCGCGCAGGGTCAGGTATTTGACCACGCCAAAGGCGGTCATGTACTGGGTCAGCCAGTCAGCAATCCACAGTAGCATCAGCTTTGTTCCTCTATGATGAGATTGACAACCTCTTCCATGCCCGCACTGCGCGACCCTTTCACCAGCAGGGTGGTGGTGCTGTCCATGGTCGACTCAAGTTGGGCTGCCAACTGCTGCTTGCTGTCGCAAACCTGCGCCCCGCTGCCAAAACCCTGGGCCGTACTCACGGCAAAGCGCCCGGTCACCCACAGGGCATCAATGCCACGCTCGCGGGCATAGCTGCCCACGTCGCGGTGCAGCTGGGCCGCTCCGATGCCCAGCTCGCCCATATCCCCCAGTATCAGCACACGCTTGCCGGGGCGGGCAGCCAGTACGTCGATGGCGGCCTTCACCGAACCGGGATTGGCGTTATAGGTATCGTCCAGCACCCGCGCACGATGGCGACCGGCACGCACCTGGATGCGGCCCTTGACGCCTTTCAGCTGGCCCAGCCCGGCCGCGATCTGGCTGAGATCGGCCCCCGCCGCCATGGCACAGGCCGCAGCGGCAAGGCTGTTGGCCACGTTGTGGCGACCCGGTAAGGGCAGTGTGATCTGCACCGATCCGAGCGGAGTTTGGAGCTGGTAGCGGCTGGCCTCGCCCCCCAGGTCTTCGATATGGGCGGCAAAGAAATCCGCTTCGTGATCGAGCATGGAGAAACCCAGCACTGTGGCGCAGGAGACTTTCTGCAGCCACTGGCGCTGCCACTTTTCATCGCGGTTGAGCACCGCCACGCCGTTGGCGGGCAGGCACTGGTAGATGTCGCTCTTGGTGTCGGCGATGGCTTCAAGGCTGCCAAAGCCCTCCAGATGGGCGGGCATCACATTGTTGACCAGGCTGATATCGGGGCGCGCAATGTCCGCCAGGTAGGCGATCTCACCCTTGGCACTGGCGCCCATCTCGATCACCGCGAAGCGGTGTTCCTTTTGCAGGGACAACAGGGTCAGCGGCACGCCGATGTGATTGTTGAGATTGCCGCGCGTCGCCAGGGTGGGGCCGATCTGGCCGAGGATCGCGGCGATCATTTCCTTGACGCTGGTTTTGCCGCTGCTGCCGGTGAGGGCAATCATCCTGCCATTGAATTGCTGGCGCGCGAGGAAGGCAATCTGGGCCAGGGCACGGGTGGTATCCGGTACCACCCACTGGGGCAGATTGAGGCGCTTGTCGGGCCTTTCCACCACCAGGCCGCAGGCGGACAGCGCGGTGCTTTCCAGGAAATCGTGAGCGTCAAAGTTGGCGCCGCGCAGGGCCACAAACAACTCGCCTTCACGCAGGGTGCGGCTATCGGTGGACACGGCACTGAAGGTGCAGTCGGGGTACAGCAAGGTGCCGCCGTAGGTCTGGGCGAGCAGCGACAGGGTCATGGGGCTGATCACAGCGCACCCTCCCCGGCCTGAGTCCTGTCGCGCAGGGCCAGTCGCGCTTCGGCAACATCGCTGAAGGGCAGGCTGGTGCCGCCAATCAACTGATAGTCCTCGTGGCCCTTGCCAGCGATCAGCACGGTATCGCCCGGGTTGGCGGCGGCAATGGCGAGGCGGATCGCAGCCCGGCGATCTGCCTCAACGCGAACTGTTTGCAGATCGGCGATACCGGCGAGGATGTCGGCAATGATTGCCTGTGGATCTTCCGAACGCGGATTGTCGCTGGTGACCACCACCTGATCGGCCAATTGCGCGGCAATGGCACCCATCTGCGGGCGCTTGCCCGTATCGCGGTCACCGCCACAGCCAAACACACACCACAGCTTGCCGGTACAGTGCTGGCGCAGCGCCTGCAACGCCTTGGCCAGGGCATCCGGCGTGTGGGCATAGTCGACCACCACTTGCGGAGCCTCGGCGATGGCAAGCTGCTCCATCCGCCCGGGCACTGCCTTCAGCTGTGGCAGCACAGCCAGCACAGCGGCAAGATTGTGACCCTGAGCGCAGGCGGCGGCGATCACCGCCAACAGGTTGGCCAGATTGAATTCGCCCAGCAGCGGGCTGTGCAGCTGGCCCGAACCCCAGAGGGTCGTTACCTGGGCGTTGATTCCCTCGGGGCTGTAGACAATATCGCTGGCGCGCACATCGGCGCCCGCATCCAGGCCGTAACTGATGCCTTTAATGCGGGACGGGAGCTCAGTCAGCAGCTGGGCGCCAAAGTCATCGTCGCGATTGATGATGGCGAAGCCAAGATCCGGCCAGGCAAACAAACGGGCCTTGGCGGCGCCATAGGCCTCCAGGCTGCCGTGGTAATCCAGGTGATCGCGGCTGAGGTTGGTAAAGATCGCCGCCACAAACGACAGGGCCGCGACCCGGTGCTGGTCGAGGCTGTGGGAAGAGACCTCCATGGTCAGCGCCTGCACGCCCCGATCGACAAAATCGGCGAGGATAGCCTGGGTTTCGACCGCGTCGGGGGTAGTCATGCCGGTGGCGGTAAACCCGCTGCCGCCATTTTCAGCTTTATCAGCACCGATAATACCGTAACCAAGAGTGCCGATAATGCCGGTCCGGGTTCCCAGCAGGTTGAACAGCTGCCCGAGCAGGTAGCTGCAGGTGGTCTTGCCATTGGTGCCGGTGATGGCGGTTGTGTGCAGGCGGGTAGCGGGTTCACCGTAGAAGCGTGCAGCAATGGCGCTGAGCTGCTGATCCAGCTGCGACAGGGCAATCACCGGCACCCGCTGACCGTCGACCAGCCCGGCGCAGACAGCGTCAAAGCCGTCAGCCTCGGCAACTACCGCAGCGCAACCGGCGGCGATGGCAACGCCAATGTGCTCGCGGCCATCTTGACTGCGACCCTTCACGGCGAGGAACAGGTCGCCGCGCCCACAGCGGCGGCTGTCGAGACAGATACCGCTCACCGCAACATCAGCAGCCTGGGCGGCAGGGTTGCCGGGCAGCAGCTGAGCCAGGGTTTTGTCGCCGGGGCGGGCAGAGGCGGGCATCACGAACGATCCCCCTTGTGAGGTGCAGGCGTCGCGCTTTCAGCGAGCTGCTCGGCAGGCACCGCATCCGGCGGGATGCGCAGCAGGCGCAGTGCGCCGGAGGTGACCGTGCGATAGGTGGGTGCCGCCACCAGGCCGCCGTAGTATTCCCCCGAGCGGGGGTCGTTGACCACTACCACAGTCACCAGGCGGGGATTGTCGGCGGGCACAAACCCGGCAAACAGGCCGATATAGCGATTGGGTTCATAGCCCCGCGGCCCCACCTTGTGGGACGTGCCGGTTTTGCCCCCCACGGTGTAGCCGGGGATGGCTGCGCGGGTGGCAGTGCCACCGGGTTCGGTAACGGTCAACAGCATGTCCCGCACCTGCCGGGCGATTTTTTCGTCGAGCACCTGCTCTCCCGCTGGAGATTGCTTGACCCGCAGCAGGGAGACGGGTTTGATGCGACCATCATTGGCCAGCACCGCATAGGCTCGGGCGATTTGCAGGGGCGTGGCGGTAATGCCATAGCCAAAGGCCATGGTGATATGTTCGATGGCCCGGCGCCGCTCCGGCAGGCTGCCCGCGCTTTCGCCGGGGAAACCCGTGCCTGGGGCGTGGCCGATGCCGAAGCGGTCGAACATATCGCGCAGGAAGGCAGGCTCCATGTCGAGAGCCATTTTGGTAGTCCCCACCTGGCTGGATTTGGTGAGTACCCCGGTGACATCCAGCATGCCGTAGTTGTGGTGGTCCCGGAAGGTTTTACCCGCCGCCCAGATATAGCCTGGGTTGGTATCCATGGGGGTGTGGGGCTGGTATTTGCCGGTTTCCAGGGCGGCGGCAACGGTCAGGGGTTTCATGGTGGAACCGGGTTCCACCAGGTCGGTCATGGCGCGATTGCGCAGGGCATTGCTGTTGATGCCGATGCGATTGTTGGGGTTGTAGGTTGGCTGGTTGGCCATGGCCAGCACTTCGCCGGTTTCCACATCCAGCATGACCACTGATCCGGACTCTGCCTCGAAGCGCTTGACCGCCTCCTTCAATTCCCTGTGCGCCAGGTACTGCAAACGCAGATCGATGCTGAGGGCGATATCCTTGCCGGGTTTTTCACTGGCAATCAGCCCCACGTCCTTGATGACACGGCCTTTCATGTCCTTCACCACGCGCTTGGCGCCGGGATCGCCCTTGAGCAGGCGCTCGTAGGCCAGCTCGATACCCTCCTGACCCTGATCGTCGATATTGGTGAATCCCACCAGCTGGGCGGTGACTTCACCGGCGGGGTAAAAGCGCTTGTACTCCTGCTGGCCGTAGACGCCCTGTACTTTAAGATTCAACACTTTATCGGCTTCCGCCGGTGTCAGGTGACGGGCCAGATACATGAATTCCTTGCTGCTGTAGCGACTCACGCGCTCACGCAACTGGTTGGCGTCGAGACCCAGCCGGTCGGCGAGCACAACAAATGACTTGGCGCTGGTGTTGAGCAGTTTGGGGTTGGCCCAGATGGAGGTCACCGGCGTGCTGACCGCCAGGGGCTCGCCGCGCCGGTCGGTAATCAGCCCGCGGTAAGCCGGGATGGATTCGGTGCGCACGGTACGGGCGTTGCCCTGGCCCTGGAGAAACTGGTAGCCGCGATCCGCCGTACTGATCACCTGCAGGCTGGCAATGTGCCACAGGGCAATCAGCGGCAGGCACCCCAGCAGCAGCAGTACCAGTTGGTAGCGCCAGCGCGGAATCGCCAGTTCTTTGATCTTCTTGTTGATCAAGGCTCCACCATGATGACTTCGTTAAAGTCCGGCACCCGCATCCCGAGCTCTTCGGTCGCGGCTTTTTCAATGCGGGTCAATGACGCCCAGGTACTCTGCTCCAGCAGGTACTGGCCCCACTCCACCTGTAAATTGCTCTCTTCCTGTTGCAGCCTCGACAGCTGGGTGTAGAGCTGGCGGCACAGGTGAGTGGTATAAACAACCGCCACCGTGGAGAGTATCAGCAGCAACCACAGGACAATCGCCCAGCGCCTGGCCATCTCAGGCCACCTTCTCGGCAACGCGCATCACCGCACTGCGGGCGCGCAAATTGACGCCCACCTCGGCATCGTCCGCTTTGACAGCCTTGCCAATGGCGCGCAGGGGGCGGCTGATGTCGGCATCACGGATCGGCAGGCCGCGGGGAATTTTTGGCCCCTTCTCCTTGTCGCGGATAAAGCGCTTCACCAGGCGGTCTTCGAGGGAGTGAAAACTGATCACCACCAACCGGCCGCTGGTGGCCAGCACCTCCAGCGCCTGGTCGAGCACCAGCTCCAGGTCTTCCAGCTCGCGGTTGATGTAGATGCGGATCGCCTGGAAGGCGCGGGTGGCGGGATTCTTGCCCTTTTCCCAGGCCGGGTTGGCGGCGGCGACAATCTCCGCCAGCTGGCGGGTGCGGGTAATGGGCTGCTGCTGGCGCTCGCGCACGATGGCGCCGGCAATACGTCGCGCGAAGCGCTCTTCGCCGTATTCCTTCAGCACCCGAGCGATATCCTCTTCCTTGGCGACAGCCAGCCACTGGGCGGCACTGAGGCCCTGATCCGGGTCCATGCGCATGTCGAGGGGCCCGTCATTCATAAAACTGAAACCGCGCTCGGCCTGGTCCAGCTGTGGCGATGAAACACCCAGATCGAGAAGCACCCCGCTGACCGCACCCAGCTGGCCGCGTTCGGCGGCAAAGCGGGCGGTATCGGCAAAGGAGCCGCGCACGATTTCAAAGCGGCTGTCAGTGCCGAAGCGCTGGTGGGCCGTGGCGATGGCCTGGGGGTCTTTGTCGATGGCGAGAAGTCGCCCGTTGGGGGAGAGGCGCGCGAGGATGGCCGCGCTGTGGCCGCCGCGGCCAAAGGTGCCATCCACATAAAAGCCGTGGGGGTCTGTTACCAGCGCCTCCACAGCTTCATTGAGTAGCACGGTCGTATGTTCGACCAGTTCCGGCATGCCTGTGAGTCTCCTTTACAGGGACAGGGATTGCATTTCATCAGGAATGGACAGCTCATTGGCAGCCTCTTCCAGCCAGGAATCCCGTTGACTGTTCCAGTTGTCGAGATCCCACAATTCAAAGCGGCGGCCTTGCCCCACCAGCATGGTTTTCTTGTCAATATCAGCGTATGCGCGCAACTCCGGTGGTATCAGTACACGGCCATTGCCATCCAGCTCAAGCTCGCGGGCATGGCCGATCAGCAGGCGCTGGAGGCGCCGGGTTGAGGGGTTAAAGGTCGGCAACTCGGAGATTTGCGCTTCGATCTTTTCCCACTCGGGCAGGGGGTAGACAAACAGACACTTGTCCTGAATGTCGATAGTGGCAACCAGACACCCATTACACTGGACCATCAGGCCGTCGCGATACCGGGCAGGTATCGCAAGACGCCCTTTAACATCCAGATTGATTGGGTTGTTGCCTCTGAACACGACCTGCCCCGGTTATCGTTTTGAGATTCATTGATGGAACCTGCTTACCGACCCATTTATGAGGCTCATTTATGGGCCCCATTTATGGGCAGAAGCACCACTTTGCCCCACTTTTTCCCACATCGACACTATATTCCCACCCAAACCGAAGTCAAGGGAAGAAAATGCTTAAAACCGGGAAAAATGCACTTAAATTTCGGGAACTTACGCAAAGCGGCGTGAATCAGAACAAGGCACAGTCAGGTAACACAAACAAAAACATCAAGCTGATGTTCCAACTTAAAGTAAATTGTTAGAAGGGAGATTATTTTGGAATACACTGGGGTAATTATTATGCTTGCCGGCTATATTGCGAACAGCAGTGCCCGTCGAGACAACCTCTACCAGGGCAGCTCAGCCCCATCCCAGCTCCAAAAGCGCCCGGACAGCTCAGGATTCAACCCCTCAATGATGGCCAGCAGCTGTCTTGCAGTCCTTTCAGGCGTGAACAAGCGGTCGGGCGTCACATTGCCCTGAAAGGGTTGCGACAGCGGAGTATCGGTAGTGCCCGGGTGCAGCGCCGCGACACAGCAGCGGGGCACCTTGACCCGCCACTCTCTGGAAAGGGTTTTAAGCGCCATATTCAGGGCAGCCTTGGATGCCCGGTAACTGTACCAGCCACCGAGATTATTCTCACCGATGCTGCCGACCCTGGCGGAGAGGGCGGCAAATACAGACTGTTCGCGCTTCAGGGCTTCGCCAAAATATTTGGCCAGGAGCAATGTGGGCAAAGTATTGACGGTCATGGCCTGCAGAAAGAACGCTGGATCAAGAGACTTGACGGTTTTTTCTGGCCCTTTGCCCGCGCCATGAAGCACGCCGACACAGTTAATCAAGCGGCCAAGCACGGGGACGCCATCAGCAAGAGCGGCAATCTGATCTTCACGGGTTACATCCAGGCGCCGCCACAGGAGCTTTGAATGAGAGAAATCGCCAGGTTTGTCATGCCAGGTCGCCACCACCTCGACCACTTGCGGATGATCGAGGTAGCAGCGTACAAGGGCCGCGCCAATGCCTCCACTGCCTCCCACCACAAGCACTCTCAATTTGCACCCCTCGAACAAGCAATCAAGTGCTGGCTCGCCAGCACTGTCGGTTGGCAAAGTCACCACCACCTGTGGCCATCGGTTTACTGTCGCACAGCGTCTTGGCCCGGTTTGGCATAGGCCATGCGCGCCAGCTGGCGGGTGGTGTGATAACCATCCAGGCCGTTCACCGCCACCGTGCCGGCCCGCTCCAGGTCGAGATGACCTGTATCCGCAACACAATCATCCGGCACATCCACCAGCACCACTTCGCCAATCACCAGCACGGTGCCGTTGATGGCCAGGGTTTGGTGCTCACGGTAGCGCATGCCCAGACGGATACGGCTTTGGCCGACAAAGGGCGCGGCAAATCCCTCCAGCCAGTACTCGTCGAGACCAGTGGCGGCAAATTCGGATTGTTCGCGAGGGTAGCGCGCGGAGGTTTGATGGGCAGAGGCAACCATATCGCGGTGAATATGGTTGAGCGTGTAAAAGCCGGTGGCGATGAGATTTTCCAGGCTATGGCGCGGTGTGGAGTGAGGACGGATCACCATGGCGTTGAGAGGGGGCATGGCGCCCACATGAACCACCGAACTGATCACTGCAAGATTGGTCTGCCCCGAGGGTGAAACGGTGCCCACCAGGTTGGCGCTTTTGAAACCGGTAATGGCATTGATCAGGTTGGTTTTGAAATACTTGTCACGCTGATCAAGGTGTTCGCGGTCAAGGCGCATGGCGGCTCCGGCTGGTATTCAACAAAGGACAGGCCAAGGGGAACAACCTCAGGACCTTATTGCTGTTGTAACAGATTCCGTGCTGAGCGACAAAGTGAACAATCCTTCTACAGCCAACAAGCGGCTGACAGGGAAGGCGTATAAAACCGGGCCCATTCCGCCCCAAGCCTGATGCGCTGCAGAGAGCCGTGGTGGACAACACTTCCGCTTCTCGGCAGCTTGAAAAATAAAAGGGAGTCGGCCTGTAAGCCGGGTTCTGTCGTGGACAATCATTCCTCTAGGCCGGGGATCACTCCCAGGCTCAAGCGACCTACCCGAATCCAGCGCGGGCCACGCCTGTAGGATTCCTATTTGGTCTTGCTCCGGGTGGGGTTTACCGTGCCACGAACTGTTACCAGTCGCGCGGTGCGCTCTTACCGCACCCTTTCACCCTTACCTGATCCCCATTCTTACGAACGGGGCCATCGGCGGTCTGCTCTCTGCTGCACTTTCCGTAGACTCGCGCCCCCCAGGCATTACCTGGCACCCTGCCCTGTGGAGCCCGGACTTTCCTCCCCCCGCCTCCAGACAACACCTGCGGAGTCATCCAGAGTAACGGGCGGCGATTGCCCGGCCGACTCCCGGCGCGGAGGATAGCATCTTTTTCAGGCCTCAAGTCGCACGTCTAACGCCTGACGCAAAAATTACCGTGCCGCCGCCAGAGCTTGGGCGACATCCTCCAGGATATCGTCGATATGCTCAATACCAATGGAGAGGCGCACCATTTCCGGGCTGACCCCGGCACGGTTGAGTTCCTCGGCATTGAGTTGGCGGTGAGTGGTGGACGCCGGGTGACAGGCCAGAGATTTGGCGTCGCCGATATTGACCAGACGCAGGATCATCTGCAGGGCGTCGATAAAGCGGGCACCGGCTGCCTCACCGCCCTTGATCCCGAAGCTGAGAATCCCCGATGCACGGCCATGCAGCAGGCGGCGACACAGTTCATGGTAGGGGCTTTGCGAAAGTCCGGCGTAATTGACCCACTCCACCTGATCGTGGGCTTCCAGGTAGCGGGCCACATGGAGGGCATTTTCACAGTGGCGCTCCATACGCAGGCCAAGGGTTTCCAGGCCCTGCATGATATTGAAGGCATTCATGGGTGACAGGGCGGCTCCCATGTTGCGCAGGGGCACCACCCGGCAGCGGCCGATATAGGCAGCTGGCCCGAGAGCCTCGGTATAGACCACGCCGTGGTATGACGGATCCGGTTCATTGAGCATGGGGAATCGCTCGCGGTGAGCCACCCAGTGGAATTTACCCGAATCGACAATGGCGCCGCCAATGGAGGTGCCGTGACCGCCGATATACTTGGTCAGAGAGTGAATGGCAATATCGGCGCCGTAATCAAACACCTTGCACAGATAGGGCGTGGCGACGGTGTTGTCCACCATCAGCGGCACCCCGTGGCGATGGGCAATGGTGGCGAGCGCCTCGATATCCACCACATTGCCAGCCGGGTTGCCGATGGATTCACAAAACAGGGCGCGGGTGTTGTCGTCGATCAGCGCCTCAAGGCCTGCGTGATCATCAAAGGACGCCATCCGCACTTCTATACCCTGCGCTGGAAAGGTGTGGGCAAAGAGATTATAGGTGCCGCCGTAGAGCTGAGTGGTACTGATAATATTGTCACCGGCGCGGGCGATGCACTGGATGGCGGCAGTGATGGCGGCCATGCCTGACGCCATGGCCAGGGCGCCAACGCCACCCTCCATGGCCGCCAGACGCGCTTCCAGCACGGCGTTGGTGGGGTTCATGATGCGGCTGTAGATATTGCCGGGCACCACCAGGTTGAACAGGTCGGCACCGTGCTGGGTGTTGTTGAACGTGTAGGATGTGGTCTGGTAGATGGGCGTCGTGGCGGCGTTGGTGGCGGGGTCGCCGTCGTAACCAGCGTGGAGAGCGAGGGTTTCGAGTTTCATGTCAGCTCCTGTTCTGTTGAGTTTTATGTAGTACCTGAGTTACACAGTGCACGGCGCACGCAAACCTGTCCAACACCAGCCCCCGATTAATCGCAGAGCAGGAAAACACATAGGACTGTCCGCAGCCGCCCATCTATGACATCGAACAGATAGCCTGGTACTCAAGTGCAAAGTACAACGCGAGCTCAGCTCTTCAAGGCCAGCGCTTGCTGATAAAGCGCATTCTTGCTGCCACCAGTGATTTTGGCGGCGATGGCGGCCGCCTGTTTGAGGGGCACTTCTGCCATCAGAATGCGCAACAGGCGCTCCTGCTCGGCGCTGTCGGCGCTGATGGTTTCAAGGTCTGCGCCGCGCACCACCAGCACGATCTCGCCGCGCTGCTGATTGGCATCGGCCCTGACCCGCTCCACCAGCTCGGCAACTGTACCGTGAATAATGGTTTCGTGGGTTTTGGTCAATTCCCTGGCCAGTACCGCCTCGCGCCCAACACCAAAACAGGTGGCCATATCTTCCAGGGTGGCCAGTACCCGGTGGGGCGCCTCATAGAAAATCAGGGTGCGGGACTCCTTCGCCAGGGCCTCAAGAGCACTGCGCCGCGGCTGCTGGCGGGCGGGCAAAAAACCTTCGAAGGTAAAGCGATCGCTGGGCAAGCCCGCTGCCGACAGGGCGACAACAGCGGCGCAAGGGCCTGGCACCGGGACGATGGTGACCCCCAGGCGGCGCGCTTCGCGCACCAAGCGATAACCGGGATCAGAAATCAGCGGGGTGCCAGCGTCAGAGATCAGCGCCACCGACTGCCCGGCGCCAAGCTTCTCCAGCAAACGCCCCATCTGCCGCTCATCGCTGTGGTCATGGTAGGGAATCATCGGTGTTTCGATGGCGAAATGGGCCAGCAGGCGGCCACTGTGCCTTGTATCTTCGGCGGCGACCCAGTCAGCCTGCTGGAGAACTTGCAGGGCACGGGGTACCATATCGCCCAGATTGCCTATCGGTGTCGCCACCACATAGAGGTTTCCCGAATTGTTCAACTGCGCCGCTCCCCTGTTGTCTGTTGTACGCACCCTGGCTGGTGTTGCCTGCCTGCTGGTCGTTGTCAGTTGTGCTGCACCAGCGCCCAAGGCTACCAGCCCGGCAGCATACACGAGTCCGCAAAATCCGATCCAGCAAGCGCGGCTCGAACTGGAGATGGCGGCTGGCAAGCAATCGCCCGAGCGCGACAGCCACCTGATCCGGGCCGCCGATCTTTTCGCCGGGGAAAAGCGCTACGCCAGGGCCGAGGAAGCCCTCAAGCAGGTCAATGCCAGTTTGATTGATACACCGCTGCTGGCGCGCTATACCCTGCTCTATGCCACCATCGCCCTTCAGGACGAGCGCTACTACCTGGCTCGCAGCCTGCTCAACAACGAGCAGCTGGCTCTCAACGTGGGGGAGATGGGTGCCGGGCAAAAGCGTACCTGGCACCAGCAGCGGGGCGAACTCTATGCGTTGCTGGGTGATCATCTGCTGAGCGTGCAGGAATACAGCCAGCTCAGCGCGCTACTGGACGATGGCACTCAAATCGCAGCGGTGCACGATAAAATCTGGCGCGCCCTTGGCCAGGTTTCAGAGCAGATGCTAGGCGCGGCAGCCCGCACAACCACTGACCAGACCCTCGTCGGCTGGTATCAGCTCGCCCTCTACAGCCGCGAGGCCCAGGGCGATATTGCCCGCCAGCTTGACCAGATCGCCGCCTGGCGGCAGAAAAACAGCCAGCACCCCGCTGCCAGGGTGATGCCCACCAGCCTGCAGCGGGCCGCCGAGGCGCGCGGTGCGCTGCCCCAGTCTCTGGCCTTGCTGCTGCCCCTCAGCGGCGAGCTGGCCAGCGCCGGTGAGGCCTTGCGCGATGGCATCCTGGCTGCCTATTACGACGGCATGGCCAAGGGCGTGGAACCGCCTGCCGTGCGCATCTACGACAGCAGCGGCAGCGATCCTTCAGCCCTTTACGATCGGGCAGTGCAGGATGGCGCCGACCTGGTGATCGGGCCGCTCGCCAAGGAACAGCTCCAGGTGCTGATGACCAGACCCATTCTGGAAGTGCCGCTGCTGGGACTCAACTATGTCGATGACATCCCCAACACCCACCCCAACCTCTACCAGTTTGGCTTGGCCGTCGGCGATGAAACCCGCCAGCTCGCCGACCGGGCCTGGATTCACGGTCGCCGCTCCGCCCTGGTGATCCGCCCCGACACAGCCTGGGGCAGCAATGCGCTGGAAACCTTCAAGCAACGCTGGGACCAGAAAGGCGGTTTGCTGCTGACCACCACCCCCTACCGCACTGACCAGCTCGACTACGCCACCTTCCTGCGCAGCTCGCTGCTGCTCAGTGACAGCCAGGAGCGCGCTGCGCGCCTGCAGCGCACCCTCGGCAAGAATGTCAGTTACCTGCCGCGCCGTCGCCAGGATGTGGATATGGTGTTTTTGCTGGCCTACCCGGAACAGGGCCGCCAGTTGAAGCCGACCCTGGATTTCCTCTTTGCCGGTGACCTGCCCGTCTACGCTACCTCCCACATCTACGGCGGCAGTGCCAACCCCAGCCAGGATCAGGATCTCGATGACATCCAGTTCACCGCCATGCCCTGGACCATACCGGCGCTGGCGGAAAGCGACATCGCCCCCCACAAGCCCCTCGCCACGGCCTACCGCAACCTGTTTGCCATGGGCGTCGATGCCTATCGCCTGCACCAGTGGCTGGCACTGCTGAAGGCGCTGCCGGAAACTTCCATCCAGGGCCGGACCGGCAGCCTCGCTATGGGGCCGGAAAACCGCGTCACTCGCACCCAGCCGCTCGCCGCATTCCAGGCGGGTCGGGTCATCGTTGCCCCCACCGTGGTGGGGACTGCGTATCAGTGAAATTGCCCTGGCTGCGCAAATCCAGCGGCGACGCCAGCACGCTTGCCCCCGGGGCTGTGGCGGAGCAGGTGGCCAGGGATTTTTTAAGCGCCCGTGGCCTGACCATCGTCGCCAGCAACTTCCGCTGCAAACGCGGCGAAATTGACATTATTGCCAACCACGCAGGCACGTTGGTATTTGCCGAGGTGCGCTTGCGCAGCCATCGCCAGTTTGGCGACGGCGCCGATTCCATCGACAGCCGCAAGCAGCAGCGCCTGGTGCGTGCTGCAGAGTATTATCTGGCGGAAAAATGGCGTGGCGAGCCGCCCCCCTGCCGCTTTGATGCCCTGTCACTATCCCCCGCGCCTGATAAAATACCGCCATATCACGTAGAATGGATTCAGGACGCCTTCTGGTCCGATTGTTGACAGGCTTCATGACCAGATCCCCGGCAATAACCAGTACCCACAATGAGCAGCGACATGGAACAACGGGTTATTGAACTCTTTAACCAGAGCATCGAAGCCAAGATGAGTGCCGGTGAGGCGCTGGTGTATCCCATCGTCGGCAGTGCCTCACTGATGGTGGAAGCGCTGCTGTCCGACTGTCGCATTTTCACCTGCGGCAATGGCCTCTCGGCCACCCTGGCGTCGACCCTGAGTTACCTGTTACTTAACCAGTACCGCATTGAACGCCCCGGCTTTGCCGCCTTCTGCCTGTCCTCCGACACGGTGGTGGAAACCGGCCTCAGCCAACAGGCCAACTTCACCGAAATCTACAGCCGCCAGCTGCGCGCCCTGAGCCGCAGCGGCGACATCCTGGTACTGTTCAGCGCCAACAGCAACGCCAGCAACCTGGTGCAGGCCACCCAAACCGCCCACGACAGGGAGATGACGGTAATCGCCTTTACCGGCCCCGGAGACAACAATATCTCGGCACTACTCACCGGCGAGGATGTCGAAGTCCGCGTTGACACCCCGGACGCCTACCGCATCCAGGAAATCCAGCTACTTTCTGTTTTCACCCTTTGCGAACTTATTGAACTGCATTTATTTGGAGGATAATCCGTGACGAAAACCCTGGTGACTGTTTCGACCAGTCTGTTGTTACTTTCAGTGTTGCTGTCAGGCTGTACCAACATCATCCATACAGTGCGCGATGAGCCCATTCAACCGGACCCCACCCGCACCACCCTGGGCACGGATATTGACGATTTCCAGCTCGAAACCGGGATTGGCGTCAATATCAAGAAAGCCGCCCACGACCTGGAGCGCGCCCACGTCAATGTTTACGCCTTCAACGGAGTAATACTGCTGACGGGTCAGGTGCCGAGAGAAGAACTGCGCTCCATCGCCGGCGATACCGCCAGGCGTTTTCGCGGTGTGCGCCAGGTCCACAATGAGATACAGGTACAGCCTGAGTCGTCCCTGCTGTCGCGCTCCAACGACAGCTGGATCACCACCAAGGTGAAGAGCAAGCTGATCGCCTACAAGGACATTGATTCCAGCAAGATCAAGGTGATCACCGAAAACGGTGTGGTCTTCCTGATGGGCCTGGTATTCCCCGAGCTGGGCAACAAGGCGGCCAGGGTAGCCAGCTCGACCAAGGGCGTGCGCCAGGTGGTGAAGGTGTTTGAATATCCGCCGCAGCAGTAACGCGGATATGAGGCTGGAGATGGGAGAGGGCTTGCATCTCATCTCCTATCCGCTCAGCTTTCCGGTGAAATCTCCTTTTCCTGAAGCACACGGATTTTTTTCGCCACTCGCCCCGGTGTACTGCTGTTGCGGGCCAGCATCAGATAGGCGGCAGGCAGCACAAAGAGAGTAAGCAGGGTCGCCACCAGCACTCCGAAGAAGATCACCACACCCAGCACAAAGCGGGCTTCGGCCCCGGCGCCAAACGCCAGCAGCAGCGGCACCGCACCCACCACTGTAGTCAGTGACGTCATTAAAATCGGCCGCAGCCGTTGCAGGGCAGCGCTGAACAGCGCCTCCTCAAAGGGCTTGCCCTGATCCCGCATCTGGTTGGCAAACTCGACAATCAGAATGCCGTTTTTCGCCGCCAGGCCAATCAACATCACCAAGCCTATCTGGCTGAAAATATTGAGGGTCTGCCCCGTCAGATACAGCCCCAGCAACGCCCCCGCCGTGGCCAGCGGGACCGTCAACAGGATCAGCAGGGGGTGCAGAAAGCTTTCAAACTGCGCCGCCATCACCAGGTAGGCGACCACGACCGCGAGGACAAAGACAAACAGCACCGAGCCACTTGCGCGGACGTATTCCAGGGACTGTCCCTTGTAATCGATGGATGCGGTGCTGGGCAGTTCCTCCCTGACCATGGTCTGCACTGCCTCGATAGCGGCGTCCATGGCGTAGCCCGGAGCGATATCGGCACTCAGGGTGAGCGCCCGGCGGCGGTTGTAGCGCGGCAGGCTGGGGGAAACCCCCTGCTCCGCTACCTGAACAACACTGGCCAGGGGCACCAGTTCACCGCTGCGATCGGAGCGCACATAGATTTGCTGCAAATCGTCCGGGGAGCGGAAATCCGTTTCCAGCCCCTCGAGAATCACATCGTATTCCTCACCGCGCTCCAGGTAGGTAGTCACCACCCGCGAGCCCAGCATGGTTTCCAGCGTGCGCCCGACATTGGCCACAGAAACTCCCAGATCTGCGGCGCGCTGCTGGTCGACATTGACCGCCACCTGCTGGGAATTCACCGCGAAGTCGATATCAATATTCTGCAATATCGGGTGATCCTGGAAGTAGCTGAGAATCTTTTCGCGCCACTCGGCCAGCTCTTCATAGGTATCTGCACCGATCACCGCCTGCACAGGCTGGCCCATGCCTCCGGATGTCAGGCCCGAGCGGTTGATCATGAAAATACGGCCATCGGGAATGGTTGACAGCAACTCATAGAATTTGGGCCGCAATTCCATAATGCTTTTCTCGCGCTCCTCCCAGGGCACAAAGCCGACAAACGCCATGCCGGTGTTGACCCCGGCGCTGCCGCCGAAGGAAGGCACCCGCAACTGGAAGCGCTCCAGGGACAGGGCGTCAAAATTGGCGAGCAACTTATCCTCGATCTCCAGCACCGTTTTGCGGGTCTGGTTGAAGTTGGCCCCTTCCGGTCCGCGGTACACCATGATCATCAGGCCGCTGTCTTCTTCCGGCGCGAACTCGCTGGGCAGCTTGGTCAGCAGCAGGGCAATGGCCACCACGGCCACCCCCAGTATCGACAGCAGGAACACCACCGATTTACCCTCGGCGCGCAGGGCGCGGTCATAGCCCTTCTCAATCCAGCGCATCGGGGCATCGATAAAATGCAAACGCTTGGTGTCCGTTTTCAGAATCAGCGAACAGAGGACTGGCGATAATGTCAGGGCCACAAAGCTCGAGAAGCCGACAGCGGCGGCAATGGTGAGGGCAAATTCGGTAAAAAGCCGACCGATGTTGCCCTGCAAAAACATCAGCGGCACAAACACCGCAATCAGCACCAGGGTGGTGGCGATAATGGCAAAACCCACCTGACGCGCGCCGTGATAGGCGGCGAGCATGGGCGGCTCACCCTTTTCGATACGGCTGTGGATGTTTTCCAGCATCACGATGGTGTCGTCCACCACCAGGCCGATAGCCAGCACCAGCGCCAGCAGGGTCAGGATATTGATCGTGAAACCCAGCACGTAGACCAGAATAAAGGATGAAATCAGGGAAATGGGCACGGTGATGGCCGGGATCAGGGTGGCCCGCACATTGCCCAGAAACAGGTAGATAACCAGCACCACCATCACCATGGCGATGGCCAGGGTGACATACACCTCCCTGACCGCGCTGGCGATGAAGATCGAGTTGTCGCTGCTGCTCTCGATGGTCATGCCCTCGGGCAGTATCGGATTGATACGCGCCACCTCGGCTTTGGCGCGATCCGCCACATCGACCGTGTTGGCCTGGGACTGCTTGACGATACCGAGGCCAATCATGCTGGTGCCGTCGCGGTGAAACAGGCTTTCGTCATCGGCGGCCGCGAGGGATATCTGCGCCACTTCGCCCAGCCGCACCAGGTGGCCGTCAGCACCGCGCTTGATCACCAGTCGGGCAAAGTCCTCCGGCGAGTGGTACACGCGGCTGATGCGGGCGCTGAAATTGCGCCAGTCGGACTGGATGCGCCCGGCGGGCAACTCGATATTCTCGGCGCGCAGGGCATCCTCAATATCGTTGACGGTAAGCTCCCGGGCCGCCAGCTTGCGGCGGTCGAGATAGATGCGCATGGCGTATTCGCGCTCGCCGCCCACAATCACCAGAGCCACTCCGTCCACCACCGACAGCCGGTCGACAATCACCCGGCGGGCGTAATCGGACAGCTCCAGTTCATTGAGGTTATCGCTGGTGAGGTTGAACCACATGATGGGATTGGCATTGGCATCGGCCTTGCGCACCCTCGGTGCGTCAATCGCCTCGGGCAGTTGCGGCATGATGCGGCCAATGGCTTGCTGCACATCGTTGACCGCCGCCTCCACATCGCGCTCGATCTCGAATTCAATGGTGATCCGGGAATAACCGTCGCTGCTGACAGAATCGATATAGCGGATGGCCTCGATACCGCTGAGCTGATCCTCCAGCACGCGGGTCACCTTGGTGTCGACGATCTCCGCCGACGCGCCGCGGTAGGTGGTGTCAATCCCGACGATAGGAGGGTCCACATCGGGGTACTGGCGCAGCGGCAGCTGGGTGAAGGACATGATGCCAAACACCACCAGCAGGGCGCTGGCGACAATCGCCAGGGTGGGGCGCTTGACGGACAGGTCGGAGAGGAACACGGTCAGGATGCTCCGTTGTCGGCGGCTATCTGCACGACGGTGCCGGCGCGTATTTTCTGGGTACCTTCCACCACCACCTGCTCACCGGCCTCAAGACCGGCGACGATTTCCACCAGTCCGGGACGGCGCTTGCCCAGCGTCACCGTGCGGCGCTCGACGCTGTTATCCGCCTGGAGTGCATAGACGAACCGCGAGGAACCCTCCTGGATCACCGCCTTTTCCGACACCATCAGCGCTGGGCGCGGTTCGCTCATCAGACGGATACCCAGCAACATGCCGGGCCTCAGCAGCAGGTCGGCGTTATCCATCAGGGCGTGAACATGAGCTGCGCGGGTGATTGGATCGACCCGGGTGCCAATGCTGGCCACAGTGCCCTCGAAGGTTTTGTCCGGCCAGGCAATGGAAGTGGCAGTGATTGTCTGGCCCGGCTCAAGCTGGCTGATCCAGCGCTCCGGCACCGTGAAGTCGACCTTCAGGGTCGCGATGGCATCGAGGGTAGTCACCACTGTGCCAGGGCTGACGAGCGAGCCTGGACTGACCCGGCGGGTACCCAGCACACCGCCGATGGGAGCGACGATGGTGAAATCCTTGAATTCTGCACGCACCTCCGCCACCCGGGCGGCGCTGGCAGCAGCCTTGGAGCGCTGTTCTTCCAGCATGGTTTTGGAGACTGCGGCATTCCTGTCGAGATCCTGATAGTGGCGCAGCAGGCGCTGGTCCTCACGCAGGACAACTTCAGCTTCCTGCAGCCGCGCCCTGGTGCTGTCTGCGTCCAGCTCCACCAGCACCACCCCGGCCTGCACCCGCTGATTATCAGTGAAATTGACCGACTCCACCTTGGCGGACACATTGGCCGTGATCTCCACCGCTTCCTCGGCGCGAATGGTGCCCAACGCTTCAAGGCTGTCAGCCAGCGGTTCGATGCGGGCCTCATCGACGCGCACCGTGGGCGCAGACTGCGCCCTCTGCGCAGCAGCGCTGGCCCCGGTGGATTTTTCAGAAGAAAACAGGAATAGGTAAGCGACCCAGAACAGGACTGCCAGCAACAGCAAGGCAACAACTTTCTTCAGCAAGGTACCCGCTCCATCATCTGTGCAAATGAAGTGAGTCTACTATTGATCCGGCGCTGATGGGGAGCTGCTTACCTTTTTTTACCCGACCCCAAAATGATCCTGCTTCCCTATATCCCCAGCCGGGTGAAAAAGTCCCTGAGCTGTTGCTCACCGCCCTCTTCCCAGGCCTTGAGAGCCGCGGTGCCAATAATGGCCATATCGGCCCGACCGCGCAAAAAGTCGATATCATCCTTACCGCTGACACCAAAACCGACACCAATGGGCAGGCTGGTGTGCTGTCGGCAGCGGGCGAGGAACTGGTTGAGCTCGTCGCTCATATCCGTCTTGCTACCGGTCACACCCTTGCGGGCCACGGCATACACCATGCCGCGAGCAGCGCCGCCGAGTTTGGCGAGATTGCGCTCGGTGCTGGTGGGAGTCATCAGCACCACTGGCGCGAGATCATACTGCTGCGACAGGCGGTGCAGCTCAACAGCCTCATCCACTGGCAAATCGGGCAGGATATAACCGCAGCCACCGGCAGCCACCAGCCGTTGCAGGAAGGTGTCAACGCCCATTTTAAAGGCGGTGTTGTAATAGCCCATCATCAGCACTTTAAAGGGGAAGTGCTTGCTGACTTTTTCCATAAAGGCAAAACAGTCAGCCGGGGTAACCCCGCGCTTGAGGGCCAGCTCATTGGCGCGCACAAACAGCGGACCGTCGGCGCTGGGCTCGGAAAAGGGGAATTGCAGCTCGACGATGTCGACGCCAAATTCCGCCATGATTTCCAGCTCTTTCCAGTTGTCCTCGAAGGAAGGGTAGCCGCACACCACATGGGTCATGATCAGCAGGTCTTTGTGCTGCCTGCGCTCGCGAAGGTATTGCTCGAGGCCGTTACTTTTCAAGATCATATTCCTTCGCTTTGCTGGCGATAAACTGTTTCCAGCTCTTGTCGTCGAGGGCGTCGGCAATGGTGAAGATATCCTTGTCGCCACGGCCCGACTGATTGATCAGGATTACCTCGTCCACACCCATCTTCGGCGCTTCCTCGATGGCCATGGCAAAGGCGTGGGTGCTTTCCAGCGCGGGAATCAGCCCCTCAGTGCGCATCACCAGCTTGATGGTTTCGCGCACCTGCTCGTCAGTAGCGGCGGTAAAGCGCACCTTGTCGTTCTCCCACAGGTGCACCAGGATCGGATTGACGCCGATATAGTCGAGACCGGCAGCGATGGAGTGGGTCTCCAGCATATTGCCGTTGTCATCCTGCAAAAAGTAGGTCTTGAAGCCCTGGGCAACGCCAACCGAGGCATCCGGGTACGCCAGACGGGCGGCGTGCATACCGGAACCTGGCCCATGGCCACCGGCTTCGCAGGCGACGAGCTCCACACCACTGTCATCGAGAAAGCCCTGGAAAATACCAATGGCGTTGGAGCCGCCGCCGACACAGGCGTAGACCCGGTCCGGCAACCTGCCCGCCACCTTGACGATCTGCTGGCGCGCCTCCTGACCGATAATGGACTGGAAGTAACTGACCATTTCCGGGAAGGGGTGGGGACCGCAGGCGGTGCCGAGCACATAGTGGGTGTTGTGCATATTGGTCACCCAGTCGCGCAACGCCTCGTTGATGGCGTCCTTGAGGGTTTTCTGACCATCTTCCACCGCGACAACCTTGGCCCCCATGCGCTCCATCCAGAACACATTGGGGCGCTGGCGCGCCACATCCACGGCACCCATATAAATGGTGCAATCAAAGCCGAAGCGCGCCGCCATGGTGGCGGTGGCGTAACCGTGCTGACCGGCGCCGGTTTCGGCAATCACCCGGGTTTTGCCCAGGCGCTTGCACAACAGGCCTTGGCCCAGCACATTATTGATCTTGTGGGAACCGGTGTGGTTGAGATCTTCGCGCTTGACGTAGATTTGCGCACCGCCAAGTTGTTTCGACAGATTCGCCAGGTGGGTCACCGGCGTGGGGCGGCCTGAATAGGATTGCAGCAGATCCACATACTCTTGCCAGAAGGTCGGGTCTTCCTTGCAGCGGGCAAAGCAGTCCTGTAATTCCTCGATAGTGGCGGCGAGGATCTCGGGCAGGAACGTACCGCCATACTGGCCGTAATACCCTTCGCGGCCATCGGCAAAATCAAAAATAGACATAGGGATAATGCTGTGGGAAATGAGGGGCGTATCTTAGCCAAGCAGTCCGCCGCGAACAAGGGCGCAACCGGGATCGGCCGTCATACCCGCCTGCCTGGAGCAGACCTAGAGTCGGCGGTGACTGAGCACCGGCATCTGACGCCGCAGGCTGTGCAGCCGCTCCAGGTCGATGTCGGCAATGGCAAAACCCTCTTCATCGTCCAGGCTCGCCAACACCTTGCCCCAGGGATCAACAATGGCAGAGCCACCCCAGGTGGCTTTACTGGGGTGATCGCGATCAGCAAGATTGGCGGCCACCACATAGCAGAGGTTTTCCACCGCGCGGGCGCGCAGCAGCAGCTCCCAGTGGGCCCTGCCGGTGGCGGCGGTAAAGGCCGAGGGTGCGGCAAGGATTTCTGCGCCGCGGGCGGTCATTTCCCGGTAGAGCTCGGGAAAGCGCAGGTCATAGCACACGCTGAGGGCGAGATTGCCCAAGGGGGTGGGCGCCACCACCACATCGCCACCGTGGCGGTAATCGTCCGATTCGCGGTAACTTTTACCGGTTTCCTCCACATCCACATCAAACAGGTGGATCTTGTTGTAGCGGGCCACCTCTTCCCCCTGCGGGGACAGCAGCAGGGAGGCGGCGTGGGGCTTGTCATCCGGGGTGTCGGCAACGGGAATGGTGCCACCCAGCAGCCACACCCCCTGCTGCTTTGCCTGACTGGCGAGGAACCGGCGCACCGGGCCATCGGGCGTGGATTCATCGGCTCCAGCGCGGGGCAGCCCGCGACATCCGTAATAAGCGAAGTTTTCCGGCAACACCACCAGTGCCGCACCGGCTTTCGTGGCGCGATCAAGCCAGTGCGCACAGTCTGCGAGGTTACCCTCCAGGCCCTTGTCACCCCTTGTCTGGACTACTGCTGCTTTCATCGGGCTGCTTTTCCACTGCTTCGAAATCGGTTTTGTCGCTGAAGATCTTGTCCACCTCGAGATCCGGGTCATCCCAGGAGCCGGTCACGCTGTAACTGAGGCTGGAGAGTTGATCCACCTGCTTTTTGAACAGTTTGCCGGTGAGATAAACCCCGGCGGCGGCGGGCAAGCCGCCCAGCACCCCCGCCACCCAGGGCAGGTTGGTGCCCACCGGCAGGGTGGCCACCAGGCGCGCATCCAGCTGTTCAGTGATCATGTCGGCACTGCCCAGCAGGCGGATTTTGCCGGACGGCATGGAGACAACAATGGGCTCGTCAAAGCGAACCACGCCATTGTCGAATGCCAGCCCGCCGCGCAGGCGGTCGAAACTCACCCCCTGATTGAACAGGTCAGTGAAATTAAAGCGCAGGCGGCGCAGCCAGGTGTCGAAATTGAGCAGGCTGACCAGCCGGAAGAACGTATTGGTAGCAACCCCTGTGGCGCGGTAGAACTGGCCGTCTTCCAGATCGAGACCGATGTTCCCGGCAAAAATCCGCGGTGAGAACTCCCAGGGGCGCTGCGGCCACTCCAGCTCCATGTGAAAGGCTCCCTGCTCACTGTCGATAATACGGGGCACCTTCCACAGCTCGAGGGTGGAAGCCAGGTTGGACAGACTCAGGCTGCCGGAAAAGCGCGTATGGTGGCCCGCCGAATCCATCAACCACTCCAGCTCGGGCTGGTCGCTGTCCTGCTCGGCACCGAGAGTAATCCCCCTGATGGTGCCGTTGATATGCTCAAAGCGCACGCCGTTGTCGACCGGGGTTGACCAGAAGGCCAGCGTGCCCAGCTCGCTGTCCCCCAGGCTGATGCGCTTGGCGGCAAAATCCAGGGCGGGAATATCGGCTGGCTCCAGGCTGTCGAGGAACCCCTCCGGCAATTGCTCCTCCTCACCCGGCTCGACACTCGCTGCTTGCGGCGCTACAGCCCCATCCTCCGCAGTCGGCTCAGGTGTCGGCTGGGGCAGATTGAGATAGTCCAGGCGCAGCACCAGGCGCTCGCCACCCAGCAATACTTCGCCTGCGGCACGTTCGCTTTCCACCTGAAAGCGCCACAACTTGCCTTTTTCCAGCCCGCCCTTCAGGCTGGTCCAGCCGAGGCTGAAGTCGTTGACCAGCAGATCCCCGAAACGCAGATCAAGTTGCGGGGTCAGTTCCCCGATCTCGGCGCTGGAGATATCACTGCCCTCCAGCAGCGGTTGCCAGCGGCTCCAGTCAAAGCTGGGGATAGCGCCGCTCACCAGCAACCCGTTTCGGGCTGGCAGTTGCGCAGAACCGGACAGCAGGCTCACCTCGCCGCGCCGGAATTTGCCATCCCTGATCTGCCAGATGGCAGACACTTCATCGCCAATCTGGCCATCCACCACAATATCGGCGCCGCGAAAACGCAAGCGGGTGGCAAAGTTGCGGGTCGCCTCGGCACTCTTGCCGAAGGGTTCAGGCAGATCGATGGCAAAGCCATTGAGGTCGGATTCCAGCGTCAATACCGGCGTCGCACCCTTGCTGCCCAGGGGAATTTTCAACTGTCCGGTCAGGGCAGCAACACCCTCAACACGCCCGGCGTAGCGGCCCAGGTAAGGGGCCAACCCGTCGCCACTGATGGCGCCATCAAGGCTGACCCGGGTACTGTTCTTGTCGCTTTTGATGGTTGCCTTGAGGGGCTTGCCGTGGAATAGCCCGGCAATGGCCTTGGCGTGCAGGCCCTGTTTGAGGGAGAAATTCACAGCGCCGTCAATCGAGCTGATATCCACCGCTGTGCCAGGCAGCTCAAGGCGGGCATCAGACAGCGTGGCCTTGACGTTGTATTTTTCACCGTCCTTGTTTTTGCTGAGGGGAATAGCCAGATCCAGGGCGACATCGCTGGCACCGCTTAACTGCCAGTCCCTGAGGTTTTGCAACCCGCTACCAATGGGCGATTCGACAAGGATGGCCAGACCATCTCCTGCCTCCACGCTGAGCTGGCCGTTAATGGCCAGCAGCGGGCCACGATCACCAGGGCTGCGCAGACGGGCGCGGGCGCTGTGCAGGGTAGCCTTGCCAACCCGGGCGCCGTCAGCCCACACATCCAGGTCGCGATCATCCACCAGCAGGGTGGCCTGCGCCGCGCTGAGGGGTGGCCAACCCGGCTGGTAATTGAGATTGGCGTTTTCCACCCTCGCGTATACCTGAATGGTGCGGCCCTGGTGGTTGTCCTTTTTCAGTGATCCGCGCCAGATAAAACCCGCCTCCGGCACCTCGCTGTCACCGATGGCGCTATCCAGCCAGTCTCTCAGCTGCGGGCTGAGCACTGTCGGCAGGTAGCGGTCGACATAGCGGGAATGGCTGTCCCGCAGGGTCACCATCAGGGACATCTCGGGCTCGAATTCATCCTTGCGGGTGGGCAGATTCAGGTACAGAAACGCCGTGCCGCGCCCCTCCTCGCCATCAATGCTGATGGGGCCGCTGGCCACCTCGACCTGATGCCGGTCCTCGCGCCAGCGCCAGTCGACCCGCCCCCGCACCGCACCGTAGGGCATGAAATCCTCATACACCTGGGGATAGTGCATGGCAAAGCCGGAGGGACTGTCGATCTCGATAAAGCCTTCGCGCCCGGTGGCTTCGAAGTAGCCGTTGATACCGCGCCCCGCCGGAGCGCCGCGCCAGGAAGCCACAGAGACATCTGCCATATTGCCGCGCACCACCATGGTGGGCTGCTCAGTGCTGAAATCCAGATCCAGCACCACATTGCGAAGCGCACCGCGGGGATCGAGGGTTTGCAGCACGCTGTCGAATTTCTCATCCAGCAAGCCGCTTTTGTGGATCAGGTCATTCACCACCACCAGATCGAGATGATCCAGCACAATATCCAGTTCACCCCAGCGCTTGCCCACCCGCTGGCGCAGCATCAGGTTGAGGGGTTCGATAGCTTCCCCTGACCACTCCGCCTGGAGGTTTTGCAGGCGCAGCCCCCAGTCCTCGCCGTGCTGATACCAGGCGGTAACATCGGCGCTGAGCTGGCGCAGGGGTTTGGCATCTGCCATCCAGTTGAGGGGCACTTCCGCCACCTCAAGGGTACCGCGGCCATTGACCAGGCTGTTGTTGCGCCAGTCAAACCACAGGGACAGATCAATATCGGTGTCGATGGCCCCCATCTGCGCCACCTGATCGGGAAACCAGTGGCGAGCAATGGTGCTGAGGCTGCCATCAAAGTTGATGCGCTTGAGCTGCAGAAATCCCTGACCACTAAAATCATCGCTGTCGGCCAGATCACCCCGGCCTTCGAAAACAAGACGGGCCGCATCATCGTCGGCCTCGTCCAGGGCCAGGGTGGCTACAGTGCGGTGAAAGCCTTCACTGTTATCGCTCTGCACTTCACTGCCATAGAGGGTGGTGCGGCTGCCTGAATAAAAATCCAGGTTCACTGCCACATTGTCCATACGCAAAAAGCGGGTGTGGGCAATCAGGTCGCGCACATAGGCCAACTTGCTGCCATCGCCAGCGCCGAGGGGGACACCGGCCACAGACCAGATACCATCCCCGTCTTCAACGGCAGTCACTGAGACATCCTGTACCTCCAGCCCTTCCCACACCAGCTCCATGCTGCCAATGCTCTTGAGCAGATTGAGCTCGGCGATGACCCGGCCAATGCTCACCGCCTCCTGTTTGCCGGCGCCATCAAGAACCCTGACGCCGCGCACACTGAGGCGCGGCGTCAGGCCAACCCAGGCACCGGAAATACGGGTAGTGCGGATTTGCAGGCCGGTTTTTTCGGAGAGAAAGCTGTTGATCTCGTGCTGGTAGCGATTGGCAACCGGCAGCAGTTCGCGACCAAGCACCACCACAACGGCGCACAGAATGACCAGCACTGCGGCGAGCAGCCAAAGATTTTTGATGACATTCCCTGCAAACTTCAGCACTGCCAACCTGCTACACCGGAATGATGTCGTATTGTTCCTGGAAATACAGTGTCTCTACCCGGAACTGGATCGGGCGACCGATAAACTCCTCAAGGTCGGCGACATTGGGGGAGTCCTCGTCGAGCAGCCGGTCGATCACCACCTGTGAGGCCAACACCAGAATTTTCTCGCATTCAAAGGCGCGGGATTCGCGCAGAATTTCCCGCATGATGTCATAGCACACGGTTTCCGGCGACTTGAGACGACCGCGACCCTCGCACACCGGGCAGGCCTCGCACAGTATCTGGCCGAGGCTCTCGCTGGTGCGCTTGCGGGTCATCTCCACCAGCCCCAGTTCCGACACCGTGGTGATGCCGGTTTTGGCGCGGTCGCGCTCCAGGGCTTTTTCGAGGGTGCGAAGAATCTGGCGGCGGTGTTCGGCCTCGCCCATATCAATAAAGTCGATAATGATGATGCCGCCGAGATTGCGCAGGCGCAACTGGCGGGCGATGGCGGTGACGGCCTCGAGGTTGGTCTTGAAGATGGTTTCCTCAAGGTTGATATGCCCCACAAACGCGCCGGTATTGACGTCCACCGTGGTCATCGCTTCGGTCTGGTCGATCACCAGGTAGCCGCCGGACTTGAGCTGCACGGTGCGTTCCAGGGCGCGGTTGATCTCGTCCTCGATGTTGTACAGATAAAACAGCGGGCGCTCGCCGGGGTAGTGCTCCAGCAGGGGCACCATATCCGGGTTGATGAGCTCGGCAAAACTCACCATCTGGGCATACACCTCGCGGGAGTCGACCCGCACCTTTTCCACATCGGGGCGCAGCATGTCGCGCAGGGCGCGCAGTGACAGCGGCAGGTCCTCGTAGATGCAACTCAGCTCGCGCACCGTGCTGATCTTGTCCTGAATCAGTTGCCACAGGCGGTGGAGAAACTGCACATCACTGCGAATTTCGTCGCTGCAGGCGCCCTCTGCTGCGGTACGCAGGATATAACCCTGCTTCGCCGAGGACTCGGCACCGAACAGCTGTTCCAAGGCCGAGGACAGGGCGTTGCGCAGGCGCTCGCGCTCTTCCTCCGTTTCGATGCGCTGGGAAACCCCCACATGGTTCACATCGGGCATATAGACCACGTAGCGCGATGACACCGACAGGCGCGATGTGAGGCGCGCGCCCTTGGTGGAGATCGGGTCCTTGAGCACCTGCACCACGATCATCTGCCCCTCGCGCACCAGCTGGCGAATATCGGGGGTGGCGTTGCCGGGTTTATCAGAACCGCTGCCAGAGCGATCACCCGTGGCAGAGCGCTCCACACCGGCGGGAGGCATGATGTCGTCGGCGTGCAGGAATCCCGCCTTTGCCAAACCAATATCCACAAACGCCGCCTGCATACCCGGCAGCACCCGCACCACCTTGCCCTTGTAGATATTGCCAACGATACCGCGGCGTCGGGCGCGCTCCACTGCCACTTCCTGCAGCACGCCGTTTTCCACCAGGGCGACCCGGGTTTCCATGGGGGTGATATTGACGAGAATCTCGGAACTCATGGGGCCAATCCCTTGTTGAAAGTGCTGGATGAATCCTGGTGCGAATACGTATCCGTGGCTCCGCCCGCTACACCCCGCCAGCAGGGGATGCCGAACAATGTTAGCAACGCCCAGGTCTGTGCCAATGGCAGGCCCACCACCCCGGAATAACTGCCTTCGATGGACTCGACGAAAATCGCCCCCAACCCCTGGATGGCATAGCCTCCGGCCTTGTCGGCGGGCTCGCCGCTGCGCCAGTAGGCGCGACACTCGTCGATGTGGAGCGGGCGAAAGCGCACCCGGGTCTCTGACAGGCGACTCTCGATACGCTCACCCTGGGCCATGGCGACCGCGCTGTAAACGCTGTGGGTGGTGCCCGACAGCGCCATCAGCATACCCACGCACTGTTCTTCATCGGCAGGTTTGCCCATGGGGTTTTGTGCCAGCGCCACCGTGGTATCGGCACCCAGCACCGGCAGACCGCCCTGGCCAGCAGCCCCGGCACAGGCCTTGAGGCGGGCAAGGCGGGTGACATAGTGGGCAGGATGTTCGTCGGCCAGGGGTGTTTCGTCCACCGCTACCGGGACTATCACAAAACGCGCCCCGATCTGCTCCAGCAGGTCCCTGCGCCGGGGCGAGGTGGAAGCGAGGATAAAATCGGGGCTCTTGGTCATTGCTTATTTTCCCTAATCCGGCTGATAAATCCGCGACAGTACCCAGGCCAGCGGTGGCCACAGCGGCACCGTGGTCAGCACCGGGTAGAACATCCGCCAGCTATCGGCGTCGTAACCGGCCATCAGGTACACCAGGATAACCACCATCTGGTACACCACCGCCAGTACGGCCACCACCATCATCTGGTGCCACACTGAAAAATGCTGCAGGCGCTCTCCCGCCAGTTGCAGCAGGTAGGCGCACAACAGCATGGCAAGGGCGCGCTGGCCGGGAATGCCGCTGGCGAGAATATCCAGCAACAGGCCCATCATCCAGGCAAAACCCAGCCCCAGCTGGTGGGGCTCGCGCAACAGCCAGTACAGCACCACCAGGAATACCACCAGTGGTCGCCAGAATGTCAGGTCGCCGCGCAGGGGTGAAAAATGCAGGCACAGGGCCAGCAGCAAACTGAGGCCAAAGGTGAAGGTAAAGACCGGTTTAGTCATTGCCGGGCGCGCCATCCACGCCAGGCTCGGGGCTGGCCGATCCTTCAGGTTGTTGTTCCGTGACAGAGGATTCCGCTGCACCGGCTGCACTCGAGGCGTCAGTTGCCGGGGCGAAGGTTTCGACCTCGGAGAACACCAGCAACAGGTGGCGGCTGCGCTCCAGGTTGGCGGCGGGTTCCACCTCCACGGTCATGAACGGCTGACCCGGATCGCGGTGAATATCCAGCACATCACCCACCGGATAACCGACCGGGAAGCGCCCCCCCAGCCCGGAGCTGACCAGCTGGTCACCGACCTTGATATCCACCGTCGGGGATACATAGCGCAAGAACAGGCGGCGGAAATCAGAGGTGCCCTCGGCGATGGCGCGCACACCGTTGCGGATCACTTGCACCGGCAGGGCGTGGTTGTTATCGGTAATCAGCAGCACCGTGCTGGCGTGTTCACTGACCTCGATGACCTGGCCCATCAGGCCGCGATCATCAAGCACCGGCTGGCCCAGGTAGGCGCCGTCCACCACCCCGCGGTTGATGACGATAGTGTGGGTAAGGGGGTCTGTAGAAACGCCGATCAGCTCCGCTACCAACACCCGGTCCTTGAGCAGCTCCGTGGCGTTGAGGAGGTTGCGCAGGCGGGCGTTTTCAGCGGAGATCGCCGCCATCCGCTGTAACTGGCCGCGATAGATCAGCAGTTCCTGGCGCAGGCGGTCGTTTTCGTTCTCCCACTCCACCTTCGACATGACCGCCTCGTCGCCCCACTCGCGCAAGCGGGCGGGAACGTTGGTGACCCATTGCAGGGGCAGGGCAGCCTGCTCGAGGCGGGCGGTCACCGGGTCAAGCCAGTCGGTCAGTCCGTCGATGGCCACCAGAATGGCGGCCAGCAGCCCCAGCACAAGCAACTTGAACGGCGAGGAGGGGCCAGAAGTAAAGAGTCTCTTGATGGCGACACCTCTCAGGGCCTGTTCACACTAATTTGATTGTCGGCGTTGTGCCTGAAATAGCACCAATCAAGGCACGACGAGCGTAGTTTGGTCACCCCAAATGAGCGAGAAGTAACGCAGAGTGGTGCTATTTCAGGCGTAACCCGCAGGGCTGGGTCCAATTTTTCGCCCAGCTGCGTTGTACCCAAAGCACTCGCTACGCTCGAGGGGCAGGCTCTCAGTCGCTCCCATAGGCCCACTATGCTTCTCTCCTTCCGCCTTGCTGGACAAAAAATTGGACGCCAGCGACGACAATCAAATTAGTGTGGACAGGCCCTCAGGCTCAGTTCGACATCACTTGCAGATGGCGCTTGTCCATCATGTCCAGCGCCTTGCCGCCGCCCTTGGCCACACAGGTCAGGGGCTCGTCCGCCACAATTACCGGCAGGCCGGTCTCGTGGGTGAGCAGGCGGTCGATATCCCGCAGCAGGGCGCCACCGCCAGTGAGGACAATGCCGGTTTCGGCGATATCCGACGCCAGCTCCGGCGGAGACTGCTCCAGCACCCGCTTGAGGGACTGGACAATGGCCGCCAGCGGCTCCTGCAGGGCTTCGAGGATTTCGTCGCTGTTGAGGGTAAAGCTTTTCGGCACACCTTCGGCCAGGTTGCGGCCACGCACGTCGATCTCGCGCACTTCGGTACCCGGGTAGGCGCTGCCGATCTCGATCTTGATGCGCTCGGCGGTGCTCTCGCCAATCACGCTGCCGTACTTGCGGCGCACGAAATTGGAAATGGCCTCGTCAAAGCGGTCGCCACCGACCCGCACCGAGTCGGAAAACACCACACCGTTGAGGGACAGGATGGCGATCTCGGTGGTACCACCACCGATATCCACCACCATGGAGCCACAGGCCTCCTCAACCGGCAGGCCAGCGCCAATCGCAGCCGCCATGGGCTCCTCGATCAGGAACACCTCGCGGGCGCCGGCGCTGAAGGCCGACTCGCGGATGGCGCGCTTCTCCACCTCTGTGGCCATGGCGGGCACACAGATCAACACACGCGGGCTGGGGGGGATAAAACTGTGGGAGTGGACCTTTTTGATAAAGTGCTGGAGCATCTTCTCCGTCACCTGGAAATCGGCAATCACGCCATCCTTGAGGGGACGGATGGCGGTGATGTTGCCGGGGGTACGGCCCAGCATGCGCTTGGCTTCGACACCTACCGCTTCAACAACCTTTTGCCCCTGGTGATGACGGATAGCCACCACGGAGGGTTCATTGAGCACAATGCCCTTGTCCCTGACATAAATCAGCGTATTGGCCGTTCCCAGGTCAATGGAAAGGTCATTGGAAAACAGACCGCGCAACCGTTTAAACATAGGAGGAGATGATCCTTTGTAGAGTGTCCTGTGCGATGAGCCCTGTGAAGAGTTCGCCTGGAATATGTAGTGCCAGCCCATGCCAATGGCCGGGAGGCCATGCCAAAACTGCCAAAGGGCGCCGACTCTAGCCGCCGGAGGGATTCAGGGCAAGGCGCAAATATGCTACCGTTGCACCCCTGCCCCGAATAGCCGCCTGTGCGGCCATTCCCTGTAAATTGCCCCTGTAAAAAGACGGGAATCATACCATGACTATCGAACGAGCGGATATTGAAAAACTTGCCGAGCTGGCCCGCATCCGCATCACCGAGGAAAACATCGCTGCCACCACCCGCAGCCTCGGCAACGTGCTGCAACTGGTGGATCAGCTGCAGGCTGCCGACACCACCGGCATCGCACCCATGGCCCACCCGCTCGATGCCGTGCAGCGCCTGCGCCCTGACGTGGTCAGCGAAAGCGACCAGCGCGAGGCCTTCCAGGCCATTGCCCCCGCCACCGAGAATGGCCTTTACCTGGTGCCGAAAGTCATCGAGTAACAGTCATCAAGCAAGCACAAGCGGCAGCAGACTATTGGGTAAACAATACGGCCCACGCCTTCAAAAGCCTCCACAGGATCTGGTAACCACATGCATGACAAAACCCTTGCGCAACTGAGCGCCGGACTCGCCAGTGGCGAGTATTCCAGTGTCGAGCTGACCCGGCACTTCCTCGACCGCATCCAGCGGCTCGATCCGGTCTACAACAGCTTTATCACCGTGATGGCAGACCAGGCCCTGGCCAGCGCCGCCAGCGCCGACCAGCAGCGCGCCTCGGGCAAGGGCGTACACCCCCTGTGCGGCGTACCCATCGCCCACAAGGACATCTTCTGCACCGAGGGAGTGCGGACCAGCTGTGCCTCGAAGATGCTCGACAATTTTATTCCGCCCTACAACGCCACGGTGGTGGACAACTTTCTGGCGGCAGGCGCTGTGGTGCTGGGCAAGACCAATATGGACGAGTTCGCCATGGGCTCCTCCAACGAAACCAGCTGGTACGGCCCGGTGAAAAACCCCTGGGATATCAACACCGTGCCCGGCGGATCGTCCGGTGGTTCCGCCGCTGCCATCGCCGCGCGCCTGACACCGGCCTCCACCGCCACCGATACCGGCGGATCGATTCGCCAGCCTGCGGCGCTGTGTGGCATCTCCGGCCTCAAGCCCACCTACGGCCGGGTGTCGCGCTGGGGCATGATCGCCTTTGCCTCCAGCCTCGATCAGGGCGGCCCCCTGGCCCGCACCGCAGAAGACCTGGCACTGATGATGAACGTCATGGCCAGTTACGACCCCAGGGATTCCACCTGCCTCGACCTTGAAGTGCCGGACTACACGGCAGGCCTCACCAACAGCATCGCGGGCCTCAAGATCGGCGTGCCGAAGGAATACTTTGACGAAGGCCTGAACCCCGCCACCGCCAAAGTGGTGCAGGATGCCCTGCGCCAGCTGGAACAACTCGGCGCCACCCTGCACGACATATCGCTGCCCCACTCCTCCCTGTCAGTGCCTGCCTACTATGTCATCGCCCCGGCGGAGGCTTCCGCCAACCTGTCGCGCTTTGACGGCGTGCGCTATGGCTACCGCTGTGAAGAACCGCAAGACCTGCGCGACCTCTACATGCGCACCCGCGCCGAAGGCTTTGGCGACGAAGTAAAGCGCCGCATCCTGGTCGGCGCCTACTGCCTCTCCGCCGGTTACTACGACGCCTACTACAACAAGGCCCAGCAGGTGCGGCGCCTGATCAAGCAGGATTTCGTCAGCGCCTTTGAGCAGGTGGATATGATCCTCGGGCCAACATGCCCCAACCCCGCTTTCGAATTCGGCAGCAAGGGCGACAACCCGGTTGCCATGTACCTCGAAGATATCTACACCATCTCCACCAACCTGGCGGGCCTGCCCGGCATGTCCATCCCCTGCGGCCTGGTGGACAACAAACCGGTGGGGCTGCAAATCATCGGCAACTATTTCAGCGAGGCCCATATGCTCAATGTGGCGCACCAGTACCAGATGGCCACCGACTGGCATACCCGGCAACCGGCTGATATTGGCTAGAACCACCTGGTAGAGAGAACCCATGACTATGAGCACGCTCGCAATGAGTATATTTTGGGCAGGACAAGGCGAAGGGCATTTGAGCACCGCAGTTAACACGCCCGTTAATGAGGAGCGGAAAATGTCCTTCAACGCCGTCATGCGCAAAATAGGCCATTGCCAATCTAACGTAAGCGAGATCCAACAATGAGCTGGGAAACCGTTATCGGGCTGGAAGTACACGTTCAGCTGGCCACCAAAACCAAGATTTTCTCCGGCTCCAGCACCGCCTTTGGCGCCGCGCCCAACACCCAGGCCAGCGCCGTTGACCTGGCCATGCCCGGCACCTTGCCGGTGGCCAACGAACAGGCCTTCCGCTACGCCATCATGTTTGGTCTGGCCATCGATGCGGAGATCGGCAAAACCTCCGTGTTCGAGCGCAAGAATTATTTTTACCCCGACCTGCCCAAAGGCTATCAGACCACCCAGCTGGCCAAACCCATCGTCGGCCCCGGCCATGTGGACATCCAACTGAAAGACGGCAGCCACAAGCGCGTGCGCATCCACCACGCCCACCTGGAAGAAGATGCAGGCAAGTCACTCCATGAAGACTTCCACGGCATGAGCGGTATCGACCTCAACCGCGCCGGTACACCGCTGATCGAGATTGTCTCCGAACCCGATATGCGCAATGCCGAAGAGGCCGTGGCTTTTGCCAAAAAGCTGCACTCCATTGTCACCTCGCTGGGGATTTGCGACGGCAATATGTCCCAGGGCTCCATGCGCTTTGACGTGAATATCTCGGTGCGCAAGAAGGGCGACGAAAAACTCGGCACCCGCACCGAAACCAAAAACCTCAACTCCTTTAAATTTATGGAAGAGGCTATTGCCTTGGAAGTGGAACGCCAGATCGATGTGATCGAAGACGGCGGCAAAATCCTCCAGGAAACCCGCCTCTACAACGCCGACACCAAAACCGCCCGCTCCATGCGCAGCAAGGAAGAAGCCAACGACTACCGCTACTTCCCCTGCCCCGACCTGCTGCCGGTGGTGATCGACGACGCCACTATCGAACAACTGCGCAGCACCCTGCCGGAACTGCCCGATGCGCGCCACAAGCGCTTTGTCGAACAATACGGCCTGTCCGACTACGACGCTGGCGTGCTGGGCGACGACGCCACCATGGCCCACTACTTCGAAGCGGCCACCAAAGTCTGTGGCGACGCCAAACTGGCAGCCAACTGGATTATGGGCGAGCTGTCGGCACGACTGAATGGCGAGGACAAAACCATCGGCGACTCGCCCGTCAGCGCCGTGCAGCTCGGCCAGATGATCCTGCGTATCAAGGACAACACCATCTCCAACAAGATGGCAAAAGAAGTGCTGCAAGGCGTGTGGACCGGTGAAGGCGATCCCGACACCGTGATCGAAAAACGCGGCCTCAAGCAGGTGTCCGACAGCGGCGCCATTGAAGCCCTGGTAGCAGACGTACTCGCCGCCAATAGCGCCCAGGTGGACAACTACCGCAGCGCCGATGACAGCAAGCGGCCCAAGATGATCGGCTTTTTTGTCGGCCAGATCATGAAGGCCTCCAAGGGCCAGGCCAACCCCCAGCAGGTCAATGAAATCCTGCTGAAAAAACTCAACGAACTGATTTAACCCGGCAACGCGGCGTCACCCGCCGCGCCCAGCCCACATACCGGATAGCACATGAACCAGCAACGCAAAGACAAGCAAAAAGTCATCGGCGAAATCTTCGACGAAGCGCGCATCAAATCCTTTCTGGCCTACCAGCCACCTGAAGGCGTCAACGCCGATTACCACCTGCTGGAAAAAGCCTACCGCGGCATGCTGGCGGAAAGCTTTGCCACGTTTGTGAAGTTCTTCCTCGAAGAAGGCCGCGATATCAACGCCCGCAATCCCCAGGGCAAGACCATGCTGGAAGAGATGAAAACCCATCGCCTCGCTGACGACTATATTGCAGTGATGGAGAAAAACGGGGCAGGCTAGCGCATACTCCACAATGGACAGCTAATGAATGACACCAGCACGGTATTCTTTACACCTCCGAGGCAGACGGAAGCGAACGGCAAATCACGTCGCGCCGGCTTTGAGATAGAGTTTGGCAACCTGGCGGTAAGTGATATCGCCAGCAGACTTCGCAAAAAATTTGGCGGCGAACTCAAGGAACAGAATCCTTTCCGCTTCACTATTGAAAACTCCGCGCTGGGCAAACTGCGTATCGAGCGCGATGCGGAACTGCTACATTCCACACAGTACCGTGAATTTCTCCAAAGCCTCGACATCTCTTTTGATGAAGGCACCCTGGCGCGGGAAATCGAACAGGGTGTAGATCGCCTGAGCAGAAATCTGATTCCCTGCGAGATTGTCACTGAGCCGTTGACCTTCGATCTTTTTCCTCTGCTCAATGAACTCGTCGACGTACTGAATGAACTGGATGCCGAAGGCACCCAGGCCGCTTTGACCAATGCCTTCGGCACTCACATTAACCCCTCGGCGCCCGACCTTACCGCCACCACCCTATGCGGCTACCTGCAAGCGTTTCTCCTGCTAAACGAGTGGATTATTGCTGACTCCGATACCGATTTTTCGCGCCGGTTTCTTACCCGCTTTATCGACCCTTTTCCGGACAAGTACTGCGCGCTGGTACTGGCTGAGGATTATGCGCCATCTCTCGACCAGCTGATTGATGACTATCTGACCCACAACCCTACCCGCAATCGCTCTCTGGATATGCTTCCAATGTTCAGCGAGATCGACGAGTCGACAGTATTGTCCGGCATCAAGGAAAGCGAACGCTCGCTGATCAAAAAGCGCCCCGCCTTTCATTACCGCCTGCCCGATTGCAGGCTGGGCGACAAGGACTGGTCTATCGCCGCGGAATGGAACCGCTGGTGGTATGTCGAAGTTATTGCAGACGACAAACCATTGCGGCAAAAACTTCTCGCGCTTTGGCAGGAAGAAAAAAACACCATGCGCTTGCCATTTCACAATCGCTGGATTGAAACCGTCACCACTTTTCTGAAACAGGAAATTCCGCCACCAGACACCGCATGAGCAAAAAACCTGTCATTGCAGTAACAGGCCCGCAACGAGGCGGGTTGGCACCCTGGCTGATGACCTGGCTGGCCATCTTCCGGGCCGGTGGCAAAGCCCTGCGTATCACCCCTGCTGATCGCCATCCTTATGATCAGAAAACAAACAATGAGCTACCCTTCGACGGCCTGGTTATCGGCGGCGGCTCTGATATCCACCCCTCCAACTACGGCGAAGAATTCGCTGCTTTAAGCGATGCACCGCAAAGCTCAAGCCTGCGGGACAGAGTCATTTCCCTGCTGGTGTTTTTATTGCGCGGCCTTCTCAGTATCAAACTCTCACAGCCGGGAATTGATCCAGACCGGGATCAGCTGGAAATGTCACTATGCCGCCTGGCAATGGAGAACAACCTCCCGGTGCTGGGTATCTGCCGCGGCGCGCAGCTGCTGAACATTACGCAGGGAGGTTCTCTATTTCAGGACACCAGCGACCTCTACACCGAAACGCCACAAATGCGCACCCTGCGGCCACTCAAAATGATCACTATAGATCCGGATAGCCGCCTCGCCAGCATCCTCGATTCGCACTCGCTGAGGGTGAACTCCCTGCACAATCAGGCCGTCAATCAACTGGGCGATGATCTGACAATAAGTGCCCGCGACAGCAACGGTATTGTCCAGGCCATCGAACATGCAAAGGCGGGATTTGTTATTGGTGTTCAGTGGCACCCCGAGTATCTGCCACAGTCAGGATCACACCAGAAACTGTTTAAAGCGCTGGTTAAGTTTGCCAGGAGTGAGCAGGATGAGCTGCAGAATAGCTGACATGAGTATTGCTCTGCTTTTGACCTCAAACATCTTATGCAACTGCAACTTATATTTTAAACACTCTCTGCCAGAGAGCTTTTATATCAACACCGACGCCATGAAAGTTTGGCGTTAGCAATAAAACAGGTTCCTTTTTGTCTGCCTTCTCAACTGCCCATTTTGTCTCTAGCTCGATTATCAAGTTACCTTTTTCCACAATCTGGTTAATTGACGTGGTTAGTTGTGCGCTAACCTGAGAGGATATCGGCCCATTACTCACTGCTACAGACTTCAACGATTCTTGATATGAAGAAGTCATAAACGTTTCCAATTTTCTCGCCTGACTCTGGTAAAAGGATTTTATCGCTGTGACTGGGTCTTCAAGCTGTTGCAAGTCCACTTTAGAGAGATGAGTCAGAATAAAGTTGACCAAATACTCACACCGCGCCTCAAACTCTAATTGGTAAAACTGAGCGAACTTGTCGACGGTTATACTGGAGTTAACAAGCCCCCTTTTGTTCATTTCCTGTTTTATTCCTGTAACCTGCCGCTGTATCTCGACATTTCTAGGTCGAAACTCTCGGTCGGATATTTCTACCAGGTAGTACTCAATTTGATCTAAGTGCACGATTGCTTTCCAAAAAAAGTAACGTCACATTCAGCTGCTTTTCCGCTGCTATGCTTGTTAGAGATTGATCACCCATGAACGTTATTAATCGGATTGATTGCACCGATCACCATTTATAAATTTGTCTTCAGTAATGAAGAATGCATGAAATTCGATATTTAGGGTAGCGGTAGTTTCCCCGGATTTTAGATAAGCGATGGTAGCATCGACTTTTTTATCTGCTCAGGACTACCCGATACCTGGATTTTGTATTGATTATTAGACTTTTCTGGAGTTACTTGAACGCTATATTGTTCATGGCCACCTATCCATATATGACTGAATTCTCTGCTCTTATGCATCTGAGGCGCATACAAATCAATGAATAATTCTGTTTCAATTTTCTCTACGCAGAAACATATATCAGATTCTTCATAACCTGTATCTCTAACAGCAACTGTCAATGATTAATACTTCATCATCATAATTAGCGCGAATGGGCCATATTTTGATAGCAGTCTCCCGCCACACACAAACCTAGCGAGAATAAATGACATTATTTTTCGTGCTTTCAGCAACAGCAGGAACCGTGAATCTTTCACTATAATCGGCCTGCAAGAACCAGGACGAGCTTTAGGAGGGTATTGCGAAAGACAGGTATCAGAGATGCGCCTTTCCATGGCTGCTGGACTCCCTTACTGCGCCTGATCGCCAGGCTAATTCAATATCTCAATTAGCCTGGCAATTCGCGCGCCACACCCTGGATTTAGCTGGCAGGCACCAGCCTCAGCAAGCCGCTATTGTCATTAATCAGATAGAGATAGCCATCGGGCCCGACCTCAACATCACGGATGCGATCCAGATTCGAGAGAATAATTTCCTGCAGGTTGGCCATGTCGCCATCAAAGGTGATGCGGTAGAGGGTCTTTTGCTTGAGGGAGGCAACGAACAGACTGTTTTTCCAGCGCGGGAATGCGTCAGCGTCATAAAAGGCAGTACCCGACAGCGCCGGTGATGGCACCCAGCTGACGACGGGCTGCTCCATTTTCGGGTGGTTGGTGTTGGAGGAATTGGGCTTGCTGTCGTAGGGGTGGCCCCAGGTAATCACCGGCCAGCCGTAATTGCGGCCGGGCAGGATCAGGTTGAGTTCATCGCCGCCGCGCGGGCCCTGTTCCGCCACCCAGAGCCGATCCTGGTTGTCGACACTCAGGCCAAGGGGGGAGCGCAGGCCATAGCTCCACACATAGGGGTTGGCCTCCTTGTTATCGACAAAGGGGTTGTCGGCGGGAACGCTGCCATCGTCCATCAGCCGAAGTATCTTGCCGTATGAACTGGAGAGATCCTGGGGGCCAGTTTTTTCAAGGGGAATATCTTCGCCTGAGGGTGCATGCACGGTGCTGAAATACACCCGGCCCTGTTTATCAAACGCAATACGGGCGCCGCTGCCTTCTGGCGAGGGCAGTTCAAGCAGCACCTCGGAGTCTACCCAGTGGCCGTCGCGGATATGGCCGCGGCTCAGGGTGATCTGCCCGGTGATACCCGGAGGGCCGTCAGCACCTTCACTGGTGCTCAGGTAAATCCAGCCGTTGCTGGGATGCACGGCCACATCCAGCATGCGGCGGCGAAAATGATCGCGCGGCGGCTCGCCCAGCGGTGTGCCGATCACGGGTTCGGGTAGCAGTTTGCCGTTCTCGACAATTCTCAGTGTGCCTTCGCGCGACTCCGTCACCAGCAGGCGACCATCGGGTAAAAACGCCATGCCATAGGGCAATTTGAGCATGGCGATGGACTCAACCCGGAATGATTCGACAGCAGACTTTACTACTCCCTCCGGAATGTTGGCCTTGTCGCCAATGCCCGGAGCCCAGCCAACGGGCACCGGGCTGGCTCTCATTTGCGCGCGCAGGAAAGCGATAACAGCTTTGATTTCATCGGCTTTGAGAATAGCGTCAAAAGGCGGCATGCCTGACTGGGGGAATCCCCGCTGGATACTGGTGGTCATGGACTCATCATCGCCGCCATGTTGCCAGCCGGGGCCGATAATGCGCGGCCCGGTGCCACCTTCGCCGCCAGCGCCGTGGCAAGCCGCACAATGCTGTACATAGGCCTTGGGTGGTGTTGGTGCGTCTGCTGCATGGGTGGATGGGGAGTAGCCGCTGATGCTGGAGGCTGACAGGGCCAGAGCCAGAGCCAGGGTGACTGACTGCGCAGATAAATTGCCGAATGGTTTCATTATTATAGTCCTGTGGCGCTATGCCAGATTATTGATAAAGGAATGACACCTTGCCGGAGTATAGCGGCCAGTTTTTATCGTGTCATAACTGTCAAATTATTTTTATGGCTGATGGCTGCCTGGCGTAAAAATCGCAGACATAAAAAAGGGCTGTCACCCGAAGTTGACAGCCCCTGTGCGGCTACAGCTCAGTACAAAGTACTGTGTAGCACAGCGTTTTTGGATCAGGCAGGGTCCCACACCAGCGGCAGCTCCGCCACATGCATCACGTTGGTCATCTGATAGGGGACTTTAAAGCCGGGCTTGACGCGGAATTCCGGCAGCATAGACAGCATATCCTGCATGGCCACCTTCAGCTCGCGGCGTGCCAGGTGAGCGCCCAGGCAGCGGTGGATGCCGTGACCGAGACTCAGGTGCACCGGGCGGCGATCAAGGCGCACTTCCTGCGGTGATTCAAAGGCTGCCGGATCGTTGGAGCCCAGCGGCGTGGACATGGCCACCCGATCGCCGGGCTTGATGGTCACGCCGTGAATCTTGATTTCATTCTTGCAGACGCGGATGGTGGTCACCGCCGCGTAGGCGCGCATCAGTTCGAGAATACCCTGTTCAATCTTGGAGGGATCTTCGCGCAGGGTGCGCTGGTCGTCGAGGTGGGTGGCGAGGTGCTGAAACTGGAAGCCGAGGTTGGCTGTAACGGTGTCGAGTCCGCCAATAAACAGGTTAAAGCAGTGGCCGAACACCTCCTCCTTGGTCCAGCGGCGGCCCTCTGACTCGAGCAGCATGGTTTTTGAGATCAGGTCGTCGGTGGGGTTCTTTTCGCGCTTCTCGATCTCTTCGTAGAGAAATTCCTTGAGGGTGGCAATGGCGTTGCGACGATCATCGGGGATCGAGGTGTGCAGCAGGTTGTATTCCCAGTCGAGGAACTCGTACATCCTGTCGAGGGGCAGGCCGAGCAGGTCGAGCACAATGCTGACCGGGAAGGGCACGGCAAAGTCCTTGATGAAATCCACTTCGCCCTTGTCCTTGAACTTGGCGATCAGCTCTGCGGCGCGGGTGCTGATTTTGGTTTCCTGCTTGGCCATTTCACGGGGCGAGAAACCCGGCTCCAGGACACGGCGGAAGGCGGTGTGTTTGGGGGGATCGAGCTCGGTGGGAATCACATCCCAGGTTTCGCCGATCATGGGGGCGAACATGGAGTTGCCCTTCTTGATGAAATCGACATTGTTTTCATAGACCTTTTTCAGGTCTTCAGCGCGGGTCAGCACCCAGCAGCCGCGCGGCGGCACGGGGAACACATTGGTGCCAAAGAAAATCGGCGGACCTTCATGGATCTTCGGTACAACTTCCTTGTGGGGATGCAGATAGCTGATTTCGCGGCTGGTGAGCAGGAACGGCATGGCCAGCTCGGGGGGGACATGGGAGGGTACGGGGTTTTCGTCAACGCTCATTGCTGTAGGCTCCATGGCATCAGGAATTATGATTGTGGCACCGATTGTAGCACTGCTTTAATTTTTAATTGTAGCAGCCCCTCTGGCAGCGGCATCATGGCGTCAGACGGCCCACTCAAGGTGTCCTGACTACCATGACCATGGCCGGATTTCGCTATGGGATACCATCACCACTGCGGCTCAACCCAGGCCACTTGCCACAGCACTCAAGCAGAGCATCATGACAACTCCAATGGAATTAGGCATTTACACCTTCGGCGACATGATTACCGACCCTCACACCGGCCAGGCCGTCTCCCCCCAGCAGCGCATGGATCAGATCATGGAAACCGCCATCCTCGCCGACCAGGCGGGGCTGGATGTGTTTGGCGTGGGCGAGCATCACGCCCTGGCCTATGTGAATTCCGCCACTGCCGCCATGATTGCGGGCATTGCCGCCGTCACCCAACGTATCCGCCTGACCAGCGCTTCAACCTCCATCAGCACCGCCGATCCGGTGCGCACCTTCCAGGAATTTGCCACCGCTGATCTGATTTCCCATGGCCGGGTGGAGATCATTTTCGGGCGCGGCGCCTTCACCAACAATTTCCCGCTGTTTGGCTATGACCTCAAGGATTACGACGCCCTGTTTGTGGAAAAGACCGGCCTCTTCAGCCAACTCAACACGCAGGAGCGGGTCACCTGGGAGGGGCGCTTTCGCCCCGCCCTCGACAACGCCGAGATCGCGCCGCGATCGGCGCAGGCGACGATTCCGGTGTGGATGGGCGCCGTGTCTGCCAACAGCGTGGCGCGGGCAGCCATGGGCGGTTATCCCCTCGCGGTGCCGATGGTGGGTGGCTCGGTGCCCGACTATGCCCGTTCCATCGCGCTGTATCGACAGCTCTGGCAGGAGAGCGGCCATGACCCGCAGGCGGCCCGTGTCGCGACCTTTGAGCACCTCCATGTAGCGCAGAGCGCCAGCCATGTGCACGAGCGCTTTTATCCCTACTACTCCGCCTACCTGCAGCCGCTGTTCAACGGCCTCATGCCCAAACCCGTGTTCGAGCAGATGCTCTCACCCCGGGGCACCCTGGTAGCAGGCAGCGCTCAGCAGGTGATCGACAAGCTGCTGTACCAGCATGAGGTGTTCGGCACCAGCCGCTTTTTTGGCCAGATCGATATTGGCGGCCAGCCCCATGCAGAGGTGATGCGTGGTATCGAGCGTTTTGCCACCGAGGTGGCGCCTGTCATTCGGCGCGAGACAAGTAGCCCGCAAACTGCCTGATCACCACTCTCCCAGTTTATGACCAGCAGCGGATCTTCAGGTTTTAGCGGGTGACGTGATAACCTCCGGCAAGCGCTATCAACCATCCGCTTGATTGCCCCGCTGATCAAGACCAATCCACAACATAACCCCATAACATAAAAAAGGAGCTTTACAAGTGACCGATTCAGACCGTGCAGCCCTGCAAACAATGATTGCCAAGGAAGAAATACGCGACCTGGTGTACGCCTATTGCCGCGCCATCGACCGCAAGGATTTTGCCCTGCTGTCGCAGCTGTACCACCCCGGTGCCGGAGATGAACACGGCAGCAATCCCAGCGGCACTGCCGAGGAATTTTTCGCCATCCTGCCGCCGATGATGGAAGCTGCCGAAACCCTCCAGCACAACATCACCAATCACTACATCAAGGTGGATGGCGACTATGCCGAGGGCGAGGCCTATCTCGTCGCCCATACGGTGGTGAACATGAACAACGAGCGCTATGCCTTTTTGCAGGGCGCGCGCTACCTTGACAAATACGAGCGCAGAAACGGTGTGTGGAAATTCGCCCACCGCCGGGTGCTGGCCGACTGGCTGCAACGCTATGGCACCGACCCGGATGATCTCGCCACGGCCCCCGAAATCCCCGGCATGATCCCCGGCAGCAGCAGCGGCGGGGACAACTCCTACGGGTATTTCAGTTTATTCAAGCGCGGTGAACGCTAGAAGGCATCTTCGCCAACTGCACAGATGTCGGTTATTTCCCCAGGTGCCGGTCAAAAAATCGCAGCGTGGTATCAAAGGCGTCCTTCGCCTCGGGCATGTAGTGCTGGTACACAAAGCAGTGGGGCATGCCATCAAATACCTGCAGCGAGGTGTCGACACCGACCTGGGTCAGGGAGCGGTGTGATGACAGCACTGAACTCATATCGAAGGACCGAGTCCCGGTGACCAGCAGAGTGGGCGGAAACCGGGCGCGGAGTTCTTTCGGCGCCTGGCGAAAATCCACCAGATGGCCATCCGCTGAGTGACTGTCCGGCGCAGTTGAAAAATAGCCAAACTTGCTGCTGCGCATGGACCCGCCACTCGCCGCGCTTGCGGGCGGGGCGGGCTGCGCCATGCTGATGGTGGCGATATACAGCGAATCCCCCGACCCACCGGCACCCGCACTGAGCATACCGATTGCGCCAGGCAGCGGCTTGCCCTTGTCCAGCAGCCAGCTGATTGTCTGGCCCGCCAGGGCGGCCCCTGCCGAGCAGCCATAAATGCCGATATTTTGCGGCGGATATTCCTTGCGCAGCTCGTCAAAAACTTTCTCAACATCTTCGCTCGCCGCCGGGAATGTGTGCTCGTAGCCCTGCCGGTAATTGACAGACACCACGCGTATTTTGCCGATATCGGCAATGGGTGCCGACTCAATCCGGCCTATGTGTTTTTCACCGGCAAAAAATCCGCCGCCGTGGAGGTTGATCAGTACGCGATTTTTATTCTTTACCGCCACTGACGCGGGCGTGAATATCTCAACCGGCACCCCTGCCATCTGCTGGGCGGTTATCTTTACCGGGTGCGCTTTCAGCACTTCGGCTTCAAAGGTTGCGAACATGTTGTTCATGGTGGCGCGGTAGTTCTCAACGTAATCCCTGTACTGCTCTGCGGTTTCAATCTGAGCGGTGACGGGGGTCGAGATCGGCGGTTTTTCCAATATGCCGATCATGTAGCTGCGGGCTTCAGGGCTGAGCTCGGCAGGCAGCGGAAACTCGAATGCGGGTACAGAGATAGTACCGTCGGCATTGACCGCCGGATTATGGTCCGCCTTTTCCCCTTTGATATCAGCTTCCCCATTCACCACGGCTACAGAAACAAGCAGCGAAAATACAAGACCTGCGCCCAGGAGTTGCGGCAGTGTTTTTGCCTTGCGATTTCCGATAGTCACCACTGGTTTGTTCAGGATTCGCATTATTTTCTCCCGTTGTTTAACTGAACATCTCAGGCAACTTTTATCGTCACAATCAGCATTGTCACTGTCGTTTGGCCCACTGCGCCAGCACTCTCTGTTCTTCCTCACGGGGCCAGACCAGCGGGGATTGACCCGCGCCTTCACCGCTCATCCATGCCCAGGTGTCGCGCAGGGTATCGGCCATTGGCCGCACCCTCATGCCCGCGCCAAAGGCCTTGCGGTTATCTACCAGCCCCATGCCGGCCATTGGCCCCTGTGCTGGTGTCCACATGGGCGGGGTGAAGTAGGGCACCAGCCCCTGGGCCTTGAGGAAGTCGTCATCGCACCAGATATAATTCGGCGTGCTGTTGGTTGTCAGCGCGCAGGCCTGGAGGAATTTGCCCATGGTTACCGGCTGGTTTGAACCGGGCATATTGAACACCCCGGCCTTGCGGTTGAGGGCACTGTCGAGGGTCCAGGCGGCCAGATCCCTGACATCAATAAACTGTATGGGCTGCTGTGGCGCTCCGGGCGCCAGCATATCGCCACCTTCTGCGACACGGCTGAGCCAGTAGCCAAACCGGCCTGTCTTGTCGTTGGGGCCGACGATCAGTCCGGGCCGGGTGATGGTTGAGCGGTCGGGAAAGCCGCCCAGTACGGTCTGTTCGCAGAGCACCTTGAGCGGGCCGTAGTTGGCCAGGAATTCCTGGCTGGGTGGATTGGGCAGCGGCGCGAGCGGGCTGTCTTCATGCAAACCGGCCCCAGAAAAATCGGCAAAGACCGCCAGCGATGAAATAAAACTGTACCAGCCTGCGCTGTTGGCCAGCAGGGCAACCGATTGGCCAACCACCTGCGGCAGGTAGCCGCAGGTATCCACCACCAGATCCCATTCGCCGTTACCCAAGGCGTCCAGTCCCCCGTCGCGGTCGCCATGGCGTTTTTCAACCTGTGGAAACAGATCGGGGTTTGTCTGGCCACGGTTGAAGGTGGTGATCTGGAAGCCTCTCGTCAGCGCCTCTTCCACCACGGCACGCCCTACAAAGGCAGTACCCCCAATCACCAGCATGCGGGTTGTGCTCATAACATTACCTCTTGTCGTTATTGTTGTCTGTCAGCTCATGCCGGATTGTTTGACTCGCGCGCGGCGAATAACTACCGGACAGCTTTTATAGTTCATCATGGTCATTCTTGCAGGTATAAGTTGCTGATATAAATTGCCGGTTTAAGCTGTCGGGCCGGAGCAAGGCCTGGCGGCACACCCTGAAACAATGCCCAAAAACCCGCTGCCTGTGGAATACTTGAAACCCTCAAGGGAATTTATCCCCCACGCGCACTGACTACCCCATGCTGGAATCAATTCTATGAAAGCCGCTGCTGCCATCGATTATCGTGAACTCGCGCGGCGGCGGCTGCCCCACTTCCTGTTCGAGTATATGGACGGTGGCTCCTATGCTGAAAGCACACTCAAGCGCAATATCGACGACCTGGCGTCAATCGCTCTGCGCCAGCGGGTATTGCGTGATGTTGCAACGCTGGACCTTGGCACCGAGTTATTCGGCGAAAAATCCTCTTTGCCAGTGATCCTCGGCCCCATCGGTCTGGCTGGCATGAATGCGCGACGCGGCGAGGTACAGGCAGCGCGCGCTGCACAGGCTGCCGGTATTCCCTTTACCCTTTCCACCGTGTCCACTTGCCCGCTGGCGGAAGTCAGCCATGCCATAGAAAGACCGCTGTGGTTCCAGCTGTATATGATCCGCGACCGCGCCTTTATGGTGGATTTGCTCACTCAGGCCAAAAACGCCGGTTGTACCACTCTGGTTTTTACCGTGGATATGCCAGTGCCAGGATCGCGCTACCGGGATTACCGCTCCGGGCTGGCGGGTGCGGCTGGGATGGGGGGCTCATTGCGGCGATTTTTTCAGGCTGCCTGTCACCCCGCCTGGGCCTGGGATGTTGGACTCTGCGGTCGCCCCCACACGCTGGGCAATGTGGCGCCAGTGCTGGCCGGGCGCACCGGGCTGGAAGATTTTTTTGCCTGGATGCGCAACAACTTTGATCCTTCTGTGACCTGGCATGACTTGCAGTGGATCAGAGACAACTGGACCGGGCAGTTGATTATCAAGGGCATTCTCGACCCCGAGGATGCCATCCAGGCCGTTGAATTCGGCGCTGACGGCATTGTGGTATCCAACCACGGTGGTCGCCAGTTGGACGGCGTGCCCTCCACTGCAGCCGCGTTACCTGCCATTGTCGCAGCTGTGGGAGAGCGCACCACCGTGCTCGCCGACGGTGGCGTGCGCTCCGGCCTTGATGTGGTGCGTATGCTGGCGCTGGGGGCGAAGGGGGTACTACTCGGCCGCGCCTGGGCCTATGCGCTGGCCGCTGACGGCCAGCGCGGGGTTGCCCATGTACTGGCGCTGATGGAAGCGGAGATGCGGGTGGCCATGGCATTAACTGGAGTTACCAGTATCGCGGAAATTACCCGAGATATTCTGGTTCAAAACAGGACGTGAAATAAGCTGTATCCGCAGCAAGTACGGCACATCAATATGTCGTTTATACAGAATACAGTGAACCCATCGGCAAAATACTGCCGCCCTATGCGGGCTGTTTGAAGCTGCGGGCTAGCCGCTGACAAAGGACAGAAAAATTTCCGCCAGGCGCTTTTCCGCCCAGCTGTCGCCCTGGATATTGTCCATAAAACCACAGTGCCCGCCATAAGCCTGCAGCTCAACGTGCAGATTGGCGTTTGGCTCAATGTTGCCGATATCACTTACCGGGATGATGGGGTCGTCCGCAGCGGCAATCAGCCAGGCGGGCATGGCAAGATTTACCAGTCGATTCCCTGTCAGGGCGTAGGCGGCAAAATAGCTGCCAACATCCGGGTACGGCGTATAGCGCGGCACAAAAAAGTGGTTGAGATCATCAATGGTTTTGGCCCCCGCCAGATCATCCCCGTAGCCCAGGTCAGGAAAGTGAATCAACTTGGCGCGCAGAGAGCGCGCCCAGCGCTGAAAGAAATATTTTTCATAGACAAACCAGCCAGTGTTTAGCGCGGCCATGGCATTGGCCGGGTCCACCGGCGGGCAGATGGCTACGACAGCCTTGACTCCCAAATCCCTGCCATGGTCCGCCGCAATGCGCAGGGCAAAATTGCCACCCAGGGAATAACCGCCCAGAAAGACATCGCCATAGTCATGCTGGCCGAGGAAGTTACCGATGGCGCCAGCCACTTCCGGACTGCGGGTTGAATTGAACAATTCCCGATTCAGATGATGGCTGTCGCCGTGATCTCGCAGGTTGAGGCGCAGCACGTCAAAACCCAGGTTCAACAACATCTGAGCGGTGGTCAGCTGGTAGGCAGATTTACTCGACCCCTCCCAGCCATGGAGCAGGATAACCACGGCATTGCGCGGGTCTGGCGACCGGTCGAACTCCCCCACCAATAGCGTGCCGTCGACGGCGGCGAGCTGTAACTGCGTGGTATCCAGTGCCGCTGCAATGCGCGCTGCGCGCAGCCGTTTCGGCCCCAGGCTGTTGAGGATGGTTTGCAGGTGCGCATTGCGCAGCCAGGTAGGCGGGTTGAATGTGGCCATCGATCGCGAAACCGGAACCACAGCAGCCACTGCGCTGGCGTCGGGGCTCACGGCTCAGGTGCCACAAAACGTGTGCTTGACCACTTCATGCAGCTGCGGCGGCCTGGCCAGATCCTCATCATCGCTGCTGTACTCAAAGGGCTGCGCCAGGCGATCAACCAGGCGCTGGAAGGGAACCAGGTCTCCCTCCTGCTCTGCTGCCCTGATGGCCTGGTCGACCAGGTGGTTGCGGGGGATAAAGGTGGGATTTACCGCGTACATTTCCTGCTGTCGGGATTGGTCGCTGCGGTCGTCTTCACTCAGGAGCTCGCACCACTGTCTCACTAGGGGATCAAAGGCCTCCGGCAGCTGAAAGCTGACCTGCGCGGCCCCGCTGTGATGGGGATCAGCCAGGTCGGCCAGGTGGCGGAAGGTGAGGGTGTAATCAAGCTGATGGGTCGCCATCGCCGCCAGCAGTGATTCAACCAGCTGCACAGACGCTTCACTGACAGCGCCAAGCCCCAGCTTGCGGTGCATTCCCGTCTGGTAGGCATCCTCATACTGCTGGTTGAAGTTGTCGAGAATGGCCTGCGCTGTCTCTACCGCCTGCTTCTGTTGCTGTTCAGATGTCTGGTCTTCGCAAAACAGGGGCAGCAGGCACTGGGCAAACCAGGACAGGTTCCACTGGGCGATCACCGGCTGGTTTCGGTAGGCATAGCGCTTGCCGTGGTCGATGGAACTGAAACAGGCATCTGGATCGTAACCGTCCATAAAGGCACAGGGGCCGTAGTCGATGGTTTCGCCACAAATCAGCATGTTGTCGGTGTTCATGACACCGTGGATAAAGCCCACCAACTGCCAGTGGGCAATCAGGCTTGCCTGACGGCTGACAGCCAGCTCCAGCAAGGCGGCATAGGGGTTGTCGGCCTGTCGCGCCGCGGGAAAATCCCGCTCGATCAGATGATCGGCCAGCAGGCGCATGCCCTCCATATCATTCTTGCCAAGAAAATACTGGAAGTGGCCGACGCGGATATGGCTGCGCGCCACGCGGGTGAGAATCGCGCCCGGCAGCACATCGTTGCGGTACACCGGCTCGCCGCTGGTGACCGCCGCCAGGCTGCGGGTGGTGGGAATTCCCAGCGCCGCCATGGCTTCGCTGACGATATATTCGCGCAGCACCGGCCCCAGTGGTGAACGGCCATCACCGCCCCGCGACCAGGGAGTGGGCCCCGAACCCTTGAGCTGGATGTCATAACGGCGGCCACTGACATCGACCACTTCACCCAGCAAAATGGCGCGACCATCGCCGAGCTGGGGATTCCAGCCGCCAAACTGGTGCCCCGCATACACGGTGGCAATGGGCTGCGATTCCGGCAAAATCCGGTTGCCCGCAAAAACCTGCACGGCCTCGTCGGATGCGAGCCAGTCGAGGTCGATGCCCAGCTGCTGCGCCAGCTCTGGGTTGACCCGGATCAGTGCCGGGCTTGCCACCGGAGTCGGCTCCTCGCGGGAATAGAATCGTTCGGGCAGGCGGATATAGCTGTTGTCAAAGGCGATGGGGGTCAAGCGTTCAAATCCTGTAGTTGCTGTTCGGCCTATAGTGCATCACTGGGGACAACCGGGAAAGCCCGGTTTTATCGCAAGACTATTGATGTGGTACGTTTTATTTGAGAGTCCATTCGTGCTGAGCTTGTCGAAGCACTGTCGCCAAGGCCTTCGACAGGCTCAGGCCGAATGGCATTCCCGTTTAATTCGTGCCGGATCAATAACGGGTTTCCTCGCGGCAATTCCATCACTCCCCATACCGTGTAAAAATGGCCAAAACGCTAACAATCTGAAACAAGGTCCCCACCATGAAAATAGGTATCAATGTTATGCCCGTGCCAGCCCCTGAACTGGCCTCTATCGGACAGCGCGCCGAAGCCCTGGGCTTTGAAGGCCTCTACTACGGCGAGCATATCGCCGTGCCAATGACGCTGAAGACTCCCTACCCTGGCAAAATCGGCTATCACGGCAAGGTCACCCAGCTTGAATGCTATGTGGCACTGGGCCACCTGGCCGCAGTGACTACCAGGGTGCGACTCGCCACCGGGTTGTCGGTGCTGCCGATCCGTCACCCCCTGCAAACCGCGCGCGCCATTACCACTATCGACAACCTGTCCGGTGGTCGCTTCGACCTGGTGGTGGGGCTGGGCTCGATTCCGGATGAATACGACGCCATGAATGTCGATTACAAAACCCGCGGCGCACGGATGGATGAGTGGCTGGATATTCTCGACAAGCTGTGGAGCGAGGATGAGCCATCACACAATGGCCGCTTTATGCAATTCGAACCTATCGGTTTTGAGCCCAAACCGGTGCAACAACCCGGACCACCACTCTACCTTGGCGCCTATACCGCAGTCGGATTTGACCGCGCGGTGCGCCGTGCCACCGGCTGGTACGGCGATATCAACAGCCCGGCAAAACTGCGCGAAGTGATCAGGGAGTTCGAACCGATCCACGACAAATATGGCCGTGACCCTGCCAGCTTCAAGTACAAACTGATCCACGCTGCCGGTGTCGATGACCTGCCGAGCCATGACGAGCTGGCGGACTACGCCGACGCTGGCGCCGACTGTATTGTGGTATCGCCCTTTCAGCTGGAAGAAAAAGACGCCGCTGCCAAACTGGAAATTATCGCCGGGGCTTACGCACCCTATCTTCAGCCATGAGACATTAAACAAGCCTTCTCCTTTCGCGGATTTAGCCTTAGGGGAGATCACACAGGCGTGTTTGGTGTAGTTCCGAGAAATAACCACGGATAAGGGAAGCAACGGATGAACGAACTGAAAATCATCGGCGCGGGCCTGGGCCGCACCGGCACCCTGAGCCTTAAAACAGCTCTCGAAATACTGGGCTATGGCCGCTGCTACCACATGCTGGAACTGATCAATGACCCCCAGCGCCTGCGCTACTGGAAGCAACTTGAGCGCACGGGCAGCACCGACATGGCGGCGCTGTTTCAGGGTTACGGGTCTATTGTCGATTATCCTGGCGCTTTCTTTTACCGGGAGTTGCTGGCAGCCAACCCTGACGCCCGGGTGATTCTCACCGTTCGCGATCCACAGAGCTGGTATAAAAGTGCGCTTGCCACCATTTATGGCACCAAGCCCCAGGGCCTTGGCGCCAAGCTCACATCACTGTTGAAGCTGATGACCAACTGCGGCTTTCGCCGCGCATTCCCGGTGTTCCAGTTTGCCGACAAGACCGTCTGGCAAGGCCAGTTCGGTGGCCGCTTTGAAGACCGCGATCATGCCATTGCAGTCTATGAAGCCCATAACCGCGAAGTGAAAACCCATGTCCCCGCATCGCAACTGCTGGTTTACGATGTCAGGGAGGGCTGGGAACCCCTGTGCCGATTTTTGAATGTGCCGGTGCCCGATGCACCCTTTCCCAGCAGCAATAACAAGGAAGAATTTTCCCGCCGGGTGAATCAGCTGATGACCGACGGTGTGATGGATTTACACTGAAATTTGTTCCTGTGGTCAGAAACCCAGCCTGATTGAGGCCCGCGATGAAAACATTGAAAATCGATCTCTATTCTGAAATCAGCTGTCCCTGGTGCCTGATCGCCCTGCGCCGCCTCGACAATGTGCTGGCCAGGGACTGTGAAGGGGTTGAGGTCGATATCGAGCACCATCCGGTCATTCTGCAGCCGGATTGCCCACCCCAGGGTCTGCGCATCGCCGACCTGCTGCTGTCGCGCTACGGCATTACCGATCCGGCAGCGGCCTGGGTGCGACCCCATGCCGAGGCGCGCTCAGCGGGGCTGGAGCTTGATCTGGGTCGCCAGCCCTTTACCTATCCGACACTGGCAGCCCATACCCTGATCCGCCTCGCCCGCCCGCTGGGAAGCCAGCACCAACTGGCGGTGGCAGTCAGTGAAGCCTATTTTCTGGCTGCCAGGAATATTGGCGATGTGGATGTACTGGCAGACATTGCCGCCAGCTTTGGTTTCGACCACCAGCAAGCCATGCGCCTGGCCCGAGACCCGCTTCAACTTGCCGCGACCGAGGACGCCGTGAGCAGGGCCTTTGAAAGGGGTATCCGCTCTGTTCCTCATTTTATTATCAATAACGGAGTGGTACTGAGTGGCAGCCCCACTGAACAGGCTCTGGCAGAGGCTATCAAGCTGCCACCACCAGACTGAGCTTGCCTGTATCTCAATGGCATCTATACTGCTTTTAGTGCGCCACTATCGACCATGCATTTGCCACCCTGCTTAGCAATCCAATCCCGTATGCTATCTGGCCCCGTAAGGACACACTATGAATTCCAGTATTACCCCGCCGCTCAAACCTGTCTTTTTTTGTCTTGTCCTTGTTGCCCTGTGGGCGGGAGTACATCCCCTGGCTGTAGAGGCCGACGACAGCAAGGGCACCCTGACACTGACTCTCGACAACGACCTGTTCGCCTCCGGTACTGACCGCCACTATACCCACGGCACCCAGATGGCCTATGTCAGCGACACCTACATGCCCGCCTGGCTGGACACAGCCCTGTCTATCCTGCCCTTTCACTCTGCTGGCGATGAATCGCGCCTCAGTTGGGCGCTGGGACAGCAGATGTACACACCGTCGGATCTCGACGCGACCCAGCTGATCGTTGATGACCGCCCCTATGCTGGCTGGCTCTACAGCAGCTTCGGGGTTTTGTCGGAATCCACCCACAACAGCAACCGTCATGTGGATGTCCTCGAACTGATCGTGGGGGTAGTGGGGCCCGACTCCGGCGCCGAAAACACTCAAAAGGCCATTCACAAGCTGCTCGACTCCGATGAACCCATGGGCTGGGACAACCAGCTCGACGATGAAGTGACTGCAGACCTGCGTTACCAGCGCAAGTGGTCGTTGCGCCTGGTGGACAATTACATCGATGTATTGCCCTTCACCGGCTTTACTCTCGGCAGTTCTCAGCGCCGCGTCAGCACCGGCTTTACCTTCAGGCTGGGGTCGGGGTTGAATACCGACTACGGCCCACCCCTGATCCACCCCAAGGAGGGTACAGCCAGCTACTTCAAGCCCAATCAGTCGTTCTACTGGTACCTGTTTGTGGGCGCCCAGGGCGAGTATGTGGACTACAACATTTTTCTTGATGGCAATCGCGATGGCGACAGTCACAGTGTCGACAGGGAGGAGTGGCTAGGCAATGTGCAGGCAGGCGCCGTGATGGGGGCGGGCAACTGGCGGGTGGCTGTGACCAACCTGTTTGTCACCCGGGAATTCGCCACCCAGGAGCAGTCGGACGAATACGGGTCGATTTCGGTATCCTACCGCTTTTAGGTTATGCATACAGCGTGAAGCAACGCAGAATCCCCTAGGGCCTGTTAACACTATTTGGATTATCGTCGCTGGAGGCCATTTTTTCGGCCAGCGAGGCGGAAGGAGAGAAGCATAGTGGGCCTATGGAAGCGACTGACAACGAAGCTGGACGGAAAAATGGCCCCAGCCCTGCGGGTTGCGCCTAAAAAAGCACCACTCGTCGTTGCTCCTCACTCATTTGGATCAACCAAACTACGCTCGTCGCGCCTTGATTGGTGCTTTTTTAGACACAACGCCGACAATTCAAATAGTGTTAACAGGCCCTAATTCCCATCATCAGGTTTCAGCCCCATGCGCACTCTTGTCTACCGACTGCTCAAGACTGTCTTTGTGATTGCCCTCATCGTATCGGCCATCGGCAAACTGAGCGGCAATCCACTTCTCAGCGAGGCGTTTACCAAGCTGGGTTATCCGCTCTATATGATGACCATACTCGGAGCCTGCTATCTGGCGGGCGTGGCGGGAATTCTCCAGCCGCGCTACAGGCTGGTGCAGGAGTGGGCCTATGCCGGTTTTGTCTTTGCCCTCGGCGGTTCGTTTTTCTCCCACCTGCTGGCGGGACAGGCGTTTGCCACCTCAGTGCCTTCGCTGGTCCTGCTGGCCATGGTTATAACGGTGTACTGGCTGGAAAAGTCACGCCCGGGCCGGGTCGCCTGATACCGCTTACGGCTTGCTGGTGGCTGGCAGTTTGCGCGGCCAGGGCAGCAGGCGGCGCCGGAACCACAGCAGGCCCAGCGCCAGGGACAGATAGATGGCGGGTTCGATCCAGCCGCTTTTCAGCGACCACCAGAAATGCACGCAGACCAGCAACAGCGCCGGATAGATCAGGCTGTGGAGTGTTTTCCAGCGTCGCCCCAGGCGCCGGACCAGTGCCGGGAACGATGTCAGCGCCAGTACGGCGAGAATCAACCAGGCGCTAAACCCGAGCAGGATATAGGTGCGTTTCACCAGTTCATCGCCGATCAAGCCCCAGGCAAAGGCCAGGTCGAGACTCAACCAGGTGGCAAAATGCAGACAGGCCCAGGCAAAGCACCACAATCCCAGGGGCCGCCGCAGGCGGATCAGTTGGCCAAAGCCCAACCCCCGCGCCAGGGGTGATACCAGCAGGGTCAGCAGCAACAGGCGCAGGGCGCCCAGGCCGAGAAAATGAATCAGCTCCTTGACCGGATCGCCCCCCAGCGCTCCGCGGGGTATGGCGTAAAACAGCCAGACAAGGGGCAGCAGGGCGCCGAGATGGACCGCTACCTGCAACACCCGCACCAGGGGCTTGCGGTACTGGCGCGGCGGCGCAGGCTGGCTGGTTGTCGACATCAGGCGGGCTAGAAAAATTTCCGCAGGTTCATCCCTGCATACAGGGACGCCACCTGCTCGCCATAGCCATTGAACGCCAGGGTCGGCTGGCGCTTCACATCCAGCAGGCCACCCGGACCAATAAAGCGCTCGCTGGCCTGGGACCAGCGCGGGTGGTCCACCTCGGGATTCACATTGGCGTAAAAACCGTATTCCTGGGGAGCGAGAAGATTCCAGCTGGTGGGCGGCATTTTCTCCAGCAGGCGGATGCTGACGATGGACTTGATGCCCTTGAAGCCGTACTTCCACGGCACGACAAGGCGCACCGGCGCGCCGTTCTGGGGCGGCAGTGTCTGGCCATAGATGCCGAGGGACAGCAGGGTCAACGGATGCATGGCCTCGTCCATGCGCAGGCCTTCCACATAGGGGTAGTCGATGCCGCCACCGACAAAGGACGATCTTTGCCCCGGCATCTGTTCCGGGTCATAGAGGGTTTCAAAGGCCACATAGCGCGCCTTGCTGGTGGGTTCGAAGCGCTTGAGAAATTTACCCAGTTCCAGGCCCACCCAGGGGATCACCATCGACCAGGCCTCGACACAGCGCATCCGGTAGATGCGCTCTTCAAGAGCGGCGCTGCCGATCAGCTCGCCAATGTCGACCGTGCCGGGTTTGGCCACCTCCCCCTCGACCCGCAGGGTCCATGGCTCGGTTTTGAGCCCCTGACTGTTGCGCGCAGGATCGGTTTTGTCGGTGCCAAATTCGTAATAATTGTTGTGGTTGGTCGCCTTCTCCTCCGGCGTCAGGATCAGGCCTGATTCCAGCTTACCCGCCTGGTAGCGCAGCGGGGCGCGGGGCGCCGCGCCTGTTGCTGGCGTTTGTGGCGCTGAGGGCGAGAGAAAATCCAGCAACCCCGCCTGGGAGCCCGTGGCAGCCAGTGCAGTGCCAGCTCCCAACCCCTGCAAAAAGCGTCGCCGGTTGAGGTATACGTCTTCGGGGGTCACCTGATTTTCGCCCGCTTCGCCTCGGGTCAATGACTTGATCAACATACGCTGCCTCACAGTGGAAGTTGGGTGGCCTGAGCATACTCTTTTACGACAGCCATCTGCCGCCATTTATTCCCCATGCGGTGAATGCGTTGAATGAGCTGCGATCCCTGCAAACATTCCGATCCACCATGGCTGTGGCTACTGAGTCTTTGTCGTCTGGTACAGGTCGTTTCTTACAACAGATTACACCCCTGACTGTTATTTGGCCTGTTTCCTGATCCATGCAACCCATCAGCGACAAATATCCCGGTTTGCTCCCTTTCAGCCCGGTTTCTCAGTAAGATGCGTTGATCAAACAGCTTCCACCCTATGCCTGAGGTGAATCAAGCTGATTTCAAACGGAGATTTCGCAGACCGCCATGAAAACCATGCTCAGAGCCCTCTTTCGCCCTATTCTCCAGCCCTTTGAAAAGGGCAGTGAACCCTATGCCTACAAACCGCTCAACCGCAAGCTCTTGATTGTGATGGGCGTGCTTTTTTCCGGCCTGGCCCTGGCTGTTTTTTTTGTCGCCAGGGGCGGCGAAGGCCTGGGGTTTTTGCTGCCGGTGATCGTGTTTGGCGTCGTTGGCACTGTCTGTTTTGTGGTGGGAGGCCTGGGTAATGAGAGGGCCGTGTCGAAAATCTGGGGCAACAAATAGTCTGCCCACTCACGCATCAAAGAATCCCGCTGCCCATGATTGAATACAGCCATAGCAAAGTGGTGAGCGTTGCCCAGGCCATTGACCTTTATCAGCGTTCGACTCTGGGTGAGCGGCGCCCGGTAGACAGGCCGGATATTTTTGCCGGTATGCTGGATAACGCCAGCCTGCTGCTGACGGCCTGGCATGGCGAGACCTTGGTGGGCATTGCCCGCACCCTCACCGATTTCACCTACGTCGCCTATCTTGCCGATCTGGCCGTGGATACGGCCTATCAGCAACAGGGTATCGGCAAGCAGTTGATCAATGAAACCCGGCTGAGGCTTAAACCGGAATGCATGATCGTGCTGCTGGCTGCGCCCAAAGCCCATCAATACTATGAACAGCTGGGTTTTGAGTCCAACCCGCGCGGCTGGATGCTGCGCGGATCGTAGCTGCATCAGCAAGTCTACCTGGCAAGGTTGTAGCGCTGCTGACGATACAACCAGGATGGCAGCAGTGAGTGGGCCAGGGCTGCCTTCCTGGCCGCGGGGCGAGCCTCTCCCTTCATGGTCAGCACCCGGCTGACAAAATCATAGCGGCCCGCAAGGGCGGTTTTCTCCGGTCGCAACACCGTTACCCCTTCACCCTGCATCAGAGCAAAATAGTTTTCGAACTGCATCAAAGCCCGGCCTGGTGACTGCTGCTGCTCAGGCGCACTCATATCCCGGCCAATCATCGGGTGTGAGGTATTGAGGCCCATCAGCGACAGCAGGGTGGGGGCCAGATCAATCTGGCTGGCGATGCTGGTGATGCGCTTCGGTTCCAGATCGGCGCCGAGAATCAGACCCGGAATATGGAAGCGCTCGATGGGCACCAGGCTGTCACCATAGACGCGAATGTCGTGGTCAGCGACCACCAGGAACAGGGTATCCTTCCAGTAATCACTGTTGCGGGCTTTATCAAAGAACTGTCCGACGGCGTAATCCGCATATTTGACCGCGTTGTTGACGGTTTGCTTTTCGGCATCATGCAACTTGATGCGACCATCGGGAAACTCAAACGGCGAGTGATTGCTGGAACTGAAAGCAAACACCAAAAACGGCTTGTCCCTGGCGTGCAGCTCTTCAATACGCTGATGGGTTTTGTTGAGCAGATCTTCGTCGGAGACACCCCAGCTACCCTCGAATACCGGGTTCTCGTAGTCATGCTGGCCGATCACCGACTGGAAGCCGTTACCCAAAAAGAACGTCGCCATATTGTCAAAATGGGGTTCGCCACCGTAGATAAACTCGGTGAAATAGCCATTCTCGCCCAGCAGTCCGGCCAGGGTAAAAAAGTTATCCTGGGACAGGGACAGTTTGACCACACTGCGCGCTGGCGTGGGTGGATAGCCGCTGATCACCGCCTCGATGCCCCGCACAGAGCGGGTACCGGTGGCGTACAACTGCTCGAACCACCAGCCCTGATGCTTGAGTTTTTCCAGCTCGGGGGTAACGGCAACGCCACCCAGAGACTCGACAAAGGTCGCGCCCAGGCTCTCCTGCAACACTATCACTAGGTTCAGCGGCTTGGCACGCTGGTGGGTGGCTTTCTGTACATGGGCTGTGGGCAATTGCACATCACCATCTGCCTGCAACCAGGGATAGAGTGTGTGCAGCTCGGTCATGATTTCGTCCTGGCTGAGATCGCCATACACTTCCGATGAACGCCCTTCGTGCTTGAGGTTGTAGATGGCGAAGACCACCGACCAGCTGGAATTGATCATCAGGCTGTTCACCAGGGCATCCGGCGTCATGGCAAACATGGCCGGGTTGGCGGGGCGATGGCCCAGGGATGAACGAATCATCAGCACCAGCACCGGCACCGTGATCAGCCATACGATGAGCATCTTCCACAGTGGCCATCCGGGACGGTAATCATCTGCCAGAGTAACCCTGAAAAGGCGGGTGATGCCCCATGCCGCCAGAATCGTAACGACTGTTCCCAGCAAAAGCGGCAAGCGGAATCCTTCCCACAGGGTGGAAAACACCTCCCTGGGGTATTCCAGGTATTCCACAAACAGGCGGTTGGGACGCAGATCGTACTGCATGATAAAGGTGGGCGTGGAGGTCTCCATAAACACCAGCAGCGCAACCGCAAACACGCCCCAAACCATGCTCAGCCTGCGCCACAGCGGCCAGCCGATGCGGTTGGCGAACAACGGCATTACCAGCATCAGCGGCACCAGTAGCAGGCCCAGCATGATCAGATCGGCCCGCACACCCTGCAGAAAGATTGTCGTCAGGTCGGTGGCTGCCGTGACTCGCTTGAACTGCCACACCACCAGGCCCAGCCTGGACAGGGACAGCACAGCCAGCCCCAGCAGGAGAATCAACAACACAGGTTGAAATGGCCCGCAAGCCTTGAAAGCACGATTGATCCGCATGGCTGGATTCTCAGTCACTGTACTGCCGCCATGGCAGTACAAAAATAGCCATCCATGCTAGTGATGGAAACTTAAGGGACTCTTAAGCGGTGAAGTCGAAAAATTATTGTTAGTGCTTTTAGGTATGGCCGTTTTGCACCGCAACCGCTGAGCATATTCAGCGGCGCATCCGGTGGGATAACAGGCCAAAAAAAACCGGTTCCACTACGGCGGAACCGGTTTTTTTATGACAACTCAGGAATATATCGCCGAACTACTGCGACATATCCTGGGCAGCTTCTTCAGCAGCCGGTTTTTCTTCGGCCAGGGCTTCCTTGATGGACAGCTTGACGCGTCCGCGGTTGTCCACGTCCAGCACCTTGACTCTCACGGTCTGGCCTTCCTTCAGGTAGTCACTGACGCTGGCAACGCGTTCGTCGGCGATCTGGGAAATGTGTACCAGTCCGTCGGTGCCAGGCATAAAGGTCACAAAGGCGCCGAAATCGACGATGCGGGCAACCACACCTTCGTAGATACGACCAATTTCCGCTTCGGCGGTGATAGCGCCGATGCGATCCACTGCAGCCTTGAGGCCTTCGGCGTTATCGCTGTAGATGCGGATATTGCCGCTGTCTTCGATATCGATGGTGGCGCCGGTTTCTTCGGTGAGGGCGCGGATGGTGGCGCCGCCCTTGCCGATCACATCGCGGATTTTATCGGGATCGATCTTCATGGTGTGGTAACGCGGTGCGCTTTCAGACACCTGGGCGCGACCTTCGGCAATCACCTTGTTCATCTCACCGAGGATATGCAGGCGGGCGTGCATGGCTTGGGTCAGCGCGGTTTCCATGATTTCTTCGGTGATGCCTTCGATCTTGATGTCCATCTGCAGGGCGGTAACACCCTGGGCAGTACCGGCCACCTTGAAGTCCATGTCGCCGAGGTGATCCTCGTCGCCGAGGATATCGGTGAGTACGGCAAAGCCTTCAGGATCTTTCACCAGACCCATGGCAATACCGGCTACCGGCGCCTTGAGGGGCACGCCCGCATCCATCAGCGCCAGGCTGGTGCCGCACACGGATGCCATGGAGCTGGAACCATTGGATTCGGTGATCTCGGACACAACCCGCAGGGTGTAGGGGAAGCCTTCCTGACCGGGCAGCACCGCAGCAACACCGCGACGCGCGAGACGACCGTGACCCACTTCGCGACGACCGGTAAAGCCAACACGACCGCACTCGCCCACCGAGTAGGGAGGGAAGTTGTAGTGCAGCATGAACGGATCTTTGCGCTCGCCTTCGAGGGCGTCGATGATCTGCGCGTCGCGCAGAGAACCGAGGGTCGCGGCTACCAGAGCCTGGGTTTCACCGCGGGTAAACAGGGCGGAACCATGCACCTTGGGCAGTACGCCAACCTGGATGCTGATGGGGCGGACGGTCTTGCTGTCGCGGCCATCGATGCGGGGTTCGCCACGGATGATGCGGCCGCGGACGATTTTCTTTTCGAGCTTCTTGAAAGCGCCTTTGACCTGATCGGCAGTCACACCGGTCTCTTCACTGACCAGGGCTTCAAGGGCCGCAGAACGAGCGCTGTCGATGGCGCTGACACGGGCCTGCTTGTCGGTGGTGCTGTAGGCGGCATCCAGCGCCGGACCAGCCTGGGCTTTGAGGGCTTCGGCCAGATCCAGGTTTTCAGCGGGCGCCTGCCAGTTCCAGCGCGGTTTACCGCACTCGCGAACCAGCTCGTCGATTACCAGAATCGCCGCCTGCATTTCCTGGTGGGCGTAAAGCACGGCGCCCAGCATCAGGTCTTCGGGCAGTTCCTTGGCTTCGGACTCGACCATCAGCACCGCATCGCGGGTGCCGGCTACAACCATCTCCAGATCAGAAGTCACCAGATCGGAATAGGTTGGGTTGAGCAGGTAGCCGTTGGCCTGTGAATAACCGACGCGGGCCGCAGCAATAGGGCCGTTGAACGGTATACCGGAAATCGCCAGCGCTGCGGAGGTGCCGAGCATGGCAGCGATATCGGGATCGATATTCTTGTCGGCTGACAGCACGGTACAGATAACCTGCACTTCATTCTTGTAACCGGCGGGGAACAGGGGGCGGATGGGCCGGTCGATCAGGCGCGAGGTGAGAGTTTCTTTCTCGCTGGGACGCCCTTCTCGCTTGAAAAAGCCGCCAGGGATTTTCCCGGCCGCATAGGCTTTTTCCTGGTAGTTGACGGTGAGGGGGAAGAAATCCAGCCCCTCTTTGGCTTCCTTGGCGCCAACCACGGTACACAGAACGCTGGTGTTATCCATGGTGCAAAGCACAGCACCAGTAGCCTGGCGGGCAATGCGGCCCGTTTCCAGGGTGACGGTATGCTTGCCGTATTGAAATGATTTAATAATGGGATTCATATTGTGTCCTTCTCAAACAAAGACGGCTCCCGAGGAGCCGTCTGAATGCATTAACGACGCAGGCCGAGTCTTTTGATCAGTTCGGCATAGCGGGGAGCGTCTTTGCCTTTGAGGTAATCCAGCAGCTTGCGACGCTGGTTTACCATGCGGATCAGACCGCGACGTGAGTGGTGGTCTTTTTTATGGCCTTCAAAGTGGCCCTGCAGTTTGTTGATATTGGCGGTGAGCAATGCAACCTGAACTTCCGGTGAACCTGTATCGGATTCCGCCCGGGCGTAGTCTTTGGTAATTGCTGCTTTTTCCTGTGCACTCAGTGCCATGATACTTTCTCCACTATGCGATGATTGATTCGGGGATGTCCGCGCATAGGTACAGACACCCTAGGTCGGCTCACTATGAGCCAATTCGTTACCTGCTATTTGATCAGGCTTGAGCCGCTGGGCTTGCGCCTTGCGGTTCCACCACCAGGCGCTTGGGCGCCAGGCGGCCATCTTCCAGCACTTCGCCAACCCCGAGAAACTGGCCGCCGCTTTCAAAGATGCGCACTATATCGCCTTCCTGCGCTTCGCGGTAGGCTTTGGGGGCCGTCACCGGCTGGCCGCGGCGGAAATACCAGGCCACAGATTCCGGCAGATCGACCGCCATCAGATGGGCAACAGACGCATCCACCGGCTTGAGCAGGTAATCCAGGTCTTCACCCAGGCAGTTTTCCCGCAGTGTTTCGAGCTCGGCCAGAGTGATACTGTCCTGATCGCTAAAACAGCCCGCTTCGCTGCGGTGCAATTTGCTGACATGGGCGCCACAGCCCACAGCCGCGCCGAGGTCTTCCGCCAGGGTGCGGATATAGGTGCCCTTGCTGCAGCGAATTTCCACATCTGCCTCGGCCTCTTCGCCAGGGCGAAAGGCCAGCAGGCGGTAGCTGTAGATCGTCACCGGTCTTGCGTTGCGCTCCACCTCGACACCCTGGCGCGCCAGTTTGTAGAGGGGAACACCATCAACTTTCAGGGCCGAGTACATGGGCGGCACCTGCATGATATCGCCGACAAAACCCTCAATGGCCCCAACCACCTGCTGCTCGGTGAGAGCTGCCGCACTGTGGCGTTCCAGCACCTCGCCCTCGGCATCCGCCGTGGTGGTGGTGGCGCCAAAGCGGAAGGTGCTCAGGTAGCACTTGTCCGCATCCAGCAAAAACTGGGTAAATTTGGTGGCTTCGCCAAAGCAGATGGGCAGCACGCCGGTCGCCAGGGGATCGAGGCTGCCGGTGTGTCCCGCCTTGGCGGCGTAAAACAGGTACTTGGCTTTTTGCAGGGTGTCGTTGGAGGTCATTCCCGCTGGCTTGTTGACCACCAGAATACCGCTGACGGGCCTGCCCCGTTGCTTGCGACCCAATTACTCGTCCTCCGACTGGCTTTTGGCCTGGTCTTTGGCGAGCGCCAGATCGATCAGCGCCGACAGCTTCTGGCCGCGCTCGCCGCTGCCGTCGTAGTAGAAACGCAGCTTGGGGATGGAGCGCATGCGGATCGACTTGGCCACCTGGGCACGCAGAAATCCTGCCGCGCCATTGAGGATATCGAGGGCGATTTTGGCGTCTTCTGCCTCCTTGGGTACCACAAAATTGATATACACCTTGGCGAAGGACATGTCGCGGCTGACTTCCACTGCCGTGATATTGACCATCCCCAGACGCGGGTCGCCCATCTCGTCGCGGATAAGCTGGACAAGCTCCCGCTGCAGGGCGTCGGCAACCCGGTCTGTGCGGCTGAATTCTCTTGGCATGGGCTGGTTGGCGCATGGCTGATAACAGTCTGTTGAGCACTGTTATGACAGTTTGCGCGCCACCTCCTTCACGTCGAACACTTCAATCTGGTCACCGGGGCGAACGTCATTGTAGTCCTTCACGCCAATACCGCATTCGGTACCACTGCGCACTTCGTTGACATCGTCCTTGAAGCGGCGCAGGGATTCGAGCACGCCCTGATAGACCACCACGCTGTCGCGCAACACGCGGATCGGCTTGCTGCGGTGCACCGAGCCTTCGGTGACGATACAGCCGGCAATCTGGCCCAGCTTGGGCGACTTGAAGACTTCGCGCACTTCGGCGATACCGATGATTTCCTCGCGGATTTCCGGCGACAGCATGCCGGACAGCGCCTGCTTCACATCGTCGAGCAGGTTGTAGATCACGCTGTAATAGCGAATCTCGACGCCTTCCGCTTCCGCCCGACGGCGACCGGAGGCATCAGCGCGGACATTAAAGCCCATCACCACCGCACCCGAGGTAATCGCCAGGTTGATGTCGGATTCGTTGAGACCGCCGACACCGGAGGAAATGACATTCACACCCACTTCATCGCTCTGGATATCGGCGAAGGAAGAGAGGATCGCTTCCAGGGAGCCGCGCACATCGGCCTTGACGACAACGGGCAGGACTTTCTTGGCGACATTTTCGCCAAAGTCGGCAAACATGTTTTCGAGCTTGGCCGCCTGCTGGCGCGACATGCGCTCATCGCGGGCTTTTTGCTGGCGGAATGTCGCCACTTCACGCGCCTTGCGCTCATCGGCAACCACGACAAATTCATCACCGGCATTGGGCGCAGCATCGAGACCGATGATTTCCACCGGAATGGATGGACCAGCATCGGTAACCGCCTTGCCGGTTTCATTCGCCATGGTGCGGATACGGCCAACACTCTCACCGGCCAGCACCAGATCGCCCTTGCGCAGGGTACCCTGCTGGACCAGTGCCGTGGCAACAACGCCCCGGCCCTTTTCCATGCGCGCTTCGATAATCACGCCACTGGCCGGTACATCCTTGGATGCGGTCAGCTCCATCAGCTCGGCCTGCAACAGTACCGCTTCCAGCAGGGCATCAATGCCGTCACCGGAGTGGGCGGACACCTTGACGAACTGGGTGTCGCCACCCCATTCCTCGGGGATAACGCCCTTGGCGGACAGCTCATTGGTGACGCGCTCGGGGTCGGCGGCTTCCTTGTCCATCTTGTTGATGGCAACAACAATGGGCACTTCCGCAGCCTTGGCATGCTGGATCGCTTCAATGGTTTGCGGCATCACGCCGTCGTCGGCAGCCACCACCAGGATCACGATGTCAGTGGCCTTGGCACCGCGGGCACGCATGGCGGTAAAAGCCGCGTGGCCAGGGGTGTCGAGGAAAGTGATCATGCCCCGCGGGGTATCCACGTGGTAGGCGCCAATGTGCTGGGTGATACCACCGGCTTCACCGGAGGCCACGCGGGTGGCGCGGATATGATCGAGCAATGAAGTCTTGCCGTGGTCGACGTGACCCATCACGGTAACCACCGGCGCGCGGTGCTCCTGATTGTCGCTGCCGAGCATGGCGATCTGCTCCTTGAGCTGATCCTCAATGGCATCAGCGGACACCGGCACAGGGCGATGTCCCATCTCCTCAACAATCACTGCCGCAGTTTCCTGATCAATGCTTTCATTGATCGTCACCATGGTGCCGAGCTTCATCAATTCCTTGATCACCACCACGGCTTTGACAGACATGCGCTGGGCGAGATCGCCGACAGTAATGGTCTCGGGAATCTCGACGTCGTAGACAATCTTGTCAGTGGGCTTTTTGAAGGTGTGCTTGTTCTCGATGCGCACAATCGGGCCGCCGGATTTGAGGCGCGGCTTTTTGTTGCCATCCTCGTCGTCGATCACCAGGAGTTCTTCGGGGCGCTGCTTGCGACCCTTCATGTCCTTGGTTTTGACCTTTTTCTTGAGTTTGCCCTCTTCGTCCTCATCTTCAGGACGGATTTTCTTCTTCAGGGTTTTGTCGTCAGGCTTGCCATCCGGCTGATCGTGGATGACAGGCTTGGCCGTAGTCGCCGGCTTGTGGCTGACGGGCGTTTCTACTGCAGCCGGGGCTGAGGCCTGTTCTTCAGCCTGGTCAGGCGCGGTGGCCTGCTGCTCGCGCTGCCGCTTTTCGTCTTCTTCAGCCTTGCGGCGACCGGCAATGGCCGCCAGACGCTTGGCCTCGGCATCGTCCACTAAAGACGAGCGGCCCGACGCCGGTGCAACAGTGCGCTCTTCAGCCGGTGCCTCGGCTACCGGCTCGTCGATTTCGACAGCTTCGGCATCCTGCTGGTCGGCAATCTTCACGTAGGTGCGTTTCTTGCGCACCTCGACATTCACCGTTTTCTTGCCGGTGGTCTTCAGTGTGCTTACCGTCTTGCGGCGCAGGGTGATCTTTTCGGTCTCGCGCGGTTTTTCGCCGTGCAGACTTTTCAGATAGACCAGCAACTGCTGCTTTTCTGCATCGGTAACCGCCTCATCCGGCGAGGTATGCTTCAACCCCGCCTCACTCATCTGCTTGAGCAGACGGTCTACGGACGCCCCTACAACCTCGGCAAGTTGACTCACGGTAACTTCAGCCATTCACATTCCTCTTTATTAAGTCATCCGGCATGTGCCGTACTTCACTCTTCGGCAAACCAGGGGGCACGGGCACTCATGATCAGGGCCCCGGCACGTTCTTCGGTCATACCGTCAATATCCAGCAGGTCATCCACCGCCTGCTCGGCAAGATCTTCCATGGTGACAATACCGCGGCTGGCCAGAATATGGGCCAGGGCGTTGTCCATACCCTCCATGGTCAGCAGATCTTCTGCTGGTGCGACATCCGCAAATTCCTCTTCACTCGCCAGCGCCATGGTCAGCAGTGCATCCTTGGCCCGCTCGCGCAATTCAACGGCAATTTCTTCATCAAAACCGTCGATGCCCATCATCTCTTCGAGAGGTACATAGGCAACCTCCTCGACCGAGCTGAAGCCTTCCTCCACCAGTACAGTGGCGATGTCTTCATCAATGTCGAGGAATTTCATAAAGGTTTCGACCAGCGAACCCGCCTCTTCATCGTGCTTGGCTTCCGCTTCACCCACGCTCATGACGTTGATTTTCCAGCCGGTGAGGTCAACAGCGAGGCGGACATTCTGGCCGCCACGGCCAATGGCCTGGGCGAGATTGTCATCAGCGACGGCGACATCCATGCTGTGGGCATCCTCATCGACGACGATGGATTCCACTTCGGCAGGCGCCATGGCATTGATTACCAGCTGCGGGGGGTTGTCGTCCCACAGTACAATATCAATGCGCTCGCCACCCAGCTCGTTGGAAACAGCCTGCACCCGTGCGCCGCGCATACCCACACAGGCGCCCACCGGGTCAATGCGACCATCATTGGTCTTGACCGCTATCTTGGCTCTGGAGCCGGGATCGCGGGCTGCGCCGCGAATCTCGATGACCTGTTCGGCGATTTCGGGCACTTCAATGGTGAAGAGCTTAATCAGCATTTCGTTGCAGGCACGGCTCAAAAATAGCTGCGGCCCGCGGGCCTCAGGGCGGATATCGGTGAGGATCGCACGCACCCGGTCATTGACCCGGAACACTTCGCGGCCTACCAGTTCTTCCCTGGTCAGCACCGATTCGGCGTTGTTGCCGAGATCGACAATCAGGTGCTCGCGGGTCACTTTCTTGACGATGCCACTGACCAGCTCACCGACCTGGTCGCGATACTGATCGGCAATCAGGGCGCGCTCGGCATCGCGCACCTTTTGCACAATAACCTGCTTGGCGGTCTGGGCGGCAATACGACCAAAGTTGATGTTTTCAACTTTCTCCTCGAAAACATCACCCACCTTGAGATTCGGGTCCTTTTCAATCGCTTCTTCGGTGGTCAGCTGGGTGCCCAGCTCGGCAAGCACATCATCAGCGACAACTTCCCACCAACGGAACGTGTCGTACTCCCCGGATTTGCGGTCGATGACAACGCGGATATTGGCTTCCTCGTCGTAGCGCTTTTTGGTGGCGATAGCCAGAGCCTGTTCAATGGCTTCAAAAATAACGCTTTCGGAAACGCCCTTCTCGTTGGAAACGGCTTCCGCAACCATCAAGATTTCTTTATTCATTCCTCAGCCTCTTTTGTCGTCGGCCCGAAGTGGGGGACTACATTTGCCTTATCGATCGTATCAATGGGGAAAAGGTATTCGTGATTCTCGACCGCCATCACCACCTCGTCGCCCTCCACACCTACCAGTCGACCCTTGTACTTCCTGCGGCCTTCGTAGGGAACCTTCAAACGCACATTGATTTCTTCACCGGCAAAGCGAGCGTATTGGTCGGCTGTGTAGAGCGGCCTGTCCATGCCCGGAGAAGAAACTTCGAGGGTATATTCGCCCTGGATGGGATCTTCCACATCCATGACACTGCTGATCTGGCGGCTGACCCGCTCGCAATCTTCAACCAAAATGCCTTCGGGCCTTTCGATATAGACGCGCAGGGTGCTGTGCCTGCCACTGCTGAGATACTCAAAACCCCACAGGTCGTAACCCAGGGCAGTCACCACGGGCTCCAACAGTTGCAGCAGTTTGCCTTGCCTTGTGCCTACGCTCAAGCTTGTCTCCACCATAAAAAAATGGGCCTGCGGCCCATTTTGCTGGCGGCTCACAGGCCACCTAACAAAAAGCCCCTGATAAGGGGCCTTTTGGAATGCGCGCAGACCGCAACGCAATGTTGGTAGCGGGGGCAGGATTTGAACCTACGACCTTCGGGTTATGAGCCCGACGAGCTACCAGGCTGCTCCACCCCGCATCAAATCGTATGCTGTCCCTGCATGGCCGGTTTCCCGTTTTGACAGGCCTGGTAACCTGTCATGCCACTACTGCAAATCATCCTTGACCTGCTCCCTTCAGACGCTTTCCGTACCGGCTTCAGCGGTGAAGGGCGTGCATTCTATAGCCGCATCCGGATATCGTCAAGCCTTATATGGCCGCTCTTCCTGAATGCCCGGCAATCATTTTGACTTGCCAACAGCGCCTGTCATTTTCAGCTGAAAAATCAGATAACCTGCTTTTCCAGCCATATTCACAAAGCACTGCAATTTGAAAATGGTGCCCAAGGCCGGACTCGAACCGGCACAGCTTACGCCACTACCCCCTCAAGATAGCGTGTCTACCAATTCCACCACTTGGGCTGAACTCTTCACTTATCACTTACTCACGACCCGATTCAGCGGGCGCTTCCGGTACAGCAGGAACCTCACTGGCAGGGCCGGAATCGGCAGGCGCCATGACCGGAATATCGCTCTCCGGCACAGGCTGGCTATCCGTCTGCTCAATGGTCGGGATAAAGGAATCACCAACCCCGGCCTTGTGTTTCGCCATCACAGCCAGACTGATACTGGTGGCAAAAAACAGGGCTGCCAGAATCGCCGTGGCCTTGCTGAAAAAATTCCAGCTGCCGGTACTGCCAAACAGTGTCTGGGACGCACCGGCGCCAAAAGAGGCTCCCGCCTCGGCGCCCTTACCCTGCTGCAGCAACACCAGGGCAATAATAGCCAGGGCTGTCAGCAAGTGTATTACCAGAATAATCTGCATCATTACCTTTGGTCCGCCTGTCTGCAAATTGCAGCAAATTCATCCGCGATCAGGGACGCGCCGCCAATCAGACCGCCGTCAATATCCGGCTGGGAAAACAATTCACCAGCATTGGCAGCCTTGACGCTGCCGCCGTACAAAATCCGTGTCAGCTCCCCTGGCGCACCCAGCTGCTCGCGTATCGCCGCATGGACTTCCTGCGCTTGCGCCGGGCTGGCGGTGAGACCCGTGCCAATCGCCCATACCGGTTCGTAGGCAATCACTGCTGAAGCAACACTCTCCAGGCCGACCCTGTCCACAACAGCATTGATCTGCTCGCGCACAACGTCTCTTGTGCTCCCGGACTGCCGATCTGCGAGGGTTTCGCCTACGCACAGCAGTGGTATCAACCCCGCTTGCAGCGCGGCGGAGAACTTGTCTGCCACCTCGGCACTGCTTTCGCCAAATACTGTGCGCCGCTCGGAATGGCCCACCAATACAAAGCGACAACCAACATCCCTGAGCATCGCACCGCAAACCTCGCCGGTGAACGCACCCTCATCCGTGACAGTGCTCAAATTCTGCGCTCCCAGGGAAATAACCCTGGGGCCCTGTTCGAGGAGTGTCGCGGCCAGTGACAGGTAAACAGCGGGAGGGAACACCGCGGTTTCAACGGATACACCAGCCAGGAGGGTTTTCAGGGATTCCAGATGGGATGCAACAAAGCCTCGCGAGCCGTGCATTTTCCAGTTACCCGCTACCAGCGGTTTGCGCATCACCCTTCCTGTCCTTTCCAAGCCGTCCTCGAAGGGGCGCAAATGGTAGCGAAGTCGTCCGGATTATACAAGCAGGCAAAGCGCTTCATAACAGGACTTTTTCCACTGTGTCGGCGACCTGTCTGGCCAGTCTGTTGACCAGCTCTTGATCGACGCCTTCCACCATCACCCTGATCAAGGGCTCAGTGCCGGATGGACGCAACAGTACCCGCCCGTTGCCCGCCAACGCTGCCTCCGCCTCCACTACTGCTGCGCGAATTTCGGGCAGATCGACAACGGCGACCTTTTCCTTCATGCGCACATTGATCATGACCTGAGGCAGTTTTTCCATTTGCCGCGACAATTCAGCCAGGGTTTTGCCCGTTTCGCTCATGGCCTTGAGAACCTGCAGCGCGGCGACAATGCCGTCTCCGGTGCTGGTGAGATCACTGCAGACAATATGCCCGGAACTTTCACCTCCCAGTTTCCAGCCATTTTTGCGCATGGACTCAATCACGTAGCGGTCGCCAACCCGGGCGCGCTCAAAGGGAATGGCAAGCTTGTCGAACGCCAGCTTGAGGCCGTGGTTGGACATCAGGGTACCGACCACACCGTCGCAGCCACCCAGACTGCTGTGGCGGTGACTGGCAATAATGTAAAGAATTTCATCGCCATCAAGTACAACCCCGCGACTGTCGACCATCACCACCCGGTCGCCGTCGCCGTCAAAGGCGATGCCGAGGTCGGCCTTCTGGCGCAGCACTTCACTGGCCAGGCCCCGGGGATGATTGGAGCCGCATTCGCGATTGATATTGAGGCCATCCGGCTCGACAGCGATGGTCGTTACCGAAGCACCCAGTTCGCGCAATACATCCGGGGCAACGTGGTAAGTGGCACCGTTGGCACAATCCACCACGATTTTCAGACCGTCGAGATTGAATCCCGACGGCACGGTACTTTTGCAAAATTCGATATAGCGCCCGGCCGCATCGGCAATGCGATTGGCGCGACCGAGATATTCCGACAGGCCGGTCTCCATCGGCTGATCGAGATAATGCTCGATGCGGGATTCCACCTCGTCGCCGAGCTTGAAACCATCGCCGCCGAAAAACTTGATGCCGTTGTCGTCAAACGGATTGTGGGACGCACTGATCACCACTCCGGCCTGGGCGCGGAAGGTGCGGGTCAAATAGGCGATGGCAGGGGTGGGCATGGGGCCCAGCAGTCCGACATCCACCCCGGCGGCAATAATGCCCGCCTGCAGCGCCGACTCGAACATATAGCCTGACACGCGGGTATCCTTGCCCACCAGAATCAGCTTGCGCCCTTTCTCGGCTTCACTGAACACCTTGCCCGCGGCCCAGCCGAGCTTTAAGACGAAATCTGCGGTGATGGGGGCCTGCCCGACCCGGCCACGAATGCCATCGGTACCAAAATACTGTCTGCCCATGGGGTCAAGCACCTTCAATTGCCATGAGAGTTTTCAGGACATCCACTGTTGCTGCAACATCGTGGACACGAATGATCCTTGCACCTTGTTGTGCTGCCAGCAGCGCCAGCGCAAGACTGCCATGGAGCCTCTCACCCACCGCCCTGCCAAGCAGGTCGCCCACCATGCGTTTGCGGGAAACACCCACCAACAGGGGCAGATCCTGGCCAGCAAACTCACCGAGGGCACGAAACAGGGCCAGGTTATGTTCAAGATTCTTGGCAAAGCCAAACCCCGGATCAATGGCGATCCGGTTGCGGCTGATACCGGCCTGCTCGCAGGCGGCCACACGCTCACGCAGAAACGTCTTTACTTCCGCCACCACATCGACGTAGTCAGCCAGCTGCTGCATCTCACCCGGCTCACCGCGCATATGCATCAAGCACACCGGCAGTTCGCTGCGAACAGCCGCCTCCAGTGCGCCGGGTCGCGTCAGGGCGCGTACATCGTTGATCATGTCTGCGCCTTCTGCCGCTGTGGCAGCAATGACCCGGGGGCAGCTGGTGTCGACAGAAACGGGAATGGCAAAGCGCGATTTGAGCAGGGAAACCACCGGCAGCACCCGTGCCAGCTCTTCTTCGGGGCTGACAAGCTGAGCACCGGGGCGGGTGGATTCGCCACCCACATCGAAAATATCCACGCCGCCTGCAACCATCTCCTGCGCCTGATCTGCAACCAGGTGCAGGTCAGGCCTGCCGCCGACAAGCAGGCGGCCACCATCGGAAAAGGAATCAGGGGTGAGATTGAGAATCCCCATCACTGCTGGCCGCCCCGAGGGCGGTAGCAGCCGGGAAAAATTCACACTCATGAATCAGGCCAGCAGATCGCCGGGCGACTCCGTATCAGTGCTCACCAGCGGGACCACCCACAGCGCCGCTGCCTGCGGCTGGCACTTCGGGTGGAGTGGCGCCACCGGAGGGGCCGCCCATATCCATATCGCGCCAGTCGTGGGGCGGGCGCACCGGCCTGCGCTCCATCAAATCAGACACCTGGTCGGAATCGAGAGTCTCGTACTCCATCAGCGCCGCTTTCATGGCGTGGAGAATATCGATGTTCTCCTCCAGAATGGTGCGCGCCCGCGTGTAGCAGTCATCAATGATCTCGCGAACCTCCACATCGATCACTCTGGAGGTATCACTGGAATAGTTGGGATTGCCGCCGCCCGGCACCTGCGCCTCCTCCTCACCGTAGAGAATCGGACCCAGCTTGTCGGACAGACCCCAGCGAGTCACCATGCTGCGCGCCAGCTGGGTCGCCCTTTCAATATCGTTCTGGGCGCCAGTGGTGACACCTTCGGCACCCAGGATCAGCTCCTCGGCAATACGGCCACCGAACAGGGTGCAGATCTGGCTGATGATCTGGCGGCGGTTGAGGCTGTACTTGTCCTCTTCGGGCAGGAACTGGGTGACACCGAGGGCGCGGCCACGGGGAATAATGGTTACCTTGTGGACCGGATCGTGCTCCGGCACCAGTCGACCGATAATGGCGTGCCCGGCTTCGTGATAGGCGGTGTTGGCCTTCTCCTTCTCGGACATCACCATGGAACGGCGCTCGGCGCCCATCATGATCTTGTCGCGGGCCTTTTCAAACTCCTCCATGGTCACCAGGCGGCGATTGGAGCGCGCCGCAAAAAGCGCTGCCTCATTGACCAGGTTGGAGAGGTCGGCACCGGAAAATCCTGGCGTACCGCGGGCCAGCACACTCAGGCTGACGCGCTCATCCATGGGCACCTTGCGTACATGCACCTTGAGAATCTGCTCGCGACCGCGGATATCCGGCAGCCCCACATACACCTGGCGGTCGAAACGACCGGGGCGCAACAGGGCCTTGTCGAGCACGTCGGGGCGATTGGTGGCGGCGATCACAATTACGCCTTCGTTGCCTTCAAAACCGTCCATTTCCACCAGCAACTGGTTGAGGGTCTGCTCGCGCTCGTCGTGACCGCCGCCATAGCCGCCGCCGCGATGGCGACCTACGGCATCAATCTCATCGATAAAGATAATGCAGGGGGCCGCCTTCTTGGCCTGCTCGAACATGTCGCGCACCCGGGAAGCGCCGACACCGACAAACATTTCCACAAAATCGGAACCGGAGATGGAGAAAAACGGCACCTTTGCCTCACCGGCAATAGCCTTGGCGAGCAGGGTTTTACCGGTACCCGGAGGGCCGATCATCAGCACGCCTTTGGGGATATGACCACCGAGGCGCTGGAATTTGGAGGGGTCGCGGAGGAATTCCACCAGCTCCTTGACGTCTTCCTTGGCCTCATCGACACCGGCGACATCGGCAAAAGTCGTATTGATCTGATCCTCGCCCAGCAGCCGCGCCTTGCTCTTGCCGAATGCCATGGGGCCGCCGCGACCGCCACCACCGCCCTGCATCTGGCGCATGAAAAACATGAAAATGCCGAGAATCAGCAGGATCGGAAAGGATGCCACCAGCAGCTGGGTCCAGATACTCGGGGTGGCAGGCTCACGGCCTTCAACCGCCACACCGTGGTTGAGCAGGTCATCCATCAGCTTGGCGTCGGGGATGTCGGGGCGGACGGTTTTAAAGGTCGAGCCATCGGTGCGCTCACCTTCAATCACCAGATCCTGCATCACCACCTTGCGCACGCGCTCGGCCTGCACCTCTTCGACAAAGTTGGTGTAGTTGAGCTTCTCCGCACTGGGAGTGGGGCTGAAATTCTGGAAGACGGACAACAGCACCGCCGCGATGACCAGCCATAAAATCAGGTTTTTTGCCATATCGTTCAAGGTCGTTTCCTCAATGTCGCGGCCAACTATACCAGCAAAAGGGTGCTATTTCCCGCCGCCTCGGTAACCCCTGGCAACAATGTACACTTCCCGGGAGCGGGCGCGGGAGGCTTCGGGCTTTCTGATCGACACAGTGTTGAATATCTTCCTGAGCCCGGCCACCAGGCTGTCGAAACCCTCGCCCTGAAACACTTTGGCCACAAAATCGCCGCCCGGTTTCAATACCTGCTCCACCATATCCACGGCGAGTTCAACAAGATACATGGCCTTGGGTTGATCCACACCCCGCATACCACTCATGTTGGGGGCCATATCGGAAATCACAAGGTCTGCCGGCTTGCCATTGAGAACCGCTATGAGACTGGCGAGCACCGACTCCTCGGTAAAATCCCCCTGAATAAACTCGACGCCGGCGATACTGTCCATGGGCAGGATATCCGAGGCGATGACGCGGCCATGGTGACCGACCTTGTCGGCAGCCACCTGGGACCAGCCACCGGGGGCCGCACCGAGATCCACAACCGTCATGCCGGGCCGCAACAGGCGATCCTTCTCGTCCAAGGCAATCAGCTTGTAGCTGGCGCGGGAGCGGTAGCCATCCTGGCGCGAGCGCTGTACAAAATGGTCTTTCTCGTGCTCCTGCAACCAACGGCTGCTGCTTTTTGATCGTGCCATGCATTTCACCCCAATGAATATTTGCCGCCAATAACGGCCTGGGGGCAAGTCCCGATCCAGAGCCTGCCCACATTCTGCTCAATGCCGGCAATTATGCCACGTAGCGACCAGGGTAGGAGCACGCACTGCCAACCGTGACGCGGCAAGGCATTCGCGGCTACAATGCGCACCTGTCACTACCTCACCGCCAACATCCTCCACAGCAGCGAAGAATCCCCATGCCCCTGAACCCCGCCAACAAGAAACACCTGCGCACTATTGGCCACAGCCTCAATCCGATTGTCACCGTAGCCAGCAAGGGGCTCACCGACGGGGTCATCGCCGAGATTGACCGCGCCCTCAGCGATCACGAGCTGATCAAGGTGAAGCTGAGCGTGGGCGACCGGGATCTCAAGAAGCAGGCCATCATCGACATCTGCGAGCGGGTCAACGGCGAAGCGGTACAGGTGATTGGCCATATCCTGCTGCTTTACCGCAAGGCCGACAAACCCAATCCCAAACTGTCCAACTTGCTGAAGCCAAGCTGATGCCAGCCACTTGCCCGTCAACGACTGACCGAGCAGGAGGGCGCTGTGGCGCCCTCTCTTATGGGTTGTAGATTTGCTCCAGCTCGGCAATCGAATCGATTGTCCAGTCAGGGGTGACACCCGAATCAGCCACCAGCTCAGCCCGGTACTTGCCGGTTTTCACCTGCGCAGCCCGCAAGCCAACAGCTTGAGCTCCCGCTACATCGGTCTGCACATCGTCACCCACCACCACGACCCTGGCACTGTCCACCCCCAGACTCTCCAGAGCCGCAGCAAAAAAAGCCGCCGAGGGTTTGCCGGTAATCACCGCTTCAGTGGACATCACATATTCAAGCCCGGCCACGAATGCGCCAATATCCACATGCAGGCCCTGCCCCGTTTGCCAGTATTTGTTACGGTGCATCGCCACCAGCCGGGCGCCACCCAGCAAATGCTGGAAAAGGTTGTCCAGCAGACTGTAGCTCCAGGCATCGCCGATATCGCCTATCACCACCGCCTGAGGATTCTCTTCCGTGTGCTCAATCCCGCTGAAATCCTCGATCACCGCCGGAGTCACCGCCAGACAAGCGCGGGTCAAGCCTTCACTGAGCAGGTAATTGCGGGTCGCTACCGGCGCTGTCACCAGCTGGTTGATCATGGCGGGAATACCCAGCTCTTTCAGCTTATGGTGCAGTGCCGCCGCAGGCTGGGTGGTGGTATTGGTAATAAAACGATAGGGAATGCCCCGGGAAATCAGCTTTTCGAGGGTGCTGATGGCGCCTGGAACAAGCTCGTCACCGATATAGAACACACCGTCCAGATCAAACAAAAAACCGCCTACACCTTGCCTCATTGCCACTTCTCCATAAAACCCGACAGCAGCCCCCTGCCTCCCAGTATAGTGCCTGGGCTGCAGCCCCTGCCCCCGCAATCATGGTTATTTGCGACCCAAAAAGGTAACATCCGCACTCTTTCAAACCCATGTAGTGACTGGTAAAAATGACCTCCGGCAAAAAACCCACGGTACTGATCGTCCTCGACGGCTGGGGACACAATGACTCCCCCGAATTCAACGCCATCCACGCCGCCCACTCCCCGGTGTGGGACAGCCTGTGGGCGCATCAGCCAAAAACGCTGGTCGCCACCTCCGGCCTCGCTGTTGGACTGCCCGAGGGGCAGATGGGCAACTCCGAAGTGGGCCATATGACCCTCGGCGCCGGGCGGGTGATCTACCAGAATTTCACCCGTATTAACAAAGCCATTGCCGACGGCGACTTTTTCACCAACCCGGTGTATTGCAACGCCATCGACAAGGCCAAAGCAGCGGGGGGCGCTGTGCATATTCTCGGCCTCCTGTCCCAGGGCGGCGTTCACAGCCATGAAGACCACCTGGTGGCCGCCATCAAGCTGGCCGCCAGTCGCGGCTGCGACAAAATCTACCTGCACGGCTTTCTCGATGGTCGCGACACGCCACCCAAAAGCGCCGAGCCCTCCATCGAGCTGATCGAAAAAGCCTTTGCTGACGTTGGCAAAGGCGCAATCGCCAGCATCGCCGGTCGCTATTACGCCATGGACAGGGACAACCGCTGGGAGCGGGTTCAGCCGGTGTACGATATGCTGACCCTGGGGCAGGCGGAGTTTGTTGCCGACAGAGCGACGGCAGGGCTTGAGGCCGCCTATCAGCGCGGCGAAAGCGACGAGTTCGTCAAGCCAACCCTGATTGTCAAACAGGGAGAATCTCCCGCGTTCATCAGGGATGGTGATGCGGTACTGTTTATGAACTTCCGCCCCGACCGCGCCCGTGAGCTGGCCCACGCTTTCGTTACTGACGACTTCAGCGGTTTCAGCCGTCAGGCGCGCCCCGCCCTCAGCGACTTTGTGATGACCACCGAATACGAAGCAGGCCTCAACGCCCATTGCGCCTACCCGCCGGAGTCGATGGTCAATTCCTTTGGCGACTACATCGCCAGCCTGGGCAAAACCCAGCTGCGTATTGCCGAGACGGAAAAGTACGCGCACGTCACGTTCTTCTTCAGTGGCGGGCAGGAAACCCTCTACCCCGGCGAGGAGCGCATTCTGGTGCCATCCCCCAAAGTCGCCACCTATGATTTACAGCCGGAAATGAGCGCCCCCGAAGTCACCGACAAACTGGTGGCGGCGATCGAAAGCGGCAAGTTTGACGCGGTTATCTGCAACTTCGCCAACGGCGACATGGTCGGCCATACCGGGGATTTTGCCGCTGCAGTCAAAGCGGTGGAAGCCCTCGACAAGTGCCTGGGCCGTATTCGCACGGCGGTTGCAAAGGTCGGCGGCGACTGCCTGATCACCGCCGATCACGGCAACGTTGAGATGATGATGGACGCCAGCAACGGCCAGGCCCTCACGTCACACACCACCGAGCCGGTCCCGCTGGTCTATCTCGGCAGCCGCAGTGTGTCGCTCAAGGCAGGCGGCTCGCTGGCCGATATCGCCCCCACCATGCTCTACCTGATGGGGCTGCCCCAGCCTGCGGAAATGACCGGCACAAACCTGATTATCCCTGGTTGAGAGTGGCAAACTGAGAACTCTAAACTGAGAACCTTAAACTGAGAGCGCCGCGACCTATCATGACCCTGCGCCGGTTTCTGCTGCTGATCCTCGTGAGCTTGGCCAGCATCGGCAGCCAGGCCGAGGACAAGGCGCTGGGGAAAAAAGAGCAGGCCAAGCTGGAAGCGCTGCAAAAAGAGATCAAGGTGCTGCAAATATCACTGCAAGAACGCAGCGGTGAACGCAACAGCCTCAGCGAGGAACTCAAGCACCACGAACTGGCGGTGTCCGCCATCAACCAGAAAATTTCTGCCCTCGACACCCAGGTCGCGGCACTCGACAGGGAATTACTCCGGCTCGCCGAGCAGAAAAAAGTCCTCGAAGCCCAGCGCGACGCCCAGCAGCAGCATATCGCCAGGGAGATTGACGCGGCTTATCGCCTTGGCCGCGCCGAACCCCTGAAACTCCTGCTCAACCAGGAAGATCCCGATCACCTGACCCGCACCCTCAAGTACTACCGCTACTTTATCGAAGCCCGCAGTACCCGCATTGAAACCTACCGGGCAACCATGGCCGAGCTGGCCCTGGTGGAAGATTCCATCGTCGACAAGCAGCAGGCGCTGGCCGACAGGCGCACCGAGCTCGACCAGGAAAAACTCGCCCTCGGCGAGAAGCAGGAACAGCGCCGCGCAGTGATCGAGGCTCTCGACCAGCAGCTGGGATCAGACCAGGAGCGCCTGGCGGAAATGACCCGCGAGCGCAAGGAGCTGGAAGCCATTCTCGCCCGCCTCGAAGAAGCCATCCAGGACCTGGCCCTGCCCAGCAGCGACCCTTTTCCCCGCTTGCGCGGCAAGCTGCCATGGCCGCTGGAGGGCAAAATCCTCAAAGGCTACGGCGCCATGCGGGCGCAAAACCTGGCCTGGAAAGGCTGGCTGATCAGCTCTGCCGAGGGCACACCCATCAGGGCGGTACACAATGGGCGGGTGGTGTTTTCCGACTACCTGCGCGGCCATGGCCTGCTGCTGATCATCGACCACGGCGACAATTATCTGAGCCTCTACGCCCACAACCAGGTCCTGCTCAAGGAGATTGGCGAATGGGTGCGCAGCGGCGACAAAATCGCCCAGGTCGGCAAAAGTGGCGGCCTTGAAGACAGTGCACTCTATTTCGAAATCCGTCACAATGGGCAACCGCAGGATCCAAAAAACTGGCTGTCGCGCCGCTGAAAGCGCGCCTGTAGCCCGCTGACAGACCGCTCCAGCGCCAACCTGCTTTTTTCCAACCAATACCGGGTAACGTTCGATGAAGTTCTTGTTCCGCATAACAGGCATTGTCTTACTGTCGCTGGCCAGCGCCCAGGTATTGTCCGAGGATGTGATCAGCGACGAGGATGCGCGCCTGCCCCTCGAGGATCTGCAACTGTTTGTGCAGATCTTTGACCAGATCCGCAGCGCCTATGTGGAAGAGGTCGACGACAAGACCCTGTTTGAAAACGCCATCAAGGGCTTGCTGGGAGGCCTCGACCCCCATTCCAGCTACCTGGACGAATCCACTTTTGACGAATTGCAGGAAAACACCAGCGGCGAATTCGGCGGCCTCGGCATCGAAGTCGGCATGGAGGGCGGCCTCATCAAGGTGGTGGCCCCCATCGACGACACCCCCGCCTATCGCGCTGGCATCAAGGCCGGCGACCTGATCATCAAGCTCGACGACAATGCCGTGCAGGGCATGAATATCAAGGAGGCCATCGACCTGATGCGCGGCCCCGAGGGATCACCCATTGTGCTCACCATTCTGCGTGAAGGCATGGACGCACCCCTCGAGATCACCATTGTGCGCGACATCATCAAGGTCAAAAGCGTACGCAGTGAAATACTCGAGGACGGTTTTGGCTATGTGCGCATCGCCCAGTTCCAGACTGACACCGGCGCCCAGTTCCGCAACGCCCTCGAATCCATGATCAAAAAAAGCGACCCGCTGCAGGGTGTGGTGATCGATCTGCGCAACAACCCCGGCGGCTTGCTGCCCTCGTCAGTTGAAGTCGCCGATGCGCTGCTTGACGATGGCCTGATCGTTTACACCGAAGGGCGTATTCCCAGCGCCAACATCAAGTTCCGCGCTACCCAGGGCGATGTGCTCGCAGGCATTCCCGTGGTGGTGATTATCAATAGCGGCAGCGCCTCGGCGGCGGAAATCGTCGCCGGTGCCCTCCAGGATCATCACCGCGCCATCGTGATCGGCACACAAAGCTTTGGCAAGGGGTCGGTCCAGACCGTGTTGCCCCTCAAGGACGGCAAGGCCATCAAACTGACCACCGCCCGCTACCTGACTCCCGACGGCCATTCGATCCAGGCCCAGGGCATCAAGCCCGATATCGTCGTCGCGCCTGCCGAAATCAAGATGCTGGACGAACAGAAGGGCATCTCGGAAGCCAACCTCAGCGGGCACCTGAAGAATATCGAGGTCAAGAAATCCACCACCAAGCGCAAATCCGCCAAGGCCAGCATCGCCGACGACAACCAGCTTTATGAAGCGCTGAATATTCTCAAGGGAATTGCGATTTTTAAAAGCTGAAGGCAATTACTGGAGACGGGATACGGGATACGGGAGAAAAAGATAAGGGAGATGCGACCTTAGAGCCGCATCTCGATACCCTGGGAGGCCATATACTCCTTGGCCTCGCGAATACTGTATTCACCGAAGTGAAATATGCTCGCCGCCAGCACTGCGTCGGCACCGCCCTTGAGCACGCCATCGGCCAGATGCTGGAGATTGCCTACGCCGCCGGAAGCAATCACCGGAATATCGATGGAATCGGTGATGGCGCGGGTCAGGGTCAGATCAAAGCCGCTCTTGGTGCCGTCCTGATCCATGCTGGTGAGGAGAATTTCACCGGCGCCGTAGTCCGCCATGCGCACCGCCCATGCCACCGCATCCAGCCCGGTCACCTTGCGCCCGCCGTGGGTAAACACTTCCCAGCGCGGCGTTTCTCCGTCGCCACTCACCTGCTTGGCATCAATCGCCACCACGATGCACTGCGAACCGAAGCGGTCGGCGGCGGCGCGGACAAAATCCGGATCATAGACCGCCGTGGAATTGATACTGACCTTGTCGGCACCGGCATTGAGCAGGGTGCGGATATCTTCCAGGGTTCTGACGCCGCCACCCACGGTGAGGGGAATAAACACTTCGCTGGCCATGCGCTCGACGGTGTGGACCATGGTATCCCGCCCTTCGTGGCTGGCGGTGATATCGAGAAAGGTGATTTCGTCGGCACCTGCGGCGTCGTAGCGCCGCGCCACTTCCACCGGATCACCGGCATCGCGGATATCGAGGAACTTGACGCCCTTGACCACCCGGCCATTTTCCACATCAAGGCAGGGAATAATGCGTTTCGCCAGCGTCATGTCAGTCGTGTACCTCGTTGAACAGATGTCCCAGCTTGCCAGCCTTGGTGGCCAGATAGCGGGCGTTGTGGGGATTGCTGCCGGGCTGCAGCGGCAGGCGCTCCAGCACCTCGAATCCCATGGACTCAAGGGCCAGCACCTTGCGGGGATTGTTGGTCATCAGTCGGATTCGCTGCACTTGCAGGTGCTTGAGCATGGATTTGCAGATACTGTAATCGCGCATATCGGCGCCAAAGCCCAGCTGCTCGTTGGCTTCCACGGTGTCGGCACCGGAATCCTGCAGGTGGTAGGCCTTGATTTTGTTGATCAGGCCGATGCCGCGACCTTCCTGGCGCAGGTAGAGAATCACCCCGCGCCCCTCATCGGCAATACGCCGCATCGCCGCTTCCAGCTGGGGGCCGCAGTCACAGCGCATGCTGAACAGCGCGTCGCCGGTCAGGCATTCGGAGTGGATACGCACCAGTACCGGTTCGCCGTCGGCCACATTACCCATGGACAGGGCGATATGCTCCTTTTGCGTATCCGGATCATCAAAGCCGTGGATTTGGAAGTCGCCCCACAGAGTCGGCAGGCGGGAAGATTCAACAAAGGTCAGGGTCACTGTGATACCGCTTTGATCAAAGCCGCTATTCTAGCAAACCTTGACCGTCGAAAGCGCTGTCTTGAGGAAATGCCACTGTTGAGTGGTGACACGCATCCGGGATTGCCAAAACGCAGCAGCCATAGCCGGGCCGCCTAGAACTTCTGGCGCAGCACCAGCACCCCAGCCTGCTCCTGCATTTCCAGCCGGCTCAGCAGGGAGTTGCCCAGCAGTATCTGCACCGGAAAATTTCCCTCGACCACCGAGGCGGGTACCCCGTGGACAGTGATACCGCCAATGGAGACCTTGTTGAGGGTGACGTAATAGGAATTGACAATACCGCCGGCTGTCTGGCTTCTGCCGCGTTTGCCGCTTTTGAAATCGATCCCCAGACGGGCAGCATCCCTGCCGCTCATGGCGATCAGGGTCGCGCCGGTGTCCACCATCATGTCCACTGTCTGGCCGTTGATGGCGCCGCGCACGCGGTAGTGGCTGTCGTCGCTGCGGGGGATGCGCACTTCCGCCACCTTCGCTTCCGAGTAGGTGGCGGAAATCTGCCGGCTCAGACTCAGGGTCTGGCGCACACCGTCAATTTCCACTTCTGCGCCGCGACTGGTGCTGGCCAGCAACTTGACCCCTTCAGGACTGGTTTCGCCCACCTTGAGCATGCGCGTCTCACCATTGATCACCAGCACGGCGCGGTTGGCGAAAAATCCTTTCGCCACCACCTTCGGACCTGCCAGCAGTTCGCTGCTGGCCAGCGCCACAGCCAGCGCCATCAATACACAACTCAGTTTATTCATCCGCCGATCACCTCCCTGACCACTGCCAGTATAAGCCAGGCAAACACCCCGGCAAGCAGATCGTCCACCATGATACCCAAACCGCCATGGACGCGCCGGTCGAGCACACTGATGGGCCAGGGCTTGAGGATGTCAAACAGGCGAAAGAGAACAAAACCCGCCAGCATCCACGGCCAGGTAGCGGGGAAGGTAGCCATCGCCAGCCATACCCCGGCGATCTCGTCGAGCACAATGCCGCCGTGGTCATGGACTCCCAGGGTGCGAGCCGCCCGGCCGCAAATCCATACGCCAGCGACAATAGTGATCGCCAGCACCAGCAGGTAGCCGGGCAACGGCAACAGAGCCAGCACCGGAAAAGCGAGAATGGCCAGCAGGCTGCCCGCCGTGCCCGGCGCCTTGGGGGACAGGCCACTGCCCAGCCCGAAGGCCAGCAGCAGCACCGGATCACGCAGCAACTGCCCCACGGTTGGCCGCAACTTGCCTGGCCCCGGCTCAGAAGTGGGCATAGCCTGCCTCCTCCACAATGATCGGCTGGCCGCGAGCATCCACACAGGTCACCCCGGAGCCGCTGGTCATCGCGCCAATACGGGTGACGGTTTCGCCCGCCGCAGCCAGCGCCTGCTCCATGGCCGCAGTGCGCGCCGGGGGCACGGTAAAACACAGCTCATAATCATCCCCGCCCCCCAGCGCCCAGCGGCTGGCAGTGGCCCTGCCGAAAGCGTTGATCAGTGGCGAGGACAGGGGCAGACGTTCTGATTCGATGGTGCAACCCAGGCCACTGTGACTGGCGATATGGCCGACATCCTGCACCAGGCCATCGGAGATATCGATGGCGGCACTGGCAAAATCCCGCAGCAACTGCCCGGCGCGCAGGCGCGGTTGCGGCCGCCAGTAGCGCTCCAGCAATGGCTGGCAATCCTCCCGCCCGTTGCGCATGACTTCCAGCCCGCCGCGGGAATCGCCAAGCGTGCCCGTCACATAGACCAGATCGCCCGCCCCGGCGCCGGAGCGCACCAAAGCGCGGCCAGCAGGCACCGCACCGAGCAGGGTAATGGTGATGGTCAGCGGCCCGCGGGTGGTGTCGCCACCGCTCAGGGGGCAGGCAAACGCCAGCGCATCACGGCCCAGGCCGCGACTGAATGCGGTCAGCCAGTCTTCGTTGGCGGCGGGCAGTGTCAGCCCGAGCTGAAAACCGAGAGGGCTGCCGCCCATGGCGGCCAGATCGCTGAGATTGACCCGCAAGGCCCGCTGGGCGAGGGAGTCGGGGTCGCATTCAGGGGGAAAGTGGACACCTTCCACCAGGCTGTCAGTTGTTACGGCCAACTGGCAGCCGGGCGGCAGGCTGAACAGGGCGCAGTCATCGCCCACACCCAGCAGCAGGTTGTCACTGGTGCCGCCGAGGGCGGCGAAGTAGCGGCTGATCAGGCTGAATTCCTGGATTGCCACGGGCTACTGTGCTCAGGTGCCGGAGCGAGCGGCACGAATTTCCGGCTGGCGGGTGGCGATGGCAATCCTGTCGAGGATGCTGTTGATGTATTTATGGGCATCGCTGGGGCCGAACGACTTGGCGAGGTTGACCCCCTCGTTGATCACTACCTTGTAGGGCACATCGACCCGGAACAGCAATTCGTAGGCGCCGATGCGCAGCACCGCCAGGGACACCGGATCGAGATCGTCCTGGGGGCGGTCGAGATGGGGGCCGAAACAGCGGTCCAGCTCGTCGATTTTTTGCGGTATGCCGTGCAGCAGCTCGCGGAAATAGGCGGTATCCACCTTGGCCATCTGCTGGTCGGCGAAAAACTCTGCTTCAATGACCTCAATATTGGTGCCGCTAAGCTGCCACTGGTAGAGGGCCTGCACCAGCAGGCTTCGGGCTTTCTTGCGATTGGACGGCTTGGTTGCCACGGCTTTTACCCTACCTGCTTGAGTAATGAAATCATTTCGAGAACGGTCAGCGCCGCTTCCTCACCCTTGTTCTCGCGATTGTCGCCGGAGCGCGCCTGGGCCTGGGGCAGGTCGTCGCAGGTCAGCAGCCCGAAACCGACGGGGATGCCGGTGCGCAGGCTGACATCGCCAATGCCGCGGGTGCACTCGCTGCACACGTAGTCAAAATGGGGGGTATCACCGCGAATGACGCAGCCGAGGGCAATCACACCGTCGACCTGGCCCGTCGTGGCCACCTTTTGCGCTGCCAGGGGCAGCTCGAAGGCGCCCGGAACCCGCAGCACCTGGATATTGTCATCGGCAATGCCCTGACGCTCGAGGGTTTCCAGCGCGCCTTTGAGGAGATTGTCGGTAATGTCACTGTTCCAGCGAGCGACCACAATGGCCAGCCGCGCGCTGCCAACATCGTAATTGCCCTCAAGGGGCCTGAACTTGCTCATGGTGTTTCCTGTTTTCTGTGTCGGCGCTGCGTGTTCAGCGTTCGGCGGCGACGGTTTCGACCACTTCCAGGTCAAAACCGGCCAGCCCGGCGTACTTGATGGGGGCGCCCATCAGGCGCATTTTCTGGACGCCCAGATCGCGCAGGATCTGCGAACCCACGCCCACCTGCTGGAACTGGATCTGCTCGGAACCCGGCTGCGACTGCTTGATCCTTTCGCCAAACACGTCTTCCAGGTTTTCTTCCACCGATCTGCCGCTGAGGTCGGACTCGGCATTGATCATGATGATGACGCCGGCATCTTCCCGCGCCAGGCGGTCCATGGCCTTGTGGAAGGTCCAGCGCGGGTAGCGCTCCTTGCCCGGCTCCACCAGGGTGAGAAAATCGCGCAAATGGCTGGGAATATGCACTCGCACCAGGGTGGGCTGGTCAGCCCGGATGGTGCCCTTAACCATGGCGTGGTGGTATTCGCCGCGCGCTTCATCAAGATAGGTGCGCAGCTCGAAGTGACCGTACTCGGTTTCAATCTGGCGGGTCTTGATGCACTCCACGGTTCTCTCATGGGCAATGCGGTGGTGGATCAGATCGGAGATGGTGCCGATCTTGATGCCGTGCTGCTCGGCAAACAGTTCCAGATCGGGGCGCCGCGCCATGGTGCCGTCATCATTCATGATCTCGACGATGACCGCCGCCGGTTCGTACCCCGCCAGACGCGCCAGATCGCAACCGGCCTCGGTGTGACCGGCGCGGCTCAACACTCCACCGGGCTGGGCCATCAGCGGAAAGATATGGCCGGGCTGGACAATATCGCGGGGAGCCGCGTTGGGCGCCACGGCGCACTGCACGGTGCGCGCCCGGTCAGCGGCGGAAATCCCGGTGGTCACCCCCTCAGCGGCCTCGATGGAGACGGTAAAGTTGGTGCCGTGGGATGAGCCGTTATCGCCTACCATCAGCGGCAGGTTGAGCTGCTTGCAGCGCTCGCGGGTAAGGGTCAGGCAGATCAGGCCACGGGCATTCTTGGCCATGAAGTTGATATCCTCGGGCCGCACCCTGGCTCCGGCCATGATCAGGTCGCCCTCGTTTTCCCGGTCTTCATCATCCATGAGGATCACCATGCGGCCTTCGCGGATATCCTCGATCAACTCATGAATGCTGTTCAGTTTCATCGTTGTAAAACTCTCTCTGTCAGGAGAATAGTGGTGATCGCTACTGTCGGTGCAGACGGTGCCAGCGACCCGGTTGGCAAAAGGGCGCGGATTTTACCATACACCAGCGCTAAACCCTCACCCCAGCTGTAATGCCAGCAGGACAGCATAGGCAGATCAAGCCTCGGCGGCCTTGTCGCCCAGCAACAGGCGCTCCAGGTAGCGGGCGATGACATCCACTTCCAGATTGACCGGGGTGCCGGGCTGGTAGTTGCCGATCACTGTCACTGCCTGGGTGTGGGGAATGATATTGAGCTCGAACTCGGCACCTTCCACCTTGTTGACGGTGAGGCTGACACCGTCCACGGTAATCGACCCCTTGTGGGCAATATAGCGCGCCAGGGCTGCTGGCGCGCGCAGGCGAAAGCGTTCGGAGCGGGCATCCGGGTGGCGGCTCACCACCTCACCCACGCCGTCCACATGGCCGGACACAATATGCCCACCCAGCCGCGACTGGGCCATCAGTGCGCGCTCCAGGTTGACCGGGCTGCCCGCCTGCCACTGCCCGGCAGTGGTGAAATCCAGTGTCTCCTGGGACACATCGGCCACAAAGCCGTTGCCGGGCAGGGCCACCACCGTCAGGCAGACACCGTTGACGGCAATGCTGTCACCCAGCTGCACATCGCTGATATCGAGGCTGCCAGTCTCGATGGTGAGACGCACATCGCCGCCACGTTGCTCGAGACTGACAACCGAACCCAGGGCTTCGACTATTCCGGTAAACATCCAGTGCTCTCCTTATTACTTTCCAGCCTGCTATTTGCTTATTTCGGCAGTCTCCGTAGGTTGGGCTGAGATACGAAGCCCAACGAGGGTTTGCCACCGCTGTTGGGCTTCACAGAAAGCGTTCAGCCCAACCTACCCACTGCTATTTGCCTGTTCGTGCCGTGATACGCCAATCGCTGCCGACAGCGCAGATCTCTGTAATTTTCATATCGATACTCTGCCCCATGGCATCGAGGGGCAAGGTCAACAGCGGCATGGCATTGCTGCCCATCAGTTTTGGCGCCATATACACCACCAGCTGGTCCACCAACCCTGCCGCCATAAAGGCACCGCACAGTTGCGAGCCCGCTTCCACCAGCACTTCACTGCACTCGCGGCGGGCCAGCTCGCGCAGCAATGCTTCCAGATCCACACCCTCGCCGGATGCGGTGAAGGTCAGGATTTCCGGGCTCTGTAGTGCGGCGCTGTAATTTTGCGCAGGATCTACCCGGTTGGTGGCAATCAGCACCGGGCCGGGCAGCTGCAATATCTGCGCGCTGGCCGGGGTGCGCAGCTGGCTGTCGACAATCACCCGCAGCGGCTGGTGACGGGCGATCTCCTCGCCATCGGGGCGCTCCAGCAGGGGCGCCCGCACTGTCATGGCCGGATCGTCGCGCAGCACGGTGCCCACGCCGGTGATCACCGCATCGCTGGCGGCGCGCATCAGCTGCACATCGCGGCGCGCTGCCGGGCCGGTGATCCACTGGCTCTCGCCACTGGCCATGGCGGTGCGACCATCGAGGCTCATGGCCAGCTTGACGGTCACCCGGGGCAGGCCGGTTGCGCAGCGTTTGATAAAACCGGGGTTGAGTTGCCGGGCCTCGGCTTCCAATAGTGGCCCACGCACCTTGATACCGGCTGAGCGCAGGGTATCGAGCCCACCGCTGGCCGCCTGATGGGGATCGGCCATGGCATACACCACTTCGCCAATACCGGCTTCAATCAACGCCTGCGCACAGGGGCCGGTGCGGCCTTGATGATTGCAGGGTTCGAGGGTGACATAGGCGATGGCACCCCGCGCCCGGTCACCGGCATCGCGCAGGGCATTGACCTCGGCATGGGGCTCACCAGCGCGGTGATGGTAGCCCTCACCCACTACATCACCACCAACTGCAATCACACAGCCAACCCGCGGATTGGGGCGCGCCGTGTACCAGCCCTGGCGAGCCAGTTGCATGGCACGGGCCATGCAACTGCGATCAAAGGTGGTGAAGTCACTCAACGGTCGCTCTCCGCCTTGTTGCCGCTTTTATCTTCGATCTTATCCCTGCTTTTGCTTTCAAGCTTATCTCTATTTTTATCTTCGAGCTTATCCAGCTCGGCCCGGAACTCGCTGATATCCTGAAAGCTGCGGTACACCGAGGCAAAGCGTACATAGGCCACTTCATCCATATCCCGCAGCTTGTCCATGATGCGCTCGCCGATCAGCAGGGAGGGCACTTCGCGCTCCCCAGTGGTTTGCAGGCCGTGCTTGATATGGGTAATGGCCGCCTCGATTTCCTCGACGCTGACCGGACGCTTTTCCAGCGCCCGCTGCAAACCGGAGCGCAGCTTGTTTTCATCGAAGGGTTCGCGGCTGCCGTCGCGCTTGATCACCCGTGGCATCAGCAGCTCCGCCAGTTCGAAAGTGGTAAAGCGCTCCTTGCAGGACAGGCACTCGCGGCGGCGCCGTACCTGGCCGCCATCGGCGACCAGGCGCGAGTCGATCACCTTGGTGTCATCAGCGCCGCAGAAGGGGCAATGCATGGCAGAATGCCTTTGAGGTCAATGGGTTGGCAATAGTAGCACAGGCACAAAAAAACCCTGCACCGGTAAAGTGCAGGGTTTTTTGAGCAACCTCAGCGATAGACGGGATGACGGCGGCAAAGGGCCACCGCCTGCTCGCGCACCTGGGGAATCACTTCCTCGCTGTTGCCCTTTTCGAGGGAATCCAGCACATCGCACATCCAGCCCGCCAGCTGCTCGCACTCCGCCTGCTTGAAGCCGCGGGTGGTCACCGCCGGGGTACCGATACGCAGGCCGGAAGTCACAAAGGGCGAGCGCGGATCGTTGGGCACCGAGTTCTTGTTGACGGTGATATAGGCCTCGCCCAGCGCCGCATCCGCGTCCTTGCCAGTGTATTCCTTGCCGATCAGGTCGATCAGCATCAGGTGGTTGTCGGTGCCATCGGACACAATCTTGTAACCGCGCTGCTGCAGCACCGCTGCCATGGCGCGGGCATTGGTCACCACCTGCTTTTGATAGGTTTTGAATTCAGGAGCCAGCGCCTCCTTGAAGGCCACCGCCTTGGCGGCGATCACATGCATCAGGGGGCCGCCCTGAATGCCGGGGAATACGGCGGAGTTGAGCTTTTTGTAGAAATCGTCGCCTTGCCCTTTGGACAGAATGATGCCGCCACGGGGACCGCGCAGGGTCTTGTGGGTAGTGCTGGTGACCACATGGGCGTGGGGCAGCGGGCTGGGGTATTCGCCCGCAGCAACCAGACCGGCGACGTGGGCCATATCCACCCAGAAATAGGCGCCAACCTTGTCGGCAATGGCGCGCATCCGTGCCCAGTCCTTGTAGCGCGAGTAGGCCGAAAAACCACCGATAATCATCCTCGGTTTGGTTTCGATGGCTATGCGCTCCATCTCGTCGTAATTGATCACGCCGGTATCGGTATCGAGGCCGTAGGGCACAATCTTGTAGTGCTTGCCGGAAAAGTTGGCGGGGTTGCCGTGGGTGAGGTGACCACCCTGGGCCAGGTTCATACCCATCACGGTCTCGCCGGGCGCGACCAGGGCGAGGAAGATGGCAGCATTGGCCTGGGCGCCGGAATGGGGCTGCACGTTGGCGTAATCGCAGTCAAACAGCTGCTTCACCCGGTCGATGGCCAGCTGCTCGGCCACATCCACAAATTCACAACCGCCGTAGTAGCGCTTGCCCGGATAGCCCTCGGCGTACTTGTTGGTCAGCACGGAACCCTGCGCTTCCATCACGGCGGGGCTGGCGTAGTTCTCGGAGGCGATAAGCTCGATATGGTCTTCCTGGCGCTGCTCTTCGTTCTGAATGCTGGCAAGGAGATCGGCGTCGTACTGGGCGAGTGTCATGGATTTGTCGTACATGGCTAGGCGCTGTCCCGGATGTGAAGGAAATGGTGGGGGAAAGGAAGGCGCGAATTTTACACAAAGAGGGGGGGCGTTGCACCCCGCAGTTGCACGTTTCACGTAACACGCTGCATCTGCAACCCCGCTAAGAGGGATCATCCTTCGCCGCAGTGGCGCGCCATCAACCTACGCACTCCAACAAACAAGTCACTGGTCGATGAGACTGTAAAGTGGGAAAATTGGCACGACGAGGATCAAGACACATGAACCGAGATTTAGCCCTGGCCACATTAGCCCGCAGCAAACCCGTTCTGGCGGCACGTTATGGTGTCACCCGTCTTGCCCTGTTTGGATCTACGGCACGCGGTACGCCGCGCGAAAACAGCGATGTCGATGTGCTGGTGGCGTTCGACGGGGCGGCCAGTGCAGCACGATATTTTGGTGTGCAGTTTTATCTGGAAGATGAACTGGGTTGTGCCGTTGATCTGGTGTCAGAAAAAGCGCTAAGGCCTGAGTTGCGACCCTTTATTGAAAACGAGGTGGTATATGTCTGAGCCGGTGCGTGAATGGCGCTTTTATCTGGATGACATGATGGGTTTTGCGCAAAAGGTATTGGTCTACACCGATGGGTTTGATCAGGCGGACTTTGCAAAAAGCGCACTCAACTACGATGCGACACTACGCAACCTTGAACTCATCGGCGAAGCGGCAACACATATTCCGGAATCGATTAGGGCAGCCCATGCCGACATCCCCTGGCGCATGCTCATCGCCACCCGCAACCGCCTGATCCATGGATATCTTGGCATCGACAATGATACGGTCTGGAGCATCATTCAGGACGAGGTTCCTGTTTTATTGCAGCAACTGGAAGTGATGCGTGGCCAAACCCGATGAGCGCCACAACAGGCAACTTGCTTACGCGTGCCAATGAAGTGTAAGCCTGGCTTTTACCCGTTACGTAAAACGTGTAACTCAGGAACAGCCCATGTGTTACGCGCAACGTCCCCTTCCGCTACAATCCCACCCCAAATCCACCACATCATTCCCCGACTCCTATGGCTCAATACGTATACACCATGAACCGGGTGGGCAAGATCGTCCCGCCCAAGCGCGAGATCCTCAAGGATATCTCCCTCTCCTTCTTCCCCGGCGCCAAAATCGGTGTGCTCGGCCTCAACGGCTCGGGCAAATCCACGCTGCTGAAAATCATGGCGGGGCTGGATACCGACATCCTCGGCGAAGCCCGCCCCATGCCCGGCATCAAGATCGGCTACCTGCCCCAGGAACCCCATCTCGACCCCGCCAAGGATGTGCGCGGCAATGTCGAAGACGGCGTGCGTGAAGCGGTGGATGCCCTGGCCGATCTGGACAAGATCTACGCCGCCTACGGCGAGCCGGATGCCGACTTCGACAAGCTGGCCAAGAAACAGGAAGAACTGGAGAACATCATCCAGACCTGGGATGCCCACAACCTCAACCACACCCTCGAAGTAGCCGCCGACGCCCTGCGCCTGCCGCCCTGGGATGCGGATGTCACCGTACTCTCCGGCGGCGAACGGCGCCGGGTGGCGCTGTGCCGGTTGCTGCTGTCCAAACCCGACATGCTGCTGCTCGACGAACCCACCAACCACCTGGATGCCGAGTCAGTGTTCTGGCTGGAAAAATTCCTTGAGGAATTCGCCGGCACCGTGGTGGCCGTGACCCACGACCGCTACTTCCTCGACAATGTGGCGGGCTGGATCTTGGAACTCGACCGCGGCCACGGCATCCCCTACGAGGGCAACTACACCACCTGGCTCGAAACCAAAGAGAAGCGCCTGGAGCAGGAAGCCCGCGAGCAGTCCTCCCACCTCAAGGCCATGAAGGAAGAGCTGGAGTGGGTGCGCAAAAACCCCAAGGGCCGCCAGGCCAAGAGCAAGGCGCGCCTGTCGCGCTTTGAGGAAATGCAATCCCGTGAGTTCCAGGAGCGCAACGAAACCAACGAAATCTACATTCCGCCGGGCGAGCGCCTCGGTGACAAGGTCATCGAACTGGACAACGTCAGCAAGGGCTTTGGCGACCAGCTATTGATCGACAACCTCAACCTGTCGATACCCAAGGGCGCCATCGTCGGCATCATCGGCGGCAACGGCGCAGGTAAATCCACCCTGTTCCGCCTGATTGCCGGTCGCGAACAGCCCGACAGCGGCACCGTCACCCTCGGCGAAAGCGTCAACCTGGCCTTTGTGGAACAGAGCCGCGAAACCCTCGACGACAAGAAAACCGTGTGGGAAGCGATCTCCGACGGCCACGACATCCTCAAGATCGGCAATTACGAGGTGCCCTCCCGCGCCTACCTGGGCCGCTTCAACTTCAAGGGCGGCGACCAGCAAAAGCGCGTCGGCGACCTCTCCGGCGGTGAACGCGGTCGCCTGCACCTGGCCAACACCCTGAAGCAGGGCGCCAACGTGCTGCTGCTCGATGAACCCTCCAACGACCTCGATATCGAAACCCTGCGCGCCCTCGAAGACGCCATGCTCGCCTTCCCCGGCTGTGTGCTGGTGATCTCCCACGACCGCTGGTTCCTCGACCGCGTCGCCACCCATATTCTGGCGTTTGAAGGCAACTCCGAAGTGGTCTTCCACGAAGGCAACTTCACTGATTACCACGAGGACTTTATCAAGCGCAAAGGCAACAATGCCCAACCGGAGCGGATGAAGTACAAAAGGCTTAAAGGGTGAGATCTTTTGAGGCGCCAATACCCGCCAAGGTATTGGCGCCTCAGTGTCGACAGCACAGGGAAAGGTGATGATCTACAATTTTGAATGGGACACGGCAAAGGCTGCGAGTAACGTACGGAAGCACGGGGTAACCTTTGAACAGGCAGCGCAAGTGTTCCTAGACCCGATGGCATTGAGCATTTTCGATGACGAAACCTCAAGCCCCGGAGAGGAGCGCTGGGTTACACTCGGCAAAGTGAAGAATCAGTATTACCTGGTAGTGGTACATACCATTCAGGCAAGGTCGGCAGAATCGATCCGGATTCGGCTTATTTCCGCCCGAAAGGCAACACGCAATGAAATTCTTCAGTACGAGCAAGGGTGAAGACCATGCGAGATGATTACGATTTTTCCAAAGGCGTCCGCGGTAAATTCTACCAACCCGATGCCAGCCACAACTTCCCGATATACCTTGAAGCAGAGGTATTGGACTACTTTTCCAAAAGAGCTGAAAGCAAAGGCGTTGACGTCAACAGTCTGGTCAATGATTTGTTAAAGAGAGATATTGAGCTTATTGAAGGGGTGAAATAAGCCACTGTATCGCAAGCGGTAGTTTGTTCTCCACCCACCCACAACGGGCTCTGACCAGGTGGATGCCACCGAGAGCTGTAGAATATTACACTGGCAAGTCTCGGCAACCAGCAGCGCCAGCTGCCCTATAATCAGACTCTCATTAGACTTAAATTCATCTCCGTGATACAGAATATCCTTAAAAAGGAAATTACATGTCCGAAAAAGATATTGTGAATAAATTCGCGAAAGCTCAAGACAGCTTGATTGTTCAACAATCTGATTTTTCACTAGCAACAATTGCAAATATGGTTGAAAGTGATTCAATCGACATTGCTCCACACTACCAGAGAAGAGAT